>Ga0081528_100330_pt1 | contig 29068 bp, 18 predicted proteins | sample HotLakmasection4_FD_71011 | JGI IMG/M metagenome (GOLD analysis project Ga0081528, IMG submission 71011) | Hypersaline microbial mat communities from Hot Lake, Washington, USA - Section #4 (SPADES assembly) (version 2) | ecosystem: Environmental > Aquatic > Non-marine Saline and Alkaline >...
CGCCGGCACCGGCGGGGTGCAATGGCTCCGCCTCACCGGCCTCGGCCCCCCCGCCGAACCCATCCTGCGCCCCCTGTCCGGCAACATCCGACTCATGGACGCCATCCTAAACGAAGACGGCACCGAACCCGAATGGCCCAAGGTGGATTATATCATTGGGAATCCACCGTTTTTGGGTGGGAAGATGTTGCGCCGGGAATTGGGCGACACCTACATTGATCGGCTCTTTTCCCTTTGGGGTAATAGAGTCCCTGCGGAAGCAGATCTTTGCTGTTACTGGTTCGAGAAAGCCAGAGCCCATATTGCAGCAGGGAAATGCAAGCGTGCCGGCTTGCTTGCGACGCAAGGCATACGCGGCGGGGCAAATCGCGAAGTGTTGAAGCGTATCAAAGAAAGTGGTGGAATCTTCTGGGCGGAGAGCGACCGGCCATGGATTCTAGACGGTGCAAATGTGCATGTCAGCATGATCGGTTTTGACGACGGCGAAGAGAATGCTCGCATACTGGACGGCAAACCTGTGTCAACGATCAATGCCAACCTGACTGCCGACCAAGGGGATACGACGGAAGCAAAAGCACTTGGCACCAACCGTGAGCTTTGCTTTATGGGCACGACCAAGGGAGGCGGATTTGACATTCCTGAATCACAGGCTGCGACCCTTCTGCTCGAACCCAATCCGCACGGCCACCCGAATTCGGACATACTTGTTCCGTGGGTGAATGGCATTGATGTGACACGCCGTTTGCGCGGTATGTGGATCATCGATTACGGCATCGGCATGGATGAACTCGTCGCTTCGAGATATGAACGGCCATTTCGGTATATACTTGACCATGTCAAGCCGGAGCGAGAGCAGAACAACCGTGAGTCCTACCGACGCCTCTGGTGGCAGCAGGTAGAAGCAAGGCCGACCTTGAGACGTGCACTTGAACCACTGCCGCGATTTCTTGTCACGATAGCGGTGGCAAAACACAGGTTATTCGTCTGGATGGAGGCACCATCGCAACCGGATCATGCACTCTTTGTGTTCGCCCGCTCCGACGACTACTTCTTCGGCGTCCTTCACTCCCGCTTTCACGAGGTCTGGGCGCTGAAACTCGGCACACGGCTTGAGACCCGCCCGCGCTACACCCCGACCACTTGCTTTGAAACGTTCCCTTTCCCCTGTGGCACGGGCGTCCCGCCCGTGAATCATGGGCAGGATGCCCATGCCACGATTGCCGAAGCCGCCAAGGAATTGAATGCCTTGCGGGAGACGTGGTTGAACCCGCCGGAATGGACCACCACCGAGGTACTGGAATTTCCGGGGACGGTCGGCGGACCGTGGGATCGTTATATTGATCCGGCGACGGTAGAGGATCGCGGCTCGTTCAAGGTCGGCGTCGTCCGGTATCCGCGTGTGGTTGCGCGGGACGCCGATTGCGCGGTTCGTTTGAAGGATCGCACCTTGACCAAGCTCTACAACGAGCGTCCACCCTGGCTCGCCGCCGCGCATGAAAAACTTGATATCGCCGTAGCCGCCGCCTACGGCTGGCCCGCCGACCTCACCGATGACGTTATCCTTGAGAATCTGCTCGCCCTGAACCTCGCGGCCACAAGCGAAAACCGAATATAACATCATGAAGTTCGCATCGCATTTTACGGACAGCTTTCAGGTCTCGCCACAGGATGTGAGGGCTATATCTTGGTGCAGCCTCAACTATCCACTCAATATTTATTGAGCCTGAAGCGATCGCATGTGGTCATTTACAGCAAGCAGCGTAATGTTCTTTTGGCCATTAGCGACGGTCCTTGGCCGGTTGGCTTAACCGGGCAATGTCTATTTTGGCTTCTTCCCAAAACAACGTGTCTTCAACCGGCTTGTTGTCGATCTCCCAAAAATGATTCATTACGTCTTCTGCCACCGGTCCTGATTGCGTAACCGTTTCCAACCATCTTTTCCAATCCGCCCAGGACACCTCTTTATCAATTTTCAATTGACCAGCATGATTGATAATCGCGGCCAGTGCAGTAGCCGATGCGGGGTCCGGGGCTGCCAGATTGAATGTGCAGACAATCAGGCGCCCCTGCCCGACACCCAGCGCGAATAGATACGAAAAGTTGCGCAGGGTTTGATCAGGCAGGAATTCCTTGATGCCGTGTATAAGCCCCTTCATGCGATCACGAACCGGCTTATCAACACCCCAGACCAGCTCGTCCACCGCAAAGGGAACCCGATCCAGATTAATCTTATAGGCCCCCTCGCAGAGTGCGTAATAATTTTGATCAAAGTATCGGTCCGATCCCATCGCGCGAGCGAACCATGCGGCCTGTGTCACCCCGCCCATATGACTACCGCGATCCCATATACATGGCTTGTACCGATCCAGGGCACCGGGAAGATAATACTGATTACCTGCCCGGTCGCGATGATAGTTCAGGATCACGGTGCGACCCTCTCCCAATGCCGACAGGGCGGCATCCGTCAGGCGATCTGTAAGGAACATCGCGTGATGGGGCTGCGCATCACAGGACAATCGTGATAATTGTGCGATCAATGCCGAATCGGCGACATCCATTTCCGGTAGCTGCGCAAGACTGACTTTCGGATATATCCAGAACGACCATTCATTGCGCAGGGTGCGGTCGGGCCCGACCAATTCGACTTCCAGCTTGCACTTGTATGATTCACCCGCGCAGCGATTCGGGTGCAGACATAATTCACTCATGGTGCTGAGACCGGACACCAGCGGCACATGATCTCCGCAATAGACAAGCTGCGGCGCCTGGGTTGGCAACGTCAGGTATACCCGTATGCCCCCTTCCCCTGACAGGGAAGTCGCATAATTGGAAAGCTGTAGCGTGATGGGAATTTCCTCACCGCTGTAATAGGTTTCGCGTTCGACTTTGGCGAGCAGAACGGCATCATCATTAAACTGGCGGAACCAGTGCGCATCCAGATACTTATCCTCATCGAACCAATCCAACAGCCCATTCTTATTTTCATATTTAAGACAATCGGATAGCTGCAGCATTTCATAGCCGACAATGTGCGTTGACAAGCGCAAGCGTTCCAAGGCTGTTTTTACGGCTATCTTCTTAAAGTGCTGGGAGGCCTTTATGTAGTCCGGCATTTTGTGGGCCAGACCTTTGGCCTGAATCATCGCCGGCAATGCGTCCAAATATCGGGGTTTTTCAATGCCATGTGCCTTTACATACTGCTCCCCAACACGCTTCGCAAACCGATCATATTGACGGCTTAAATCGGCATAATCCGGAATATCGATATAGTGAAGGCACTCATGTGCAAGCACTGGACGGATGGGCGTAAGCTTACGCCGCACGCGCACGTTGATGGAGCCGTTTGTGTATTCGGACTCCAGGGGGATGGCGCGAATCGACCCATTGAGCCGCCAACATGCATCATCCTCGAACATATGAGCATGCTTCTTGTAGGGATAATAATAACCCAAATGCTGAATAAATATGTCGGAGGTCTGGCGATCATATTCTCCCCATCCGGCGTTATCGACGATCAACTTGCCCGGCGCTAATTCCCGGCCGATCTGATACATACGCCCGATTTCTGTATTGCGACCCGCATGGTGCAGTTCGTTACCGACACAGAAAATGGCGACGGACGGATGATTGCGATAGCGCAGAAGTACCTCACGCCACTTTCTTTCATCCATTTCTAGACCCTGCTTGCGTCCATGCGCATCATAGCGGTAGCTGTAACCCACTTCCAAATGAATGAATAATCCAAGTTCATCGGCCAGCTCCACAAACGCTGGATCCGGTATCGTGCTATGAAAACGAACCAGGTTGAAACCATACTTTTTAGCTTGCACGATGTTCTTATGGAAATAGTCGCGCTCGCTGCACCCCAGCATATTCGGATGATCATGAGCGGTGATGCCTCGAATATAACCGCGCATATAGAATGGGGCATTATTAACCATCAAACGACAGCCATCCGCACGGATATCCACATAACCGAAACGTTCTCGTTGCCCTTCTGCATCCAGTGTGTAAAGCACGGGCTGATTAGGCGTCCAGGGCTTGAGACTCGAAGCATCCAGTTCATACGTCACACCACCGTTGCCCCCTATCCGCTTTCGTATAAGCGTCGTAGGCACAATATGTTCCTCCTCATCAAGAATCACGAGGGATGAGTGTTCACGGGGAGCCTGGATCGCGATTATCTCTTTAGTACAATTTACAGTGATTAAATAGTCCGACATATACATTTACCTCATTATCGATTTGCGCACGCATTCATGCAGGGGATCGTCTATCTGTAATTGTGTAATGTTGGTTAATATCCACTCCACACCATATCGCTCATAGTGCTCGAGCAGGTCGATATCTTCCTGCCAACAGCATGCTGCTGCATCGCATATACGGAATGATAGTGCGGCATAGAACACGTCTACAAGTCGGTCAATCTGCCGCCCATGCCGTGCGGCCAATAGCATAGGACCCACCACACGCTCATCACGATGCAGCTTACGGGCAAGATCGCATCCTACTCTTTGCAGGGTATCGCCCAGCGCCCGGTTCGCAAATCGTTCGAACAATTCCTCGATGTGAGATCGGAGATCCGACGCTGTAAAGACATTCGGATAAGTTGCCAGCAAGGCCTCCGCCGACTCCGCCATTGCATCACGCACGAGCGGCCCAATGCGCGCATCGGCCACGGCCTCCCACACATAGGATAGCGACGGGTCAACCCGATGAGCTAGATATGCCGTCGCCGCGTGCCCAAGATTATGCAAATACAACTTACGATCCACGTAGGCATCAATCGGGTCCACTGCGAGTAAATCCCGGCAGCGGGGAATGGGCGCACGGAATCCGCACCGATCCACGATCAGCGTGTTATAAGGTTCTGCAATGAGCTGCAGTGGATCACGCCTCAAATCGGCATCGGTCATGTGCGGAACCATCTTCCCTATGGATGTATCCACAAGGCCACAACAGTCGTTCAGCGGGAAACCGGCAGGCAGCAAGGGGGTCAACGCGGCTGCCGCTTGTCTGGATATGCGCCGGGCATTTTCCGCAAAGAGTATATCAAGTGGACCCGCGCCACGATGAACACGGGCAAGCAAACCCGCAGCCAGCAGGGGCCACACATGATGTAGGTGATTGGCACCTACCGCCGTGCAGACGATAGACGCCTCGCTGATTGCTTCGACAACCGCCTCACGATCCGCCGTATGGATGCCGCTCACATTGCCCACCTCATGCGTGGTACGCGTGCCGTCACCGAATTGGGTGATGACGTTGTATGCTTTTGCATGATTTAGCCGAGCCACCAAACGTTCATTGTTGTCTACAAAAACTATCCGGTAGCCTGCGCGAGCAAATAGTGGTCCGATAAATGAGCGCCCAATCTTTCCGGCCCCAATCTGAAGCAGTATACCTTGATGCATGGTGTTGCGTTCCCTATTCGAGAGATTCTGTTGTTATAACAACTTATGATGGCTGTCAAGCTTTGACCACAACGATCCAGGCTTCTTCATTGACCAACAGGCCTACGGGCGGATAGGCTTCGCGATACCAAACGGGAGATATCTGTGGGCAGCATTAGTTTGTATCAGCACATTGCCGAAACGTTGCGGGAAGAGATTCTTGCGAAAAAATGGACGGCGGGAGAGACCTTCCCAACCGAAGCAGCCTTGTGCCACCGGTTCGCGGCCTCGCGTATAACCATCCGACAGGCGCTGGCGATCCTGGAGGAGGAATGTCTCGTGGTACGCAGGCGGGGCAGCGGAACCTATGTAAGCCCACATCCCACCCGGCGTATCCCCTTGAAGATCGATTATGGTGGCAGCATGCGCAACCACGCGCCGCGCGTCTCTCGCAAATTATTGACTCACAAATGGATATCGCTGCACCCAACGGAGATGCCGTCAATACTTGACGCGGATCCAGACACTCGAGTGCTGCGGTTCGAACGCATGGACACGATCAAAGGCATACCGATCGCGTATGACGAGGGTTTGATACCGGAACCGTATGCGCACTCCTTGACGCGCCGGGATCTGGCCACAGTGGATTTTCTGCCGGTATGGGCGAAGCGCATGAAAAAAGCGATCCGCTCATGCAATCAAACAATCGACGCCCTGCCCTGCCCTGCCCACGTCGCGGATCAACTCCAACTTACGAGCGAGGCCCCGGTGCTACGCTCTACAGAAGTGTATGTGGCGGAGAGCGGGCCTGTCGGTATGTTCGTGAGCTATTATCACCCGGCTCACATTTCGGTCACATCAACCTACCACTGGCATAGCGAGCAGTCCGCTTCTCGTCCGGGCAAGCAGAAAAAATAGCGTATAAATTAATTTGACAAACGCATCACACCCCTTATAGTTGTTATAACAACTTTAAGAAACGGATTGATGGATATGGTGCCTCAAGAAGTATATCCGCATGTTGGCTGGGTGGATTGGGTCGTTTTGGCGGCTCCGATCACGATCATCCTCTGGATCGGATTTAAGACCTACAAATACATGCGGGGGGTCGCGGACTTTCTGACTGGCGGGCGCCATGCCGGGCGCTATCTCATCAGTGTGTCATCGGGCGAGGCTGCCTTTGGGCTGATCTCTTGTATCGGCTTGTTCGAACAATGGTATCGCGGTGGATTCGCGATCGCCTTCTGGGGAGCAATCGGCACGCCGATTGCCATGATCATGGCGCTGACCGGCTTCACCATTTACCGATACCGGCAAACGCGCGCCATGACGATCGGTCAGTTCTACCAGCTCCGTTATTCCCGCGGTGTACGCCAGATGGCGGGCGTAGTAGCCTGGCTTTCCGGTATATTAAACTATGCCTTGTTCCCGGCGGTCGGCGGACGTTTCGCAGTCCACTATCTGCAATTGCCGATCACCTATGAACTGTTCGGCATCCCCATCTCGACCTATGGCACCGTCATGGCTGTTTTCATCGGCGTGGCCCTCCTGATTGCGCTGTGCGGCGGTCAAATCACGATTATGGTAACCGACTGCGCCAATGGGATCTTCAGTTATTTCGGCTATGCCATCGTGGTGTTTTCCATTTTCTACATCTTCTCCTTTGACCAGTTCGAAACCGCCATGCTGTCCCGCCCGGAAGGGCGATCCTTTGTCAATCCTTTCGATACGCACGACCTGGCCGACTTCAATATTCTTTTCATCATGATCGGCATTTTCGGCAGTATTTATAACCGTATGTCCTGGCAGGGTTCAGCGGGCTACAACTGTGCGGCGGCGAATCCGCATGAGCAAAAAATGGGCAACCTGCTGGGCGCATGGCGCGGTGGATTTAACTACTTGATGCTGATGCTGTTGCTGGTCGCGGCGTATACCCTGCTCAATCATCCTGACTTTGCCACTCAAGCGGATCTCGTTCATCAAGAGTTGGCCGAACGCATTGAATACGCCAACCCCGCCACCACCGAAACGATCCGCAATCAAATGCTGGTTCCGGTCGCGATCCGGCATCTGCTGCCGGTCGGCATCATGGGTTTGTTTGCGGCCTTGATGCTGCTGGCCATGCTGAGCACGGATACGACCTATATGCATTCCTGGGGATCCATGTTTATCCAGGATGTGCTCTTGCCGTTTCGCCAGAAACCCCTCGCCAAGCAACAACAAATCCTGTTGCTGCGCTTGTCGATTGTCGGCGTAGCCATATTTGCCTGGTTCTTTTCTATGTTCTTTTCCCAGACCACCTATATCCTGATGTTTTTCCAATTGACCGGCAGCCTCTACCTCGGATTTGCCGGGTCCTTGATTATCGGGGGACTGTACTGGCGGCGCGGCACCACAGCCGGGGCCTACACCGCTATGACAGTGGGTATTTCCTGGGCCGTGTTCTCCTTTTGCATGACCCAATTTTGGGCGACCCACATCCATCCATGGCTGGCGACCCACGCGCCTGTTGGCTTGGACCGCTTCCGCCTCGTGCTGGAGTCGCTCGGCAATACCCTGCCGATCGTGCAGTGGGAATGGAGCGAAATCCGCTTTCCGATCTCCGGCATGGAACTGTCCTTTATCAATATGCTGCTCTGCATCTCCTCGTATAGTGTGGTTTCCTTGCTGACTTCGCGAGAACGCTTCAACTTGGATCGCATGCTCCATCGTGGCGCATATGCCGTAGAGCAACATCACGGCATGACCGTGGAAGAGGAAAAGGCGCGTCCGTGGTGGAGGAAAGTGACCGGGATTACGCGTGAATACTCGCGCGGCGACCGGATCATCGCCTGGTCGGTGTTCCTTTGGTCCATGCAGGCGTTCATAACCTTTTTGATCGTCGTCGTGCTCAATCTTTTTGTGAAGCCGTGGAGCGCGCACGGGTTCTTTCTGTATTGGAAATACTATCAGATTGGCATTTCACTGGTTGTTGGCGCGGTTACCACCGTGTGGTTTTCCTGGGGCGGCACCCGCGATTTGATTCGCTTCTTCCGCGCACTGCGCTCGGCGGAGGCCGACGATCAGGACGACGGACGGGTGGTGGATCATGTGAGTGCCGCGGATATCAAACGAGTGGAGGAAGTGGAAGGGAAGCGGATACATGAAGAATAGAAGACCAAGCCTGCATCGACATAAGGGCACCACGCTGCGCACGCTGAGCGCCCCTATTGATATGGGTTGCGTGTTATCCGCGCATGCTGAACCTTATCGGATGATCAAGACCCCGGATCCGATGACCATCGACGCCGTTATGTCAGAGCCATCGTGGAAATCCGCTCCATCCATCCCCCTCTATACCCCCGTCACGCACGACCAGCCGGTCAGCCACACCGACGCACGCATGGTCTGGAGCGATACGCATCTATATGTATTTTTTGATGCCGCTGATCAGGATGTGCGCGCGACCTTCACCGAACACGACTCACCCTTATGGCGGCAGGATGTGGTCGAAATTTTTATCAAACCCGACCCCGAAGACCCGGCCTATTATGAGATCAATATTTCCCCTTTAGGCGTCGTCTATGACGCCCGCATCGCCCTACGGGGCACCCACCCATACACGGTCTGGAGCCAGTGGCATGCGGAAGGAATAGAGGTGGCAACGAAGATCGAAGGGTGCGTCAATAATCCGCGCGTTCCGGACACAGGCTATCGCGTGGAAGTCGCAATACCGTTTTCCGCCCTCTCCGAAACACGTGACCAGCGGCCCCGCGCAGGAGATCGTTGGCGATTCAACCTGGCTCGTTATGACTATTCCGCATATCTTCCCAGTGGAAAGGAATTGAGTGCCAGCTCCCGGTTGACCCAGGTTGACTTTCATCGTCACGAAGAGTGGCGCGAACTTGAGTTTGTCGACGCCCCAACGGAGGGTTCGCCGTGAATTGCTTTCTTCATCAACCGGACCACACACCGCTGAAAGCGCGATTTCCGGTTATTGATGCCCATAACCATCTATGGGCCAACTGGGCTGGCGTTGATCAGATAGTGCGCGTGATGGACCAGGTCGGTGTGGTCGCCTACTGCGACCTGACAGCCAATCTGGAATTGTCTTGGATAAAAGGCGGATACGCGTTCAAGGCACAACCGTTTGATCACTTTCTACAACACGCCGCCAATCGCCACCCCGGTCGCTTCTACGGCTTCACCATGGGATTGTTTGCGCATCCCATGCACAAGCCCCTGTTCACCGATCCTACGCGCTTCGTGCAAGACTGCATCGACGTCCTGCGGGACCACGTCGAAAAAGGCGCACGCGGCCTGAAAATCCTCAAGGAACTCGGGCTGCACTACGTGGACGCGCGGGGCAAACGCATTTTCCCGGACGACCGTCGCCTTCAGCCCATTTGGCGCGAATGCGCCCGGCTAAAGATTCCGGTCCTGATTCATCAGGCCGACCCGTATGGCTTTTTTCAGCCCGTCACAGGGGACAACGAGCATTACACGACCTTGAAGAAGTACCCCTCGTGGAGCTTCTGCGACAAGCGCTTCCCATCCTTCGCCACCTTGCAACGCCATTATCGAAACCTCGTGAAACAAAATCCCGACACGACGTTTCTGCTGCCCCATGTCGCGAATTGGCCGGAAAATCTTAAGTACATCGCGGATTGGCTGGATGAATGTCCCAATGCGTTTATCGATTTTTCCGCCCGTTGCGACGAGCTCGGTCGCCAGCCGTACACCGCCCGCGACTTTCTTATCCGCTACCAAAACCGCGTCTACTTCGGCACCGATATGCCGGCCTCCGCAGCCATGTACCGGTTTCACTTTCGCTTTTTGGAAACCTTCGACGAGGACATCGTCCCGCCGGATTATGACGGCACATTCGGCCGGTATCGCTGGCGCATCCACGGCCTGGGCCTGCCGGACGGCGTCCTGAAAAAAATCTATTACCAAAACGCGCTCAAACTCGTGCCTGGTCTGCGTCGGGATGTGAGTCAACGCATTAAGAAACATACAGAAGAGAGGACAACATGATCAAAGCTAAAATCGGTTTCGTCGTGTACGGCGTGCACAAAGACGGGTTGAAGGATCCCATGGGGACACCTTTTATCGACGCCCATGTCATCGCGCAATCCAAGAAAGCCCTGCGCAGCGCCGGCTTGGAGCTGGTGGAATATGACGTGGTCGTGGCATCCAAAGCGGAGGCGCGCGCCTGCCTGGACCACTTCAGGAAGCTGGACGACGTCGATGGCCTCATCCTGTTCTCCGGGACCTGGGTCTGGGCAGCGCATTTGCTCGCCCCATTGCGCGATTACGCCGCCACTGGCAAGAGCCTGCTGGTCTGGACCCATCCGGGTTCACAAGGCTGGCGTCCGGTCGGGGGACTGGTGCTGCACGGGTCCATGATGGAGATCGGTCTGCCGCACCGCTTTGTCTATGGCGGGGCCAAAGAAGCCGCGACGATTGAAAAGATCACTGCGTGGTGCCGCGCCTCGGCCGTAAAGAACCACCTGAATGGTGCCACTTACGGCGTCCTGGGCGGGCGTGGCATGGGCCAAAGTTGCGGCGTAGCCGACCCGTCCCAATGGATGAAACAGTTCGGTGTAGACTTCGATTCACGCGACACTACCGAACTGATTGATTTGGCCAATGCGGTCAGTGCCGCCGAATTGACCGCCACCCGCAAACGCATGCAACCGCTCTTTGCGGAGAAAATTCCTACGGGCGATACCGCCGACCGCTCCATCCGCCTTTATCTAGCCTTGCTCAAGCTGCTGCAACAGGAAGCATGGACCGGTTATGCCATTCAGTCTTTCCCCGGCCTCGGCGATACCTATAGCGCCACCTGCTTTGCACAAAGCATGATGCTCAACGACCGGATCGCCACGGCAACGCTCAGCGACTTTAACACCTTGCTGACGGTGATTGCCCTGAACGCCTTGAGTCCTGAGCCGGTGTACTACGGGGATTTGCAGCACATCAACAAGCAGCAGCGGGAGATTAAGATTATCGGCGATGGCGCCTGCCCGCCCTCGCTGGCCGGTAAAGCCGGCCCGGCCGGTTTTGCGGAGCACGGAATCCCGACCGAAGGCGAAGCCGGTGGCCTATCGGTCAAACTCGTCTGTAAGCCCGGCCAAGGCGTGCTTGCTCGCGCGGGTCGGCGAGACGGCGTGTTTGAGATGGTGGTCTGTCGCTGCACGGTATTCGAACCTGCCAGGAAAGAATTGAAAAAGCGACAACATGAATGCGGCATCCCCTTCTGGCCGCACGCGTTTATCAAGGTCGAAGCCGACATGGACGCGCTGGTGGAAAACTGGAACAACGAATATGCCGTGCTCGGCTATGGGGCGCACCTGTATGAGGAGTTGATCGCACTCGGGGAACAAACCGGCGTTAAGGTGATCGCGCTATGAGTGCGCTTGAAAGGGAATTCGGGGACTGGCGGATCGCGTGTCTGCCGCAGGATGGCGCGCGCATTAGCCTGCTGCAATATAAGGGATTTGACTTATTGACCCCGGCCCCGGAAACGTTTCGTGCCCCACAACACGATTACGGCGCGTATGAGGAACGACCGGTATACGGCTACGACGATTGTTTTCCTTCGGTGGCGGCCTGTCGTTTTCCCGGACTCGATTGGGAGGTGCCGGATCATGGCGAAGTCTGTTGGCTGCCGTGGCAGGTTTCCGAACAGCCGGACGGACTCCTCTGCCAAGTGGAAAGCAAGCGCCTGCCACTCACACTAAGCCGTCGTCTCACGTTTCAGGAAAACCAGCTTGAGTGGCACTTCAAACTGGAGAATCACGGCGGGTCACCTGTGACCGTACAGCATGTGATGCACCCCCTTATGCCCATCCGCGCGTTCACGGCCCTACGACTGCCGGAGTTCGAGTGCGCATGGGACGATATCGGGGCGCAGTCATTGCCCTGGATCACGCCCGCCGAAGCGGAAGCGCAACTACTGGCTACGCCGGAAGGCACCACACGCATGTGGTTTCTTCAGAACATCAAAGAAGGTCGCGTGACGGCAAACCTCGTTAACGGCATGCACTGGATTCAGGAATGGCCAGCAGCACTATTTCCCAGTCTAGCCCTATGGTGGAACTACGGTGCCTACCCGGATGAGGACGGACTGCGCCGATATGAATGCGCATTGGAACCGGTGCCCGGCAAGGTCAGCCATCTCGAAGCGGCAGGCGGCCTGACCCTACCGGCCAACCAATCGATGGACTGGCGCATAAAATGGATACTGAGGTGACGCAATGCCGCTAATTACCGGTAGAAGTAACGTTGCGGAGATCTATGCCGAGGCCGCTGAACGGCGCTGGGTCTTACCGGCATTCAACGCGGAAAACCTCACCAGCACAGAGGCGATCCTTGCGGCGGCCAAGGAACATGGACAGCGAATCGCACTGCCCGACCTGCCCATTATCGTGGGAATCACGCGCACCTACGCGCACCGGCCGCAAGCCGCGTTCTATACCCATACCCGGAATGCGCGCTTGGGGCTTGACCTGTTCATGGCCGACCTGCGCGTGTTGACCCTGCCGGGTTCGCCCTTCGCAGAACTACGGGTGATGGTTCATCTGGACCATATTCAATGGGACACCGACAGCGACCTCTTCGATCTCGATGACCTCGGCAAGTACTCTTCCATCATGTATGACGCCTCAGTCTTGCCGCTAGATATCAACATTCGCCGTACGCGCGACTTCATGACTCGGCACGGGGAACGCCTTTTCGTTGAAGGGGCCTGCGACGAAATTGGGGAAGCCTCCGCAGGCCAACCGGTCGCCTTGGCGTCCCCGGATCTGGTCGAACGATACATGAGGGAAACCGGCGTGGACATCGTAGTTCCCAATCTCGGCACCGAACACCGGGCTGGCGCGGCTGACTTAAAGTACCGTAGTGATTTAGCGCGCCAAATCCGTGAGCGCATTGGGCCTCGCATCTGCCTGCATGGATCCTCTTCCGTTCCGCCGAAACAGCTCAATCACTTATTCGAAGACGGCGTCTGCAAAGTTAATTTGTGGACCGCCCTCGAACGCGACAGTACGCCCGCGCTATTTGAGGATATGCTTAAGCATGCCGACCAGCTAATCGGCCCCAAACAGGCGGCCAAATGGAAGACGAACGGATGGCTGGGCGAACGTGCGCCGGATCAGGCACGTCTGTCATTGGATTATTGCACCACAACCTATCGCCAAGCCATCGTCTTCGAACAAATGAAACAGATCGTCGCCTCGTTTTTGGAGCGCTGGTATACATGAACGCAACTTATCTTGGCATCGACATCGGCACCAGTGGTTGCAAAGTGGCCGCCTTCGATGCGAACGGGGCTTTGTGCGCCTTTGCCGCCGGCGAATATGAACTGCAGACCGATGCCAACGGCAGAGCGGAGCTCGACGCCGAAGAGGTGCTGCGAATGTGCCGGGACGCCGTGCGCACGGTCACCGCGCAACGCCCGCCGCCCGTTGCCGCGTTGGGCGTAACCTGTCAAGGGGAAGCCTTTACCGCCGTGTCCCGGGACGGTCGCCTTCTAAATCCGGCCATGGTTTCCTCCGATACCCGGTCCACCCCGTATGTCGCGCGTGGCTTCCGCGACTTGGATGAGCAGCGACTGTACGCCATCACCGGCCACACGCCCCACCCCATGTTCACGCTCTATAAACTGGCTTGGCTGCGCGAAAACCAGCAGGCGACATGGGCGGAGGCAGACCAGTTTCTGTGCTTTGAGGATTTGGTGCACTGGCGGTTGGGCCTAGATCCTGCCATGGGCTGGCCGCTGGCGGCACGCACCATGCTGTTCAATATCCGCACCGGCACGTGGGACCAGACGATTCTGGAGCGTCTCGAGTTAACGCCGGACCGGTTGGCGCGCCCCCTGCCCTCGGGCAGCGAGGTGGGCGTGATTCCACGCGCCATTGCCGCCGACTGGGGTTTGCCCGAGGGGGTACGCGTGGTGACGGGCGGTCATGATCAACCGTGCGGCGCCCTGGGTGCAGGCGCGATCGAACCGGGCACGGCCATGTACGCGACCGGAACCGTCGAATGCATCACACCCGCCTTCGACCAGCCGGTCTTCTCCGACCGCTTGATGAAACACAACTTATGCACCTATCATCACGCCGCGCCCGGCCGCTACGCCACGGTGGCCTTTCATCTCACCGGCGGCAACGCACTCAAGTGGTTCCGCGACACCTTTGGGCAAGAGGAAGTCCGGGCGGCCGCCGAGGGCGGACCGAACGCCTACGACCGCCTCATCCAACTGGCGGGGACAACCCCCTCCCCGCTTCTGTGTCTGCCGTATCTTACGCCATCCGGCACGCCCTACTTCGACGCCGAAACGCCTGGTGCCTTCGTCGGATTCCGCATGCACACTACGCGCGGCGACATGCTGCGCGCTTTGCTGGAGGGCGTGGCATTCGAGATGCGTCTGAATCTTGAACTGCTGGCGGACGCGGGCTACCCCGTGCACACCCTCTACGCTATCGGTGGGGGCGCTAAATCAGCGGCATGGACACAATTGAAGGCCGACGTGCTTGGCCGGACCATTCACACGCTCGATGTTGCGGAAGCGGGCTGTCGCGGCGTGGCCCTGCTAGCCTGCGCCGCGTATACAGGACAATCTGCAACAGACCTGGCCGCCCGGTGGATTAAAATCACCGGATCCGTATCCCCGCAATCCGAGAGCACTTCCCATTACCAGAACCAATTCAAAGCCTATCAATGGCTCTATTCAGTCCTTGCTACTAAAGACCGCCCATGATCCGCGCGCCTTCCGCCTAACCGTAAATGAACAGAAGAGACATTGCCGTGGCATCTCAAGTTCGAAGACCCACTTCACTTCGCACGCAACCTACGCCATGCCAATCCAGTGATCACAAAAGTCCTATTAAGCTCACAACGTTCGGTTTGCGGGTTTCAGATCGCAGGGCCTAGGCTCAACTTAAGTTGATAGACAACCAAAGGCCAAGACCGAAGGAGTATGCCATGAAGAAGGTGTTGTATTTTTCCGCTATGTTGATGGTAGCCGGTGTGGGGACAGGGGTCTCTGCGGATATCATTAGTGTCAGCCTCACGTACACAAACAGCGCTGAACGTCCACTATTGGCAGCATCCGATATGGCCGGATTCGTTAATGCGGCGAATTGGAATCAGGTGGTTGCACCGGATAGGGACAGTGTCGGCATCACCGCAGACAGCTTGGCCCTGAATTTAGGAACTGGAACAAGTTCGGGGGCTTCGCTGGCCCACTCTTCGAGTGGAGGATCCTACGTGGCGCGCCGCACTACCGATGCCACGACCTACACCCCTAACCAGGCACTCATGGCGGGAGCGTTTGCACGCTTCAACTATGGCACATCGGGAAGTCACATTTATGAAGTCACCGGTTTGTCATCAACCTTCACAGGACCTGGCTATGATGTATATGTTTATGTGAACGCGGCCAATTTCTGGGAGGACCGGACGGATTTTTATGGTCAATACCGCTTGCAAGCGGGCACCTATGATCAAACGACTTGGGCCGTAACAGGGGTGAGGTACACCAACGCCTTCATCAACGCGGGTAGCGGTGCGACACAAGGCACGGCTGGCACGGGCAATTATATCCTATTTTCCGGACTGACCAATGCCTCGTTCACGCTTACCGGTGTGCATTCAACGGATTCCGCCCGTTCCGGCATAAATGGGTTTCAAATCGTAGCCATTCCAGAACCGGGTAGTATGTTGCTGATGGGACTGGGCATTTCTGTAATTGTTTTCTTCAGGCGCTTCGTGAACAAGACATTGTAAAAGAAGCTGCCGAGGCAGGATGACCCAGTCATATATGCCTGCGATTAGGCGAGGCGACGGCCATGAGTCGTCGCCTTTTTTGCATTCACAAAACTCCAATAAAGGACACAAGCTTTCTTTTGCACCATACCACCATACCGCCTACGCTAAATTTAAGTAATTTGGGTGAAACAAAAACAAAACGGGAACTGAATTATGAAAAAGACACTGGTCGTATTTCTGATGACATGTGGGCTGCTTGGGGTGACGGCGGATGCGGCGGTGGTCATTAGCGTCAATCTGACATATAATGACGCTTCCAATGGCAATCCTTCGCTCAACGCAAGTGACACGACCGGGGTTATACCTGCGGCAAACTGGAATCAGGTCACCGCCGGGAATCTGGGATCGAGCATCACTCCGGCAAGCGGTATAGCTTTGAATTATTCAACAGGTGCAAATTCTGGAGCCACCTTTGCCCACAGCTCATCTGGCGGGGCTTATGTACCGCGCCGTTCTATAAATAAAAGTTCTGCTTTTACCAATGATGAGAAACTAATGGCGGGCTACTTTCAGCGATATACACTAACCTCGGGATCTCATTCATATACCGTAACAGGCTTGTCCGATGCCGTTACCCAATTTGGTTATAACCTGTACGTGTATGTGGGCACCCCCAATGTCGGGGTGGCTCACAACGAAGTGGGCCAATACAGAGTTACTTCTGGATCCTTTGACCAAACCATTTGGGTCGTCAATGGCAACGTCTATACTGGAAATTTTGTGGATGGAGGCACATCGAGCACACTTCAAACTGCAGGCACCGGAAACTACATCGTGTTCTCGGGGTTGACGGAGTCATCGTTCACGCTCACAGGCATACATTCGGCGGACTCGCGAGGTTCTGGCATTAACGGCTTCCAAATCGAAGGCCTTTCGATTCCCGAGCCAGGCACGGTGGTACTCATGCTTATGGCGTTTGGCTTGATTTCGATCACGAGAAAGCGGTTGACGAAATAAAGCCCGTTGAGGAAGCAATATAGGCATCATGAGTAAATATCGAAATTGTGGATTTACGCTGGTTGAGCTATTGGTCGTAATTGCGATAATTGCCTCTCTGATAGCCCTAACCGCTTCAGGCGTGCAGCGCGCCTTGCGTGCAGGGCGTCTGACGGCGTGCAAGGGGAATCTCCGGGGATTGACTGCGGCCGTTACTCTTTACGCCGCAGATCACAGAGGCCACTACCCCGCCAAAACACGTCGGACCGCACGGGGCTCATTGAGTGCGATTCATCGAGACACCTTCTACGTGTTGCGAGACTCCTATAATGTAAATCGACAGTTGTTAACCTGCCCGGACGCCAGCTCTGCCCTACGCAGTTTTTTTGATGCTTGGGAGAACGTGGGTGCGTATGAACAGATTGTAGGATCCTATTCCTTTTGGATTCCGCAACCGGTAATTGGATTCAGCGGAGGGACGGTGCCCGCAGCGGCTGGGCACTGGTCAACGATTGGCCACGAAGACCCTCGAGGTCCGACTGGGCCAGGGCATGCGAGCATGATGGAATTTGCGAATAACCCAATTTTTACCGACCCGATGATTACGCGTCCTATGCAGGGGAATTCACCGATCACAGAGCAAAGCAGTTTTGCCCCTGATATTTCAATGCATAAGGGAGTGGGAAACCGTCCATGGAAACAAAATCAAGCATTTGCTGACGGCCGCGTGCTTGAAGTCGAGGCCGAGCGCCTAAAGCCGCGCTGGCGTGATAGTGCCTGGGACTATCACGAATGGCGTTAACGTCACTAGACCGGAATACCGAAAGACTCTCTATGATTGCCGATCACATTCGCTTTGCAATGCTGACACTAACACTAGTCTCGGGTTGCTCTCCTCCTGCTCCGCAGCCACCAGAAGGTGCATATCCACCGGATCGACCGCTTTCTTCTACACCTGTTTTCTTGGCTACACTCCCCGTACTAGCGGATTTTGAAGGGGAGGATGCCCTTGAGGCCTGGACGATTCAAGGGGCGCAAGTCCTTATCCAGAAGGACTGGGCCGCTCATGGGGAACAGTCCCTGCGCGTGGTCTTCCCTGCCACGGCCTCGCAAGAGTGGCTGCTGATCGCATTGGAAGCATCGACCGGGGGACTACCCACCCGTGACTTCTCCGTTGCGGATACCCTGATCATGCAATTGCGCAATCCCACCAGTAATGAGTCCTCTATTCGCGTGGAAGTGAGCGACACATCGGGAAACGCGATGCGGCTAACGTTGCGATTGGCCCCGCTTTCGGAAGGCACGTTTACGGTGCCGCTTCGCGGCGGCAACCAGCATGGCGAGGGGCTGGGTGGTGTGGCTTTGGATCGTGTGGAACGGATTGCAATCTATACCCGACGCCCGGATCACACGATTACCTTCGATGTCGACGAGATACGTCTGGCTAACTCCTTGGATGAACGCAGCAAGGACTATCTGCAACGATGGGATCAGTTGAAGTCTCAACTTGAAACGCTACAGGAGGCACCGCATCAGGCGAAATCCGATTGGGCGTTGAAGACCCTTGATTTAGGCGCTTTGCGTGACATTCTGGAACGGCCCCTTTCCGCTCAACAAATGAATGACGCGGAAGAGATGCTTTTGCGAATGGAAGCACTGCCCTGGCTGGCGATGATGGCAGAGAAAACGGATGGGCAACCAGCCGTGCTGGAGGCCGCATCTACCGAGCATGTGCACTTGCACACCGCGCGATTGCCGGGAACCTGGCAGGAAGCAGACGACCTGCAGTTTACCCTGGCACGACATGAATACGAGCATCGTCAGGTTGTGTTGATTCCCACCCGCTCACATATCCGGTCGGCGTCATGGAAGGTGGAGGCACCGGAAGACGCGGATGGTAACCGTTTGGAGGCCGATGTGCGGGTGGTGGGTTATGTCCGCACCGCGCAACCCCCCTATGTGGTGCCCTTTGTGGGCTGGTGGCCGGACCCGCTGCTGCCGGGAGTTGAGGAGGTGAAGATGGTCCCGCTTGGGGAAACATTGACGCTATGGATTTCGATCTACGCGCCACCCCATGCCCAAACCGGTTCTTATCAGGGAAGCCTGCAACTCACGCTGGACGGGAAATCGTGGCGAGAGATTCCGTTGCGCGCAGAGGTAATCGACCTTTCGCTCCCGCTTACGGGGACCCTGCCCACCGTGGCCGTGGCCCAACACGAGCGCACCTACATCAACGATCTCTATCCCGACCACGACCCGGCAGAAATAGTCGAACTCTTTGAGGATTTTGCGCTGAAGTACAAGCTTAGTCCCACTCACATGTACCAGCGTAACCGCGGGGGCTGGGAAGATGAGCGCTTGGAAGCCCTGCTGGAACAAGGAAAAAATGCTTTTGTGCTCGGGAATACCGGCTCGCGCACGGTTAACGCGGACACGATTCAGGCTTATAACGAGTCCAAACGGTTTCGGCTGGAAACGTTATGGGGTCCCAAATACCGACAAATCAGCCAAGCCGGTTTCTCCGGCCCCGTGGTAATCTGTGCTTACGATGAAGCCCCGGCCGAGCTTACCGATCTGATTGCTCAAACGGGACGCTTTATGCTCGATAACTTGCCGGAAGGGGTGATCTACCTGCCGGTCGGCGTGCTGGATCCTGATTTTGGCGCAAGCTGGCCCTTTGTCCCGTCGGACTGGGTGATTCTCTTAAGCAAGTTTGAAACCGAAGCGGATCAGGTGCAGGCCTACCGACAACGGGGCGGACGACCATGGCTGTATACCTGTTTATCCGCCCCTCATCCCTACCCTATGGTCTTCGTTGAGTACGATCCGATTGAATCGCGCTTGCTGACCGGTGCGATTCCCTGGTTCCTTGAGGTGTACGGATGGGTGTATTATCATCTTGCTCGCTGGCCCGAAAACAAGACACCGCTCCAAACGCTGGATGGAAGGCGCACCAATTGGAATCCCGCCAGCTACCACGCATACAATGGGTCGGGCAGCCTGATCTATGGCGGACCAGACGGCCCCATCGCGACCATTCGGCTCGAGAACCTGCGCGATGGCTTGGAGGATTTTGAATACTATCGGCTGGCTCAGGAACGCCAGGCTCGCTTGACATTGGACACCCCTGCGTGGCCCGCCCGCTTAACCTCTCTTTACCAGGCTACCCCTCGCGTGCGCGTTGCTTCGCAGGTGGTCCCTTCCCTGAGGGAATGGACCCGCTCCCCCGCCCTCCTGGAAGCCGAACGGGCGCGTTTGATCAATCTATTGACGGAGACGGCGGAATGAGGCGATGGTTGCTTACCCTGTTGAGTCTGCTGCTGGCGAGCGGCATGCCTGACACGACGGTCGGTCAGTTGTTCTCCATGCTTGATGATCGCTTTCACAGCGGACCGCAGCTATTTATCGACCACTTTGACGATGGAGTGCAAGCATGGTCGACCTATGGCGACGCCGCCGGTAGCGCGGTGGAACAAAACGGTCGCTTGGAACTACGCAGTGGGTCCGCCTTCACTTCCGTGAGGGAATTCGGTGTCGTCTCCCCGGTGCCCGCTATTGATGTTGATACCGAAAAAGGATTTCGCGTCCGATATGTGCATTCCGAAACCAGCCGGGGACGATCCGCGCATTACCTGATTCAAAACGGCACCGGGCCGCGCAATCAACCCGGTCAACAAACCGTGGACTTTGCCATTTTCGGGTCGCCTGGTCGTCCGGTCGAAGTCTCCGTATGGTCCGGCGGCGCGCGCTGGTTGGCGTCGACTGGTCAAATAGGTGCGCCCAGCCAATTGGCTACGGCCACCGATATGTTGTTCTATCTGTATCCCGCCGGCTTTGCGCTGGTTAACGACAAGACCGATACGCTGGTGACCGGCCTGTGGCCGAACGGATTTGACCTGTCCCGTTTGTTCCCGGATGGTGCCCACCTCGGTCTGCTTACCCGCTCCGAAGTCTTTTTCCAGGAAGAGCGACTGCACATCAACCGCGCCGTGGTAAATACGGCCCTGCCCTACGCTCCTGCGTTAACTAATTTCTGGCGCGGACTGTTTACCCGGGATGATCAACTGGCCGGGATAGAGAACTACGGCATCAACGTTTCCATGCCGTACGCCGACATACTCACGACGCAGGCGCGTCTGGACGCGGGGGGATCCGGCGGCTTCGGTGTGCTACCCACCTTGGGCGCGTTCAACGGACGCACCGACCTGCTCAACTGGATAGACACCATTGCGGGCAATCCCGCTATCGCCCAGCATCCGGCCCTGGCGGGTTGGTATCTGTTTGATGAACCGGAAACACAGCACGACTTGAGGGGACTTTCGCGCCATACCCTCAAACTGGCGTACGATCGGGTGAAGAGCTACTCCGAGAAACCCGTGGCTCTGGCCGTGGGATTTTTCGCCCAGCGTTCGCCACGCGGAGCGGATGTCAATACCAGCCCGATTCCCGACACAGGCGATCCGGGTGCCCATCCTCCGGAAGCGGAATGGGACGACAATCCCGCGTGGCGATACAAGGACAGCTACGATGTGCTGATTCATGGATCGTACCCATTCAATGTCAATCGCGGCGAATTCGACGGTCTCGCCGGCTGGATCCATCAATTCGGCGGCGCGGTCGCCGCGGGCCAGATACTGGGTCGGCAGGTCGTTTTCAACGGGCAGGCCTATGCCGCGCAAGCAGATGGGCAGTGGGCCAACAAGCGGCTGCCAACAGCGGCGGAGGCCGTTTTTCAAATGCGGTACGCCGCCGCGGCACTGGTGGATGGCATGTTTCACTGGGCCCTCCACCGGGCACCGACCACCATTGCCCAACCGGACCAGCCCTACCCGTTTGACGGCCTGACCTGGTACAGCAATGTCTATGGGCGCGTAGACGGGCCACCGGGCCACCTGCGCCCGGAACTGGATGTCTGGGAGCGTGTGCTGCCCAATGGCGCGGTGCATGGCGTGGCCTACTCCACCTCGGCACCAAGCTTCATACTCCGGCTCTTTTACGATACAGCGGCCAACGAATGGTGGTTGCTGGCCGCGAATCCGACTCCCGACAATCTGGGTTCTGTGCGACTGCGATTGGATAAGACCGCGCTGGGCGTCGGCTTCGATCTGGTGGCAGAAGGACATTTGTACGATGCGCAAGCGCCGTACAACATTTCGCAAAATACGTCCGAACTCGCGTTCAATGCGACGCTGGGCCCTTGGCAAACGCGCCTCTGGCGTGTGCGCGGCTCGGCGGCCGGTCAGCAATTTATCGACTTTGAGCAGATCACGGACCAGACCATCACCAATCAGATAAACCTCTCCGCCACCGCCTCTTCGGGACTGCCCGTCACCTTTTCCGTGCTTGCCGGCCCCGCTAAGCTTCAGGCGGACACCAACCTGCACTTTACGGGCCTTGGCACGGTGCATATTCAAGCCGATCAGGCTGGGGGTGGCCCATGGATGCCAGCGCAGCCGGTCATTCAACATTTTGAAGTCACCAAGGTGCCTGCGGAGATCCAGTTGTCGGACCTATTCCATACCCATGACGGCCATCCGAAACCGGTCTCGGCATCTACCACACCGCCCGGTTTGCTCGTGGATACGCGCTACACACTGGCCGGTGCCGTGATCAGCGTCAACCTGACCTACGACGGCACGGCACCTGCCCCTTCCGAAGAACCTTTGGTTTTTCCGGCCATTGCCAAAGCTGGTGTGGTGCGCGCGGGATACTGGAACCACGTGGTGGCCTCCAATCGAGACACCACCTTGGCCAGCAGCCATCTCGACTTGCAGGCTTCCGACGGAACGGAATCCGGAGCAGCGCTCAGCTACCATTTTGACGGAACACATGTCGCCAAACGCCAGATCAACGACAAGAGCGATCCGGACGAAATCCTCATGGAAACCTCCTATCAGCGGTACCAAGCCAATATGGCCGCTCCGGTAAACACAGGCGCAGGTATTTATCATGTACACGGCATCCCGAATGCCTTCACGGTCCATGGATACGATCTAGTGGTCTATATTTCATCCGCGGACTGGACCGACCGGCCGTATACCGGTCAGTATACCGTCGTCACCTCCTCGGGAACCAACACCATCTGGGCCCACAGCGGCAACCGGTATGTGGGCGCTTTCATAGATGGGGGTGCGGCACCTACCCGCGATAGCATCTCGATCGAAAATGGACATTATATCGTGTTCCCCGGCTTGACCAACGAGGCGTTCACGCTGCGCGGGGTGGCGGAAACGCCGGGTGATGTGGCGGGGATCAACGGCTTTCAAATCGTGTCTGCCTATCGCGATCGCAGCGATCCCCCCATCGGCCCGGGAACCTATTGGGTCGTGACGGAGGTCGATGATCCCATCTATGCGGGCGGCGCAACCGGTGTCTTGACGATCGCCGGCGCAGAGGCCAAGGCACAGATCATACTCAACAATTTGGATCGGGTGTATGATGGCACGCCGCAGCAAGCAAACATCACCACCGATCCGCCAGGTCTGGATGTGGTCGTTACCTACGAAATGGTGGACGGGATCATCGGGATCAATTTGACCTATACCAACTCTACGGAGCAACCGTTGCTCGGCGAAATGGATGCGGCGGGCGTGGTCCCCGCCGTCCAATGGAATCAGATTGTCGCGAATGGCAGGGATGAAGCGTCCGTGGGTGCAAACGCGATGGCGCTTACATTAAATTCGGGTTTACCATCCGGCGCTTTGTTGACCCACTCCGCCGTCGGGGGATCGGTGGTGGCTCGACGCACCACCAACGCCACAACTTATGCACCCGACGACGCCCTGATGGCCGGTGTGTTCACGCGCTACAACTGGGCTACCAGCGGTGCGCATACCTACATGGTGACCGGTCTGCCCGACATGATCACCCACTACGGTTACGATGTGGTGGTGTACGTATGCAGCGCTGATTTTTGGCAGGACGCGCCCCACATTGGGCAATACCGCTTTGTGGCGAATGGGATAACCAACACGATCTTTGCAAACACGGGAACTCGTTTCACCGGCACATTTATGGATGCAGGGACGGCTTCAACAGCCGGGGCCGCCGGAACAGGCAACTACATTGGGTTCACCAATCAAACGGCCGCCCTGTTTACGCTCGAAGGCGTTCATGAACCCAGCTCGCCTCGCTCGGGGATCAACGGCTTTCAGATCGTGTCACGCTACACGAACCGGGAGGATGCGCCCGTGCCCCCCGGTAACTACCGCGTGGTGGCGACCGTGGATGATGCCTTCTTCACGGGCAGCGTTACGGGATACATGACCGTGGCGGAAACCACGCTGCGCGGCGTGCCTGCGGCATGGTATCAGGCTGTCGGCCTGCATCCGGTGCCAGGCATGACCTGGAACGATTTGGACGAGATCGATTCCGATGGGGATGGAATGAAGAACTGGGAGGAATTCGTGGCCGGAACGGATCCGTCGGATCACACCTCGTTCTTCGTGGTCGAGCAAAGCCGCATGCATAATCCAGATGAAATCATGATTGAATGGACGGCGATCACCAATCGGATCTATTCGGTATGGTCGAGCACCCATTTGGTTACCGACGCCTTTCAAAAAATATCACCAGACCTGCAGTGGCCCGCCAACAGCTATACGAGCCCCGTCCCTGCTTCGAATTCTGCGGCGTTCTTTATCCTGCGCGTGAGACAAGATTAGCGCTTGGCTTTCCGGGTTTGGCTTTCTTTGCCGCGCGCTGTGTGTGTTTTTCTCTATAGGCGCGGGGCCCATGGCCCAATCGTTTTTGAAGCACCCGACTGAAGTAAGCGGGGTCGGAAAATCCGCAGCGCCGCGCAATATCCGTTATCGACAGAGCGCTTTCGTGCAGCAGGGAGCGAGCAACTTGAATGCGGTGCGCGTTCAGGCAATCGATCACGGTAATACCGTGCACTCGCTTAAAGGTGCGGCTTAGTACAGAGCGGTCCACCGATAAGTGATCCGCAATCGCGGCCACGTTCAACGCTGGATCATCGTACTTCCGCCGGATGTATTCCAAGGCCTCTTCTGCGAGATTCACGCGGCCTATCGGTTGCGGCTCCAAATTCAGCGCCGCCAACGAAAGAAACTGATAGGACAACGCAGCCGCCAACTGTTGTCCGCTCGGGGTCACCCGGCAGACATGTAACGCCAACTCATCAAAAAACGGGGCGGGAAAAGGACCGGGCGTCAATGGGCCACGCCCAAAACCGAACCCGCTGACAATCTCCCGAACCAGCGGGCCGTCATACGTCATCCAGCGATGTCGAGTCCGTTCCAGTGCCGTCAGATCCATAAAGTCACCGGGATACAAAACCGAACTCTGCCCCGGGCCTGCAACCCATGAATGTGATCCGACGCGAAATTCCAACTTTCCGCTAACCACCCAAAACAATTGCACAAAATCAAGGGTTTTCTCTACGTCATGCCACCCTTTTTCTACGCCGTAATATCCCATATTTCGGACGCGGAAAGGGATTTGGAGCTGGGGATTAACCAGCGACCGATAAATAACCCGCTTTTCGAAAAAACCGTGAGTGATCACAAAAGTGAAAGTACCCCGATTGGGGTGAAGCGGCAAGCGAGAACGAACAATTACGCGTGGGGTTCCAGCAATAACGTGGCGCTATGCCCGAATGTGCCTTTCCCCGCCTTATCATCATCCACATAGCCCCAGGCGAGAAGATGAGCGCCGGTCCACTGTCCCATCAGGGTGCCTGACCAATCGGTTACGCGGTACCGCGTCTCGGGCGCGAGAGCATGGAGGCGAATCGGGGGACGGAACTGGCCAAACACTTGGTGCTGATTCAATATAGACAGCGCCACGCGACCGTCAGCGTCCGGCCCGTATTGCCAAACGGAACGGCCAGCCTCCTCCAGTCGCTCGAGACGATGCAGCGGGCGGCGCTGAATGATCGGCCGAATGCGCTTGTAGAATGCAATGCGCTCCCGGTATTCGGCCCGCTCCGTATCCGACAAGGTCCGAATATCAATCCCGATACCTAGTGCACCCCGCATCGCGCAGTCAAAGCGCAATCCTAACGGTGCATAGCCTCCCGTTTGGTGGTTTATCTCGTGCGTGACCCAACTTTCCATGACACGCGGCGGATAGGCTAGACTGAACCCTTCCTGGATGGCCATTCGGTGGAAGGCATCGGTATTGTCGCTGGTCCAACACTGATCCACTCTGGCCAGGATGCCATAATCCACACGCCCACCACCGGCGGCGCAACTTTCTATACGCAGGCCGGGATGACGCCGACGCAAATAATCCAGAAGACCGTATACGGCTTCCACATGCCGCAACGGCAGTTGTGTTCCCGCCACCGATCCCGCCTCGGTAACATGCCGGTTCATATCCCACTTCAAGAAGTCGATGTCATGCGAGGCCAGCAGATGATCCAATTGTTCCCGAATGTGCGCCACTACTTCCGGTCGGCCAAAGTCCAACATCAACTGATTTCTGCCCTCTGTGCGGGGGCGGCCGGGATAATGCAGAACCCAATCCGGGTGTCGGCGGTACAAATCGGAATCGGGATTTACCATCTCCGGTTCCACCCACAAGCCGAACCCCATACCCAAACGGTGGACTTCATCGATCAAGGGCTGCAATCCGTTCGGGAACACTGCCGCCGAGACCACCCAATCGCCAAGCCCGGACCGATCCGAACGCCTGCCGCCAAACCAACCGTCATCCACGCAGAACAATTCAATGCCCAATTCAGCGGCGGTACGCGCCAATGCCACTTGCTGTTCAATGGCCAGATCAAAATAGGTCGCCTCCCAGCTATTATAAAGCACCGGTCGATCCGCCTCTCGACCGGGTCGAGGCAGCACATGATCGCACGCAAATTGGTGCATGCGTTGACTGGCACCAGACCATCCATCGGTCGCATGACCCAGCAACATCGCAGGCGAGGTAAATGTGTCCCCCGGTTTCAAGGTCCACTCGAAGGTGTCAGGATGAAACCCGCCCACCACATGCAACATACCGCTTGGCAGCGTATCAAACTGAATCTGCCAGTCACCGCTATAGGCCAAAGCGCCGAACCATACTTCGCCCTGTCGTTCATGGGCCTGTCCCACGCGATTCAGCAGGAAAAAGGGATTCGCGCTATGTCCGGTCAACAACCCTTTGTATTCGGAACATACGCGACCGGGGGGCAAGCATTCCCGGTTCACCATGAATTCACGTCCCCATCCACCATGAGGCCGCATCAGTTCCCAGGGGCCCGGTGGCAACCAAAGCGAGCCAAAGGCGCACTGGTCAAGACGCAAGGTCGTCGGCCCCCGATTTTGCAACGTCACCCATCGTTCAATGATGTCGCAGTCTGGCGTGATCCGGAAATACAGATGGACATGAAGATCGTAGGCCACATCCAGCAATTCAAGCTTGAAGATTTCACGCGGATCAACCGCTCCCGTTCTGGCCGCAGGCGTAAGATGTGGATGAACATCATGTGTCCACGCATGGCGCACATACCGCAAACGGATATCTCTCACCGCACCCGCTGTCCGTTCCCTTTCGGCGGGCGGAGGGCGATCGAAAGCACCAGCCAAGGCCATACTGCGCAGCACGGTATCCCCTTGCGTCGCATACATCCACGCATGCCCTTCCCGCTCTTGAACAAAATCAAAGGCGCGGGGGATTTCTGCGGTGGTCAACGCGTTGTCTGGCACGTCATGCGGCACCGCCGCAAAACCCGCTTGAAACACACGTCCCGACTTGTCTATCAAGAATCGCCACCCGGCATGACGGGTGCGCAACACCATCGCGGTGGCATCAAATGAGGAGTCCGGATTCATGGCACATCATTAAGTTGATATAACAATAGATTGCGCTGAAAAACCCTACCCCTTAACGCGGCCTTTGGGTTTGGCCGAATTCTTCCGCACGAGGTGAAGCTCGCTGCGGCTGAGCAGTTCCCACTCGACCTCCTCGCCGGCCTCCAGCCCAATGGCGGCGGCCAGCGGAACCGGCACGTTTACGTATAGCCTGACCTTGACCCCCTTGGACCGGATCGCCTGCACTTTTAATGGATATGTTGTTGTCATGGTGACACGCTATCTGGTAGGCTAGCACTAGTCAAGAAGGAATTTCATTATGAGCCTACCCCCAATTCAGAATCAGCGAAGCCTTTTCGAGCCCGATATCCAGTTCGCCAAGCTGTTCGAGGCTGCCCCTGCCGACCGGTTTCGATTTTTTAGCAATGTGATCATGCCGCAACTGCTGGAGCTCCGACCCCAACTCGAAAGGATGTATTGTTCCGGCAATGGGCGTCCCGCCGAAGAACCCACGCGGATGCTTGCGGTGTCGATCCTGCAATTCATGGAGGGATTGCCCGACCGGAAGGCGGTCGAGGCCTGCACCTACGATTTGCGCTGGAAGCTGGCGTTACGGATGGAATCGGATGAACCGGCTTTTCACTCCACCAGCCTGGTTAAATTTCGCAACCGTTTGCTGGACCATGGGCTCGTCGAGATCGGATTCGACGCAGTGCTCGGAGCGATGCGCAAAGCCGGTTATCTCAAAGCTCATAAGGCTCAGCGTCTGGACTCCACGCATGTGGTGGGACTGGTCAGTCACATGAGCCGGTTGGAATGCGCCCGGGAGACCGTGCGGCTGGCTTTGGAGGTGCTGGCGGAACTCCCGGAGGTTCAGCGGCCTGAGTCCTGGCCAGTCTGGTGGGAGCGCTATGTGCAGAGTACTCCGGACTTCAAGACGGATGTCGAAACGCTCAAGCAGAAGATGGTTCAGGCCGGACAGGATGCCCGCGCGTTGTTGGCTTGGGTCGATACACTTCCGGACGCGGTTGGCCAGTTCAAGTCCGTGATCGTTTTACGCCGGGTTTATGAGGAAAACTTCGTCGAGGTCGACGGCCATCTGGAACAAACCCGGGCACAACCGCCCGGTGCTGTGCATAATCCGCATGACCCGGA
>Ga0081528_100334_pt1 | contig 28774 bp, 23 predicted proteins | sample HotLakmasection4_FD_71011 | JGI IMG/M metagenome (GOLD analysis project Ga0081528, IMG submission 71011) | Hypersaline microbial mat communities from Hot Lake, Washington, USA - Section #4 (SPADES assembly) (version 2) | ecosystem: Environmental > Aquatic > Non-marine Saline and Alkaline >...
CTCCATCTTCATCGCCTCGAGCACGACGACCAGGTCTCCCACCGCGACGGTGTCGCCCTCGCTGACGGCGACCTTGACGATCGTGCCCTGCATCGGCGAGCCCAACGAGTCACCGGATGCCCCGGCAGCGTCACCGCCGCCGCGCTTGCTCGCACGACGCGCCTGCGGGCGCGACCCGCTTGCGGGGGCTGCCGCACTGACGGCCAGGGAGCTCGGCAGGGTCACAGCGACCCTCTTGCCGTCGACCTCGACGGTCAGCGTCTGACGCCCGCCGACCGCATCGTCCGCCTCGCCAACTGAGGTGAACGGCTCGATGGTGTTGTCCCACTCGGTCTCGATCCAGCGGGTGTGGACGCTGAACGGGACATCGGGGTCGTCGGGGGCGAAGGCCGGGTCGGCGACGACGGCACGGTGGAAGGGGATGACCGTCGCCATGCCCTCGATCTGGAACTCGGCGAGCGCCCGGCGCGAGCGCTCCAGCGCCTGCTGCCGCGACACCCCCGAGACGATGAGCTTGGCCAGCAGGGAGTCGAAGTTCTGGCCGATGACGCTGCCGGCCTCGACGCCGGTGTCCAGCCGGACCCCCGGGCCCGACGGGGGGTCGAAGACGCTGACCGGGCCCGGCATCGGCAGGAAGTTGCGCCCGGCGTCCTCGCCGTTGATGCGGAACTCGATCGAGTGGCCGCGGATCTCCGGATCGTCGTAGCCGAGCTCCTGGCCCTCCGCGATGCGGAACATCTCGCGGACCAGGTCGATGCCGGTGACCTCCTCGCTCACCGGGTGCTCCACCTGCAGGCGCGTGTTCACCTCGAGGAAGGAGATGGTGCCGTCCTGGCCGACGAGGAACTCGACGGTGCCGGCCCCGTAGTAGCCGGCTTCCTTGAGGATCGCCTTGCTGGATGCATAGATCTTGGCGTTCTGCTCGGCGGTCAGGAACGGCGCTGGTGCCTCCTCGACGAGCTTCTGGTGACGCCGCTGCAGGGAGCAGTCGCGGGTCGACACCACGACGACGTTGCCGTGCTTGTCGGCCAAGCATTGCGTCTCGACGTGGCGCGGCTTGTCGAGGTACTTCTCCACGAAGCACTCACCGCGGCCGAACGCTGCGACCGCCTCCCGCACGGCCGAGTCGTAGAGCTCGGCGACCTCACTCATCTCACGAGCCACCTTCAACCCGCGTCCACCGCCGCCGAAGGCTGCCTTGATGGCGATCGGCAGCCCCTGCTCCTCGGCGAACGCGATGACCTCGTCGGCTCCCGCCACCGGGTCCGGGGTGCCCGCGACCAGCGGCGCCCCGGCGCGCTCGGCGATGTGGCGAGCGCTCACCTTGTCGCCGAGGGACTCGATGGCCGAGGGCGGCGGACCGACCCAGATCAAGCCGGCGTCGGTGACCGCCTGGGCGAAGTGCGCGTTCTCCGACAGGAACCCGTACCCGGGATGGACGGCGTCGGCGCCCGCGCGACGCGCGACGTCGAGCAGCTTGTCGATGTCGAGGTACGTCTGCGCGCTCGTCTCGCCGTTCAGTGCGTATGCCTCGTCGGCCACGCGAACGTGCTGGGCGTCGCGGTCGGAGTCGGCGTACACAGCCACCGAGGCGATGCCGGAGTCCCGGCAGGCTCGGGCGACGCGGACGGCGATCTCTCCACGGTTGGCGATGAGGACCTTCGTGATCGTCGGCACGGCTACGCAGTCTAGGGGGAGCCCTTCGGCGGCGGGCAGGGTCGTCCGGCCTCGGGCCACCCCTTACCGTGAGGCCATGAGCGTCGAGCTGTCTGCGGACAACGAGGAGTTCCGCAAGGTCGTCCGGAGCTTCGCCGAGCAGGAGGTCGCCCCGCACGTCGCCCGGTGGGACCGCGAGCACCGCTTCCCGAGCGAGGTCGTCGCCCAGATGGGGGAGCTCGGGTTCTTCGGCATCACCGCACCGACCGAGTACGGGGGAGCCGGGGGCGACTTCACGAGCCTGTGCATCGCCATCGAGGAGCTCGGGCGCATCGACCAGTCGATCGGCATCACCCTCTCGGCGGGGGTCGGGCTCGGGATCACCCCCATCGCGACATTCGGCACGCCAGAGCAGAAGGAGCACTACCTTCCCGACCTGGTAGCCGGACGTGCCCTGGCCGCCTTCGGGCTGACCGAACCCGAGGCCGGCTCGGACGCCGGGGCCAGCCGCACGACCGCCCGACTGGACGGCGACGAGTGGGTCATCGACGGCGCCAAGGCCTTCATCACCAACTCTGGCACCGACCTCACCTCCGTCGTGACGGTCACCGCCCGAACCGGGACCCGTGATGACGGCAGCCCGGAGATCTCGGCGATCCTCGTGCCGGCCGGCACGCCCGGCTTCACCGTGGAGCCGGCCTACGACAAGCTCGGCTGGCACGCCTCGGACACCCACGGGCTCTCCTTCGACGGCGCACGGGTGCCGTCGTCGAACCTCCTCGGCGAGCGGGGCAACGGGTTCCGCCAGTTCCTGGCCACCCTCGACGACGGACGCATCGCGATCGCGGCGTTGGCGCTGGGGCTGTCCCGGGCCTGCCTGGAGCAGTCGGTGGCCTACGCCGGGCAGCGGCACGCCTTCGGCAAGCCCATCGGGGCCAACCAGGGCGTGGCGTTCCCGCTCGCCGACCTGGACGTGGCAGTCGAGAACTCGCGGCTGCTCGTCTACCGGGCGGCCGCACTCAAGGACTCCGGCGCGAGCCATTCGCAGGTCAAGGTCGCCGCTGCACGAGCGAAGCTCTATGCGACGGAGACCGCGGTGAGCGCCACGCGCGTCGCCACCCAGGTCTTCGGCGGCTACGGGTTCATCGAGGAGTACCCGGTGGCGAGGTTCTACCGGGACGCGAAGATCCTGGAGGTCGGCGAGGGCACCAGCGAGGTGCAGCGACTCCTGCTCGCGCGGGCCATGGGCCTGCCGGTCGGCTGATGGCGCACGACCACTGGGCCGAGGCAGCGGCTGCACGCACCCGCACGCTGGCACCCAGCCAGGCGGGGGCCGCCAAGCTCGAGTCGCAGCGCAAGCTGCATGTCCGTGAGCGGTTGCGCCTGCTGCTGGACGAGGACACGTTCGTCGAGGACGGCCAGCTGGCCAACGCGCTCGCCCACGGCCTGCCCGCGGACGGGGTGGTGACCGGGCGTGGTCTCGTCGACGGGCGCCCGTGCGTCGTCGTCGCCAACGACCCCACCGTGAAGGCCGGCTCGTGGGGGGCGCGCACCGTCGAGAAGATCGTCCGCGCCACCGAGGTCGCGCTGAGCGAGGAGCTGCCGATCTTCTGGCTGGTCGACTCCGCGGGAGCGCGCATCACCGACCAGGTGCAGCTCTTCCCCGGACGCCGCGGCGCGGGCCGAATCTTCCACAACCAGGTGCTGCTCTCAGGCAAGGTGCCCCAGATCTGCTGCCTCTTCGGGCCCAGCGCGGCCGGTGGTGCCTACATCCCGTCCTTCTGCGACGTGGTCATCATGGTCGAGGGCAATGCCTCGATGTACCTGGGCTCCCCGCGGATGGCCGAGATGGTCGTGGGCGAGCGGGTCTCGCTGGAGGAGATGGGTGGGGCGCGGATGCACGCCTCGGTCTCCGGCTGCGGCGACAACCTGGCCGACGACGACGCCGACGCGATCGAGCAGGCCAAGCAGTTCTTCTCCTACCTGCCCTCGACGTGGCGCCAGTTGCCACCGACGTACCAGCCGGCTGCTCCCGAGCGCGCGTTCGCCCGCGGTCTCGTGCCCGACGACGAGTCCATCGGCTACGACGTCCACGACGTCGTAGCGGCACTGGTGGACGAGGGCTCCTTCTACGAGGTCAAGCCACTGTTCGCGGCCGAGATGGTGGTGGGTCTGGGCCTGCTGGAGGGACAGCCCGTGGGCGTTCTTGCGAACAACCCAGGCGTCAAGGGCGGGGTGCTGTTCGGCGACACTGCCGACAAGGCCGCCCGGTTCATCTGGCTCTGCGACGCCTTCAACGTGCCGCTCCTCTACCTGATGGACGTGCCCGGCTTCATGATCGGCTCGGCTGTGGAGCGCCAGGGCATCATCCGGCACGGGGCGAAGATGATCACTGCGGTTGCCGAGGCCACGGTGCCGACGGTGTCGGTGGTGCTGCGCAAGGCCTACGGCGCAGGGCTGTACGCGATGGCCGGCCCGGGTTTCGGTCCAGACGCCTGCATCGCGCTGCCGAGCGCGAAGATCGCCGTGATGGGGCCGGAGGCGGCCGTCAACGCGGTTTACGCGAACAAGATCGAGGCCATCGCCGATGCCGGCGAGCGCGACTCCTTCGTCGCCCGGCTGCGTGAGGAGTACGAGGAGGACATCGACATCCTGCGGCTCGCGTCCGACCTTGTGATCGACGCCATCGTCGAGCCGCAGGAGCTGCGCACGCAGCTGGTGGCCCGCTTCGCCGCGGCGTCCACCAAGGACCGTTCCCGTCCTGCCAAGCGCCACGGCGTGCCCCCGGTCTGATTCAGCCAAGATCGCCGTCTGCGGGTGTGGCGAGAACGCCCTCGTGGGCCGGTGTGCGTCGCCCTCCCGCGCTCCGAGCACCGACGCTTGGACGGCGTCGTGGTGGCCCGCCGCGCGATTCGACGTCGTCGTGGGCACCGGACTGATGCGCCGAACCTCGCGTGCACGCACGGTCGTGGACTGCCTCCGGCTGTCCCCACGGGTGCACCGCGAGCACATGCTGGACACTGCCCTGCTGCGCGGCTGGTTGACCGTCGACGAGCTGGTCGCCCAGGTGACGGCGGTGCACGGGCAGCGGGGCGCCCCCGACCTGGTGCGACTGCTGGCAGGAGTCAGCGGCGGCGCACGTTCGCGAGCGGAGCGCGTAGCGCAGTCGACGCAGACCGGTTCCAGCACGACCGCACGCGCCAGAACGGCCTGCGCCGCATGGCGGGATGGGCTCAGCTGCGCCACAGGGACGGCCAGGCGACGTCCAGGGACGCGAGCAGCCGGCGGAGCAGGGGCAGGGAGAGCCCGACGACGGTGTGCGGGTCGCCATCGACCCGCTCCACGAAGGGACCGCCGAGCCCGTCGATGGTGAAGGCGCCGGCGACGCCCAGCGGCTCACCGGTGGCGACGTAGGCCTCGATCTCGGGGTCGCTGACGATGGCGAATGTCACGTCGGCGGAACCGACGGCCTGCGCGGACCGGTCCGAGCCGAGGCGGATGACGTGGTGCCCGGTGTGCAGGGTGCCGCGTCGCCCGCGCATGGCCTGCCAGCGGGCCACTGCTACGCCTGCGTCGGCCGGCTTTCCGTAGCCCACACCGTCCATCTCGAACACCGAGTCGCAACCGAGCACGAGCTCGGCGCCGACGTGCAGGCGGTCGGCACCGAGTCGCTGGGCCACGGACTGCGCCTTGCGTCGCGCGAGCTCTGCGGCCAGCTGCGCGGGGGACGAGCCCGTCACCGCGTCCTCGTCCACCCCGCTGACGACCACCTCCGGCTCGACGCCCGCTGCCCGAAGCGTCGCCAGGCGGGCAGGCGAGGCCGAGGCGAGCACCAGCCTGACCCGTCCCGGCGGGCTCAACGCTTGAACGTGAGGTGGTACGGGAAGGCGTCGGTCTCGTCGACGGTGGCCACCCGTCCGGGGTGGACGTAGACGAGCAGGGGGCAGTCGCGCAGCAGGTCGTGGTCGTCGCGGTCGATGCGGCGCAGCATCTTCTGCGAGGCGTGCACAGCCACGACCTTGCCGATGACCAGCGTGTTCTCGCCCAGGCCGTCCACGAGCTTCTCCAGCTCGCACTCCAGGTGCAGCCGACAGCCCTCGATCAGCAGGCCGTCGACCGCAGTCGCCGGCACGAGGTGCAGCATGTCCAGCGTCGGCTTCGATCCGTCCGGCCCTCGCGGCGCGGCTGACAGGCTGGTCTCGAGCAGCATGCCCGGCGACGGGTAGCCCACGGTGAAGACCCCTGTGCGCTGGATGTTCTGCAACGTGCCGTGGTTCGGGTGGCAGACGAACCCGAACCAGTTCTGCCAGCTCACCGGCATCGCCAGGTGCTTGGGCGCCACGTCCGGCGAGCCGTCCGGCTCGGTCGTGGCGACCAGCACGAGCGGGGCCACGATGGGGAAGCGCTCCCAGATGGGTCGGTCCAGCGGGACCTTGACGTACCCGGTGGGCTCCGTCGCTCTGGTGTCGGTGTTCATGACCCCTCCCACCGTCGGCGTGCGACGCACGTCACAGCCGACTGCCTGTGAGGCTACGAGGGACGATGGCGGACAAGGGGGGCCCAAGGTCCCGTCACGTCGGGACTCCCCGGTGCTCAGCCCCCAGGCTGGGCGCTGGCCGCCCACGCCCCTGGTCCGGCAGGCAACGGCTGGCGCAAGGTGCGCCCAGAGGGCGACCAGGCGCCGGGCCCGGCGGGCGCCCCGGACCTGTTCGCGCCCACGGCCGGCGGCACGCCGAAAGCGGACCCGCAGGCTCCGCCCAGGCCCGACGCCACCGACGTGTTCGAGACCGAGTGGCGTCGCCTGGCCGCCGGGGAGAACCGCGACCTCGACCTGACCACGCTCAAGCTGAAGCCGTCGCCGGGTCAGGCCGCCGCGGCGGCGCGCGCCCAGACGCTGACCGGCACCGGCGAGCAGCCGCTCGCGGCCGGTGCCCTGAGCGGCGAGCCGGGCGATGCCGTGGACCCCGTCCAGACGCTGACCGGCAACGACGGCGCCCGGCTCGCGACCCGCGGCGGGGATGCCGCCGGCCTGACCCGCACCGGCCAGCCCGGCGCCGCCGCCTCGCCCGGCGAGCAGGTCGCCCTGCAGATCCAGCGCAGCGTGGCCGGCGGCGGCGACCGGATCACGGTCCAGCTCCAGCCCAGGGACCTCGGCGGCGTCGAGATCCGGCTCGACTTCTCGGGCGACGCGGTGCGCGCCGCGGTGACCGCGGAGCGTCCGGAGACGCTCGAGCTGCTGCAGCGCGACGCCCGCAGCCTTGAGCGCGCCCTGAACGATGCCGGCCTGAAGACCGACAGCGGCTCGCTCAGCTTCGACCTGCGCGGCCAGGGCCGTGACGGCCGCGCCGGCGCCGACGGCAACGCGGCGCCGGATGAAGGCGAGCCCGGCGAGGCCGAGCCGGAGGCCTCCGCAGAGCCCGTCCTGGCGGGCGAGGACCCGCTGCTGACCCACAGCTATGCCCTCCGGTTCGTGCCGGGGCGGCTCGACATCCGCATCTGAGGAGGCGTGAGCCATGTTCACTCCAGGCGTCGATCCTTCGGCCACCGCCGCCGCCAATGCGGCCGCCGGCACCAGCGCCGCCCGGACCGCATCGGGCTCCGCGTCCACCGACCGTGCCGAGCAGCAGATCGCCGACACCTTCGACAACTTCCTCAGCCTGCTGACCACGCAGTTGAAGAACCAGGACCCGACCTCGCCGATGGAGGCGACCGAGTTCACCAACCAGCTCGTGTCGTTCAGCCAGGTCGAGCAGCAGATCGCCACCAACCGCCGCCTGGACACCCTGATCGAGAGCCAGGCCGGCGGCCACTTCGGCGACGCCCTCGGCTTCATCGACCGCGAGATCGAGATCGTCGGCGACACCTTCGCCTTCGGCGAGGAGCCGGTGTCGATGGGCTACGGCATGCCGCCCGGCGCCCTGCTGGCCCAGGTCGAGGTCGTCGATGCCGCCGGCCAGGTGGTCTGGAGCGCGCCCGCCGAGATGAGCCCGGGCCGCCACGAGATCGCCTGGGACGGCGAGACGACCGACGGCGGCGATGCCGGTCCCGGCACTTACACGATCCGCGTCCAGGGAATGGATGCCGGCGGCGAGGCGCTGGAGGTGCCGACCTTCGTGCGCGGCACCGTCACCGGGGCGGAGCACGTCGACGGCCAGACCGTGCTGCTGATGGGCACGGTGCCGGTGGCGCTGGAGGACGTGCTGGCGATCCGGACGCAGGACAACGGGTGATCGGGCCTGAACGCGCGGCAGCGCGGCCCGACCGCCGCTGCCGCAACGGACTTTAACGGGAGCGAGAGATGAGCATCTACGGCGCAATGTTTTCCGGCGTGTCGGGGCTGTTCGCCCAGTCGACCAAGATCAGCGCGATCTCCGACAACATCTCCAACGCCAACACGGTCGGCTACAAGCGCACCGAGGTGCCGTTCAGCACGCTCGTCACCACCCAGGGGCTGAAAAATTCCTACGCGGCAGGCGGCGTGCGGGCCAACCCGAGCATGCAGATCGACCGGCAGGGCCTGCTCAACGCCACCTCGTCCAGCACCGACCTGGCGATCAACGGCGAAGGCTTCTTCGTCGTCAACACGGCGCCGGAGGCGGCCACCGGCAACATCGCCAATCGTACCCTGTTCACTCGCGCCGGCAGCTTCGAGCCCGACGCCAACGGCTTTCTGCGCAACACCGCCGGCTTTTACCTGCAGGGCTGGAAGCTCGACAGCGGCGGCGCGTTCCTCAACGGCGAGCCGCCGCGGACCAGCTTTGCCAGCCTGGAAACGGTCAACGTCACCGGCCTGAACTTCACCGGCTCACCGACCGGCACCGTGACGTTCGCGGGCAATCTGCCGGCCGGCGAGACCGGCGGCGACATCCCCGGCAACCCGATCCAGACCGGCGTCGAATACTTCGACCCGCTCGGCAACCCCAAGACCATGAACATGCAGTGGACGCCGGGCACCGACTACGGTGCCTGGACGCTCGATCTGGTGCCGGCGGGCGAGACCGTGCCCGTGTCGTCCTACAACATCCAGTTCCACACCTCCGGCCCCAACTCGGGCGCCCCGGCGAGCATCAGCGAGGTGCCGTCGGTCATCGGCTCCAAGAACCTCGCCACGAACACGGACAATCCGAACACGTTCGCCGGCGACACGATCACGATCACGGTCAGCGGTTCGGCCGTGACCGGTGCGGGCGAAACGATCTCCGGCACGATCGGCGGGACTGCCTTCACTGACTATACGACGGTGGCGGAGGACGTGGATTCCAACACACTTGCGGAGAATCTTGCCACCCATCTGGACGGCCTGGGGCTGACCGGGGTTTCGTCGGTGACCGCGAACGCGTCCGGGCGGATCACGATCACCGGCACGGACGACGTGAACGGCGCCGGCCTAATCGAGGGCGGCGCGACGACCCTCGACGACGGCGGTGGCGTCGGGGTCACCGAGGTCGTGGACAATGTCGCGGGGAACGAGCCCGCCACGCTTGCCGGCGACGTCGTCGAGCTCGACGTGGCCGGTGGCGCGGCAGGGTGGGTGGCCGGCGACGTGATCACCGTCAAGCTCGGCGGCACGACCCTGCCGCCGCTGACGGTCCCGCCCGGCGGCTATGCCAACGACAATGCGCTGGCGCTCGCCGTCGCCGGTCATATCGACAGCCAGGCGGCCTCGATCCCCGGCTATACGGCCGGCAGCTTCAGCGTATCGGACAGCCGGATCATCCTGACCGGCGATACCGACGTGACCGGCCAGGGCGCCAGCCTCGCCGGCGGCTCGGGGTCCATCAATGCGCTGCAGGTCACCCGCGACACCACCGGCGCGACGCAGTTCGTTGACGAGGACGGCGTGCCGACGACCCCGACCGCCCAGGGCGATCCGATCATCGCCAGGATCGATGTGGCGCTGCCCGGCGGCGCCACGCAGACCCTCGATTTCGACCTGGGCGAAATCGAGACGCTGGACGGCATCACCCAGTTCGCGGGCGACTATGCGCCGACCCTGATCGAGCGCGACGGCGCCCAGTTCGGCAGCCTGGACCGGATCGAGGTGAGCGAGGACGGCATCGTCAGCGCCGTGTTCAACAACGGACAGACCCGGCCGCTCTACCAGGTCCCGCTGGTCGACTTCGTCAACCCGAACGGACTGCTCCCGGTGGACGGGAACGCCTTCCAGGCCACCGTCGACGCCGGCGCGTTCTACATGTGGGACCCCGGTGTCGGCCCGGCGGGGGAGATCGCCTCCTCCAGCCTGGAGGCCTCCACGGTCGATATCGCCGAGGAGTTCTCGAACATGATCATCGCCCAGCGCGCCTATTCCTCCAACGCCCGCATCATCCAGACCGCCGACGAGATGCTGCAGGAGATCACCAACCTGAAGCGGTAACGCGGCATCCCGCGTGACGGGCGGAGGGCCCGGCCATGTCCCTGAGCAGCGCGCTTTACAACTCGCTCACCAGCCTGCGCTCGACGCAGACCGGCATCGACACGCTGTCGCGCAACGTCGCCAACGCGGGCACGCCCGGCTACACGCGCAAGACGTCGCCGCAGGAAGCGGTGGTCCTGCAGGGGCAGGGCGCCGGCGTCCGGCGGCTGGCCGTGGAGCGCGAGATCGACCTGCGCGTCCAGCGCGAGCTGCGCGTCGAACACGCCGGCAACGCCAGGCTCGAGGTGGTCCACGATTTCCTGTCGCGCATCGACCAGTTGCTGGGCCGGCCCGACGAGGAGGCCTCGTTCGCCTCGTCGGTCAAACGGCTGACCACCAGCTTCCAGGCGCTGGCCGACAAGCCCGAGTCGACCACGCTGCGCCGCGCCGCGGTGGATGCCGCCGACGTGCTGGCCGGCGACCTGAACGACCTGTCCGACGCCGTCCAGGCGATGCGCCAGGAGGCCGACGCCGCCATTGCCGACGCCGTCGCCACGGTCAACGAATCCCTGGAGAGCATCCGCGCGCTGAACGACAAGATCTCGGTGCGCAAACAGACCGGCCGCTCGGCCGCCGACCTGGAGGACCAGCGCGACCAGCACCTGGACGCGGTCGCACGGCTGATGGACGTGCGCTACTTCCAGCGCGGCTCCGGCGAAGTCGTGATCATGACCACCACCGGCCGCACGCTGCTGGACGAGACGGTGCGCGAGCTGCGCTTCGACGGCCGGTCCGTGATTACGCCGCAGGCGCAGTATGACACCGACCCGGCACTGCGCGGCGTCGGCACGATCACGCTGGTGGAGGCGGGCGCCGAGGTCGACCTGCTGGCCCGCGACGAGATCCGCAGCGGCGAGATCGCCGGCCTGGTCGAGTTGCGCGACACCATGCTGGTCCAGGCCCAGGACCAGCTCGACGAGTTGGCCCACCACCTGGCGCTGTCGATGGCCGCCGGCGAGATTGCCGGCACGCCGGTCCAGAGCGTGGCGGTGACCGAGGATTTCGATGCGGCGGCCTGGCCGCTCGTTGGAAGCGTGGATACCGGGGGCGCCGCGACCATCGACATCGACGGCTCCCAGATCGTCCTGGCCAACATCGCCGTGACCGGCGCCACCGTGGCGGAGCGCGGCGCCGCCATGGCCGCGAACATCGAGCAGGCGCTGGTCGACAACGGCCTGACCGGCATCACGGTGACGTTCAACGACGACGGTGCCGGCACCGAAACACTGACGTTTACCGACGTCGAGGGCCGCACCATCAGCGGCTTCGAAATCACGGACGGTGTCGACACCGCGCCGGCCGGTGCCCCGGCCATGACCTCCGCCGAGCGCAGCACGACCCTGGACGTGCAGGGCGTAACGCGGCCCGGCGATACCGTCACCCTGACCTACGTGACCACGGCCGGGCAGACGGCGACCGTGACGCTCACGGCCGTCGAGGCGCCGGCGACCGAACCGAACACCTTCGCCCTGGGCGCGACCCAGGCGCTGACCGCCCAGGTGGTCGAGACCGCCCTGGCGGGGCAGTTGCCGGCCGGGTTCACCGTGACCCGCGACGGCACCGCGCTCACCGTCGCCGATACCGACCTGGCCGTGGGCACGCCCGGCCTGGTCAGCCTGAACGGCACGACCCAGACCGGCAACGGCCTGCAGCTCGACCTGTTCGCCGACGGCGAGGGCAGCCTGCAGGAGCCCTACACCGGCCTGCTGCCGGGCGACGAGACCGACCCCAAGCTGGGCCTGGCCCAGCGCATTGCCGTCAACTCCGGCGTGGTCGCCGACCCGTCGCTGCTGGTGCGCTACGCGCTGGACGACAGTGGCACGGCGTTCGCGGACGAGGGCGACCCGGCGCGGCCGCTGGAGCTGCTGCGCCGCCTGTCGGAGACGGCGCGGTCGTTCGACTCCGGGCTTGGCCTCGGCCCCGTGACCACGACGCTGGAAGGCTTCGCCATCGAGATCGTCGCCTTTCAGGGCATCCAGACGGCGCGCGCCGGCGACGAGCTGGACTACCAGACGGCCGTGACCGAGGCGGTCGAGCGCCGCTTCGACGACGTCTCCGGCGTCAACGTGGACGAGGAGATGACCGAACTCCTGCTCCTCGAGCAGATCTACACCGCCAGCAGCCAGGTGCTGAACGCCGTCGACCGGATGTTCGACGAGCTGTTCCAGGCCCTTCGGTGAGGTGAGCCATGCGCGTTTCCACCCTCGCCCAGAACCTCCTGGTCCGCCAGCAGGTCGGCCAGCTCCAGGGCCGTCTGCACGAGGCGCAGTCGCAGGTCGCCACGGGCAAGACGGCCACCAGCTTCAGCGGTTTCCGGGCCGACGGCTCGCGCATGCTGTCGCTGCGCAACGACCTGCAGGCGTTCACCGCCTACAGCCAGACGATCGCCGTCACCCAGACCCGCATGGAGGTCATGCAGAGCTCGTTCGGGCAGGTCCGCGGCTTTGCGGAGGAGACCTCGCGCACCGCACTCATGGGCCTGTACGAGAACGAGCCGCGCCTGCCCACCCTCCAGGTGCTGGCCCGCACCAATTTCGAGGCGGCGGTCGGGCTGGCCAACCGCTCGGTGGACGGCCGGCCGCTGTTCGGCGGCACGAAGACGAACATCAGCCCGGTGGACGACGCCCGCCGCATCCTGGAGGGCGACACCACGACCGGACGGATCGGCCTGCTCGACCAGATCGAGGCGCGCCGCGCCGCGGACGTCTTCAATGACGCGCCGGGCATCGTCGCCTCCTACGACAAGACGGTGATCACCGACGGTGCGGCCGGCAGCGGCACGGGCGACGTGATCGAATTCGACTTCTCCGATCGCTCGGGCCTGGCGGTGGGCGACGTGCTCGAGGTCGAGATCATGAGCACGACCGTCAGCGTCACGATCACTGCGGCTCATATCACCACCCCGAGCGCCTTGGCGACCGCCGTGGCCACGGAGATCGCCACAGCGCGCGGCGGCGGCGCGCCCAATTTCGGCTGGTTCACGGAGGCGACTGCGGGCGACGTGCTGACCATCACCGGCAACGCCACGCTTAACCAAGGCGACAGCATCGAGGAGACGGCCGGCGGGGTCACCCCGGTGCGGATCGTGCGGGAGAATGCCGCCGGCGGCGAGACCGGCCGGCTGACGGTCACCCACGACGACGCGACCGCCACCGTCACCCTGGCCGACACCGTGGTCGATGCCTTCGGCTTCTCCATCGAGAGCGTCGCCAGCGCCAACCTGACCGTCACCGACGCCTCCGCCGATGCCGACGAGCGCGTCCTGGAGATGACCGACTTCGACACCCTTCAGGATGGCGAGGCGGTGGTGGTGACCCTGGGCCTGCCCGACGGCAACAGCGTCAGCGTCGAGCTGACGGCGACCACCGACCCGGACGACGACACGCCCGGCCGGTTCCTGGTGGACGGCCCGGCGGCGCACACCGCGGCCCGGTTCGCCTCCGCATTGACCGAGGCCCTGCGCGAGACGGCCGAGAGCGACCTGAAGGCCGCGTCGGTGGTGGCCGCCGGCGACATGTTCTTCGACACGGTGCCGCCGCAACTCGTCACCACCGGCCCCGACGGCCTGCCGGCGATCGAGGCCGACGACCAGGCCGACCCGGCCGCCGTGTGGTGGTACCGCGGCGACGTCTCCGCCGACCCGCGCCAGGGCGCCCGCGCACGGGTCGACGAGGGCACCTTCGTCGAATACGGCGTGCGCGCCGACGAGGCGGCGTTCCGCGACACCCTGAAGGACCTGGCCCTGCTTGCCGCGGTCGATTACGACGGCGAGGAAAAGGCCATGTACGAAAGCCTGGCCGACACCCTGGCCCAGCGCCTGTCGCGCTCGGCGGCCGGCATGACCGACGTGGTCGGCGAGATCGGCCTCAAGCAGGAGCTGCTGGTCTCGATCGAGGAGCGCCATGCGTCGGTCGAGGTGCTGACCAGGAACCAGCTCCACGGCATCGAGTCGGCCGACCTGTACGAGGTCAGCACCCGGCTGGCCGCGTACGAGACCCAGCTCCAGGCGAGCTATCAGGTCACGGCGCGCCTGCAGCGCCTGTCCATCGTCAACTTCATCAACTTCTAGGCACGATCATGCGCGCGCCGTTGCAGGGCAGAGGGACGACGCAGGCCGCGACGGGATCGGCCGGACCGCGCGGCACGGGCCGACGCCGTGCATCGGCAGCGGGACCCGCGGTGCGGAAGCTTTGGCAGGGTGCGACGCGGCGATCGGTCGGTGCAGGCAGCGAGAAGCGCCACCGGCCGGCGGAGACACCGGTGTTGTCGCGCAGGCAGGTGCCGTGCGGCCGCGCGTCGTTCCGTGTCCACCCTGACCGTGCGGGCCGGCGCGACGCCGGCGGACCGCGGTCAGACGACCAGGGTCTGGTCCAGCCGCATGCGCTCGCGCCTGGCCATGTCGCGTCCCTCCTGCTCGGCCTCCTTGGAGATCGGGTTGGGGGGTACGCGGTACATCGCCTCGCGCGTCACCGGATCGATGATCTCGGTGAACATGCGCAGCGTCTCCAAGTCGAAGCGCATCCGCCACAGCTCGGCGAGCGTCCGCGGCTCCGCGGCGCGGGCATAATCCGGCCGGTCGGTCCCCTGCGCCTCGGGCGCCGCCTCGTCCTCTCGGGGGCGAAGCGGGCCGAACGCGCGGGCGCCGTGCGGGCCGGGCCGGGCAGCGTCGGCGGGCTGGCCGGCGGCATCGGCCGCGGCCGGCGCCACCGCCCTGGTGGTGGAGGGAGACGACGGCGCGCGCTCGGCCGCGATCACCTGGACCGCCGCCGCCGGGGCACCCGTCAGCAAAGTGTTCGAGACATGGTTCATGTTACGAAGACTCCCTCTGGCATTATAGTAGTTCCCGTTGCCTGCCCGTGCAAGCGGAAACATGAACCGCATGATTTAAACGGAAAATTAACCAGTCAGCAATTTGTTAATCAATCGGGATTTAGGGAATTTTTAAGAAATCCTGACGGACGGGCCGTTCCCTCATGTCCGGCCCGCGCGGCTTTGTCCGGTGCGGCGCCTGTTACGGCCGGATTAACCTTTTTCATTTACGGTTACCGCATTCGCCCGGCATGCGTCGCGTGGCGGCGAGGGCGGGTCAACGTGCCGCGGGCCGGCCGCCAGATGCGGCCGCACGCCCGCCGGCGCGACAAGGAGAGGACCTGAGTTATGAAGAACGAGACCACCGCGACCCCGATCGGCGCCGGCGATTCGCTGCGGGATGCCATCCACGATGCCAAGGTGCTGGCCGATGCGGCCGTCATGCTGCAGGACGCGGACAGCGGCGAGGCCATGGCCCGCGCGCTCAAACACGACCTGGAGCTCTGGTTCGCGATCCGGCACGACCTGACGCGGTCGGAGACCCTGCCCGCCGAGCTCAGGTCGGGCCTGACGCAGCTCGCCGGGTACGTCACCACGACCATCCTGCGCGCCGAGAACGCCGCGCTTACGGACGCCCAGATCCAGGCGCTGATCACGATCAACCTGCGCGTCTCCGCCGGGCTGCTTGAGGGCCAGGTGCGCCGGCTGTTCGGCGACGAGCTGTACGACCTCTGGCAGCGCCACGGCCGCCCGGAGGGCGCGGCGCTGGAGACCTGGCTGGCCGGCGCCGCGGTGCCCGTCGAGGCGTGAACCCCGCTCCGCGGCCACCCGCGCCCGGGCCGCGGCAATTGCACACCACGGTTCCGGGGGCGCGCTGCTAGAGTGCGCGGCCATGAGCCGCGCCGCCCGTTCCGCCGCCGCCGCCGCGCGCTCCCTGCGGGCGGTCGACCACCGCCGCCTGACGCTCGCCCTGGGCGTCGGGGCGGCCGGCGGTGCCGCGTTCGCGGCCATCGGCCTGCCGCTCGCCTGGATGCTGGGCGCGGCCGCCGCGACCTGCGCCGCCGCCCTGGCGCGCTGGCCGGTGGCGGTGCCGGCAGGCCTGCGCTCCGGCATGCTGGCCGTCCTCGGGATCATGCTGGGCAGCGCGTTCCAGCCGGCGCTGCTCGACGGCATCGGCCGCTGGACGGTCAGCCTGGCCGGGCTGGTGCCGTACGTGGCGCTGGCGGTGGCGCTGGCGGTCGTCTACCTGCGCCGGTTCGTCCGGTACGACGCCGCGACCACGTACTTCGCCGCCACGCCCGGCGGCTTCAACCACATGGTCATGGCCGGGACCGACCTGGGCGGCGACTCGCGCGTGATCGCGCTCAGCCACAGCATCCGCATCCTGCTGGTGGTGTTCGCGCTGCCGGTGCTGTTCGCGGCGGCCTTCGGCGAGCCGCCGGACGGCCGGCGCAGCCTTGGCCCCGGCCTGGGCGCGCTGGCGCCGGCGGATGCCGCGCTGCTGGCGGCGTGCGCGCTCGGCTGGCCGGCGGCGGCGCGGCTCGGCGTGCCGGCGGCGGCACTGATCGGGCCGATGCTGCTGAGCGGGGCCGTGCACCTGGCCGGGCTGACCGAGAGCCGCCCCCCGGCGCCGGTGATCGCCGTTGCCCAGGTGGTGGTCGGGGCGGCGATCGGGACGCGCTTCGCCGGCGCCGACTTGCGCCAGCTCGGCCGGGTGGCGCTGGCCGCGGTCGGGCTGACCGCACTGCTGCTGACCGTCAACGTGGCGTTCGCCTGGGCGGTGCACCGGGTCACGGGTCTGGCGCTGATCGACCTGATTCTCGCCTATGCGCCCGGCGGAGTCGCCGAAATGAGCCTGATCGCGCTGGCGCTGGGCACCGATGCCGCCTTCGTGTCGACCCATCACGTGGCCCGGATCATCCTGATCGTGGCCGCGGCACCGGTGGCGTTCGCCCTGCTGCTGCGGCGCGAGCACGGGGCGGCTGCGCGGGGGCGCGAGGAAGATTCTTGAACGAGACCGAAAATTAAGGCTTACACCGCATACCATAACACATCTTCAAGGGATGCAACGGGGCCTGGAGGTAGTAGAGGTATGAGCGCTTTCTCTATTTTCGTGCTCGCGGTCGTGCTGCTCGTCGTGATCCTCGTCTTCATGGGGGTCAAGTCGGTGCCGCAGGGCATGGAGTGGACCGTGGAGCGGTTCGGCCGCTATACGCGCACGCTGCGCCCCGGCCTCAACATCATCACGCCGTTCATCGACAAGATCGGCGCCAAGATGAACATGATGGAGACGGTGCTGGACGTGCCGTCCCAGGAGGTCATCACCAAGGACAACGCGATGATCACCGCCGACGGCGTCGTGTTCTATCAGGTGCTGGACGCGCGCCGGTCGGCCTACGAGGTGCGCAACCTCGAGCAGGCGATCGTCAACCTGACCATGACCAACCTGCGCACGGTGATGGGCTCGATGGACCTGGACGACCTGCTGTCCAACCGCGAGCACATCAACGCCCAGCTCATGCACGTCGTGGACGAGGCGACCAACCCGTGGGGCGTCAAGATCACCCGCATCGAGATCCGCGACATCACGCCGCCGCGCGACCTGGTCGACGCCATGGGCCGCCAGATGAAGGCGGAGCGCGAGCGCCGGGCCGCCATCCTTGAGGCCGAGGGCGCGCGCCAGGCGCAGATCCTGCGGGCCGAAGGCCTGAAACAGGCGGCCGTGCTGGAGGCCGAAGGGCGGCGCGAGGCGGCCTTCCGCGACGCCGAGGCGCGCGAACGCAGCGCCGGCGCCGAGGCCGAGGCGACGCGGGTCGTCTCCGAGGCCATTGCCGCCGGGAACGTCCAGGCGATCAACTACTTCGTCGCGCAGCGCTACGTCGAGGCGATCCAGGCGCTGGCCTCGGCACCGAACCAGAAGGTGCTGTTCCTGCCGCTGGAAGCCTCCAACGTGATCGGCGCACTGGGCGGCATCGCCGAAATCGCGCGCGAGACCTTCGGCGGCGGGGACGGCGGCACGATCCCGCCCGGCGGTGCGCCGGGTCCGCGCCGGCCGCCGCCGTCGGGTGGCCGGAGCACGGCGGCGTCCGCGGCGCCGGCAGCCGCGCAGTCCTCCATTCCCGCACCGCCGCCCGAGCAGCGGCCGGTGCCAGTGCCGCCGGCGACCCTGGGCAGAGGCGCCGTGCCGCCGCCGGCCGGCGGGCCGTGGGGCGGCGCCTGACCGCGTCCGACGGGGGCAATAATGCAGGTCGAGTTCTGGTACTGGTGGGTGGCGGCGGCGCTGTTCGTCGCCATCGAGGTGTTCGCGCCCGGGGTGCTGTTCCTCTGGCTGGGGGCGGCCGCCGCGGCGGTCGGGCTGATCGTGCTGGTGGCCCCGGGCGTGGCCTGGGAGCTCCAGCTGCTGGCCTTCGCCGTGCTGTCGGTGGTGGCGGTGTACGCCGGGCGCCGGTATGTTTTCCGTGGCCGGGAGGGGGAGGATACCGAGGACACCCTGAACCGCCGCGCCGAGCAGTACGTCGGCCGCGTGTTCGTGCTGTACGAGCCGATCGTCAACGGCATCGGCAAGGCGCGGGTCGCCGACGGCTTCTGGACCGTCGAGGGGCCGGAGCTCAAGGCGAACGCCCGCGTCCGCGTCACCGGCGTGCGCGACGGCCGTCTGCAGGTGGTCCGGGCGGACGAGCCGGAGGCCTGACCGCGGCCGGGGGTCCGGCGCCGCGACGCCGGTGCCCGGCCCGTGCATTCCGACAGCCCCGCAGCGGCCGCGCGGCAGGACCGCATCCAGCCGCTGCCATGGTGGGTCCATCATGGTTCCGATGCTCGACGAACGGCCGTTCGTGCTCGACGCCGGCGACGGCGCCAAGATCCACGGTGTGCTCGGCCGGGCCGAAGCGCGCACCGGCCGCGCCGTCATCATGGCGCACGGGTTCACGGGCAGCCCGGACGGCTTCATTCATCGTGGCACGCGCGACCGGTTCCTGGTCGCCGGCTACGACGTGTGCCGGTTCAGCTTCTATTCGTGGGAGCCCGGCGCGCGGGCGCTGCGCGACGTAACCCTGGCGGTGCAGGCCGCGGACCTGCGAGCGGTCCATGCGCTCCTGCGGCCGGACTACGACCGGCTGTACCTGGCCGGGCACAGCTACGGGGGCACCACGCTGCTGCTGTCGGGCATCGGCGACGCGGCGGCGTTCTGCCTGTGGGACTCGCTGTTCGTGCCGGCGGCGATCTGGTCGGAGCCGGCGCCGCTCGCCGCGTTCGAGCCGGCGCTGGGCCTGTACGTGACCTGCGACCAGTTCCGCGCCCAGGTCGGCCCGGCCATGGTCGAGGAAGGCCGCGCCCTGGACCGCGCCGCCATGGAGCGGATCGCCGCCACCGTGACCGTGCCCACGCGGTTCGTCGTCGCCGGCGAGGGTGGCTTTCGCGACCCCGCCTGGGACTTCTCGGGCGCGCTGGCCGGCCCGCACGACCGGATCGTCGTTCCCGACGCCAACCACGTCTTCACGAACGGCACCTGCATCGACGGCCTGTGCGACGCCACCCTGGACTGGTTCGCGCGCTCCTGAGCGGGCCGGCGCGGCTCAGACGCGGCCCCAGTCCAGGGCGAACAGGTCCGCCAGCACGTTGCCGTCGGGCAGGCGCCGGTTCGGTCCGGGGCTGTCGTAGACGACCAGCAGCCGCTCGGGCTCGCCGTGGCCGCCCAGCAGCGCCAGGCCCTCGGCGTGGTCGGTGCCGGCGCCGTAGGGCAGGTCCAGGACCTTGGGGAGGCGGTCGCGGCGGACGATCTGCTCGTGGCTGGTCACGGCGCCGCCGGGCCACAGGTGCACCGTGACCGGGCCGTCCAGGTCCATGGTCGGCCCGGCCAGGATCAGCAGGTCCTCGCCGCGCCGGACCAAATCGCGAATGCCGAGCCCGCCCAGGTCGAGGAAATGCTTGCGGTAGGCCAGCCCATCGGGCCCGACCGGCACCAGGTCCAGGGTTCCGTCGCCCGTAGCGACCACGGCGGTGATCTCCAGGATCAGCGCCCAGCCCCGCAGCACCGGGCCGCGCAGGCCCAGGAACAGCCGGTCGCCGGCGGCGGCAATGCCCTCGACGTCAAAGCCGTTCTCCTTGGCGGGTATCTCCAGGAAGCGGCCGATGTGCTCGTCGTCGCGCAGCGCGTGGGACAGGCTGTTGCCCGACTCGTCCATGCGCAGCCGTGCGGCGCAGCGGCCGTCGGCGCTCGGTGCCAGCGCCGGCAGCCCGTCCTCCTCGACCAGGGGCACGCGCGCGATGAAATTCCGGTTCGGCCGGAAGCGGACGCGGGTCAGCCGGTCGAACGCCTTCGCGTCGGAGTGCTTGTCCTTGGGCTTCTTGCGGACCCGGCTGTGCGAGCCGGTGATCCACAGATAGCCGCCGTCGGCCGTCAGGCCCTCGATGTCGATCTCCTCGTCGGCGCCGGCCGGCAGCCCGAACATTGCGCCGACCGGGAAGGTGCGGTGCCCGGCGAAGGTGCGGCCGTCGCGTGTCGTCAGCCGCTCCACCGTCGCGGTCTCGTCCGACGCCAGCCACAGGCAGGGCCCGGTGCAGGCCACCGCCGACAGGTCCTCCCGCGGCCGCTCCTCCAGCCCCGGAACCTGGCCGGGGTCGTGGAAGTCCAGGACGATGACCATGTCGGGCGTCGCTCTGTGCACCGCTGCCTCCAGATCCATGTTCCTGTATGGCACGCTAGGCAGCCGCCGCGGCGTGGGCAAGCCGGTCCGAGTCATGCGTTGGTCGCAGGGGCGAGACCGCCGGAACGCCGCCGGAGCCGCGACTGCCGCCGGGCCGCGCGATCGTGCCGGACCGCGCGAAACGCCTGTTGAACGCACCGGGCGAAATCTGTATGAAGCCGCATGACCGCACTGCACAATCGCTGTGTCGTACCCTCATTGTCGGAGAATGCCCCCATGAAGGCCGCGTTTCTGGTGACTGGCACCGGTCCGATCGTCATCGTCACGTCGTTCGATTCCATCGACCATCCGCGGGTGAACGAGCTGTTGCGGGCGAAGGGCATTCCCAAGTACATCGCCTACGACCTGGACATGGACCTGGTCGCGCAACGCTACGGTCGGCACTTCGACGTCGTCATGCACAGCCTGGCGGAGAGCGACGATCTGCGCGTGCTGGACGTGAACGGCGACCGCGCGTTCCGGCTGTTCAAGCTGTCCGAGCTCGGCGAGCCCATCAAGCACGAGGACTGAGCGGACCGCCGGCCCCCCGGGCCGGAGCGAACAGGCCGGGCATACGCCCGCGGCCGGCGCCTCGCGTCCCCGGTTTCGGGATCGGCGCCGCGGTCGTTCCGCAACACTGAAGCGGCCGCCGCCGGGAGCACCGGCGGCGGCCGTTTTCGCTTCCGGATCAGACGACGAACGGGATCAGGATCAGCGAGACGATCGACAGCAGCTTGACCAGGATGTTCATGGCCGGCCCCGTCGTGTCCTTGAACGGGTCGCCGACGGTGTCGCCGATCACCGCCGCGGCGTGGGCGTCGCTGCCCTTGCGCTCGCCGGGGATGTCGCCGCGCTCGATCGCCTTCTTCGCGTTGTCCCAGGCGCCGCCGGCGTTGGACATGAGCAGGGCCAGCGACACGCCGACCAGCAGCGCGCCGAGCAGCATGCCGCCGAGCGCCTCGGGCCCGATGAACATGCCGACCACGACCGGCGCGGTGACCGCCAGGATGCCCGGCGCCACCATCTCCCGCAGCGCGGCATCCGTGGAGATGGTCACGCAGCGGGCGGTGTCCGGTTCGGACATGCCCTGGAGCAGGCCGGGGATCTCGCGGAACTGGCGGCGGATTTCGTTGACCATCTCGGTCGCGGCCTTGCCTACGGAGTTCATCGTCATCGACGCGGCCAGCAGCACCACCATGGCGCCGATCAGGGCGCCGATCACCACGCGCGGGTCGGTGATGTCCAGAGCGAGTGGCTCGTCCGAGGCAAGCTGCACGGCCTGCCGGTAGGCCACGAACAGGGCCAGCGCGGTCAGCGCCGCCGAACCGATGGCGAAGCCCTTGCCGGTCGCCGCCGTGGTGTTGCCGATCGAGTCGAGGTGGTCGGTGATCTCGCGCACCTCTTCGGGCAGGTCGGCCATCTCGGCGATGCCGCCGGCGTTGTCGGAGATCGGGCCGCTGGCATCGATGGTCATGGTCACGCCGGCGGTGGACAGCATGCCGACGGCGGCAATCGCGATCCCGTACAGGCCGGCGGACTCGAACGCGATCAGGATGGCCAGGGCAATGATCAGCAGCGGGCTGGCGCACGATTCCAGGCCGACGGCCATGCCGGTGATCACGTTGGTGCCGGGTCCGGTCTTGGACGCGTTGGCGATGCGCAGGATCGGGCGCGACGACGTGTAGTACCAGGTCGCGCGGCCGATCAGGATGCCGGCAATGTTGCCGACGATGATCGCGAAGAACACGCCCCAGCCGAAGCCGAACACGATCAACAGTACGGCGGTGAACAGAACGAACAGCACCGCCGCGGACGATTCGGAAAAGGTGATCGCCCGCTCCGCACCGAATCGTCCCAGGAACGGCATGATCAGGATGCCGACCAGCGAGGCGATCAGCCCGATCGTGGTCAGGCCGAGCGGCAGGGCCATCAGCATGAGCTGAGCGGTCTCGACGCCGTCGCTGCCCGCCGTCACCGGGATGTCCACCAGCGGCGCCATGCCCAGCAGGCGTGCCGGCACCTCGCCGCCGAACAGGCCCATCACCTCTGCCGCGGTCAGCGTGGCGGCGATGGTGATCGTGGCGACCATGCCGCCGACGTACGATTCGAAGATGTCCGCGCCCATGCCGGCCACGTCGCCGACATTGTCGCCGACGTTGTCGGCGATCACGCCCGGGTTCCGCGGGTCGTCCTCGGGGATGCCGGCTTCGACCTTGCCGACCAGGTCGGCGCCCACGTCGGCGGCCTTGGTGAAGATGCCGCCGCCGACCCGGGCGAACAGGGCGATGGACGACGCGCCCATCGAGAAACCCCACAGCACCTGCACCGAGTCGAGGCCGCCCACAAAGAAGTAGTACAGCGTGCCGAGGCCGAGCAGGCCGAACGAGGCGACGGCGATGCCCATGATTGCGCCGCCGTTGAAGGCGGTCAGCAGGGCGGCGCGGGCGCCCTTGTCCATGGCCGCGGCGGTGGTGCGCACGTTCGCCTTGGTCGCGGCGGTCATGCCGACGAAGCCGGCCAGCCCCGACGCCACGGCGCCGAACACGAAGGCCGCCATCATGCGCAGGTCGTACTGGAAGGTGAGCAGCAGCCCGACGACCGCCACGAAGATGGCGATCTTCAGGTATTGTCTGCGCAGGAACGTCAGGGCCCCCAGGTGGATTTGGTCGCCGATCGATTTCATCCGATCGGTGCCGGTCGGCTGCCGCACCAGCAAGGCGTACAGCACGGCGGCGATGAGGATGCCGAGCCCTGCGGCGGCCAGGGCCGTCAGGCCGGTATTCACGCCCGTATTCATGCCTGTCTTCTCCATCGTCGGGAGCTGGCGTCCGCCGGTCCCGGCGGATCGCCTCCCCGAAAGCAGAACTCCAGAATGTCCTTTTCGAGTCCGAGGTCGGAGGTGACGCTCCGCGCGCGCGGATGCGATGAGGCTGGCCTGGCGGGCGATTTTTGCCGGCGTTTGTACCGCGAACGCCCTGGTCCGTCCAGGTGCCGCAAAGCGGTAGCGCATCTGCCGCCGGTGTTGCATCGGCTGCGCGGCGGGAACACAATGGCGGTCTCATCGGGATCGCCGCCGCCCGGTCGCGGCCCGGTCCGCGGCAGTCATACGGTATCTTGTCGAACGCGCGGGGCGAGACGGCCGCAATCGGCGCCCGGGCGGCACCTGTCGGGGTAAGGCTGATGCAGGTTAAGCACTACATGGTCCGATCGGTCGCCACCGTGCGCGACCGCGACACGATGGGCGAGGCCCTGGCCACCATGGTCAAGCACCGCCGGCAGGCGCTGCTCGTGGTCGACGAGAACGAGACGTACGTTGGCGAGATCACCTCGTTCACGCTGGCCCGGCTGCTGCTGCCCTCCGAGCAGGACATGGCCAGGGCCACGCAGCAGCCGGAGTTCGAGACGATCAACGACGTCGACGACCGCATCACCCCGCACCTGAGCCGCCACGTCGCCGACTTCGCCGAGGACGACGTGCCGATCATGTACCCGGAAACGCCGCTGGTGGAGGCCATCAAGCTGCTCGCCGAAGGCGCCCTGCGCCTGCCGGTCGTGGAGCCGGAGACCAAGAAACTGCTCGGCGCGATCTCCTCGCTGACGGTGCTGCGCCGGTATCAGTTCTGACCCGTACCGCGCTCCGCATGGCGTAAACCGCATATTGAACAGGGTGTTGCAGCCTGATGACGTCCGGCCGCCCATGGTCGGGCGTCCAGCATCGTCTCCGGACATGCGGCGCTGCCCGGCGGACAGTATTGCACGGACCGGCTCCGGTTGCCGGCCAGAGCCTCGTCGGCGTAAGCAGAGGCTCCGTTCACGACCGGAAGCGGCCTGCCGTGCCGTTCAAGCACCACGCCGAGCGTCGTTTTCATGATCCCAAGCCGGGGTACCGGATCACGAACCGGGCGGAGTATGATGCGGCCTTGCGACAGCGCGGCAGCCCCGAAGGTGCGATCGGGCTTTTCCGGCAGCGCGCGGAACGTGCCCGGCCGCCCGGCGCGCGGCTTGTTCGGCTGGTTGGCCTTGTCGCCCTTGGTCTGCGGGACCAAGGAATTGCGCGGCGTCTTGGGCGGCTGCCCAAGGTCTGCATCCATCTCGGCGACGCTCTCGGACAGGGTCGCGATCTGGCCGGCCTGGGCCTCGATTTGAGCCGCCTGGGCCTGCACCAGCGCAATCAGATCTCCTTGGACAGCCTGTCGAGGGTGTCGCGCGTAATTGGAAGGCTGAACCGCGCCCGTCAGCCCCTGTCAAGGACCGATTTGCGTTCGCTTTTACCATGAAGCCGGACGCTCGCCACCATGGTCCGGAAGGTCGCGTCCAGGGCATGGAGATGGATGACCAGCGCCTGCGTGCTCCGGCCGAACGGCGAGCCCGGTTCCATGCCCAGCGGCATCTCAGCGATCACGGCCTCGCCCAGATCGCCCAGAGCATCAGTGCAGACCTCAAGCAGAGATTGCCCGGGCAGCGCAAGACGCAACGGGAGAACCTGGCCCTTCTCATCGCGACGATGCTGGATGTGCGCAGCGCCAACCTGGTCGATCTGGCGGCCGGGTTGCCGCGCGACGCCGACCGGACCGACATGCGCTTCCAGTGGATTTCCCGCTTTCTGAGCAACACTCTGGTGGTCAGCGACATCGTGATGGAGCCGTACGCCCGTGCGGTGCTCGAGCGGATGGCCGAGGCGGGCGCACCGCTCGTCCTGATCCTCGACCAGTCCAAGGTGTCCGACCGCTTCCAGGTGCTCATGCTGGCCGTCCGCTTTGGCGAGCGGGCCCTGCCGCTGGCGTGGCGGGTCCGAGGAGACCGAGGGGGCGATCGGGGCTGGTGCCAGGTGCACGGCTGGGGCTACCGCTTGCGCCTGAAGGGCAATCTTACCGTATTCGATCAGACCGGACGGACGACGACCGGCGCCTGCGCCCGGGAGCGGGTCCTTGCGCTCAAGGATGTCGCGCTGACCGCCAAACGGGCCCGGACCAACATTGGCATCATCCATGACCCGGGCCATCCCGAGCCCTGGATCATCGCCATGTCCGACCCGCCCGGCTACCTGAAAACCCTGGACTACGGACAGCGCTGGGGCATCGAGCCGATGTTCTCCGACTTCAAGTCCCGCGGCTTCGGCCTGGAGCACACGCAGATCCGCCACGCCGACCGCGTTGATCGCCTGATCCTCGTCATGGCCCTGGCCCTCCACTGAGCGGTCTCCACCGGCCAGTGGGACGCCCAACATCATTCCACCCCGGCCGAAAAAAAGCATAGCGGCTCAACCAAAAAAGGTCGCCCGCAGCCGAACCTCCTGGTTCACCCGCGGCCCCCGTCGCATCATCAAGCTTGTCCGAGCCCGCCTGCCGCTCCCTCCGCTCTGGCAAGCCATGCGAAACTGATGGATGGTGAGCCCTCCGCCCACAAACTCACCGCCATGACATGCATAAGCTCATCAACCTGATAGTCCATGTCGAACGGGTTCAGGGAAAACGAGCAGGGCAACGACGAATGTTGCCATGGCCTCCAGAACAATCCTGAGCCGCGAACGGTTCTCGTTGATTGCGGGCATGTCGGGTCAGGTTCATGAGGGACCGGCCTTTTCATTCCCACCGGGCGCTGCCGAAGATCTTCGCACGCTGTGGCGGTCGCGCGCGGCGCGGCATGACGAGCCGGACGCGCCGACGTTGAACGATGATGGTGTCGGTGATGACGCGTCGCTTGAAAATTCCTTCGTTCGCGGAAGCGGGCTGTTGACCCGGTTCCTTCGTCGCTGCCGGAAACCCGCGGCCGCCTGCCGGCCCTGCAGGCAAAAAGCGTCAGAACGGCGACGGACCGAACAAAAACGCTTTGAAAAATACACGCCCTGGCATGTGCGCCACGAAAACATACGCCTTTGTCTGTGCTGGATCTGTGCATGCGTATACGTCATAATGCGTATCCGGATATGACTCCCAACGTGACTGCCTTTTGGCTAAATTGATGTAATGCAGGGAGTGCTCAATAAAATCGACCGTCATCCGCATCCGGTGCTGTGCCGGGACGCACAACTGAATGGAACCGGACCCCTTCGAGTTCGCCAACTTGGACAGGATTCATGGCTATCGACGTGTCCCTGATCATTCCTGTCTATAACGAGGAGGCGAACGTTCGCCCGCTCTACGACGCCATCATGGGCAGCCTCGGCGGGCAACCCTTCTCCTACGAAATCGTGTTCGTGGATGACGGGAGCCGGGACGAGACGTTCGCGCGTGCCGCGGCGCTGGCGGCGTGCGACCATCGCGTGCGCGTGGTCAAGTTTCGCCGCAACTACGGCCAAACGCCGGCAATGGCCGCCGGCATACGGCTCGCCCGTGGCGACATCCTGGTCACCCTGGACGGCGACCTGCAGAACGATCCGGCCGACATCCCGGTCTTCGTCGAGACGATCCGCCAAGGGTTCGACATCGTGATCGGCTGGCGCCACAAGCGGCAGGACGATTTTGCCCGCGTCCACATATCGAAGATCGCCAACCGGATCATCGCCTGGGTGACCGGCCTGCCGGTCAAGGACGCCGGCTGCTCGCTCAAGGCCTACCGGGCGGACCTGATCAAGGGCATCCCCCTTTACTCGGAGATGCACAGATTCATCCCCGCGATGACCAGCCTGGCCGGGGCCCGTCTGGCCCAGCTCAAGGTGCGCCACCATCCGCGCAGGTTCGGCAAGTCGAAGTATGGTTTCGCTCGGACCTACAAGGTTCTGCTCGACATATTCTCGGTGCGTTTCATTCTGACCTTTGTCGAGCGGCCGCTGCTGTGGCACGCCCGCGCCTTCGGCATTTCCGCGGCGATCGGCACCGTACTTCTGATTATCGCCCTAGTCGAGCAGCTGTATGGCGGAGCGTCAACGAGCGTCGCGTTCGTGGGCAGCGGCATTCTGTTCCTCGCGCTCGCCATGTCGCTGTTCTTCATGACGCTGATCGGCCACCTGTCGATGGCCTCCGCAGATTTCCGGATCGACGAGTTTCCCATCCTGACCTCGCGCAGCGCCGACCTCGCGAGGCCGAGCGGAGAGCAGACGCCATGACGACGAACGTGATGACCCTCGCGACCGCCCTCGGCGAGCGGCCGTCGGCCGAGAGCGACCCGGCCTGCGCGCCGGCGCTGTGGAACCCGCAGGACAGTCCCGACGAGGCCGGGGCGGTCCGGGAGTCCGTCGAGCTGTCCGTGATCGTTCCGGTGACCGAGCGTTACGAGGATCCGCTGAAGACCTATGCCGCCTACAAGCGGGCGCTCGGGGCGACCGGGCTGACGTTCGAGTTCCTTTACGTGCTCGACGGCCCGTTCCCCGACGTTGTCGAACGGCTTGCGGCCCTGAAGGACCAGGGGGAGCCGATCAAGTACATCGCCTTCACGAAGTGGTTCGGCGAGGCCACCGCGCTCACCGTCGGCTGCCGGCTCTCAACCGGCCGGCTGGTCATGACCCTTCCGGCCTACCAGCAGATCGACCCGGACTACCTGCCGCAGCTGGTCTCGGCCCTGGACGACAAGGCCATGGTCGTCGCCCGGCGCGACCGGGCCGTCGACTCGACGATCAACCGCGTCCAGGCGGGGGTGTTCAACCTCATTCTCGGCCGCATGCTGCGCGTGCGTTTCGGCGACCTCGGGTGCGGCGTCCGGCTGTTCCGGCGCGAGGTGCTCGACGAGGTGACGATCTACGGCGACCAGCACCGGTTCCTGCCGCTGCTGGCCGAACGGCAGGGCTTCAAGGTCGATGAGGTGACGCTGCCGCAGGCCGGCAGCGACCGGACGACGCGGGTCTACTCCGTCGGCACCTACCTGCGCCGGCTGCTCGACATCTTTGCGATCTATTTCCTGCTGAAGTTCACCCGGAAGCCGTTCCGGTTCTTCGGCACGATCGGGCTGATGACGAGCGCGGCCGGGGTTCTTGCCGCGGCGGTGCTGATCTTCCAGCGATTGTTCATGGACGTGGCCCTGGCCGATCGGCCGGCATTCATATTGGCCATGCTGCTCATCGTCGTCGGGGTGCAGATCATCGCCGTGGGGCTGATCGGCGAAATCATTATCTTTACCCGCGCCAAGGGATCGCACGAATACTGGATCGAGAAGATCATCTAGGGTGACGGCGGGGGGGGGGGGCGCGGGCGGGCGCGCCCGCCCCCCCCGCGCTTTCCTCCCCCCCCCCCCCCCCCCCCCCCCCCCCCCCGCCCCGCCGCCACCGCCACCGCAG
>Ga0081528_100339_pt1 | contig 27914 bp, 26 predicted proteins | sample HotLakmasection4_FD_71011 | JGI IMG/M metagenome (GOLD analysis project Ga0081528, IMG submission 71011) | Hypersaline microbial mat communities from Hot Lake, Washington, USA - Section #4 (SPADES assembly) (version 2) | ecosystem: Environmental > Aquatic > Non-marine Saline and Alkaline >...
GGTAGCGTTTCACCCATGACGTGGCGCGGCCTCCGTTGCAGATCCAGCTCCCAACATCCTGAATCTAAAGCGGTTTCCGTGCCATGTCAGCCCCCTTCGGCCCCACGCCGTGAATAAGGAGGGGGAATGTGCTTCGTCATGACTATCAGATTGTCTCGGATCCCGTCATCTGGCATGTTGTCGAACGCCACTTGCCGCCGCTCGAAGCAGCGATATACAGGCTCCTGGGATTGCTTGACCAGAAAGAAGCCAAAGAGTAATTGCGGTGCATCCCCTCCTTACTGCCCTCCCCGCCACCGCGGCCTGCGCTTCTCCAGGAACGCGGCCAGGCCCTCGCGGGCTTCCGCAGTGGTGCGGGCGGCGGCGATGCGGCGGAGGGTGGCTTCGTCCGGCGGTCCGGGCGGGCGGCCGGACAGGGTGCGGATCAGGGCCTTGGCGCCGGCCTGGGCCTCCGGGCCGCCCTCGGCCAGCCGCGCCAGCACGGCGTCGCCGGCCGCCTGGAGCATGTAGCCGGGCACCACCTCGTGGACCAGGCCGAGGCGTTGCGCCTCCAGCGCGCTGATCCGTTCGCCGGTCAGCAGATAGCGGCGCGCCGCGCGGGCACCGATCGCGGCGACCACGTACGGCGCGGTCACCGCCGGCACCAGCCCCAGCTTCACGCCGGACAGGCTGAACGCCGCCGAGTCGGCCGCGACGGCGATATCGCAGCAGGCGACCAGCCCGACCCCGCCGCCGAACGCCGCCCCGTGCACCAGCGCGACCGTCGGCTTGGGCAGCGTGTCCAGGGTATCAAGCAGGCCGGTCAGGGCGCGCGCCTCGGCCAAGGCCTCCGCCTCCGGCGTCTCGGCCAGGCGCTGCATGCGGGCGATGTCGGCGCCGGCGGAGAAGCTCTCCCCGTTGGCGCGCAGCACGACGGCGCGCACCGCCGCCGTGTCCGCCAGCATCCGCAGCGCCCCGGTCAGGTCGGCGACCAGCCGGCCGTCCAGCGCGTTGTGCGCCGCCGGCCGGTTCAGCGTGACCGTGGCGACCGGCCCGTCGATCGCGGTGAGGACAACGAGATCGCTCATGGCCCGCGTGCCTACCGCCCGCCCGCCGTCGCCGTCAATCCCGCGCCGCCCGCCTCACGCCGCTGCCGCCGCGTCCGGATGGAACCAGGCGGCGCTCAGCGCGGCGCCGAGCGCGGCGAACTCCTGTTGCAGCCGGTCCAGGAACTCGTGCAGCCCGGCCCGGATCACGGCCTCGATTGTGGTGTCCAGCATGTCGTGCAGCCGTTCCAGCGCCGCCCGGATCGACGGGTCGACCGGCACGCCGAAGTCCCGCGACAGATGGTCCGTCCGGCGCTCCAGGTGCTGCACGCACGGCAGCACGGCGCGCGGGAAGGCCGTCTCGAACAGCAGGAACCGGGCCACGTCCGCCGGCGTCATGCCGCGCGGGTAGACGCGCCGGAAGGCGTGGTAGGCGCCGGCCGTGCGCAGCAGCGAGTGCCACTGGTTGACGTCGATCTGCGAACCGACCTCGCGCAGCGACGGCAGCAGCAGGTGGTACTTGATGTCGAGCAGCCGCGTCGCCTGGTCGGCGCGTTCCAGGTACCGGCCGATCTGATAGACGTACCAGCCCGGCCCGCGGAACAGCGTGCCTTCGGCGATGCCGACGTGGGTCTGGCAGTTGCTGCGAATCATCGCGCAGACCCGCGACAGGTTGGCCCCGGCCACGTCGGCCGAGCGCAGGGCCGCCAGCTCGCCGTAGAACACGCTGATGTGGCTCCACAGTTCGGTGGAGATCAGGGCCCGCACCGCGCGGGCGTTCTCGCGCGCCCCCATCACGGAGGCGAGCACCGAGGTCGGATTGCCGGCGTCGATCAGATAGAAGCGCTTGATCGCCTGGGCGCCGCCCTCGGGGTGGTGCTCGCGGAACCGCGCCTCGTCGGCATTGATCTGAAGCAGCGGCCCCCAGCTCAGCGCGCCGTCCGGGTCGTGGCCGAAGGTCTGGGTGACATCCAGGATGCGGGCCAGATTCTCCGCCCGCTCCATGTAGCGGGCCATCCAGTAGAACGCCTCGGCGTGGCGGGCGAGCAGCGGCGTGGTCACCATCGCGGTTGTCCCTGTTGCGCAGGTGGAAGAGAGCGGCTCAGGCAAGCACCCAGGTATCCTTGGAGCCGCCGCCCTGGCTGGAGTTGACGATCAGCGAGCCCTTGGGCAGCGCCACTCGGGTCAGTCCGCCCGGCAGCACCCAGGTGGACCGCCCGGTGACCGCGTACGGTCGCAGGTCGACGTGGCGCGGCCCGATGCCCGTGCGGGTCAGGGTCGGCAGCACCGACAGCCGCACCACCGGCTGGCTGATGTAGTTGTCGGGCCGCTTCTTCAGCCGCTCGCGGAACGCCGCCCGCTCCGCACGGCTCGCCTTCGGCCCCATCAGGATGCCGTAGCCGCCCGATTCGCCGACCGGCTTGACGACCAGCTCACCCAGGTGATCGAGCGTGTACTTCAGCGCCTCGGGCTCGCGGCAGATGTGCGTCTCGACGTTGTCCAGGATCGGGTCCTCGTCCAGGTAGTAGCGGATCATCCGCGGCATGTAGGCGTACACCGCCTTGTCGTCGGCGACGCCGGTGCCGACCGCGTTGGCGATGGCCACGTTGCCCTTGCGCCAGGCCCGCATCAGGCCGGGCACGCCCAGCAGGCTGTCAGGCCGGAACACCTCCGGATCCAGGAACTGGTCGTCGACGCGGCGGTAGATGGCGTGCACCGGCTCCGGCCCGCACAGCGTTTTCATAAAGACCCGGTCGTCCTCGACGACCAGGTCGCGGCCCTCGACCAGCGGCACGCCCATCTCGCGCGCCAGGAACACGTGCTCGAAATAGGCGGAGTTGTAGATGCCCGGCGACAGCAGCACGACCTGCGGCGCGTCGACGCCCTCCGGCGCGATCTCGAGCATCGCCTGCTCCAGCCGGAAGCCGTAGTCGTCCACCGGCCGCACCGCCACGTCGGTCATCCAGTCGGGGAACGAGCGCAGCATCATGCGCCGGTTCTCCACGACGTAGGACACGCCCGACGGCGTGCGGGCGTTGTCCTCCAGCACCAGGAACCGCCCGGTCTCGTCGCGCACGATGTCGATGCCGGCGATGTGGGCGTAGGTGCCGAACTTGACGTCGAACCCCGTCATCTCCGGCCGATAGTTCGGGTTGCCGAGCACCAGGTCGCGAGGGACGACGCCGTCGTTCAGAATGTGCTGGTCATGGTAGACGTCCCACAGGAAATGGTTGATCGCGGCGACCCGCTGGATCACCCCGGCCTCGACGGTCGCCCACTCGTCGCGCAGCAGCACGCGCGGGATCACGTCGAACGGCAGCACCCGGTCGATGGCATCCTTGTCGGAATAGACGGTGAAGGTGACACCCAGGTTGTACAGGTCGGTATCGACCTGGCGGGCCTGGCGGCGCAGGTCCTTCAGGTCCACCCCGTTCAGGCGGCGCAGGATCAGGCCAAGCTCGCGCGACTCCTCGGCGCGCCACGGCGCCAGCTCACAGAAAAATCCGTTCGAGTCATACCCCTCCAGCAGTCCCTTCGCCGGCAGGGCCGGCACGTCGCCGCGCAACGCTTGCAATTTCATCGGCGAACCCCCTCGTTTGACCGGCAGCCGGGCCGGTCGCCATTGGCTCATCGAGAGGCGGGCGATCGCCGTCTGGTGCTCCCCAACGTCATTATTGTGTCATTCTGAACACGCACGATAACGGGTCAACGCGCATGCTGCGAATGAAATCTTATCACCACGGCAACGGTGGCGCCCCATGGTGAGGCACGTCGCGCTGACCCACCACACGGCCTACCGGTACGACGGCCCTGTCAGGCTCGGGCCGCACCTGATCCGGCTGCGCCCGGCCCCGCACTGCCGCAGTGCCATACCGGCGTACGCTCTGGAGGTGACCCCGGCGGCGCACCGCCTGCACTGGCACCAGGACCCTCACGGCAACCATCTGGCGCGTGTCCTGTTCCAGGAGCCGACGGAGACGCTGACCGTGACGGTCGACCTGATCGTCGACATGACCGTGGTCAATCCGTTCGACTTCCTGGTCGAGCCGGCGGCCGCGACCTTTCCCTTCACCTACGAGCCGTGGCTGCGCCGCGACCTGCAGGCCTTCCTGGAGCACGGGCCGGCGGGGCCGCGGCTGTCGGCCTGGCTCGCCACGGTGGACCGTGACCCCACCGACACCGTCTCTCTGCTCGTGGCACTGAACCTGCGCCTGCACCAGGACCTGGCCTACACGGTGAGGTTCGAGCCCGGTGTCCAGGACCCGGAGGAGACGCTGGCGCTGGGGCGCGGATCGTGCCGGGACAGCGCCTGGCTGCTGGCGCAGGTCTGCCGCCACCTGGGGTTGGCGGCCCGGTTCGTGTCCGGCTACCTGATCCAGCTCGTGCCCGACGAGCCGCCGCGCGAAGGGCCGCCGGGAGTGGCCGCGGACACTGCCGACCTGCACGCCTGGGCCGAGGTGTACCTGCCCGGCGCCGGCTGGGTCGGCTTCGACCCGACCTCGGGCCTGCTCGTCGGCGAAGGGCACATTCCCCTCGCCGCCACGCCCGACCCGGTCAGCGCGGCGCCGGTCACCGGCACCAATACGCCGGCGAAGGTGGAGTTCTCGTTCGGGTTCGAGGTCCGGCGCATGGCCGAGACGCCGCGCCCGGCCCGGCCCTACGCGGACGCGACCTGGGCCGCCGTGGAGGCCTGCGGCCATCGCGTCGACGCAGCGCTGCGGGATGCCGGCGTCGTGCTGACGACCGGCACCCGGCTGGCGTTCGTCCCGGCGCGGGCGGGCGTGCCCGTCGGGCCCGAGCCGGAGGCGGCGCAGTGGCCGGCCCTGGTCGAGGATATCTCCGGCGCCTACGCCGCGGCGCGTTCGGCCGGACTGGAGGCCGGGGCATTCCTGTCGGACGGGCGCACGGTTCCGGCCGGGCTGAGCCCGGTGCGGCTGGGCGAAGCGCAGCCGGAGGCCGGCCCGTTCGTGCGCCGGCCGGCACTGATCGGCACGCTGGCGGCAATCCTGCACAACCATCCGTCGCTGTCCTACCTGTTCGCCGGACGCGCGGTGGGTGCCAAGGGCCCGGCACCGCGGCCGGACGAGCGCGACCCGGAGGCGGCGGACGAACTGGCCCTGGCGCGCGCGCAGCTCGAGGGCTGCGAGGGCGCGGGCGCCGATCCGGCCTTCGCCGACGCGGTGCTGCGACCGCTGCTGACCGGCGCCGACGGCCGGGGGGAGATCGGCCTGGCGGCCTACCATCCGCCCCATGCCCCCGCCGAGCGCCGCGGCGTGGTCAGCCTGGACGGCTTCGCCATGCTGCCGCACGCCCGGCTGTGCCTGGCGCGCCTGCTGCTGGTCCGGGCGCTGGTCGCCCGGCTGTGGCTGCGCCCGTACGACCGGGCGCCGGTGCGCTGGGGCCGGACGCTGCACGACCGGTTCCTGCTGCCGTACTTTGCGTGGGCCGATCTTCTGGCGGTGCTCGCCGAGATCGCCGAGGCCGGGCCGGCGCTCGACCCGGCGTGGTTCCGGCCGCACTTCGAGATGCGCTTCCCGCTGGCCGGCGCCGTCGACCGGATGGGCCTCCGGCTGGAGCTGCGCCACGCCCTGGAGGCATGGCCGGCGCTGGCCGGCACCGGTGCCGCTCCGGCACCGGACGACTCGGTGGAGCGGCTGGAGCTGCGCGTGCTCGGGCCGGTGCATGGCCGGTACGCCGTGCTGTGCAACGGCCGCCGGCTGCCGCTGCAGGCGATCGCCGACGAGGCGCACGTCGCCGGCATCCGGTTCCGGGCGCGCCGGCCGCCGTCGTCCCGTCATCCGGGCCTGCCCGTCACGCGGCGGCTCGTGTTCGACCTGATCGACCTGTGGTCGGGGCGCTCGGCAGGCGGCTGCACATGGTACGTGGACTCTCCGGCGGGCGACACGGACGAGGTGCCGCCGGTCAACGCGTACGAGGCGGAGAGCCGCCGCCGCGCGCGGTTCAGCACGCTGGGCCACACGCCGGGGCCGGTCGGCGCCATACCGGAGGCACCGCATGCCGACGGCGCCGTCACCGTCGACCTGCGCCGGGGGTCGGCTGCGCCGGGCGGTGACGGGGCCTCGGGATCTCTTTTGTAGTAGCCCGTTCACGCCAGAATACGATTGCGGCGGCCGGGCAGACACCATATTGTATCGAATGTTGGGAATTTTCTGAGCCGCCTGTAATCAAAATGGAACTGCTTCCGTCGATCGCACACACGAACCAGAGGGCGCGGGACGCGGCTGCGCAGGATGCGCGCGAGGACGCCGACCGCTGGCCGGCGGGCAGTGCCATGGTTCTCCTGGCCGCCGTCAGCCTGGGCTTGTGGGCCCTGATCGTCGCGGCGGTCGTCTGGGTCGTCTGACGGTCAGGCGGCGTCCACGGCGCCGACCCGCTCCGCCGGCTCCGGGGTCGTCCCCCAGGCGCGCAACCGAAGCGTGCCGTCAAGCACCGCGAACAGGATCGGCAGCTCGTCCGCACGGCAGCGGGTCAGCAGGCGCACCACCGGCCCGTCGCCATCGAGGCGGAAGCGCATTGCCGTGCCGGCGGCATCCGGCAGCCGCACCCGCTCGCACATTGGGCGTCCGCACGTCACTGCAACCAGGGCGGCGACGAGAAGCATCAGTGGCGCAAGAATAATGATAAAGACGAGGGCAATAAACGCGTCGGCTGGCCGCGATAACAAGCCGTTTTCGGTGCGCGTGACATTGCCATTCATCGTGACCGCTCCCAGTCATTGAAATTGTATGGCGGTTTGAGCCACATTTTTCGACAACTTAGCATGCAGACATACGTGGATCATCATATCATTTGGCATACGACCGGTCGCGTACCGGGAACGGCATTGCCCCGGCGCGGCTGCGCCCGAAAAGGCTTGCCATGCGGATGCCGTCCGCCATATTCCGGGTCGCGTTGCGGGAACGCGGCTCTGGCATCGGCGGCGGCGCGCTGCTATAGGTGTCGATCCAGGCGTTCCGTCGGCCGCGACGGCCTTGATCCCCGGTAGCTCAGTGGTAGAGCAGGTGGCTGTTAACCACCCTGTCGCTGGTTCGAATCCGGCCCGGGGAGCCAACACGAAAAAAGGGTCGGATCCCAATCAGGGATGCGACCCTTTTTTTCGTCACGGACCCGCGTCCCGGCGTTACGCCAAAGACGCAATGCGCATCGGACCGCCGGTGGCGCCACCGGCGGCGGGGCAGCGTTCAGCAGCGGCCGATGGCGGCGCTCAGTCCTCTTCGAGAGCGAGGTCGAGGTCTTCCTCGTCCTCTTCGTCCTCCCGGCCCAGCGCGCGGGCCAGATCGACCAGCCGCTTGCGCACGTTGCCGTCGGTGATCCGGTAGTAGGCGCGGACCAGTTCCAGCGTCTCGCGGCTGGTCATCTGGTCGGCGGTCTCCGCCTCCGCATGCGCGCTCTCGTCGTGGACCGTCGAGGGCAGGCCCTCGAAGAAATAGCTGACCGGCACGTCGAGCGTCCGGGTCAGCAGATGCAGGCGACTGGCGCTGATGCGGTTGGCGCCGCGCTCGTACTTCTGCACCTGCTGGAAGGACACCCCGAACGCCTGGGCAAGCTTTTCCTGGCTCATGCCAAGCAGCGTGCGGCGCTGGCGCAGACGCATGCCGACATGGACGTCCACGGGGTCGGGACCATCGGCGGCAATGGTCTTGCGTCGCCGGGTCGGTTGGGTGGTTTCACTGATCATTCTCTGCTCCCTGGTCGTCACCTGCCGCGTCATTGCCGGCAGGGCCCGGCCTCCCCCAAAACCGGAATTCCACACAGCCATCCATCGATCGGCATCCGGATTGGCGAAGGCCCCCGCCGGCTGCATGCCGATGCGAGCCGGAGGTCTCGCCATTGCCGACGGTCGAGCCGGCGCCACTACTCCGCTGCCGTTCTAATGACCGGATCCATAGCACTCAACTCGTCCAAGGGTATATGGCAAAAAAGCGCATGCCCACTTTTTGTACGCTGCATGGGCGGCGCGGTTTCCTCGCAGACGAGGCCCAGCTTGCGTGGGCAGCGGGTGTGGAACGGGCAGCCCCTGGGCGGGTCCAGAACGCTGGGCAGCGCGCCCTCCAGAATGATCCGCTTCCTTTTGACGCGGGTGTCGGCGATCGGCACCGCCGACAGCAGTGCCTCCGTATACGGGTGGTAGGGCGGCGCGAACACTTCCGCGGTTGTGCCCTGCTCCATGATCCGGCCCAGGTACATCACCACGACCCGGTCGGCCAGGTAGCGGACCACGCCCAGGTCATGGCTGATGAACAGCAGCGTCGTGTCGGACTGCCGCTGCATGTCCATCAGCAAGCCGGTAATCGCCGCCTGCACCGACACGTCGAGCGCCGACACCGGCTCGTCGGCAACGACCACGGCCGGGTTGCCGGCGAATGCGCGAGCGATGCCGACGCGCTGCTTCTGCCCGCCGGAGAGCTGGCGCGGCCGGCGCGATACGAACGCCCGCGGCAGCTTGACCAGGTCGAGCAGGTGCAGCACGCGCGCCTCGACCCGCCGGCGCTCGCGCTCGGCACCCAGCTTGCGCACGACGCGGCCGATCTGCTGCCCCACCGTCATGCTGGGGTTGAGCGTGTCGTTCGGGTTCTGGAAGACCATCTGCAGGGCACCGACCTGGGCGGTCGACCGCCGCTGCACCGGCCGGGTGGCGATGTCCTCGCCATTGAACACCAGCGCGCCGTCGGTCGCCTGCTCCAGGCCCATCAGCACCTTCGCAAAGGTCGACTTGCCGCAGCCCGATTCGCCGACGATCGCCACCGTCTGCCGCGCGCGCGCCTCGAACGTCAGGTCCTCGTTGGCCTTGACATGACGCACCGCCCGGCCCGACACGATCGCCGCCACCGATCGGTCGTGCACCGGGTAGTATTTCTGCATGTTTCGGGCGGCGAGCACGACCTCGCCCGGCGCCAGCGGCTCCAGCGGCGGCGCCTCGGTCCGGTGACGCTCCCAGTCGATCTCGTCCCAGCGCACGCAACGGGCACGGTGCCCGCGCGCCGGCGCCACGGCCAGCATGGGGATCGGCCCGGCATCGCAGCGCCCGGCCTGAAAGTGGTCGCAGCGGGGCCCGAAGTTGCAGCCCTGCGGGCGCTCGTACGGCATCGGCAGCTGGCCGCGGATCGGCACCAGCGGCCGGGCGTTCTTGTCGCGGCCGGGCACGGCCAGGCAGCCGAACAGGCCGCGCGTGTAGGGGTGGCGCGGCCGGCCGAACACGTCGTCGATGGTGCCCTCCTCCGCCGCCTCGCCGGAATACATGACGCACACGCGGTCGCAGGTGTCCAGGATCAGGCCCAGGTTGTGACTGATGTACAGCATGGCCGTGCCGGAGCGGCGGGCAATCTCGCCGATCAGCTCGACGATGCCGGCCTCGACGGTCACGTCCAGCGCCGTGGTCGGCTCGTCGAGCAGCAGCAGCGCCGGCTTCGACAGCAGCGCCATGGCGATCACGACGCGCTGCTGCTGGCCGCCGGATACCTGATGCGGATAGGCGGCCATCAGCCGCTCCGGGTCGGCCAGCTTGACGTCGGCCAGCATGGCCACGGCGCGCGCCCGCGCCTCGGCCTCGGTGCAGCCCGGCTCGTGGTAGAGCGGCACCTCGGCGAGCTGGGCGCCGATCGTCATGCTGGGGTTCAGCGCGGCCATCGGCTCCTGGTAGACCATGGCGATCTGCGCACCGCGGACCTGGCGCAGCTCCTCCGGCGACAGGGTGGCCATGTCGCGGCCCCGGAAGCGGATCGTGCCGCCGACGATCCGGCCGTTGGCGCCCAGGTGGCGCATGATGCCCATCGCCACGGTGGACTTGCCGCAGCCCGACTCGCCGACCAGCCCGACCGCCTCGCCGCGGTCGACGGTCAGCGAGAAGTCGATCACCGCCGGCACCTCCCCGGCACGGGTGAAGTAGGAGATGCACAGGTGCTCGATCTCGAGGACCGGCCCGTCCGGCCTCTCGTCCGGCCGGGGTCCGGGGGCGGCGGCAGCCATCGCGCGTCAGTCCTTCAGCGAGATCTCGCGCAGACCGTCGGCGAGCATGTTCAGGCCGAGGACCAGCGACGAGATGGCGATGCACGGAAACAGCGTGGAATGCGGCGAGGTCAGCGCGGCGCCGCGGTTCTCGGCGATCATGTTGCCCCAGTTCGGGTCCGGCGGCGGCAGGCCGAGGCCCAGGAACCCGAGCACGCCGATGGTGATCGTGGTGTAGCCCAGCCGCAGACAGGCATCGACGATCAGCGGCCCGCGCGCGTTGGGCAGGATCTCCACGAACATGATGTACCAGGCGCTCTCGCCGCGGGTCTGCGCGGCGGCCACGTAGTCGCGGTTGCGCAGGTCCAGCACCAGACCGCGCACGATGCGCATGATCCCCGGCGCGCTGGCGAACGTGACCGCCAGCACGATGTTCAGCGCCGAACGGTCCATCACCGTGATGATCACCACGTACAGCACCAGCACCGGGAACGCCAGGATCAGGTCGGAGATGCGGCTGAGCACGTCGTCGATCCACCCGCGCCGGTAGCCGGCGACCAGCCCCATCAGGATGCCGATGGCGTATGCGAACGCCGTGGCCAGGGGCGCGTAGATCAGCACCGAGCGCGCCCCGTAGATCAGCCGCGACAGCACGTCCCGGCCGATCGCGTCGCCGCCCAGCAGGTACATCCCCTCAACGGGGGTGCGCTGCACGCCCTGGTCGGTGAACTCCATGATCGCTGTGCCCTCGGGCACCGGCGTCAGCGGCGGCGCGTTGATCATCGCCCCCAGTTGCTGGGTCGGCGGATAGGGCGCCAGGACCGGCGCCAGCAGCGCGACCAGCACCCAGAAGGCGACCAGTGCCGCCCCGGCCGCGGCCATCCAGCTCTCGCCGAGCAGCGCCAGCGGACCGACCAGCCCGGCCAGCCACGCGCGGCGGCGCGGCACGGCCCCGCCGACCGGCTTGACCACCGCCGGCTGCACGTCGTGCACGGTCTGCTCCGTCATGCCCCGGCCCTTCCCTGACGGCTCACGTGAACCGGATGCGCGGGTTCAGGTAGGTGTAGCCGATGTCGGCCAGCGTCTGCGTGCCGACCGCCACGACCACGGCGATCAGCGCGCAGGCCTGGATCACGTCGATGTCGGTGTTCAGCGAGGCCTCCAGCAGCAACGCCCCGTAGCCCTTGTAGGAAAAGAAGAACTCGACCACGATCACGCCCGACAGCAGCCAGTTGATCTGCAGGATGATGACCGTGAACGGCGCGATCAGCGCGTTGCGCAGCGCGTGCCGCAGGATGACCCGCCGGTACGGCAGCCCCTTGAGCACCGCGGTACGGATGTACGGGCTCTGCATGACCTCGGCCATCGACGCCCGCATCATGCGCGCCACGTAGCCGAAACCGTACAGGGTCAGCACCATGACCGGCAGCACCATCTGCCGCCAGTCCCAGCCGTCGGTCATGCCGCTGGTGCCGGGCAGCCAGCCCAGCGCGAACACGAATACCGACGACAGCAGCACCGCGCTGGCGAACTCCGGCACCGAGGTGGTCAGCACCGAGACGAAGGTGATCGATCGATCGGTCGCCGAGCCCTCGCGCATCCCGGCCAGGATGCCGGAGACGAGCGACAGCGGCACCATGACGGCGAACACGCACACGCCCAGGATTGCCGTGTTGACCAGCCGCGGCCAGAGGATCTCGGCAACCGGCTCGTTGAACCGCGTCGACCAGCCGAAGTCGCCGCGCAGCATGTCGCCGATCCATTCGCCGTAGCGCACCCAGATCGGCCGCAGGTAGCCGTGCTCCTCCAGCCACAGGCGGCGCTGCTCCTCCGTGGTGAACTGGCCGAGCACGCGGCTGGCCAGCGTGTCGACGTTGATCTCCAGCACCAGGAACAGAATCACCGAGACGGCGAACATGGTGAGCAGCATGAAGCCAAAGCGCTTCAGCAGGAAGATCACCATGCGTCACCTTCCCCGCCACCGCGCGGGCGCGGGTGCGCTCGGCCCCGGTCGGGCAGCGTGCGTCGGATCACGCCTGGCGCAGCCACGTGCGGTAGTAGTGGTGCTCCTCGGCCGGGTGGATCTGGAAGCCCTCCACCTTGTCCGACCCGGCGGTGAACACCGACCGCCAGAACGGCTGCACGATGATCGCGTCGTTCTGCAAGGTGCGCTCCAGCTCGGCCACGATCTCGCGGCGGGCCTCCACGTCCAGGGTGCCGTTGGCCTGGTCGAGCAGCCGGTCGAACTCCGGGTTCGCGTACGAGGTCTCGTTCCACGGCACGCCGGTGCGGTAGGCCAGGTTGAGCACGGTCACGCCGAGCGGCCGGTGCGCCCACGACGTGAACCCGAACGGCGCGGTCAGCCAGCGGTCCCAGTAGGTGCCGCCGGGCATGATGTTGACCGCGAGGTTGATCCCCGCCGGGCGCAGCATCTCGGCGATCACCTGGCAGGTGGTCGGCTCCCAGCGCGGCTGGGCGACGCAGTCGATCGACAGGTCCAGCCCGTCCGGATAGCCGGCCTCGGCGAGCAGCGCGCCCGCCCGCTCGTAGTCCTGCTCCAGCGGCGGCAACACCGCGTATTCGGGATGGATCGGGGCGACGTGGTGGTCCTCCGCCGGCTCGCCGTAGCCCTGGTTGCCGAGCTCCAGCAGCACCGGCCGGTCCATGCAGGCCTGGATGGCGCGGCGCAGGGCCGGGTTGTCGAACGGCGGCTCGGTCACCTTCATGCGCGCCACGCCGGTCTGCGCCGTCACGGTCTGGTACAGCCGCATGGCCGGCAGCCCTTCCACCGCCGGCACCTGATCGATGCTGAACAGCCGGAAGAGCAGGTCGACCTGGCCGGAGGCGAGCGCGGCCAGCGACGCCGCCGGGTCGTCGCCGTGGTCGATGTAGCGGATGCCGTCCAGGAAGACCTCGTCGCCCCAGTATTCGGCCGGGTCGCGCTTCTCGTAGACCGCCGTCTCGCCGATGGCGAATTCGCGCAGCAGGAACGGCCCGGTGCCGACCGGGTTCTCGACGAAGTTGGCGCCGTCCTCCGCGAACCGGCGGTGGACGATCAGCGCCGGGTAGTCGGTCAGGTTCTCCGGCAGCGTCAGGTCCGGGACGCGCAGGTTGAACCGCACGGTGTGGTCGTCGATCTTCTCCACGGCGTTGTCCAGCATCGGATCGCCGTCCTCCGGTCCGCGCAGCGAGGCGAAGCGGCCGTAGTTGGACGAGCCGGTCGCCGGATCGAGCCAGCGGGTAAAGTTGGCGATCACGTCGTCGGCGATGAAGTCGTCGCCGTTGTTCCAGCGGACGCCGCGGCGCAGCCGGAAGGTCCAGGTCTTCAGGTCCTCCGACGCCTCCCAGCCCTCCGCCAGCCACGGCCGGGCGATGTTGTCGGAGCCGAGCATGACCAGCGGCTCGATCACCTGGCGACCGATGTTGCCCTTTTCCGACCAGTCATAGATGGCCGGATCGGCGCAGTCCTTGATGTTCATCGAGCAGCGCAGCACGCCGCCGCGCTGGCCCTGGGCGTGCGCCGCCGGCAGCATGCCGGTGCCGGTGATCCGCCCGACCACGCCATAGGCGACCGGCGCGGACAGGCCAAGCAGGGTGGCGGTGCGCAGGAAGTCGCGCCGGCCGACACGACCGCGGGCCAGCCCCTCGGCCAAGCCCGGCAGCGCGGGGTGGACCTTTTCCAAGTCGCTCCGGTACATGGATTGCTCCCTCGTGCTGGCGGACGCCGGCCCGCGCCAAGTAACGGCGGGCATTATTTCCGCACTTGATTTGCGATCGTACGTGGCGATCGGCCGCGGCAGCCCGGAATCTGGTGCCGCGGCAGGCGGGCAAACGGGGTTGAAGAAGGAGTATTGGGACGCTCTTGCGGGATGTCAACCGAAACGGCCCGTTCGGCAACCCTCCGGAGAGGCAGCCGCAGCCGCGCATCCGGTGCCGCGCCGCGACCGTATTGACGGTTTGAAGGGTGGTGCGGGGCGTGGCGGATGGGCTACGGTCGACCGGCCATTCCCGCCATTCGAGAGCACGAGGATTCGCGATGGACGCCGGCGACGACGTCGAGGTGATCGCGCGCGACACCGGCTATGGGGGCATTTTCCGCGTGGAGCGGCTGCGCCTGCGCCACCGCCGGTTCGCCGGCGGCTGGACGCCCGAGCTGCACCACGAGGTGTTCAACCGCGGCCGCGCCGTGGCCGTGGTGCCGTACGATCCCGTGCGCGACGCGGTCGTGCTGATCGAGCAGTTCCGCACCGGCGCGCTGGTCGCCGGCTGGGCGCCGTGGATGACCGAGATCGTCGCCGGCATCATGCACGACGGCGAAAGCGCCGAGGAGGTCGCCCGCCGCGAGCTGCGCGAGGAGACCGGCCTGGAGGCGAGCGACCTGGAGCCGATCGCCCGCTTCATGCCCAGCCCCGGCGCGGTCGCCGAGGCGGTGGAGATGTTCGTCGCCCGGGTCGACGCCGCCACCGCGTTCTCCTATGCCGGCCTGGCCGGCGAGGGCGAGGACATCCGCGTGTTCGCCCTGCCCTTCGCCGACGCCCTGGCCGAGCTCGACGCCATGCGCATCAACAACGCCGTCACCCTGGTCGGCCTGCACTGGCTGGCCCGGCACCGGGAGGGCTTGCGGGAGACGTGGGGGGTCGGGTAGGAGCCCCCGCCAACCGGCATCTCGTTCAATGCATCTCAAGGCCTGGCCTGCCAAAATCCCCACCAACCGGTCATTCCCGCGCAAGCGGGAACCTCGATGGCAATATGCGCGCCCGACGCGGCAAGCATGGCATCGGCGCCCATTGCCGTCATCCTTTCGCAATGCCCGCGAGGTTCCCGCTTGCGCGGGAATGACATCTTGGGTGTGTTGGAGAGGTTTTGGTCCGGCCTGGCGGCATTGCGGATTGACATTGGCAAGCCCGGTCTGCATCAATCCGCTCCGCAAGGATCCGCAGAAGCGCCGCTCCGCATCACTCCAAGCTGTACCGCCATGACCCTCCTGTTCCGCGACGATCCCTATCTGAAATCCTGCACCGCCACCGTCACCGCCGCGGACGGCGACGGCATCGTGCTGGACCGGACCGTGTTCTATCCCACCGGCGGCGGGCAGCCGGGGGATACCGGCGTGTTGCGCTGGGCCGGCGGGGACCTCCGCATCGTCGATACGGTCAAGGGCGACGGGCCGGACGAGGTGCTGCACGTGGCGGAGGCCGGGGCCGCCCTGCCCGCCCCCGGCACCGCGGTGGAGGCGGTGCTGGACTGGGGCCGGCGGCACCGGCACATGCGCATGCACACCGCCATGCACCTGCTGTGCAGCGTGGTCGAGGGCGACGTGACCGGCGGCCAGGTCGGCGCCGACCGGAGCCGGCTGGACTTCAACGTGCCGACCGGCGCGCTGGACAAGGCGGCGATCGCCGAGGCGCTCAACCGCCGGATCGCCGAGGGCCACCCGGTCCGCCCGCTGTGGATCACCGACGCGGAGCTGGACGCGCGGCCCGAACTGGTCCGCACCATGTCGGTCAAGCCGCCGACCGGCAGCGGCCGCGTCCGGCTGCTGTGCATCGGCCCGGAGGGCGCCCCGGTGGACCTGCAGCCCTGCGGCGGCACCCACGTCGCCAACACCGCGGAGATCGGCGCCGTCACCGTCGGCAAGGTCGAGAACAAGGGCCGCCAGAACCGCCGCGTCACCATCGCCCTGGCGGACTGAGCGCCGGCGTGGCGTAATGGCGCCGCCCTGCCCCTGCCCAACGGTTTCCGCCATGCCCGACGCCGCCGTTCCCGACCTGGTCGATCCGGACTGGCTGGCCGCCCGCCTCGGCGACCCGCACGTGCGCCCGGTCGACGTGATCTTCCGGATGCCGGGTCTGGAGCGCGACCTGCGCGCCGAGTTCGCCGACCGGCACATCCCCGGCGCCGTGCTGTTCGATGTCGACGATATCGCCGCCCCCGGCACAGACCTGCCCCACATGCTGCCGCCGCCCGAGGTGTTCGCGCCGAAGGTCGGCGCGCTCGGCATCGGCAGCGACGACACGGTGGTCTGCTACGACGCCTTCGGCCTGCTCAGCGCCGCGCGCGGCTGGTGGATGCTGCGCGCCATGGGGCACGAGCGGGTTGCCGTGCTCGACGGCGGCCTGCCGCGCTGGCTGGCCGAGGGCCGGCCGGCGGAGAGCGGTGAGCCGGCACTGCAGCCGCGACGGTTCACGGCCCGGCCGCGGCCGGAGCTGGTACGGTCCCGGCAGGAGGTCGCCGCGGCCCTGGAGCGGCGCGCCGAGCAGGTTGTCGACGTGCGCAGCGCCGACCGGTTCACCGGCGCCGTGCCGGAGGTCTGGCCCGGCCGCCGCGCCGGCCACATCCCCGGCAGCCGCAACCTGCCCTGGCCCGACCTGGTCGGCCCCGACGGCCGCCTGCTGCCGCCGGACCGGCTGGCCGAGCGCCTTGCCGCTGCCGGCATCGACCGGGCTCGCCCGGTGGTGGCGAGCTGCGGCAGCGGCGTCACCGCCTGCCTGCTCGCCCTCGCCCTGCACCGGCTCGGCGCCCGCGACGCCGCCGTCTACGACGGCTCCTGGGCCGAATGGGGTTTGAGCGACGACCTGCCGGTGGCCGTCGGTGCGGAAGACTGAGCCACGCTTGCGGCTGACGCCCAGCGGGGTCCATGGACAAAACGAACCAATCCGTTATCCTTCCGTGACGATGTGCCGACGGACGCCATGGACTTGGCGATCCGCCGGCTGCAGTCGGTTCTGGCAAAGCATTGGTTCGAGGATCGTGGCGGCGCATGACGACCCGGCACCGACCGGCCTTCTGCCGGTCACGGTGACCTACCTGGAGATGACCGCCCCGCCGGTGCGGGCCGGGCGGCCGGCGCCACTGACGAAGCTGGCGCTGATGCGCGCGGAGCGGCCGACGCTGTCCTACTACCGGTTCCTGTACCGGTCGGTCGGGACGCCGTGGCTGTGGGGCGACCGGCTGCGCATCGGCGACGACGCGCTCACCGCGCGCATCCAGGACCCGCGCACGGCCGTGTACGTGCTCTACGAGGCCGGCGTGCCGGCGGGGTTCTCGGAGCTGTTCCGGGACGACGAGGCGACCACCGAGCTCGTCTATTTCGGCCTGATGCCGGAGTTCTTCGGCCGCGCGCTGGGGCCGTGGTTCCTGGACGAGATGGTGGCGATCGCCTGGAGGGGCGGCCCGCAACGCCTCGTCCTGGAGACCTGCTCGCTGGACCACCCCAAGGCGCTGGCCCTGTACCAGCGCGCCGGGTTCGTGCCCTACCGCCGCGAGCAGGCGTTCCGCGCCGATCCGCGCGCCGAGGGGCTGATCCCGCCCGGCCCCGGCTGCAGCGCCGGGCCGGCCGGCGCGCCGCGGGACGGATAGCCGCCGCGGCAAAGTCAGAATTCGGACGCGAACCCGTCGAGCACCGAGCCCTGCGGCAGGCCGCCGCCCAGGCCGAGCCCGCCCAGGGTCGGCGCCTGTGCCGCATTCCCACCCAGCGGCATCCCGCCGACGGTCGGCGCCGGCGGCGGGGTATAGGCGGCCGGCCGGCCGGGATCGGCGGCGACGACGGGCGCGACCTCGGCCCACGGCACCACCGGCGCGCTCCACGACGACCAGCGGCTGCCGGCGTGCGCGCCGGCGACGATGCTGCCGGGCGTGCCGCCGGGCACCCAGGTGCGCACCGGCCCGGTGTCCAGGTGCACGAACCCGCTGGCCGGATAGTAGCCGACCCCGCCGCGGCCCAGCGCCAGCGCCGCCTCGTACACCTCCGCCGCCGGCACGCCGGGGATGCGGATGTCGATCGCCTGGCCGCGCATGTGCAGGCTGTTGCGCGCCACGTGGCGGTTGAACATGGCCAGCGTGGCATTGGTGCCCGGCGAGCGGTAGCCGGACAGCACGCGGATCGTCACCGGCGCGTCCCCATCCTCCGGCCCGACCCGCGCCGCCACGGTGGCGAGCAGCTCGACCAGCGCCGGGTCGATGGGGTGCACCGTGCCGCTGTGGTGGTCGTGCATCAGCCGGGCGACGGCGGCCATGGTTTCGGCGTCCGGCGCCGTGCCGTCGCGCACGGTGAGCGCAAGGCGCGCGCCGGTGTGCGCGTTGTGGAGCACGAGCCGGACCGGCGCGGCATCGCCCTCCGAAGCCGGATCTCCGGCCGCCGCCTCCTCGCCCGCGGCCGGCAGGGCCGCGACGGCCGCCAGCAGGGCCAGCAGGGCCAGCAAGGCAAGGCCGGCGATCAGGGGCCGCAGGGGCAGCGCATATGCCATGGGCCGGCTCCGGAGTTTCGCGAATGGTGCGTATCCATACATGCTTTCCGGCCCCGGCGCCATCCATGGTCGTCGAGGCCGATTGCGGTCTTGATCGCACCGCGCAACCCGCGGACGATCGGGGCGATCGATCGCCTCATGCCGCCACCGGGAGCAGCCCATGGAGACCGTCGTCACCCTGATTCTCATCGTCGGCACGCTCGGCCAGCCGTGCCCGCCGGGGGTCCTGTCGGCCTGCGCCAGCACCGGCGCGGTCGCGGTCGAGCGGATCGAGTTCGCCGACCTGCGCGCCTGCCGCAGCGCCCAACGCGACCTGGAGCAGGCCGCCGGCGTCCTGTCCGCCACCTGCATCCAACTGGAGTGACGGCGCCGCGGTCGGGGTTAACCGTTTCTAAATAATTTCACCGGGCAGGTCCGCGCAATCGAACTGTTGTGCGGCCGCCGGACAGTCCACGCCATGGCGGGCCCGGATCGCCCGCTTCCAACACTCGGCTGGGCAGAAGAAAAGAGCCGGGGGTTCTTGCGAACGCCCCGGCACCGAGTTGAAGACAGGGAGGGTTGGAGACGGTCTGTTTGTACGCGCGCCCCTTATGCGCGGCGTTGACATGGATCAAAGGATCGCACTTCGGCAGCCAAGCAACCGAAAAAATATCCGTAAAAACCCTTTAGTTGGCATGAGAATAGGATAGCGTCGCAAGCAGCCGCGGCGATCGGCACAAGCCCGGCCGTTTCTTTTGCGGGCGCCGTCATGTCCGCCGCGCCGCCGGATCGCCCGCGCCGGCGCTTCGAACGCGATCAGCGCGCCCATCGCCAGCAGCCAGGCCACGGCAATGCCGAGCGGCAGGGATGCCACGACCGCCCACAGCGAGACCCGCAGGCTGAGCAGGATGGCGTCGATCCCGGCCGCCGTCAGCAGGTCCAAGTCATCAGGTCCAAGTGGGGTCGCCGCGCGGCGAAGCGCGGGCGCCGGTCAGCGCCCGGCATACAGCTCGTTCGGATCGCGCTCCGGCTCCAGGACGGTCTCCAGCCGGCCGCCGCGCGCGGTGCGGTAAAAGCAGGTCCGCCGCCCGGTGTGGCAGGCAACCCCCGGCTGGTCGACCAGCAGCAGCAGGGTGTCGCCGTCGCAGTCGACGCGCAGCTCGACCAGGCGCTGCACCTGGCCGGAGGTCTCGCCCTTGCGCCACGGCCGGCCCCGCGAGCGCGACCAGTAGCACACCCGCCCGGTCGCCAGCGTCTCGGCAATGGCGTCGCGGTTCATCCACGCCACCATCAGCACCTCGCCGGTGTCGTGCTGCTGGGCCACCGCCGGCACCAGGCCGGCCGAGTCGAAGCGCAGGGCGGCGTACAGGTCCTCGTCCATGCCCGCCTCACCTCGCCGCGGCGTTCAGCCGGTCGAACCCGGCCGCCAGGTCGGCGATCAGGTCGTCCGGGTCCTCCAGGCCGACGTGCAGCCGCAGGCAGGGGCCCGACGGGGCCCAGGCGGTCGCGGTTCGCACCCGCTCGGGGTGCGCCGGCAGGATCAGGCTCTCGAAGCCGCCCCAGCTCGCGCCGATGCCGAACAGGCGCAGGCCGTCGACCATCGCCGCCACCGCCGCTTCGGGATACGGCTGCGCCAGGATGATCCCGAACAGGCCGCACGCTCCGGTGAAGTCGCGCTGCCATAAGGCGTGCCCGGGGTCGTCCGGCAGCGCGGGGTGGAGGATCCGGGCCACCTCCACCCGGCCCTGCAGCCAGCGCGCCACCGTCAGCCCGTTCTCCTGGTGGGTGCGCAGGCGCGGCGCCAGGGTGCGCAGGCCGCGCAGCCCCAGGTAGACGTCGTCCGGCCCGGCGCACTGGCCGAGCTGCACGGCGCATCGCTTGACGGTGCGGTAGGTCGAGGCGTCCCGGCAGGTCATGACGCCGAGCATGGCATCGGCGTGCCCGACCACGTACTTGGTCGCCGCCTGGATCGACACGTCCACGCCGTGCGCAATCGGCTGAAAGAACAGGGGTGTCGCCCAGGTGTTGTCGATCAGCGTGGCGATGCCGCGGCCGCGCGCCACGGCGGCGATCGCCGGCACGTCCTGCACCTCGAAGGTCAGCGAGCCCGGCGACTCCAAAAACACCGCCCGCGTGTCGTCCCGCATCAGGTCGGCGATGCCGGCGCCGACCAGTGGGTCGTAATAGGTCGTCTCGACCCCGAACCGGGCCAGCACGGTGTCGCAGAACCGCCGGGTCGGGCCGTACACGGTGTCGACCATCAGCAGGTGGTCGCCGGCCTTGAGCAGCGCCAGAAGCGACACCGTGATCGCCGCCAGCCCCGACGATACGGACACCGCCCGGTGGCCGCCCTCCAGCTCGACCATCGCCCGCTCCAGGGCGTCGGCGGTCGGGTTGCCGATCCGGCCGTAGTTGTAGATGTCGAACGGCCGGCCCTCGGCCTCCTCGCGCGCGGCGACGCTCGGGAACAGCACCGTCGACATGTGGTAGACGGGCGGGTTCACGGCGCCCTGGTGGCGCGCGGGATCCCGCCCGGCCCGGGAGAGCACGGTATCCGGCTTGTCGTGGTTGGTCATGGCGGGCGCGATCTTCCGGACGCGGGCGCGTCCGGTCAAACGCTTATTTCCGAAGGACGGTCATCCGCCGGCCTTGGCCTCGGTCGGGCGCAGCTTGACCATCGCCGCCTGCGGGCCATAGGTGCCTTCCGCCTCGGCGATGCGGTACGTGACCTCCGCCCCCTCGGTCAGCCGCTCGTACTCGTCGTCGGTGACGACGGCGCGGTGGAAGAACAGGTTGATGCCGTCCGGCGTCTCGATGAAGCCGTGCTCGTGCTGGCGGTCCAGGCGCAGGATGCGACCGTAGCCGCCGCCCTCGTGCACCTTGACCTCGCGGCGACGCTTGGCCTTGTACTCCTTGAGCTGCCGCAGCATGGCGTCGAACGTCTCGCCGACGGTGGCGTAGAAGCCCCTCTGGTTGGCCGGTTCGGGCAGCTGAGTGTCGCGCTTGGCGAAGAGGATATCGCCTTGGACGCTGACCTCGACGTGGATTTCCACGATCGACTTGTGGCCGTGGCGGTGCGCCAACTCGACCACCACGCGGCAGCCGATGATGACGTCTTCCCAGGGCTCGAGCCGGGCGACCTGCTCCTCGATGCGTTGCCGCATGGAATCGCTGCCTTCGATGCCGCGAAAGGCCAACTCGAGCGGAATCGGCATGGGTGGTCTCCTTCGTTTGCATTGGGGCCGTGCCGGCGCGGGTGCCGTCCGGCGCGTCGACCCGAAACAACGGAAACGTCGGGCGCGACGGGCGGGTTCCAGACCCCGCCGCGGCTCGGCAAAACCCCGTGATTCTCATGTGCTTGTCGGATAAAGTTGCCGCAGCAAGGGCGGGGCGCGCAATCCGTTTGCCGCGCCGGGAACAAACCATGCGAGGGCGGGAACGTGACGGGACGGATCGGGAGGGCAGTCGGCGCCGCCGTGCTGGCGGCCGCAGCGGCTGTGTCGGTTGCGGCGCCGACAATGGCGGGCCAGACACTGGACGCGGTGCGCGAGCGCGGCGAGATCGTCTGCGGCGTGAACAGCGACGTGCCCGGCTTCTCGGCGCAGGACGAGTCGGGCGCGTGGAGCGGGATGGACGTGGACTATTGCCGGGCGCTGGCGGCCGCCCTGTTCGGCGATCCGGAGGCGGTGAGCTTCCGGCCGCTGACCACCGAGGAGCGGTTCACGGCGCTGCAGGCCGGCGAGGTCGACGTGCTGTCGCGCAACACGACCTGGACGCTGAGCCGCGATGCCGCCCTGGGCCTGAGCTTCGCCGGGATCATTTTCTACGACGGCCAGGGCTTCCTGGTGCCGCGCGACCTCGGTGCGACCACGTCGCTGGCACTGGACGGCGCCGCGGTGTGCGTGCAGACCAACACGACGACCCAGTCCAACCTGGCCGAGTTCTTTGCGACCCGTAACATGCGCTACGACGAGGTCCCCTACGAGCGGCCGGAGGACGCGGCGCAGGCCTTCTTTTCGGGCGACTGCGACGTGCTGACCTCGGACCGCTCGCAGCTCGCGGCGGTGCGTGCCGGCGCGGAGGCGGACCCGGAGGACTACGTCATTCTGCCCGAGACGATCTCGAATGAGCCGCTGGGGCCGGCCGTGCGCCACGGCGACGAAGCGTTCCTGGACATCGCCCGCTGGGTGCTGTTCGCCCTGATCGAGGCGGAGGAGAACGGCATCACCAGCCAGAACTGCGTGCAGATGCGCGATTCCAGCCCGAATCCCGAAGTGGCGCGCCTGCTCGGCGCCGAGCCCGGCCTGGGCGAGGCGCTGGGCCTGTCCGAGACCTGGGCCTTGGACGCGATCCGCGCGGTAGGCAATTACGGGGAGATCTACGCCCGTAACGTCGGCCAGGAGACCCCGCTCGGCCTGGAGCGCGGCCTCAACGACCTGTGGCTGCGCGGCGGGCTGATGTACGCGATGCCGTTCCGGTAAGGGACCGGGCGCGGCCGTGCCGCCCATGCCCGCGTTCACGCCCTTCGACTATGCCGCCCTGGCATGGTTCTTCGTGGGGTGGCTCGGCTACACCGTGCTGGCCGACCACAGCCGGTGGGCGCGGCACAGCATCTCCGCGGCGATGGCGCGCTACCGGCACAGATGGATGCGCGAGATGCTGGGGCGCGACCTGCGCATGGTCGACACCCAGATCCTGGGCAATCTCATTACCGGCATCGGCTTCTTCGCCTCGACCGCGATCCTGATGATCGGCGGCCTGTTCGCCCTGCTCGGCGCGTCCGACCGGGCGATCCGGGCGCTGGCCCACCTGCCCTTCGCCGAGCCCACCGGCACGGCGGAGTGGGAGCTGAAGGTGCTGCTGCTGATCGCAATGTTCGTCTACGCGTTCTTCAAGTTCGCCTGGTCGTTCCGGCTGGCCAACTACTGCTCGATCCTGGTCGGCGCCGCCCCGCACAAGCCCGCCGACCCCGCCGAGGCCGAGCGCGCCGCGGCGCAGGTCGCCGAAGTGTCCATCCGCGTGGCGCACCACTTCAACCGCGGCCTGCGCGCGTTCTTCTTTGCGCTGGCGGTGCTCGGCTGGTTCGTGCATCCGGGGCTGTTCGCGGCGGCGACGGTGTTCGTGATCGCCGTGCTGTACCGGCGCGAGTTCCGCTCGCGGGTGCTGGTGCTGCTCGACGACAAGGAATAGGTCTTCAACGCGTGCGACGCCGCGGCGGGTACGGCCGGCACGGAACCCTCCGGGCACAGGGGACGAAGCGATGACCGACACAGACCTGCGCCTTGCCCTGATCGACGCCGGCCGGCGCATGACCGCGCTGGGGTTGACCCAGGGCACCTCCGGCAACCTGAGCGCCCGCGTGCCCGAGGGCATGCTGATCACGCCGTCCGGCGTGCCCTATGACCGGATCGTGCCGGACGACCTGGTGGTGATGGGCCTGGACGGCACGGTTGCGCCGGGCCGGCGCCGGCCCTCCACCGAATGGCGCTTCCACGCCGCGATCCTGGCCGCCCGGCCGGACGCCGACGCCGTGGTGCACTGCCACTCCCCGCTCGCCACCACGCTGGCCTGCCTGCGCCGCGGCATCCCGGCGGTGCACTACATGATCGCCGTGGCCGGCGGCGATTCGATCCGCTGCGCCGACTACGCCACGTTCGGCACGCCGGCGCTGGCGGAGCATGCGGTGCGCGCGCTGGCCGACCGCAAGGCCTGCCTGCTCGCCAACCACGGCCTGATCGCGCTCGGCCCCGACCCGGACCGCGCCCTGGCCCTGGCCGTCGAGGTGGAAGCCCTGGCCGGCCAGTACTGGCGCGCCCTGCAGGTCGGCCAGCCGGTGATCCTGTCCGGCGAGGAGATGCAGGCGGTGTACGAGATGTTCGAGGGGTATGGCTAAATAATTGACCTTATCTCCGCTACACCACAGATCACTATTATGCTTCACCGTGTCCTAAAATACTGGGATTCTACTTTCTTTTGATACTCATAAGAACTCCTCACGTTCTCCATTATGTCACTAACCCCGAGGTTTTTGCCCAACGGTCCACTGTACATTTCCTGAATCCCAAGAAATTCAATAAACCTCTGTGTCGATTCCTTACGCGCCCTCGCAGTACGCTCAACCTCACAAGTAAATACATCAGCATAATTCTGCTCATGCAAATCTGTCGCATACTTCATTTCATCAAGATAAATATCATCATGAATAAGCTTCTCAAGATGAAAATTCCCATTTGGGCTAACAACGGCATCAAGGTCGCCTAACTGGCTCACTGTAATATTTTCAATGCCGTCGGACATTGGGTTGATTTTCGTGCCCCTGCTAAATATAGTCAACAATCCCTTCCTAACGAACAACCTTATTGCATCATCAACACAAACCTCCCCGCCCCTTCCAATAATGTTCTTTAATTTATGCATGGTTTCGCCTAAGTGAAATCGCGCACTCAATTTATGTAAATATTGTAGTAACTTCAATCTAATTATGTAATTAAAAATGTAGTCAGATCTACCAGCCTCAAACAAATTAACTACATTCGTATTACTATAATTCTCCGAATAATACACCGAAAGGCCATTTATAAACGCGGTCTTTAGCCGCTTTATATTAATTCCGTGTTGCGTGTCATACCTAATAACAAGATCATACCGCTCCTTTTCAAAATCTTTATCAAACAAATGATATGAGCATAGTGTACGGCTTAACGTATTAAGAGTAACCCTATAGTCGCTATTACTTAGGTTCCTTAGCCATTCCCAAGCCATTTGAAAATTATAGGAACTCTCATTCGAAAGACTAGTTTTTCTTCCAAACGCTCGACTTACCAAATCAGACAGAAACTCTTGCTCCTCATCTGCAAGCGCTGCTTCTGTGGTGATGTGCTTCACATGCTCTATCCTCTTTCCCCCCAACTCTCCAATATCAAGCTCATCAAGGAAAAAAGTCTTTGGAGTCAACCAAGCACCCGAACCTGTAAAAGCTGCTGTATCAAGAACTGACGTATCTCGCAAGGTTATAATAGTGTGCACTCTAAGTAAATTACACACCCTTTGAAGACAAACGACCGCTTGATGAGGGTCATTTGCAAAATGGTGATCGATGTTATCCAGTGCCAGAAGCAAGATATTCGCCGGATTACTCCTCCGGTAATAGTCTATTTTAGACTTTACATAATCCTCTTTTCTATTTTCTTTCAAACGCGACATTACATCCATCTGCTTCATATATCTGTCACTACCAAACTCGGCCACCTTGCTCCCAACACCCATGGTATTTAAATAGGCTGCACATACTTCCAGTTCGCGAGGATAATAAATTTCATAAAAAAGCTCTTGATCTCTCAGAGCGTCAGCGAAACCATAGTAAATATCAAGCTGATCATTAACAAACTCCAATATTTTTCCCGTAATATATTGAGCATCAGAAATTTCGCCAATACCAACACGAACCCGCATATCAAAAATCATCGGCAATAATGAAAAGCGAGACCGCCTTGATATTTGCCCTGGGAGGTAAAAATGCAAAAACCAGTGAAGAAAAGTCGTTTTGCCAGCGCCTTTTGGAGCTACAATCGATGCGCTTTTTATTTCGCTAGTTGGTGCTGCCACTATGTCATCTAGCTTAGCGTCTTTTCCTTCAATCCGCAAACTTTTTATAGTAGTGTTTAACAAAAGAGCTGCGAGCTCTTCAGATGAGCTAGTAGGCGACAACTTTGGCCGTCTTGGAACATAAAGTTTTCGAAACGTATCTTTGTGCATATCATGAATATCTCCAAAAAACGAAGCAAAATTAACTTTCTGTGCAAGCTCATTTGTGTGAGAAAAGTTTCTCTTAATGTCAGCTTGTTTGTCGCTGTATCGCATTCTGTCCCTCCTTTACGAGAACTTCATTTATTTTTTACTCGGTCATCCAAAAGTTATGATGATTTGATCCTTCTTTGACTGCGGCATCTAATGATCTACATAATGTCGCCCCATTCTCATTTATCCCAGAAATGATCCAATATGCATTGGTAAAACCAGCTGATCCCAATAAAGAATTACGTATCTTCTCTGCTGCATTTATCGAACTGGTTATGAGGAAAATTGCAGGACCAGATCCGGATACAGAGCATCCCAAAGCACCCATTTTTTCTGCAATGGCCCATATACTTGCCCTTGATGTCTCTGAATCTCTGCTATCATAAAGAAAGCTGCCATTAGTTTCTGATATAACATGACCAATTTTCTCAATATCCTGTTGATAGATGGCATGAATGAGGCGCGCTGCGTTACTTGATTGGAAGCGAATGTACTCCATTATTTTTTCAATCTTGCGGCCTGGCGCGCCTTCATCTGTGATAAGTTTTCTGAAATGTTCATCAACTTTTTTTCGCTGCGCACCGGTATGTAGCTGTCTGCGGACAACACAATCGTCAATACCATTTGTCTTTACCGTATCAGCTGGAAGAATAACCAAGGTTGCGAAATCCGGCGTTGGCACTTTCTCCTGCCAATAAGGAGAAATAATACTAAATCCACCCCAGTAACTAGGAACAATATTGTCTGGATAATAATGGCCGCTTACTTTTTGCTCGCCGCTCATTATATAGTTGTTTATTGTCTGACGATCAAGACTTGATTCTTGTCCGATAAGCGTCAGTATTGCTTTTGTTGTGGCAACGGCGCTTGCAGCAGAACTTCCCAATCCGCTTCTTGTAGGCATATATTTGAAAAGCACTAAGTCAACGCCATAATCAAAATTCTTATTGAAATCATCCCAAATATACTCAGCAACAATTTGCACACAGTTTTCGGATAATTTTACGCTTTGCGCCTCAAGCTCCTTCGCGTATGGCCCCTTTATCGCCGTCAGACGCACTGCCCGGTGTTCAGATGTTTTCTTCGCTTCCACAAAATCACCGAGGTAGTTAAGGCAATACCCCATGACATCATAAAATGGGCCGACATTTGCGATGGAGGCGGGGCCAAACGCGAGAACCGATTCGGTCATAGTTCGTGTCTCTTCTTGCCGTTAGAGTGTTTCAGTGGTGTCAACATTGTTCGAAAATATTGCGCGTTCGTTTGGCCGTATTCTGAACTTTATCAAATGTGTAAGTGAGTGCCGGGCATCCTCTGATAGTTGCGCCCCGGCGCTGAGTGTGACAAGCCCAAGATTTACCTTCCCCTTTGTGTTGCCCTGTTCTTTGCTAGCATCCTCAGCAAATACGCGGACTTCAAATTCTATTGTCCCATTTCCCCCCCCCAACCAAATAAAAAATAGGATCATCTTGATTGTATCTATTTGATTCATTGACGCCACGCGCGATTGCAAGGAGCGTCTCTGCAATAAAGGCATCGATCTTCATTTTAACTTGAACCTCTGCGCTAGTTTAACTGTTAAGTGGCGGATAGATAACTTGTCTGTGGTTTTTATGGCATAATTCTTGTTATTTGTCAATGATGAATTGCTATAAAATTAGTGTGAATCTTGTTTTCTCCAGGATATCTGTGAAAGAGCGTTGCGGTGCATCGCTCGCCGATATATGCCTCTCAAGCTACCCTGTTCCGAGGCAGCAGCATACGTGCGCATTGTGATCCCTCCTTATTCACGGCGTGGGGCCGAAGGGGGCTGACATGGCACGGAAACCGCTTTAGATTCAGGATGTTGGGAGCTGGATCTGCAACGGAGGCCGCGCCACGTCATGGGTGAAACGCTACC
>Ga0081528_100350_pt1:0-7500 | contig 27001 bp, 23 predicted proteins | sample HotLakmasection4_FD_71011 | JGI IMG/M metagenome (GOLD analysis project Ga0081528, IMG submission 71011) | Hypersaline microbial mat communities from Hot Lake, Washington, USA - Section #4 (SPADES assembly) (version 2) | ecosystem: Environmental > Aquatic > Non-marine Saline and Alkaline >...
CGACCACGATGATATCGGGATAGCCGCGCTCGCGGGCGACGTCGTCGAGCATCAAAGTGACGCGGCGCCCCGGTAGCGAGAAATCGACGAGGATCGCCGGGCATTCGCGGGTGCAGTCGTCCTTGAGATTGGCGGTGCGGAACTTGCGACCACTGGCGAGTGTGTCTTCGGTGAAGTCCATCGACCAGCGCTGGTTGGCAGCGATCGGGCACCAGTGGCCGGACATCGTGCCCGAGCCCCGCTTCTGCCGGTGACGGCGGCGGATCGCGAGCCGCTCTTCCTGGTAGAGCCGGGCGACGAGCTTGTGGTTGGCGCGCCAGCCCTCGCGTTGCAGCAGTTCGTGCAGCCGGCGATAACCATAGCGCCGGTTTTCGCCGGCCAGCGCCCGAAGCCGCTCGCGCAATCTGGCGTGTTCCTTCAGCCGAAGCGGCTCGCGATCCGCCAGCGAGCGCGACATCCCGACGAGCCTGCAGGCCCGACGTCGGGACAGCCCGTGCTCGTTCTGAGCCAGAACCACCGCCCCGCGTCGGGCGGCAGGCGTGACCAGTTTTTTTCCAAAAGCCCCTTCAGCGCCTTGTTGTCCAAGAGCGCCTCGGCCAGCAGCTCCTTCAGCCGGCGGTTCTCGTCTTCCAGCGATTTCAGTCGCTTGGCGTCCGACACCGTCATCCCGCCGTACTTGGCCCGCCATTTATAGAACGTGGTCTGCGAGACGTTGTGCCGCCGGCAAAGCTCGTCGAGCTTCGCCCCGGCCTCGTACTCCCGCAGGATCCCGATGATCTGCTCTTCGCTGAAGCGGTTCTTGCGCATCTGTCCTCCTCACGAACCAAGGTAGAACAGATTCCCCTAATCCGTGGCCCTGTTTCAGGGGGCCGGGTCAGCGTGTCGGTTTTTGGAGAAGAATGGATACCCCGAAAGCGTTCGCCGAACTACGCCGCCTTTTGCTTTGACGCGGTGGCAGCCTGTGTTGCGCCCCACGCCCAGGGCTGGAGTTTGTCGATCCTGTTGATCTTTTGGTCGGCGATGCAGCCGAGGATGTCGGTGAGCCAGGCTTGCGGGTCGACGTTGTCGAGCTTGGCGGTCTCGATCAGGGTGTAGGCGAGGGCGGCCGCCTTGCCGCCGCCCTCGGAGCCGACGAAGAGGTCGTTCTTCCGGCCCAGAGCCACTGATTTCATCGCCCGCTCGGCGCCGTTGTTGTCGGCGTCGAGATGGCCGTGATCGAGGTAGGGGCGGAGCTTGTTCAGCCGGATCAGGGCGTAGCGGATCGCCTTGGCGAACTCGGACTTGCCGGAGATGCGCGGCAGCTGGCTTTGCAACCACGTCGCCAATTCGCCGAGGATCGGTGCGGCGTGCGCCTGCCGGAGTGCGGCGCGGCTTTCGAAAGGCTGACCGCGGGCCTGTTTCTCGACGGCATAAAGGCCGGCGATGCGCTTGATGACTTCCTCGGCGATCGGCGATGCCTGGCTTTGGACGATGTCGACGAGCTTGCGCCGAATGTGGGCCAGGCAGGCGACCTCGCGGTTGCCGCCCGATCGATAGAACTCGTTGAAGCCGGCATAGCCCTTGCCTGCCAGGAGGCCAGGCAAGCCCATCTGCGAAGCAGCCGACGTCAGCAGGCGTCGGCGGGGGCATGGACCCAGCCTCGATAGCCGGCGATAACGTAGGGAATCTTTCGCACATTGGTAACCGTCCAGTTGGGGCCGCGTGATCGGGCGGTTTTTGCGGCGGCTGGTAGGCCGGCAGACCCGTTCCACGGCAGCAGGGCGTCGAGCTTAGCGGGCTCGTGGTCGCGGATGCGGGTTAGGAGTCGGCCAGGTAGGCCTCGGGGTTCAGGTCCGACAGCTTGGCGGTTTCGATCACGGTCATGGCGTCGGCGAGGATCTCACCGCCAGCATCGGCGCCGGCGAACAAGATACTCTTGCGTCCGATCGCGATTGGCCCGATGGCCCGCTCGGCGGCATTGTTGTCGATGGCGACGCGGGGATCGTCGAGGAAGAGGGTGAAGCTGTTCCAGCGGCCGAGGGCGTAGCGCATCGCCTTGGCAAGGTCGCCCTTGCCGGGGATGCGGGCGAGCTGCTGCTCGCACCAGGTTCGGAATGTCAGAACACGGGGGCGACTCCGCTGCTGACGGGCAGCCAGGCGGCGTTCGAGCGGCTGGCCGTTGATCGCCCGCTCGATATCGTAGAGCTTGCCGATCTGCTCCAGGGCGTCTCGGGCAATCGCGGAATCGGTGCTCTTCCAGATGTCATGGAAGTCGCGTCCGAGATGCGCCCAACACGCGGCTTCGCGGATTCGGGGCTCGCTGTCGAGCCCGCGCTCGTAGAGCTTGCGGAAGCCGGCATAGGCCTCGGCTTGCAGGATGCCGATGAAATTCTCGAGGTGCTTTTGTGGATGCGCGCCTTTCCGGTCAGGCGAGAACCAGTAGGCGGCGGCCGGTGGGTCCTGGCCCGCCCGGGGACGGTCGTCGCGGCCATAGACCCAGATGCGGCCCTCCTTCACGCCGCGCTCCTTGCCGGCGAGCTTCATCTTCGGGTCCGGCACCCGGATCGGCGTGTCGGGACCCCACACCCATTCGTCCAATGGGTGTGGGGTCCCTTGTCGTCGGCATGCAGCCGGTCGATTGCCGTCACCTCGGCGCGGATCAGATTGGCGACCGGGCGGACGGCGCCGGCGGCCCGGTCGCACCAGTCGATCAGGGTGGAACGGGGGATGTCGGCGCCGAGACCGGCGAAGATCTCGCCCTGCCGGTAGAGCGGAACGTGGTCGTCGAATTTCGCGACCAGGATGTGTGCCAGGAAACCGGGCCCCGCCAAACCGCGTGGGATCGGCCGGGACGGGGCCGGGGTCTGACCATGCGCTCGCAGTCACGGCAGGACTTCTTCGGCCGGTGGACCTCGATCACCTTCAGCTTGACGGCGATGAAGTCGAGGATCTCGGCGATGTCCTCGCCCACCAGCCGCAGCACCCCGCCGCAATCGGGGCAACGCTCGCCGGGGTCGAGGGTGATGACCTCGCGCGGCGCGTCGGCGGCGATCCGTGGCTTGCCGCGGCGGCGGGGTGGCAGGCGTCGCTCGGCTGCCGGGTCGTCGGCGGCCTGGTCATCGGCAAGCTCGTCGCTCTCCGGGGTCGCATCGGCTGCGGCGCCGGCCATCTCGAGACCTTCGAGGGCCAGTTCCAGCTGCGCGATCTCGCGGTCGGTCGATCTTCTCCGAGCTCGCCCTGTATCGCTGCCGCTTCATCCGCGCGATGGTGAGCTTCAGCGCCTGGATCAGCGCCTCGTAGGCGCGGCTCGACGCCTCCATCCCGGCGATCTTCTGCTGCTGGGCGAGGATGATCGCCCGCAGTGCGGCCAGGTCGTCGGGCAAGGCGTCGAGGCTCATCTCCATGCCGAGAGTTTACCCGGCGAGGAAACCCCCAATCCAGCCCTATCTCCTTGATTCAGCTAGGTATTCAGGCCACGCGCGACGGCAGTGCCGTCCATGGCGGGCGGCGCCAGTCGATCCCCCCAGAGCCTCGCCAGCTGTGCCGCGGTCAGCCGTACCACCCCGTCGGCAGGCGACGGCCAGGGAAAGTGGCCCCGCTCCAGCACCTTTTAATAGAGGCAGAAAGCCTGGCCGTCCCATCAGAAGTTTGATCCTGTCGCCGCGGCGCCCACGAAAGGCGAAGACCGCACCCGAGGCCGGGTTCTGCTGCAGCACTGCTCCCCCAAAGCGGCCAAACCCGAAATCCCTTTCCTCATGTCGGTAACCCCGCAGGCGAGATAGACACGCACGCCGGCGCCGGGCCCGATCATGCCCCCTCGACCACGCGGATCAACCGCCGCATCTCGGTACTCGGCAGCAATGCCGGCACCTTCAAACAGCGGCCACCCGCCGGGCCGATCTCGATCGTCGAGACGGCGAACTCGGCCGTCCCGGGCACGTCGTCATTCCGCGCCATCGGCATCTCCACCGGCACGAACCCCACAACGCCACTGCCCAATTCGCTCAGCCGGCCCTCGCGCAGCGCCGCCCGCCACTGATAGATCTGACTACGCGACACATCCCGTCGCCGCGCCACCAACGCAACCCGTGCCCCCGGCGCAAACGCGTCGCGCACGATCTGCAACTTGTCATCCGCCGACCAGCGCCGCCGCCGCTCACGCCCGACCAAAATCTCCGTTCGCATCCCGCAGCCCCTCGAGCGACGTTCATAATGACGTCCTTAAGGCGGCAACTTCGCAGACCAGGCAGCTCAGCAAAAGGCGGCCTTGAGCGGCCGCTTACGGTGCTTCCACGGCTGTTGGAATCAAAAAAGGCGCCCTTTCGGGCGCCTCTCAAGTCTTTGATATGTCGTGATTTTTTGGTTGCGGGGGTAGGATTTGAACCTACGACCTTCAGGTTATGAGCCTGACGAGCTACCGGGCTGCTCCACCCCGCGGTGGTGTCGGGTGGTTGGTGAAGAGGCGATGGGTGGTGAGGGTTTCCCCGACCGGAGGGCCCGGCGACGACCTACTCTCCCACGAGTGGGCTCGCAGTACCATCGGCGCACAAGGGTTTCACGGCCGAGTTCGGAATGGGGTCGGGTGGGTCACCTTGGCTGTGATCACCGGGCCGTCCGGTCGGGGGTTGCGAGGATGTCGGCCGCTGGTGGCGGCTTGTTCCTGGCAGGGTTGTCTGGTCGAACTGGTTGCATGGTCGGTGCTCGCTCCTGGAGGGGGGCGAGTTCTGTCGAGCGATTAGGATCGGTTAGCTCCACACCTTGCGGTGCTTCCACAGCCGACCTATCGACGTGGTGGTCTTCCACGGCTCTGCTAGCGAGACCTGGTTTTGAGGGGGGTTTCCCGCTTAGATGCTTTCAGCGGTTATCCTGTCCGGACTTAGCTACCCAGCTGTGCCGTTGGCACGACAACTGGTCCACCAGAGGTCCGTCCACCCCGGTCCTCTCGTACTAGGGGCAGATCCTCGCAAGTCTCGAACACCCACGGCAGATAGGGACCGAACTGTCTCACGACGTTCTAAACCCAGCTCACGTACCACTTTAATCGGCGAACAGCCGAACCCTTGGGACCTGCTTCAGCCCCAGGATGTGATGAGCCGACATCGAGGTGCCAAACACTCCCGTCGATGGGGACTCTTGGGGAGTATCAGCCTGTTATCCCCGGCGTACCTTTTATCCGTTGAGCGATGGCCCTTCCACGCGGGACCACCGGATCACTAGAGCCGACTTTCGTCTCTGCTCGAGCCGTCGCTCTCGCAGTCAGGCCGGCTTGTGCTCTTGCACGCGACGGCTGGTTTCCGACCAGCCTGAGCCGACCATCGCGCGCCTCCGTTACTCTTTGGGAGGCGACCGCCCCAGTCAAACTACCCACCATGCAGGGTCCCGGACCCGGATCACGGGCCGCGGTTAGATGCCAAGTGCCACAAGGGTGGTATTTCAAGGGTGCCTCCACGAGACCTGGCGGCCTCGCTTCACCGGCTCCCACCTATCCTACACATGTGCCACCTAGCACCACTGCAAAGTTGTAGTAAAGGTGCACGGGGTCTTTCCGTCTGACCGCGGGTACCCCGCATCTTCACGGGGAATTCAATTTCGCTGAGTCGATGTCGGAGACAGTGGGGAAGTCGTTACGCCATTCGTGCAGGTCGGAACTTACCCGACAAGGAATTTCGCTACCTTAGGACCGTTATAGTTACGGCCGCCGTTTACCGGGGCTTCGATTCGCAGCTTGCACCGCTCCTCTTAACCTTCCGGCACCGGGCAGGCGTCAGACCCTATACGTCGTCTTGCGACTTCGCAGAGCCCTGTGTTTTTAGTAAACAGTCGCCACCCCCTGGTCTGTGCCACCCGCCGACGGTTGCCCGCCAACGGGTCCCCCTTCTCCCGAAGTTACGGGGGCAATTTGCCGAGTTCCTTCGACATCGTTCTCTCAAGCGCCTCGGTATGCTCGACCAGTCCACCTGTGTCGGTTTCGGGTACGGTCTATACGTGGGGGCTGTTTCCTGGACGATGCTGGAGGCCGGGCCAATCCGATAAGACCCGACAACGTCACATCGCCGTCACCACCCACAGGCCCAGGACTGTTGACCTGGTTCCCATCGCCTACGGCTGTCGCCCTCGGCTTAGGGGCCGGCTCACCCTCGGCGGATTAACCTTGCCGAGGAACCCTTGGACTTTCGGCGACAGGGTTTCTCACCCTGTTTGTCGCTACTCATGTCAGCATTCGCACTTCCGATACCTCCAGCCGGGGTCACCCCCGACCTTCGCAGGCCTACGGAACGCTCCGCTACCACGCAGGATCCCACGCGGAGAACCTGCATCCACAGCTTCGGTGCACGGCTTGAGCCCCGTTACATCTTCGGCGCAGAACGGCTGTTAGACCAGTGAGCTGTTACGCTTTCTTTAAAGGATGGCTGCTTCTAAGCCAACCTCCTGGTTGTTATGGCCACTCCACATCCTTTCCCACTTAGCCGTGACTTGGGGACCTTAGCTGGTGGTCTGGGCTGTTTCCCTCTCGACGACGGACCTTAGCACCCGCCGTCTGTCTGCCACGCTGACGCGCCGGTATTCGGAGTTTGGTTAGGTTTGGTAAGGATCGCTCCCCCCTAGCCCATCCAGTGCTCTACCCCCGGCGGGAAACACGTGACGCACTACCTCAATAGTTTTCGCGGAGAACCAGCTATCTCCGGGTTTGATTGGCCTTTCACCCCTAGCCACAGCTCATCCCCGTCTTTTTCAACAGACGTGGGTTCGGTCCTCCAGTGAGTGTCACCTCACCTTCAACCTGGCCATGGCTAGATCACCCGGTTTCGGGTCTCGTGCATGTGACTGGGCGCCCTCTTCAGACTCGCTTTCGCTGCGCCTTCACCTAGCGGCTTGAGCTTGCCACATCCACGAACTCGCTGACCCATTATGCAAAAGGTACGCGGTCACCCGACACCTCTTCCGAAGAAGAAGAGCAGGCTCCCACTGTTTGTAGGCATCCGGTTTCAGGGTCTGTTTCACCCCCCTTGTCGGGGTGCTTTTCACCTTTCCCTCACGGTACTGGTTCACTATCGGTCGTCGAGGAGTACTTAGGCTTGGAGGGTGGTCCCCCCATGTTCGGACAGGATAACACGTGTCCCGCCCTACTCGAGGACCATACGTCTTTCTACCCGTACGGGGCTGTCACCCGCTGTGGCCCGACTTTCCAGACGGTTCCGGTTCTTGACGTACGGCCACTGGCCTGGTCCGCGTTCGCTCGCCGCTACTGACGGAGTCTCGGTTGATGTCCTTTCCTCCGGCTACTGAGATGTTTCAGTTCGCCGGGTTCGCCTCGCACGGCTATGGATTCACCGTACGATACCCGTTGCCGGGTGGGTTGCCCCATTCGGAGATTCCGGGATCAAAGGGTGCTCGCGCCTCCCCCGGACTTTTCGCAGCGTGCCACGTCCTTCATCGCCTCTCGACGCCAAGGCATTCACCAGATGCCCTTGGTTCACTCGCCCCGCTCCAGCAGCGAGCCCCCTCTTGCACGAAAGGCTC
>Ga0081528_100350_pt1:12500-27001 | contig 27001 bp, 23 predicted proteins | sample HotLakmasection4_FD_71011 | JGI IMG/M metagenome (GOLD analysis project Ga0081528, IMG submission 71011) | Hypersaline microbial mat communities from Hot Lake, Washington, USA - Section #4 (SPADES assembly) (version 2) | ecosystem: Environmental > Aquatic > Non-marine Saline and...
CGCGCCGCTGCCCCACCGTGTAGTGGCCGATCCCGGCATGCTCGCCGAGCTGGCGCCCGTCGACATGGACGATCGCACCCTTGCGCATCGCCCTGGGCTCCAGCTTGCCCACCACCCGGCTGTAGTGGCCCTCCGGCACGAAGCAGATGTCCTGGCTCTCGGGCTTCTCGGCAACCGGCAGCGCCAGCCGCTGGGCGTGACGGCGGGTGGTCTCCTTGGCGAGAGCGCCCAAGGGGAAGCGGATGAAATCGAGTTGCTCCTGCGTCGTCGCGAAGAGGAAATAGCTCTGGTCCTTGGCCGGGTCCGCCGCCCGCCAGAGTTCGGCAGCCGTGGTGCCGCCGACGCGCCTCGCATAGTGGCCGGTGGCGAGGGCCGCGGCACCCAGGTCGCGCGCGACCTGCAGGAGATCGGTGAACTTGATCTTCTGGTTGCAGCGCACGCAGGGCACCGGCGTGCGGCCGTCGGCGTAGGAGCGCGCGAAATCGTCGATCACCGCGGCTTTGAAGCGGGCTTCGAAGTCGAGCACATAATGCGGGATGCCGATGGCATCGGCGACATTGCGCGCGTCCTTGATGTCCTGGCCGGCGCAGCAGGCACCCTTTTTGCCGGTCGCCGCCCCGTGGTCGTAGAGCTGCAGGGTAATGCCCACGACCTCGAGCCCGGCCTCGTGCAGCAGCGCTGCGGTCACGGCACTGTCGACGCCGCCCGACATGGCGACGACGACGCGGGCACCGGGAGCGAGGGCCAAGCTTTCGGCGGTGACGGGCGGCATCGCGATGCTACTCGAGCAGGCTGGTCTTGGGGACGCTGACGACGAGGCCGTCGACTTCGGCGCGCAGCACGAGCTGGCAACCGAGTCGCGAGGTGGCAGCCAGGCTCTCGGCCAAATCCAGCATATCCTCCTCCTCGGGCGACGCCGCCGGCAGCCGTGCGAAATCGGCCGGATCGACGATGACGTGGCAAGTGGCACAGGCCATCGCACCACCGCAAGCACCCTCGATCGCGATGTCCTCGTGCCGGGCGACGTCGAGGACGGTCTCGCCGGCCCGGGCCTCGGCCGTGATCTTGCGTTCGCCCGGCAGGACGAACGTCACCTGCACCATCGGCCGAAGGTCAGACCGAGAAGCTCTCGCCGCAGCCGCAGCGCGCTTTCTCGTTGGGATTCTTGAAGACGAACATCGCCCCGAGCTTGTCCTCGACCCAGTCGATCTGGGTGCCGAGCACGTACATCACCGCCTGGGGCTCGACCACGAGCTTGACCCCGTCCTTCTCGATCACGGTATCGCCCTCACCGATGGCGTCGGCGAAATCCAGCTTGTAGCTCATGCCGGAGCACCCCGTGGTTTTGACGCCCAAGCGAATGCCGGCGGCAGCGGTACCGTGATGGGCGAGAAGTTCGCGCGCCCGGGCAACGGCGGCGGGCGTGAGATCGACGATCGGCGGCATGGGTCGTTCGGCGGTCATCGGCAACGTTCCCGAGCAGGTTCGACATGGAATGTCGGCCGAAACCCACCCGATCGCAAGTCCCCCGGGGCACGAAATGCCGATCGCTCAGGCTGCGGCACGGCCGCGACGCTGCGCCAGAGCCCCCCAGGCCTCGAGAAACCGCTCGACGTCGCCGGCCGTACTGGTCCAGCCGAGGCTCACGCGAATGGTGCAGCCGGCAACCTCCGAAGGCACCCCCATCGCCGCCAATACGTGGCTTTCGGCCACTTTGCCCGACGCGCAGGCGGCACCGGCGGAGACCGCGATTCCGGCGAGATCGAGGGCCATGACCTGGGTCGCCGCCGGCACGCGGGGCAGGGCGACGGCGGTGATCTGGGGCAGTCGAACGGTGTGCTCGGCGATGACGACGGCATCCGCAGCCGCTGCCCGCAGCCCCGCCTCCAGGCGCAGGCGCAAGTCGTCGAGCGACCGTTCGGCCGGCCCCCCGGCTGCCTCGACCGCGGCAGCGAAGCCGGCGATGCCGCAGACATTTTCCGTTCCGGCGCGCTTGCGGCCCTCCTGCCCGCCGCCCCGCAACAGCGGCGGCACGCTGTCCGGTGCCCGCAGCCAGAGCGCACCCGCCCCCTTCGGCCCGCCGAGCTTGTGGGCGGAAAGCGCGAGGCTGTCACAGCCGAGCGCTGCGACATCGATCGGCAGCCGCCCGAGGGCCTGTACGGCGTCGACGTGCAAAGGGACCCCGGCGGCACGAGCGATCTCGGCGGCGGCCGCAACGGGCTGGACGACACCGGTCTCGTTGTTGGCGAGCATGAGGGCGACGAGTGCCACGTCGCCACCGGCGAGACGGGTCTGCAGCGTGGCGAGGTCGAGCCGGCCCGTGGCGTCGACAGCCGAGATCTCCACACCGGCCTGCGCCAGGACGGACGGGTGTTCGACCGCCGAGGCGAGGATGATCCCGTCGGCCGCCGCCGCGACCGTCGCATTGGCCTCGGTCGCACCGCTGGTGAAGACGACCTCGCCCGCCTCGTCGGCGCCGATCGCCCGGCGAACGAGGGCGCGCGCCCGCTCGACGACGGCGCGCGCCGCACGGCCTTCGGCGTGGACGGAAGACGGGTTGCCGAAGCGCTCGAGCGCATCGATCATCGCCGCCTTCGCTTGCGGACGCAGCGGTGCGGTAGCGGCGTGGTCGAGATAGACGCGCTCGCGCATCATCGCCGTTGTCGACGCCTAGCGGCGGAGGTTGGCGACCAACCGGCGCTCGTCGTCCGTGGTCGCCGATTGGCGCTCGTGCCGCAGCCGGCCGATCTCGTTCTCCAGGTCCTCGACACGCTGGCAGAGCCGCTCGATGGCCGCCTGCACCGGGTCGGCCACGGTGCCGGGCTCGTTGCCGTAGGCCGGAAAGCAACGCCAATCGACGACAACCGGCCGGCGCACCGCATGGGCCGGCACGCCGACGACCGTGGTGTCGGCGGGCACCGCCTCCAGCACCACGGCATTCGAGCCGATCCGCGCCCGCTTGCCGACGGTGAAAGGACCGAGCACGGCCGCACCGGCACCGACGATCACGCCGTCCTCCAGCGTCGGGTGGCGCTTGCCCGGCTGGCCGCTGACCCCGCCGAGCGTCACACCCTGATATAGCGTGACGTCGTCGCCGATCTCGGCGGTCTCGCCGATCACCACCCCCATGCCGTGATCGATGAAGAAGCGCTCACCGATCACCGCCCCCGGATGGATCTCGATGCCGGTGAGGAACCGGCTCACCTGCGAAAGCCAGCGGGCGCCGAGCCGCCAGCCGCGGAGCCAGAGGCGATGTGCCAGCCGATGCGCGAGCAGGGCGTGCAGGCCCGGATAGCAGAGCAGCACCTCGATCTTGGATCGGGCCGCCGGGTCGCGGGCGAAAACCGCCTCGATGTCGTCGCGGATTCTCTTGAACAACGGCGTTCGCATGCGGTATAGCCCCCATCCTGCCCAACGCCGGCTGTCCTGCGTCGCTCGGGAGTCTCGAACACGATTTCCCCGCCGAGGCTGTCGACACCCGACGGGAGAACGCAAGTATAGGTTGGCGCCGGAGCGGGTCAATCAAGGGATAGCGTGCCGTCGCCGGCAGGCTGCGTCCGCCGGCGACGGTGCCGTGCGCGGCGCGAGGCGCAGCGGGTCGAAGGGCCCCGGCCGCGACGACAAGTGCTGCTGAGGAATGGAACGAGGAATGCCCGAAGTCATCTTCAATGGGTCGGATGGTCGGCTCGAGGGGCGCTATGTGCACGGCGAAGGGCCGAACCCGCCCTTGGCCATCATCCTGCACCCGCATCCGCAATACGGCGGGACCATGAACAATCGCCTCGTCCATTTGATGTTTCACATGTTCGCGAGGCGCGGCTTCTCGACGCTGCGCTTCAACTTCCGCGGCGTCGGCCGCAGCCAGGGCGTGTTCGATCACGGGCAGGGCGAACTCCGTGATGCGGCAGCCGCCCTGGACTGGATGCAGACCCATAACCCCAACAGCCCCGTCGCCTGGTGCGGCGGCTTCTCGTTCGGCGCCTGGATCGCCATGCAGCTCCTGATGCGCCGCCCCGAGATCCAGGGTTTCATCTGCAGCGCCCTGCCGGCCAACATGTACGATTTCAGCTTCCTCGCTCCCTGCCCCTCCTCGGGCCTGATCATCCACGGCGAGCGCGACATGGTGACCCCGCCGGATTCGGTCGAGAAGCTGGTGACCAAGCTCAGTCAACAGCGCGGCATCACCATCGATTTCCACCAGATCGACGGTGCGGATCACGTCTTCAGCAGCGATCGCGACGAGTTCGAGGCGGTCTGCGAGGCCTATCTCGACAAGCGCCTCAAGCCGACGGCCGAGCCCATGGCGGTCGCCCGCTGAGCGTGTCGCGCAACGCCCGTCGCCGTCGGCCGACCGCGGCTGCGGGCAGTCACCCGGACAACCGAGACCGATGAGCAGCTTTCGCTCCGACCTTCTGCGCACCCTCGACGAGCGCGGCTACATCCACCAGTGCACCGACGCCGCTGCGCTCGACGCGCTCGCCCTCGAACCCGGTGCGGTCACCGCCTATGTCGGCTACGACTGCACCGCCTCGAGCCTGCATGTCGGCCACCTCGTCAGCATCATGATGCTGCGCACGCTGCAGCGCACCGGCCATCGGCCGATCGCACTGGTCGGTGGCGGCACCACCAAAGTGGGCGACCCCTCGTTTCGCGACGAGAGCCGGCCGCTGCTCGACGATGCCGCGATCGAGGTCAACAAGGCCGGCATCCGCCGCAACCTCGAGGCGTTTCTCGACTTCGGCGCCGCTGCCGGTTCCGGCGACGGGGCGATTCTGGTCGACAACGCCGCCTGGCTGGACGAGCTCCGCTACATCCCGTTCCTGCGTGATTTCGGCACCCATTTCACGGTCAATCGGATGCTGAGCTTCGACAGTGTCAAGCTCCGGCTCGAGCGCGAGCAGCCGCTCACTTTGCTCGAGTTCAATTACATGGTGATGCAGGCCTACGACTTTCTCGAGCTCGCCCGGCGCTACGACTGCCGGCTGCAGATGGGCGGCTCGGATCAATGGGGGAACATCGTCAACGGCGTCGAGCTCGGCAGGCGCATCGACGGCAAGCAGCTCTTCGGGCTCACCACGCCGCTGATCACCACCGCATCCGGCGCGAAGATGGGCAAGACCGCGGCAGGCGCGGTCTGGCTCTCTCCCGAACGGCTCTCGCCCTTCGACTACTGGCAGTACTGGCGCAACACCGAGGACGCCGATGTCGGCCGCTTCCTCCGGCTGTTCACCGAGCTGCCGATGGCCGAGATCACGCGACTCGAAGCGCTCGCCGGGGCGGAGATCAACGAGGCGAAGAAGATCCTGGCATCGGAGGCGACCGCCCTCGCGCACGGCCGTCCGGCAGCCGACGAGGCTGCCGCTGCGGCCCGCGCACAGTTCGAGGGGGCCGGCGAAGGGACCGTCGCCGGCGGGGGCCTGCCGACCGTCGAGCTGGAGCCGACGCAGACCGCGGGCGACCTTTCGATCCTCGAGCTCTTCCAGCTCGCCGGGCTCGCCACGTCGAATGCCGAGGTCCGACGGTTGATCCGCGGTGGCGGGGCGAGGCTCGACGACGAGCGGATCGACGACGAGCATCTGGTGGTCGGCCGCGAGCGCCTCACCAGGGGCGCGCTCAAGCTCTCGGCCGGCAAGAAACGCCACGTGCTCGTCAAATCCGCTTGATCGCTTGACCTCGAGCGGCGGAACGGGAACCCTCGGGTCCTGCCGGTCAGCCCCGCCGACCAACCCCGCGAAGTGGTGATCACGTGCGCCGACCCGAGCCCGACGTCGCCCCGCCTTTGCCACCGCCTGCCGCGTCCGCGGCGAGCGAGCCCTGGCGGGCGCGCTGGTTGAATGCTGCCGGCCGCAGCGGCGATGCCGATCTGACGGCCCGGCTGGAAGCCCGGCTGGACGATCCGGCGGACCGGTCCCTTCTCGCTGCGATCTTCACCTACAGTCCTTTTCTCGCCGAATGCCTGCTCGCCGAGCCCGGACTTTTGCTCGCCTATCGCGACCAGGGGCCGTCGCCGCTGATCGATGCCGAGCTCAGGGCGATCGACGACATCCCGTTCGATCGCAACCGGATGCTGCCGGGGCTGCGCCGGGCCAAGCGCCGGATCGCGACCCTGGTCGGGCTCGCCGACCTCGAGAAGCGCTTCTCGCTCGACGAGGTGACGTCGAGCCTGACCCGCCTCGCCGACCGCGCCACCGAAGCGGTGCTGGCGACTTTTCTCGTCGAGAGTGCCAAGCGCGGCGAACTCGAGCTCGGCGACCCGGACCGGCCGACCCGGGATTGCGGCATCTTCGTCATCGGCATGGGCAAGCTCGGGGCCGTCGAGCTCAACTATTCGAGTGACATCGACCTGATCGTCTTCTTCGATCCCGAGAAGATGGCCTATCGCGGCCGGGAAACGCCGATGGCGCTCGCCGTCCGGGCCGCCCGGGCGATCGTCTACGGCCTCGAGAACAAGAGCCGCGAGGGCTACGTCTTTCGCACCGACCTCCGCCTGCGTCCGCATCCGCCCGGACATCCGCTCGCACTCTCGGCCGACGCGGCCGAGCTCTATTACGAACGGCACGGCCAGAACTGGGAACGCGCCGCCTTCATCAAGGCCCGGACCATCGCCGGTGACCTCGCGGCGGGCGATGCGTTTCTCCGCCGCCTCGCTCCCTTCGTCTGGCGCCGCCACCTCGATTATGCCGCGATTCGCGACATCCACTCGATCAAGCGGCAGATCAACGCGCATCGCGGCTTCGGCACGATCGCGTTTCGCGGCCACGACCTCAAGGTCGGCCGCGGCGGCATCCGCGAGATCGAGTTCTTCGTCCAGACCCAGCAGCTGATCCTCGGCGGCCGCCACCCGGAGCTCAGGGACCGCCGCACGCTGGCCACCCTGGCGAGCCTGGTCCGCGGGCGCTGGGTCGATGCCGCGGCCGCCGACGAACTCGCCCGGGCTTATCGCTTCCTGCGCAGCCTCGAGCATCGCTTGCAGATGGTCGCCGACAAGCAGACCCAACAGCTGCCGACCCGTGACCAGGAGCTCGGCCAGTTCGCCCGCTTCGCCGGTTTCGCCGATGCCGAGGCCCTGGGCAAGGCGCTCACCCGGACCCTGCAGCGGGTCGAGCAGCACTACGCGGAGCTGTTCGAGGCCGAGCCGGATCTGGGCGCCGGCAAGCAGCTCGTCTTCACCGGCACCGAAGACGACCCGGGCACGCTCGAGACCTTGAAGGACATGGGCTTTCGCGACCCCGGGGCGGCTGCCGCCCGCATCCGCCAATGGCACCACGGCCATATCCGCGCCACCCGCAGCACCCGGGCGCGGGAGATCTTGACCGAGCTCACCCCCGGCATCCTCAAAGCCCTCGAGCGACAGGCCGATGTCGACGAGGCGTTTCGCCTGTTCGATGCCTTTCTCTCGGGCCTGCCGGCCGGGGTCCAGTTCTTCTCGCTGATTCGCGCCAACCCCAATCTCTTGAACCTGTTGGCCGATCTGATCGGTGCCGCGCCCCGGCTCGCCGAGGTCCTGGCCCGCAACGTCGCCTTTTTCGATGCGATGCTCGCCCCCGACTTCTTCGAGCCTCTGCCCGACGAGGCAGCGCTCGAGGCCGAGTTCGAGCGCCTGCGCCGCGACGCCCGGCATCTCGAGGCACTGCTCGATCTCTGCCGCCGCTGGGCGCAGGGCCGCCAGTTCCAGGCGGGCCTGCATGTGCTGCTCGGCTTCGCCGATGCGACGAGGGCGAGCCGGGCGCTGACCGGCATCGCCGAGCTGATCCTGCGCACCCTCCTGCCGGAGGCGGCGACCTGGCTGGAGGAGCAGCACGGCCGAATGCCGGGCGGCAGCTTCTGCATCATCGGCATGGGCAAGCTGGGCTCGAAGGAGCTCAGCCTCGGTTCCGACCTCGATCTCGTCTTCGTCTACGACGCGCCCGAGGATGCCAAATCGGACGGTGCGAAGCCGCTCGACCCCATCACCTACTACGCTCGGCTCGGCCAGCGCCTGGTGAGTGCGATCAGTGCGCAGACCGCCGAAGGCCGGCTCTACGAGATCGACACCCGGCTCCGCCCGTCGGGCAATGTCGGGCCGGTCGCCACCTCGTTCGACAATTTCGAGAGATACCACGAGGCGACGGCGCAGATCTGGGAGCGGCAATCCTTGACCCGGGCACGGGTCGTCGGCGGCGATCCGGACCTCGCGAAGCGGGTCACCGCCGCCATCGATGCGGCGCTGGCGCGGCCGACCGATCCCGACAAGCTGCGCACCGAGGTCCGGGCGATGCGCTTTCGCATCTTCAAGGAGCACGGCAGCGACGATCCCTGGAACCTCAAGCATTGCCGGGGCGGGCTCGTCGAGCTCGAGTTCACCGCCCAGTTCCTGGTGCTGCGCTACGGTCCCGAGCACCGGCAACTGCGCACCACCGAGACCCGCTCGGTCTTCGCCCGGGCGATCGAGGCGGAGGTGCTGGACGAAGCCCGCGGTCGCCGCCTGATCCGCGCCCTCGATCTCCTGCATGCGCTGCAGGCCGTGCTGCGGCTGTCGACGACGACGCGCAAGTTCGATCCGGGCAAGGCGCCGGCCGGCCTCGAGGAAGCGCTGGTCCGGGCCGCCAATCGCCAGCTCGGCCTCGGCGTGCCGGTCGCCCATTTCGCGGCGATCGAGAGCCTGCTCGTTGAAAGCGAGAATGCGGCCGCCCAATATTTCGACGAACTCTGCCCGCCCGAGGCGGCGGCCGAGACCAACGACAGCGAGAGGAACGCGTGATGAGCGAGCTCGACCAGGGCGATGCGATGCCCGAATTCGATCTGCCGACCGACAGTGGCGGCTTCGTCACCAGTGAAGGGCTGAAAGGCACGCCTTACGTCCTCTACCTCTACCCCAAGGACGACACCTCGGGCTGCACCAAGGAGGCCCAGGGCTTCACCGCGAAGGCCGCCGAGTTCGCGGCCGCCGGGGTCAAAGTGATCGGGCTCTCCAAGGACGACACGGCGAGCCACGACAAGTTCAAGAAAAAATACGATCTCGACCTCACCCTCGCCTCCGACACCGAAGGCAAGCTGGTCGAGGCGTTGGGCGCCTGGGTCGAGAAGAGCATGTACGGCAAGACATACATGGGCATCGACCGCTCGACCTTCCTGGTCGACGGCGAAGGCCGGATCGTCCGCGTCTGGCGCAAGGTGAAGGTGCCGGGCCACGTCGACGAGGTGCTGGCGGCGGCAACCGACTTGGCCCGGGGCAAAGCGGCCTGAGCGCGAGGCGTGCCGCGATGAGCCCCCGCACCTTGACGCTCGACGCGGCACTCCAGGCCTGGCTCGATGCCTTCGGCGGGCGCGAGCATCCGGTGCTGGCCGAGCTGCGCGACGCCACCGACCGGCTGCCCGACGCCCAGATGCGCAGCTCCACACTGCAGATGCAGCTCATCGCCCTGCTGATCGAACTCACCCGCGCCGAGCGCATCCTGGAGATCGGCTGCTTTACCGGTTACGGCACGCTCGCCATGGCGGCCGCCTTGCCGGCGAGGGGCCGGGTCGTCACCCTCGATGTCAACGCGGAGTGGGCCAGCATCGGCCGGGCGCACTGGCTGAAGGCGGGGGTGGCCGAACGGATCGAGCTGCGTCTCGGCCTCGCCATGGACAGCATCGATCAGCTGTTCGCCGAGGGTGCCGGACAAAGCTTCGATCTGGTCTATATCGACGCCGAGAAAAAGCGCTATCCGGACTATTACGAAGCCGCGCTCGATCTCTTGCGCCCCGGCGGCCTCGTGGCCTTGGACAACATGCTCTGGAAAGGTGCGGTGGTCGATCCGGCCGACCGGTCACGGCAGACCGAAACCTTGCGTGCGCTGACCCGGACGATCCACAGCGACCGCCGGGTGACCCCGGTCCTCCTGCCGATCGGCGACGGGCTGCTCCTGGCGCGCAAGCGGGGTCTGGTCGTGCCCGACGCGGCCGCCGACCTGCCGAGCCACGCAGCGTTCTCAGAATAGTGCACCTTGTTCGGGTAGCGCAGCGACCGGCGTGGTTTCGGTCGTCGGCGCCACCAGGTCGGGACGATCGTTGACCGGGCTGTTGACCGCCCGGCTCACCTCGTGGGCGGCGAGCAGCACTTCCGGTAGCGGCTGCAGCGCCTGTTGCAACTGTCGGGGATCCCGCGATGCCGGGTCGAGCCAGGCATCCCAGACCGCCGGGTCGAGCATCACCGGCATGCGATGGTGGATGCCGGCGATCGAGGGCCAGGCGTCCATCGTCAGGATGGCACAACTGGCGACGGAGGTGTCGCCGAAACGGCTCTGCCGCCAGATCCCCGCCATGGCGATCGGCGCCCCGTCGGCGCGGTGAACGAACCAGGGGCGGCTGGCGCCGCTCCCCTTCTGCCACTCGAAGAAACCCGACGCCGGAATCAGACAACGGTGGCGCAGGGCTGCCGATTTGAAGCTCGGCTTCTCGAAGACCGTCTCACTCCTGGCATTGATCTGCCGGCCCCGGTCGTCCGGCGTCTCGGCCCAGGGCGGCAACAACCCCCAGCGCAATCGACCCGCGCGCCGGCCTTCGCCGGCCTGCACGACGGCGATGATGCCGCCGTCCGGGACGATATTGTAGCGGGGTGTCAGATCGTCGGGTGGCCTACAGCCGAAGATCTCGGCGAAGGCACCGGCCTGCAGATAGAGCGCAAAGCGACCGCACATCGCCGGCTATTCTCGCCTCAACTCCAATAGAAGAAGAGGCCGAACAGGATGACCGCGGCCGCCACCGTCGAAATCCCGAGCACGTAGCGCATGTGCCCGGTCTTTTGAGCCTGGCGGGCTTCGTCGGGTGAGACTTTGGGCGCCATGACCTACTCCTCTCGTCAGCAATGCCGGCCTGTGGTCGACAGCGCCGAAAAGATTTGGTGGCCCGGACCGGGGCCACCTTCCTGGCGAAGACGTGTTGCCTCGACCGGCAAAGATCAACCCGCTGCCGCCGCGCAAAGCACCCGTCCGGCGACCTCGGCGACGCCGGCCGACGCATCGATCCGCCGCCAAGTGATGGCTCCCGTCGCCATCTGCTTTTGCGCCCGCACGACCTCGAGATCGGCATCCGACGCGTCGCCGCGGCGCCCGGCGACCCGTTCCTCGAGCACACGTTCCGGTGCCTCGAGCCAGACGCCGACGAACGGCACGCCGGCCACCTCGGCTGCCCGCTCGATCCGGGCGCGCTTCTCGGGCCCGCCGAACACACCGTCGGCGATCACTGTCCGGCCGGCCCGCAGGAGCGTTTCGGCCCGCTCGGCCAGACACGCGAAGACGTCTGCCGAAACCCTGTCGCTGTACGCCTCTTCCGGCAGCTTCGCCGTCGGCTCGACACCGAAGAGCCGCTTTCGGATGACGTCCGAGCGCAGCAGCAGGGCTCCCGGCAGCGCCCCGACCCGCGGGGCGACCGCCCGTGCGACACTGGATTTGCCGGTGCCCGACCGCCCGCCGATCGCGAGGAGTAGCGGCGGTGCCGGCCGCAAGGCGGTGGTCGCGAGCTCGAGATAGACCTTCGCTTTGCCTGTTTCCTCGGCGAACGCCTCGACCTTGGCGCGCACCGCGGCGCGCACCGACAAAAAGAACGGCAAGAGTGCCAGGCCCGCGTCGTCCTCGCGCCGATCGTTGTAGGCCTGGAGCAGTTCGCGCGCCTCGGTCACGAAGCCGCGATCGATCAGGTCCATGAGCAGAAACGCGAGATCGTAGAGCAGATCGATCCGCGCGAAATCGTCGTTGAACTCGATGCAGTCGAACAGCACCGGGCGTTCGTCGATCAGCACGATGTTCTCGAGGTGCAGGTCGCCGTGGCAGTGCCGCACGAAGCCCGCGGCTCGACGACGGTCGAGCAGCCCGGCCCGCCGCGCGAACTCGGCTTCGGTCGCGGCGATCAGATCCTCGACCGGCGTGGCGGCGAAGACCGCCGGCACCGAGCGGCGCAGATCCTCGGCATTGCCGTCGATCACCGCGCGCATCGCCGCGGACCCGCCGGCCTCGAGCGGCTCGAGCGCCTCGTGAAATGCGGCGATGGAACGGGCGAGATCCGCGATCACCCGCGGCGTCAGCTCGCCCCGGTCGGCGACGTGGTCGAGCCGTCCCTCCTCGGCAAAGCGCTGCATGACCAGCAGCCACTCGATCGGCTCGCCCGCGCCGTCGAGCTCGAGCCCACCCGACCCCTCGACCACCGGGACGACCGCCTCGTAGAGCTCCGGCGCCGTCCGCCGGTTGAGCCGGAGCTCGGCCTCGAGCGCTGCGCGCCGCGAATCCAGCGAGCGAAAATCGAGAAAGCTGAACACCACGGGCTTCTTCAGCTTGTAGGCGCGCTCGCCGCTCAAGAGGATGATCGCCGCATGCGTTTCGATCCGCTCCACCGGCGGATCGAGCGATTCCGCCAACCGTTCGGCAATCCCCGGGTTGTGACTTGCCGCCCCTGTCTCTACGTTGTCGGTCAGTGAAACCTCCGCTTTTCCGAGAGTTCGATGGACATCCGCCCCGGCACGCTCCGCCTCATCGGTAACACACCGCTCGTTCGATTGAACCATCTCTCCGACGAGACCGGCTGCGAGATTCTCGGCAAGTGCGAGTTCATGAGCCCGGGCGGCAGCATCAAGGACCGGGCAGCACTCGCCATCGTCGAGGATGCCGAGGCCAAGGGACAGCTCCAGCCCGGCGGGGTGATCGTCGAGGGGACGGCCGGCAATACCGGCATCGGCTTGGCGCTGGTCGGCAACGCCAAGGGCTACCGCACCGTCATCGTCATCCCCGAGACGCAGAGCCAGGAGAAGAAGGACACGCTGCGCGCCCAGGGGGTCGAGCTCATCCAGGTGCCGGCGGTCCCCTACAAGAACCCCGACAACTACGTGAAATACTCGGGCAGGCTGGCGGCCGAGCTGGCCGCGAAAGAGCCCAACGGGGCGATCTGGGCGAACCAGTTCGACAATGTCGCCAATCGTGACGGCCACTATCGAAATCTCGGCCCGGAGATCTGGCGGCAGACCGGCGGCACGATCGACGCCTTCACCTGTGCCGCGGGCACCGGTGGTACCATCGCCGGCGTCGGCAAATACCTCAAGGAGCAGAACCCGGCGGTTCGCATCCAGCTCGCCGACCCGATGGGGGCTGCCCTCTACCACTACTACAAGCACGGCGAACTCAGGGCCGAAGGCAGCTCGATCACCGAGGGCATCGGCCAGGGCCGTATTACCGCCAACCTCGAAGGTGCGCCGATCGACGACGCGTATCAGATCCCCGATACGGAGGCGCTGCCCGTCGTCTACGATCTCATCCAGCGCGAGGGGCTGGTCCTCGGCGGCTCGTCGGGCATCAACGTGGCGTCCGCGGTGCGGCTGGCGAGAGAGCTCGGCCCCGGGCACACCATCGTCACCATCCTCTGCGATTCCGGCAGCCGCTATCAGTCCCGGCTCTTCAATCCGGCCTTTTTGCGCGAGAAGGGCCTCCCCGTCCCGCCTTGGCTGGGCTAAACCAAGTCGACCGCAACGCCCGGACCGCATTGCCCAGGGAGTGCCGCATGGCCGATCCGCTCGTCTCGACCGAATGGCTGCACGAACATTTGGCGGCCCCGGACATCCGCACCGTCGATGCGACCTGGTTCATGCCGGATGCCGGCCGCGATGCGCGCGCCGAGTACGAGCAGGCCCACATCCCGGGCGCGGTCTATTTCGACATCGACGAGATCGCCGACGCCGACAACCCGCTGCCCCACATGCTGCCCTCGGCCTCCAAATTCGCGTCGCGCGTCAAGCGGCTCGGGCTCGGTGACGGGCTGCGGATCGTCGTCTACGACAACAACAGCTATGCGGCGTCCGCCCGCGTCTGGTGGATGTTCCGCACCATGGGTCACGAGGACGTCGCCGTGCTCGACGGTGGCCTCGGCAAATGGCTGGCCGAAGGACGCCCGGTCGACGATCTTCCGACGCCGCCCGCCGAGCGGCATTTCACCCCGCGCGTCAACAGCTTCCTCCTGCGCGATCTCGACCAGATGCGCACCAACCTGACGGGCAAGCGCGAAAAGGTCGTCGATACCCGCTCGGCCGGGCGATTCACCGGCACCATCGCCGAGCCGCGACCGGGCCTGCGCGCCGGCCATATCCCGGGCGCGGTCAACGTTCCCGCCGGCGACCTCGTCGCCGCCGATGGCACGCTGAAGGATGCGCAGGCGCTGACCGCGGTGTTCGCTGCGGCCGGCGTCGACCTCGAATCGCCGATCACGACCAGCTGCGGCTCGGGCGTCTCGGCCGCCATCGCCAATCTGGCGCTCGCCCGCCTCGGCCGCCTCGACGTCGCCCTCTACGACGGCTCGTGGACCGAGTGGGGCAGCCAGTCGGACACACCCGTCGCCCGCTGAGCATTAGAGCCCGTTTCAAAAGTTTTCATGCTGTTTCATCGGCTTACGGGTGAGCGCCGGCACCGCTGCGGGGTGCGGGGTCCCCGCAGCCCCGCACGGAGAGCCGAGCGCGGCCCGATGCCGAAGCATCGGGAAAGCCAGCCGGGGCAGCCGCCCGC
>Ga0081528_100351_pt1 | contig 26940 bp, 30 predicted proteins | sample HotLakmasection4_FD_71011 | JGI IMG/M metagenome (GOLD analysis project Ga0081528, IMG submission 71011) | Hypersaline microbial mat communities from Hot Lake, Washington, USA - Section #4 (SPADES assembly) (version 2) | ecosystem: Environmental > Aquatic > Non-marine Saline and Alkaline >...
GCGATACGAGGTGGCGCCGCTCATGATCGCCAGCACCAGGAACAGCAGCAAATACGGCAACGGGTATCGCTGCCCCTGCGCCCGGCGCGGGTCCGGAATCCGGCTGAGCGCATCCAGCAATCGACAAAAGGGCACCATGGCAACCTCCCGTACTGTCGGCTGCCGGCCATAGATTCACACAAAAACCCACGCTGAAAGACTCTTTTTACCTATCGCGTCACGCCATCCGGACTCGCCATCCGATCATCCGCACCTTCACGGATAGAACCGAACAGCCCTGGGCAAATCGCGAGGCGCGCCTCCTGGACATGATCGCGAAAGCGACCGGACACCCGGTCATCAAGGCCGACACAGCGCCCGAGGAAGGCAAAGACATCCCGCAGGATGACGAGGGCTTCGATCTGCCCGACGCGCAAGCAGAGGAGGCCGCATAATTGCGAAGAAACCGATCGAGGTCGAAGCGCTCAAGCAGGACGCGGCGCCCGCCGCGCGCGAGGCCGGCGATGCGGGCTTCGATGTGCTGATCGCCTGCGCCTTCACCTACGACGCCCATTCCGCCGAGTTCGACAAGCTCGGCCGCGTGCCGGTGCTGAAGGCCAGCATGAACCCCGATCTCCACAGGGGCGGCGACCTGAAGTCGACCGGCGCCGGCAACCTCTTCGTCGTCTTTGTCGAGCCCGACATCAAGATCGAGGACGCGGGCTACGGGATGATCCAAGTTAAGGTGATCAACCACCTTAGCGACGAGGTCATGAAGGTGTTCCCGGTGGGGTGATTGCCTTGAAGCTTAACTGGACGATCGGAGATGAGCTCGAGGGGAGCAAAGGCGCCGGATCTCTCTGACGAATGGGACAAGCAAAAGCTGCGGAACTGGATGGAGAACGCGCGCCGGCTTCAGCGGGACGACGTCTATCAGGCCGCTCTCCGTCAGCTTTGTCGGATCGAAGGCCGCGATATAGACGATCCGCTCGCAGCCGACTTCGCTGCCGTCATGCGCGCGCTGGAAGAAGCGCTGAGCGAGCAGAATGGCAAGACCACTCGACTGTCGCGTACCAGGCAGAAACTTGCCCGCGTCGGCGTCCGGAAGACACTCGCTGATCTCGCAGTCAAACCGAAACCGTCCGAGGGGTTCCTGAAGCTGATGGAATTCGGGATGGCCGACATGTCGGCAGAAGCGCTAATCCTCAAATATCGGCAGGAGTTTGAGCCCGAAGTCGTAGCCGCGGCTGAACGGCGGTTGGTGGAGTACGGGGTGGATTAGTCCTGGAATCCCGGATCGCGGACACCTTCGCCGACAGCCTGTCGAGGCTGACGGCGCAGGAGCAGAAGGCGCATAGACTTGGCGGAGAGGGTGGGATTCGAACCCACGGTACGCTCGCGCGTACAACGGTTTTCGAGACCGCCCCGTTCGACCGCTCCGGCACCTCTCCAAACGGGCTTGTGGCGCCGTCCAGGGCGCCCGGGGGCAAGCGGGGCGGACCATAGCGCACCCGGTGCTGCCGCCGCAAGGCGCGCCGCGCCACCGATCGGCGACATCGACCGGCGACATCGACCGGCGACATCGACCGGCACCGGCATCTTGCGTTCGCCTGCCCGACCGATCAGATAGGACGTTGACTCGGCCGATCCAAGCTGTATAGTGCGCGGCCTTGGTCGCGGGCCCCATGCGTGCGGCCCGCTTTCGTTTTGCCTCTTGTCAGGCCGGAACCGCGACCCCATCATGTTCGCAGTCATTCGCAGCGGCGGCAAGCAGTACAAGGTTGCCGAGAACGACATCATCCAGGTGGAACGGCTGGCCGCCGAACCCGGCGACACCGTGACCCTGAACGAGGTCCTGATGGTCGGCGGGGCCGGCGCGCCCAGGGTGGGCGTGCCGCTCGTGTGCGGCGCCTCGGTCGACGCCGAGGTGGTGGACCAGTGCCGCGGGCCGAAGATCCTGGTCTTCAAGAAGCGGCGGCGCAAGCACTCGCAGCGCACCATGGGCCACCGCCAGGACCTCACCACCCTGAAGATCACCCGCATCGCCGCGGGCGCCTGACCCCCGACCCGGTCGATCCGGCGGACGGGCAGCGCGGCGAACGCGGCGGCGGCAAAGGAGACGGCGATATGGCGCACAAGAAGGCGGGCGGCTCGTCGCGCAACGGCCGCGACACGATCGGCAAGCGGCTCGGCGTCAAGAAGTTCGGCGGCGAGCACGTGATCCCCGGCAACATCATCATGCGCCAGCGCGGCACCAAGGTCCACGCGGGCTGGAACGTCGGCATGGGCAAGGACCACACGCTGTTCGCGCTGGTCGACGGGCACGTCAAGTTCAAGAAGACGCGCGACCGCACCACCGTGTCGGTCGAACCGGTCCCCGCGACGGCGGCCCAGGCCGCGGAATAACCCGGCGCGACGCGCCGGGCGCCCTGGTCCGCAGCCCGGCGCGGCGGCCTTCGAGTTTGCGCGGAGCGGCGCGGCGGCCAATCCGGTGCGGCCCGCCCCATCGCCCGCGGCCGCGACATGAAGTTCCTCGACGAAGCCAAGGTGTTTCTCAAGAGCGGTGACGGCGGGCCCGGCTGCCTGTCGTTCCGTCGCGAGAAGTTCATCGAGTTCGGCGGCCCCGACGGCGGCGACGGCGGCCGCGGCGGCGATGTCTGTGTCGAGGCCGTGGACGGCCTCAACACCCTGATCGACTTCCGCTACCAGCAGCACTTCAAGGCCGGCCGCGGCCGGCCCGGCATGGGCCGCAACCGCACCGGCGCCAACGGCGCGGACGTCGTGCTGAAGGTGCCGGCGGGCACCCAGGTGATCGACGACGAGACCGGCGCCGTGCTCGCCGACCTGACCGAGGTGGGGCAGCGCGCCCGCCTGCTCACCGGCGGCGACGGCGGGTTCGGCAACGCGCATTTCAAGTCCTCGACCAACCGCGCGCCGCGCCGCACCGGTTCGGGCTGGCCGGGGCAGGAGGCGTGGGTCTGGCTGCGCCTGAAGCTGATCGCCGACGCCGGGCTGGTCGGCCTGCCCAACGCCGGCAAGTCCACCTTCCTGGCGGCGACGACGCGGGCGCGGCCGAAGATCGCCGACTACCCGTTCACCACCCTGCACCCCAACCTGGGCGTGGTCGGCGTCGGCGACGAGGAATTCGTGCTGGCCGACATCCCCGGCCTGATCGAGGGCGCGCATGAAGGTCACGGCCTGGGCGACCGGTTCCTGGGCCATGTCGAGCGCTGCCGCGTGCTGCTGCATCTGGTCGACGGGACAGGCGACGACCCGGCCGCCGCGTACGCCACCGTTCGCGCCGAACTGGAGGCGTACGGCCACGGCCTGGCCGACAAGCCCGAGATCGTGGCGCTGAGCAAGGCCGACGCGCTGGACGAAACAGCCGTCACCGCCGGCCGCACGGCGCTGGCCGAGGCCGCCGGCCTGCCGGCCGATGGGGCGTATGTGCTGTCCGCCGTCAGCGGTCGGGGCGTGCCGGAGGTGCTGCGCGCCCTGCTCGCCCAGGTGCGCGCGGACGTTCCCGCGGAGGCGCCCGAAGACCGGGTGTACGTGCCGTGACCGACCCGCTGGCCGAGGCGCGGCGGCTGATCGTCAAGATCGGCTCGGCGCTGCTGGTCGAGGAGGCGACCGGCCGCATCCACCGCCGCTGGCTTGAGGCGCTGGCCGACGACGTGGCGCACTGCCGCGGCCGCGGGCGGGAGGTGGTGATCGTCACCTCCGGCTCGATCGCCGTGGGCCGCGAGCACCTCGGCCTGGTCGGCCGGCCGCTGCGCCTGGAGGAGAAGCAGGCCGCCGCCGCCACCGGGCAGGTGCGGCTGATGCATGCCTATCAGGAGGCGCTGGCCCGCCACGACCTGACCGCCGCGCAGATCCTGCTGACCCTGGCCGACACCGAGGCCCGCCGCCGCCACCTCAACGCCCGCGGCACCATCGGCCAGTTGCTGCGGCTGGGCGCCGTGCCGGTGATCAACGAGAACGACACCGTCGCCACCAACGAGATCCGCTTCGGCGACAACGACCGGCTGGCCGCGCGCGTGGCGCAGATGATCAGCGCCGACACGCTGGTGCTGCTGTCCGACGTCGACGGGCTGTACACCGCCGACCCGCGGCGCGACCCGTCGGCGCGGCTGGTGCGCGAGGTGCGCGAACTGACCCCGGAGATCGAGGCGATGGCCGGCGAGGCGCTGCCCGGCTATTCCTCCGGCGGCATGGTCACCAAGCTGGCCGCGGCGCGCATCGCCATGGGCGCCGGCTGCCGCATGGCGATCGCCCCCGGCCGCGCGCCGCACCCGCTGGGCCGGCTGGCCGCGGGCGGGCCGTGCACCTGGTTCGTGCCGGCCGCCGAACCGCGCACCGCGCGCAAGCGCTGGATCGCCGGCTCGCTGCAGCCGGTCGGCACCCTGGTCATCGACGACGGTGCGGCCGCGGCACTGTCCCGCGGCAAGAGCCTGCTGCCGGCCGGCGTGACGGCGGTGCGCGGCACCTTCCAGCGCGGCGACGCGGTCGCCATCGAGGATCGCCACGGCTGCACCCTGGGCGTGGGCTTGAGCGCCTATGCCTCGGACGACGCCCGCCGCATCGCCGGCCACCGCACCGCCGACATCGAACCCCTGCTCGGCTTCCGAGGGCGGGACGAGATGGTGCATCGGGACGATCTGGTGTTCGAGGGGGCTATGCTTATCAATAATAAGTTTTTGCCCAATTGACTCTGAGGCGAATATTTTTAGTTCTAGCCCGACCTAGCTTATTCTTTGGGCTGCGCCAATCTCATCTAAATATTCGGCAACAGCGCTATGTACATGCTGCCGCCAACTAGGATCACAAGCCTTAATTTTACCCCTAATTTGTTTTCCTTCGTGCCGCTTCTTGTCCTTTTCCCACAGAACTTCTACTTTATAACCAAGGTCCCGCAATATTGATATTTTCTTATTATTCCAATCATCCACAATTGTTGTAAAACAAACCACCTCTTTACCAACGTAGTCGGGCAACTTGTCCGGGCACTCTATTGGGAAGGGGCAGAAACCAAATTCAGCGGGATTCAGACCACTACTTATTAACATCCTTGAGATCGCTTCAGTTCTTTCCCAATATGTAAGGATATTATTTTGCGGATCAGATCGATGCATTGCAGCGGTGCTGCTTTCCAATTGCCGAATATCATGTTGCGTAATTCCAATCCATAGGAAACCGCATTTTCGTTTAGCCATCTTGATATAATGAAGATGGTCTAGATGTGGCGGCTGGAATCGTCCATGAACTGAACCAGTTTGGACAGCAACATTATTCATCGTCGTTTTCCTTCACAATGATGGCGGGAAACTCCTCAAGAGTTGCCCGACCGACGATCTGGCAACTATTGAAGCCAAGGCATTTGATGTTCTTAAGAGCATCCTGTATAAGCTCTTCCTTTACAAACATGACTAACGCACCACAGTTTTCAGACGCAAATAATAAGCTTGAAATCTTTTCTATGTCATAATCACTAGGCAAAAGCATTGGCATGAAATCCGCAAAATTATTTTGCACTTGGCAGCGGAACAGGCCTGGGTATTCATCTGATGCCAATGGAATTTGTGATAAAAATAATTCAACACGTAGATTATAGACGCTCGCCACTGCACATAACCCACCAATGAATCCAAATCCGCTTACATCAAATACGATTGGACTGGCCCTTGTGATTATGGGGACACAACGTAGATGACTCTGTAGTGCATGTGGTAACACAGTAGCCAAAATATCATTATTATCATCTGCATTAGCAAGGGACAGCACCGCACTAATTCCGATCGGCTTCGTTAACAAAATACAATAGCGTTTCGAATTGTCAAGTTGAAGTCGGTCCTGAACGCGGTCTCCGATGGCGGAAACGGTAATTGAAACTGAGTCAGAAAGTGTAGTGTGTCCTTTGGTAAAGTTTAAATTTTCTTTTCGGCAAAAATCCGCAACACCATCCATGAGCGCTACCAAATTGCTTAAGCTATTTTCTGGAACTGATAAAGAAATAGCTATGTCTGAGGGAATTACTGCCGACGCATGGAGATCAGTTATAGCATGCAGGACAGCCATTTGACCAACAATATACGGATTCTCCACTACTGGATGAACAGTATCAATCGTCATCATTTGGAGTTTTTTTGTACACTGATTCGCATCGTTACCAAAAATGGCACGGCTTGATATCCTGCTTTTTGCTACCAAACGTTGTAGGTTTAAATATGGTAACTTTGTGTTGCATCCAGCCTTCCTTACGTTAAAAATACGCATGACTCACTCCCCGCTAATGAACTCTTCTAGATCACAACACTCCGCTTCCTCCCAGATATCGTTAAAATATCGTTGATAAGGCCAGAAAAAGGACGAAAAATCCTGCCTTCGTCGTTGATGACTGAAGCTCTTTAAGTGCAGCTGGGGGAACTGCGAACCAGTACCTTTCCCATACTCATTGTAGCTAACTAGACAAATTGTGTCATCTATGAACATAAGGCGAAAATATGGATAGTCAATTTGTCGATCAGAACGGTAAAAACGTATCTCGATGTTGTACATATTCTTTTTCTGAAGAGAATAAAGCTTTCTTAATGATGATATGACTTTGTTCTTATATTCATGTGGATCGCAATTTGCTTGACGCGCCGCTCTATTAAGTATTGGGTTATCAGGTTTAGCTAACAAGAATTTCATAGGTCGCCCGGCTCTGCTGCATCTTTGAACTGCTGGTTCAAATTCGCTATTCTCAGTCAGTTTTGCTGCGCCGGTGCCGAAAAATTCAATTTGATTTTGGCACAGCTTCAGTGCCTGTGTATAATCGACGCCTTGTTGCACAGACATGTCGGCACCGTAGATACCAATGCCTGACAAAGGATGCAGGATAATCCAATAGCCAATCAATAAATTCAAGCATGTAATAACAAAAACTACATGAAAATAAGGAAGACTGAAAAGCATCCAGGTAGCTTGAAACAAAAAAACCAAAATAGAAATAATAATAATTTTCGTCGAAAAAGGCATGAATAGCAGCCAGCCGAATAAAACTCTCTTCCTAAAACCACCCAGCAGGACCTTAAATGCCCATGCAACAACAAATACTAAAGCTGCTGCCACTGCGCTACCGATTGCACCTAACAAAATGTCCCGTAGCATTCCATTTTCGACAAATATACTTGTCACGTTATTAACTCCCGCAACAGAAGCTGTGACCAATTCTCGAAATCATGAATGCGCGCCAACATTAACGCCTTTGATTCAAATTTTGCATCGATAAGGAAGCCTCTTTCTCCGACTTCAAAATTAGGATGTTTAAGAGTCACGTTGAACACAACGCCGATATGCTGTTTACTAACTTCCGAACGTGGGTCGTACAGCAGACCGCGAAATTCAATATTGGGATATGGTTGTGGTATCCTAAGCTCCTCATTTAATTCTCTAAGCATGTACACCAACACCAGCTCGGGATCAGCGAAACTTAGCAGAGGTAACGTATCATCCGGATTTAAATGACCGCCGAAGAATACTGAATAAGCTCCGTGCAATCGTGATTCCGGTAGCCGTTTCGTTCTTTTATAAGTCAAGTATGTGTTGCTATACCTCACTATATAAGCCGACACTAGTTGTATAACCGAAAAATCCTCTTCGGCACGCGAGCGACGCATAGGAAAACAATTACCAAAAAGCTTTTGGTGATTTATATCTGCTGAAGTAATGCCATCCCGTGGAACAAATTCCCTCAAAATATGTCTATCAAAAACAAGAACGTCCTCGTCAAGTAGGTTGATCTTTCGTCTAGGGGCAACATATTCAGGAACCTTCTCCTTCCACTCACGCAAAGCAAAGCGACCGACATCAGTTCTCATGAACCTGGAACGCTGCCTATTTTCCAGGATATCCATCGAGAGACGTGCATTCATTGTTTTCCAGGGGGTCTTACCTTTTATTTCCAAAAGGGACTGTTCCTTAGCAACCTCAACGATTTCCTGCGCCGTCAGCGTCCTTGCCTCTTTTGCAAGCACCTCATACGCGATGTCAAGATAAGTTTTCATTTTGTGCCGTTTCAGCCGCTACAGTTTATGCTGATATGCACGGCGAAGTGCGATACTGGGGCGCCTTCTCGCTCTGGCACAAAGGGTATAGCTTGAAATGGGAAGGCTCGCAACACTGCAGGTTGGCAGGCGCCTTTTGTGAAGGCAAGGTTGACGACCGTTTTCAAAATGTTGGATGGGAGGTTTCTCCGGCCGGGCCACGCCGACGCCTTCGTGCGCGAGCGGCTGCCGGCGGCGGTGGCGGCGCGGCTGACCGACACGCCGGCGGTGGACCGCTCGGAGAGCTTCATCGACCCGCTTCTGCGCGAACGCCGCGGCGACCGGGTCTTCGTCCTGGAGACCGAGACCGGCCAGACAGTCCTGGTCTGGACCATGGTCGAGCACAAGAGCGCGCCCGAGCCCGACAGCCTGATCCAGACCCTGACCGGGCTGGCCGGCATCGCCGCCCGCGGCGCCGTGCGCCGCCAGAACCCGGACGGCACGGTCTGGCAGGTGCCGGCCCCCGTATTCCCGATCGTCCTGTACCACGGCGCCCGACGCTGGCCGCTGCCGACCTCGTTGTCGGACGCGTACGACCTGCCTCCCGACCTTGTGGCGCAGGGGCTGCTCGACTTTCGCTATACGCTCGTCGATCTCGGCGCGATCCCCGACGCCGAGCTGTCCCGCCACCCGCCGCTGCAGGCCGGGCTGCTGGTGCTGAAATACGCGATGCGCGACGACGACCCGATGGACACCCTGGAGCGGCTGGTCGACGCCGCCGCGGTGATCGGCTTGACCGCGCTTGCTCTCGTGGTCAGATACCTGTTCAAGGCCAGCGACCTCGTGGACCCGACACGGCTGCGACGCGTGGTGGCGGGCATTCTGCCGGGACAGGGGGATGACATCGTGACGACCGTCGCGGAACAACTCATAGCCGAAGGCGAGATCAAGGGCCGGGCCGAGGGCAAGGCGGAGCTGCTGCTGCGTCTCATGACCCGCCGCTTCGGTCCCGTGGCGCCGGACATCGAGGCCCGAATCCATGCCGCCGATGCCGCCCTGCTCGACGTCTGGGGCGATCGCATCCTGGATGCCCGCTCGCTGGCGGACGTGTTCGGTGCCGACCCGCGGCACTGATCCCGGCCGTCCCCGCTTATCAGTCAACTGCCGCGCCCGACAACGTAACCTGCGGCAGGCACGACGCCGGCTTTCGAAGACTTGATTCGGGCGTCGTGCAGCTCCTGATCGCCTCCATGCATCAGTCGCCGAAAGAGGCCGCCGGGGCCCGTCTTCGCCCCCTTGCGTCATTTGCCGCGGATCTGGTCCAGCCTCGCCTCGACGAGATCAAGCTCCATGTCGTCCGGATCGAACGACTCGCCATACCAGTCGCACATCTCCTCATGCTCCGGATGGCTCTCGTCGTTGATGGCCTCCACGAGCATGGCGAAGCCCGGCACGCCGCCGCAGTCCTCCGGCGGGGCGCGGCGCCTGCCGCCTCTCAGCACCGGGTAGTCCACATCCGGCGCAGCCGGCAGGGTCTTCTCGACCTTGATCTCATGCTGCCAGTTGTCGCCGAAATCATATGTATAGAAAAACCTGTCAAAACCGCGGTTGACGAGCTGGTCCAGCCGCACGCGCGCCTGGTCGTGCGTCCGGAACCCGAATCCGTCGTCGAACATGGACGGGTCGCCGTAGAGCGTGTCGCCGACCTCGAACTGGTGCAGGTGGGCGTGCTCCCAGCCGAACACCGCCTGGATCACCTCGTGCAGGTCGGCCAGAGTTGCGTCCTTCGCCACCTGGACGCGCCGCCAGATCGGCGGGCGCAGGTACAGCAAGGAAATCTTGAGCTGGAAGACCTCGGGTCCGGCCTTGGCTGCCATGACGGAACTCGTCTCCTCGAAGGAACTGCGCCAGCACCCCCGAAGGCTATCGAAGGATCCGCCTGGCGGTCCATACCGACCGGCACCGGTCCACGACGATCGGCACTGCTGCGCCGCGCATGCCCGCCACGACGCCCCCCGCAGCCCCCATTGTAAAATAAGTGAGATCCGGGCCCGTCCTGCGCTATGGTGCGGCTTTCGGAAACAGACAGCCGTTGCGGGGAACCGTTCGCCATGAGCGTCGCCTACGACATCGCGCCCGAGACCGTCGCGGACGCCATGCGCCGGCTGGGCGAGGCCGCGCGCGCCGCCGCCCGGACGCTGGCCGTCGCCCCGTCCGCGGCCAAGAACGCCGCCCTCGCCGGCGCCGCCGCCGCGATCCGCCGGGACCGCGCCGCCATCCTGGAGGCCAACGCCCGCGACATGACGGTGGCACGGCAGAAGGATGTTGCCGCCTCGTTCCTCGACCGCCTGCTGCTCGACGACAAGCGCGTCGAGGCCATGGCCGCCGGGCTGGAGGCGATCGCCGCCCTGCCCGACCCGGTCGGCACCGTGCTGGCCGAGTGGGAGCGGCCCAACGGCCTGAAGATCGCACGGGTGCGCGTGCCGCTGGGCGTGGTCGGGATCATCTACGAGAGCCGGCCCAACGTCACCGCCGACGCCGGCGGCCTGTGCCTCAAGGCCGGCAACGCCGCCATCCTGCGCGGCGGGTCGGAGAGCTTCCAGTCGTCCATGGCCATCGCCGCCTGCCTGGAGCGCGGCCTGCGCGACGCCGGCCTGCCGCGGGCGGCGATCCAGCTCGTCCCGACCACCGACCGGGCCGCCGTCGGCGCCATGCTGACGATGACCGACCACATCGACGTGATCGTGCCGCGCGGCGGCCGTTCGCTGATCGAGCGGGTCCAGGCCGAAAGCCGCATTCCGGTGTTCGCCCACCTGGACGGCATCTGCCACACCTATATCCACGCCGCCGCCGACCCGGCGATGGCGCGGCGCATCGCCGTCAATGCCAAGATGCGCCGCACCGGCATCTGTGGTGCGACGGAGACGCTGCTGATCGACGCCGCGGTCGCCCCGGACGTCCTGCCGCCGATCCTGAACGACCTGGCCGAGGCCGGCTGCGAGCTGCGCGGCGACCCGCCGACCATGGCCATGGACCCGCGCGTGGTGCCCGCCACCGCCGCCGACTGGGACACCGAGTACCTGGCGCCGATCCTGTCGATCCGGCAGGTCACCGGCCTGGACGAGGCGATCGAGCACATCGACCGGCACGGCTCGCACCACACCGACTGCATCGTCACCGGGGACGCCGCCGCCGCCCGGGCGTTCTGCGACCGGGTGGACAGCGGCATCGTGCTGCACAACGCCTCCACCCAGTTCGCCGACGGCGGCGAGTTCGGCATGGGCGCCGAGATCGGCATCGCCACCGGCAAGCTGCACGCCCGCGGGCCGGTGGGCGCCGAACAGCTGACCAGCTACAAGTACGTCGTGCGCGGCAGCGGCCAGGTCCGCCCGTGACGGGTCGCCCCGCCGGCCCGCTGCCGCCGGTCGCCGCCGCCGGGAACCTGCCCCGCGGCCGGCGCGTCGGGCTGCTCGGCGGGTCGTTCAATCCGGCCCACGAAGGCCATCGCCACATCGCCGAGACGGCATTGAAGCGGCTGCGGCTGCATCGGGTGTGGCTGCTGGTGTCGCCGCAGAACCCGCTGAAGGGCTCGGCGGAGATGGCGCCGCTGGCGCAGCGGCTGGCCTCGGCCCGCCATGCCGCGGGCCAGAACCCGTACATCGTCGTCACCGACGTGGAGCGGTACCTGGACACGCAGTACACGGTCGACACGGTCGCCGCGCTCAGCCTGCGCTTTCCTTATACCCGGTTCGTCTGGCTTATGGGTGCGGATGCCTTGGCGGAAATGCACCGCTGGCGCGATTGGGAACGAATCTTTCATACAGTTCCCATTGCGGTCTTCGATCGGCCTTCATATTCTTTAAGGGCAAGCGGTGGTAAAGCCGCGACGCGGTTCCGCCGGCATCGCCGGCCGCCGCGCGAGGCGGGCAAGCTCGCCGACATGGCGCCGCCGGCCTGGATTTTTTTCCAGTCGCGGCGGATCCCGGTCTCGGCGACGGCCTTGCGGGCCGAAGGTGCGGAGCCGTGGGGACGCCCTTGACACGGCGCGGCGCCCCGGCGACGGGACGCCCGGCGCAGTAACCAACGAGGTGGACGCCATACTACGGAACATCAGGGCCGTCCGGCAGGAGGATGCCGGATCGCCAACCCCGGGACCCGCCAACGGCGCCTCCCGGTTCGAGCTACAGGTCGTGCTGTCGTCGCTCGACGACGACCAGGCGCAGGACGCCGTGGTCATCGACCTGACCGGCAAGACCACCATCGCCGACGCGATGATCGTCGCGTCCGGCCGATCCGCCCGCCATGTCGGCGCAATGGCGGATCACCTGGTGGAGCGGCTCAAGGCCGCCGGCCTCACGGTGCAGGTCGAGGGTCAGGCCCACGCCGACTGGGTGCTGATCGACGCCGGCGACGTGATCGTCCATCTGTTCCGCCCCGAAGTCCGCGAGTTCTACGCCCTGGAAAAGATGTGGGGCGGCGACATGCCCGTGGCGCAGCCGCGCGGCGAGGCGGCGGCGGGACTCTGGCACGCCTGAGCCGGCGCGGCCCGGCTGACCGGGCCGGCCGACCCGCGGGTGCGGCGTGCGGGTGACGATCCTGGCGGTCGGCCGGCTGCGCCGCGGCCCGCTCGACGAGTTGATCGGCGGCTATGCCGAGCGGCTGTCCGGGCCGCCGCTGGGGCCGCTGACGGTGCGCGAGGTCGAGGTGCGCGGCCGCCTGCCGCCCGCCGAGCAGGCGCGCCGCGAATCGGAGGCGTTGCTCGCCGCGGTGCCGGCCGGCGCCGCCGTCGTGGCCCTGGACGAGCGCGGGCAGGACCTGGACAGCGCCGCGTTCGCCGCCCGCCTGCGCGACTGGATCGACGGCGGCACGGCCGAGGCCGCGTTCCTGATCGGCGGGGCCGAAGGCCACGGCGAGGCGGTGCGCGCCCGCGCCGACCTGACGCTCGCCTTCGGGCGCATGACGTGGCCGCACCTGCTGTGCCGCGCGATGCTGGCCGAGCAGCTCTACCGCGCGCACACCATCCTCACGGGACATCCCTACCACCGCGGCTGAGTGCGTGGCCTTCCCGGAGGCCTTCGACGCAAGAACGGGTTTCGGAACGGCCGGCGCCGCGGCACCATGCGCGATGCGGCCGGAGTGCGGCCGTTCGCCCTCGCCACCCAGGGAGCCCCGCCCATGACCTCGCCGCAGGCCATCCTCGCCGGCGCCGCGCTGATCGCGCTGGCCATCGTGACGACCAATCCGCCGTCGATCACCGCCGAGGCGCAGTTGCAGGAGGAGAACGACACCGCTCCGCCGGCCGGCCTCTACCAGATCGCCACGCAGGCCAATTCCGGCAACGTCTGGCAGGTCGACACCCGCACCGGCGAACTCCGCCTCTGCCAGCCCCCGCGCGACATCTCCGGCCCGCCGACGTGCTTCGTCACGGGGTCGCCGTGGTAGGTCGCTGCCGGACGCCGGCCGGTCATGTCGTGGCCGAACCGGCCAGGGCGCAGCGGACCATGGCGGCATATTTGGCCGACGCAGCGATGAACGCATCCAGGTTGGCGCGGGCGTCGGCGGCCTCCGGCAGGCTCGATCCGGCGATCCACTGGATCTGACGGACGACCTCCAGCACCTCGCGACGATCCTGCGCCAGCGGTTCGCGGTTCAGGCCAAGGCAGGCGATCGTCATCCGCCCTCGTACGCTGCCACTGGCCTCCACGGCGTACTCGGCGTGGAACACGACGTGCTCGGCCGGGTCGTCCGTGCACGGGTGAACAAGGAGGGGTGCCTCGGCCGCCAAGTCGCATGCATGGTGCTCAGCCCGCGTTGCCGGGTCATGCAGGGGAAAGAGATTGCGCTTGTTGCTCTGATTGCATTTGGCGCAGGAGAACAGCAGGTTCGTCCAGGCGTAGGCCAGCCAGTAGTAGCCGGGGCGGCGCAGGCGCTCTCCGTCGGCCTGCACGTATCCGCCCTTGGGCCGGAAATGCTCGACGTCGCCGTGGTCCACGGCGAGCGGCTTGCCTTCGCAGTAGCAGCACTTGCCGTGCTGGTCCTCGATCAGGGCGGTCTTGACGGTGGCGTGGCCGTAGACGGCGGTGTCGAAGTCGAAGGTGCGGGTGCCGGCGCGATAGGCCGCCGGGTCGGCGTCATACTCGCGGCAGTGCGCCTCCGCCTTGGGCCGGCCCTTCGTCTCGAGAATCTCGGGCGCAAGCTGGCGCTTCGTAATGCGGATCATGACCCGGCGGATTCGCCCGCCTTGAGGCGTGCGGCCGCGCGCTTGATGATGTCCATGGCGTCCATCTCCTCCGGCGTTTCGCCACCGGGGAGAGAATGCAGCTTCGCGTCAAGGTCGGCAAGCTCGTGCCGTTCCTCGTCGGACAGGCCGGGCTTCGTCAGCAGGTCCTTGCGCCGCGCCATCAGGCCGTCGAACTCGGGCGGGCGGGCGGTGGCGAGGCCAAACAGGTCGCTGGTGAGGAGCTGGTCGATCCGCCAGCCGCGCACCGCCTGCAGCGACTGGTCGATGACCACGCCGTCGTCGGTCCGCCGCAGCACCGCGATGTTGGCCCCGGCACTGGCCGAGGCCTGAACGACGAGCGGGCTGTGCGCCGTGACGATGAACTGCGTGCGCGGGAACTTGTCGCGCAGGTACTGCATCACCTGCCGCTGCCACTGCGGATGCAGGTGCAGGTCGATCTCGTCGACCAGACAGACCGCGGGTTCGGCGAGCGGGTTGTCGCTGTCGGGATAGTGTTCGAACAGCCGACGGGCGAAATCCACCATCCAGGTCGTCAGCGTTCGGTACCCAAGGCTGAGCTTGTCGATCGTCAGCCAGCCATCCGGCGTGCAGAATTCGACGCGCGACTGGTACTTCGGTGCCTCGCCGACGACGAAGCGGATATCGGAGACATCCGGAAGGAGGTCGATCAGCGCCTCGTTAACACGTTCAGCGTAGTGTCTGACCTGCGCCCTAGGTTGGCCGGACTTGGTGGCCGAATAGTCTAGCCGCAGCAGCCAGTCGGAAGGATCCGCCAGAGGATAATCATCTAAAAAGAGCCCCACAGATTCTCGCCAGTCAGAAATGTAATCATTCAATGTCGCCAACCTCCTGCCTGATCCGTAACAGGCAAAAACCATGTAGTTTTCGTAAAATTCTCCATGCCCAAGTTGGCGCAAAAAATGATCACTAGGCAGATCGACTGACTTAATAAGTGTTGAATCCGTATATTCTAAATCCTGGATGTAAAATGCAACCGCTGGCGTACTTCTGAAACGTTGATCAGGTGATATGTCATTTAAATTTAAATCGCCAAACACGAGGCGCATGTCCAACGTAGTTTTTTGAGTTTCTAATCTCATGTTCTGAAGCATATAAACCAAGATAGCGTCAACTTGTTTAACGCTGTTATATTTTAAAGCTTCAGAATATAATGCTAAACTTTGCAGGATAGTTGTTTTGCCTGTCGCATTATTGCCAAGAATCACGGTCCAATAGTTAGGGCACCGCTCAGAGCCCAGCGAGAGGGTCTGAGGGCGCCCGAAACATCGGATGTTCCCAATCGTAAGCTGACCTAAATATGCCGTAATGTACATTTGCGTTGCCGCCAAGGCATCTTGAGGTCCCGCCCTCACGTATCCAGGAAACTCCGCAGCTTCCGGCTCCGGCTGGGGTGCTTGAGCTTGCGCAGGGCCTTGGCTTCGATCTGGCGGATGCGCTCGCGGGTGACGGAGAACTGCTGGCCGACCTCTTCCAGCGTATGGTCGGTGTTCATGCCGATGCCGAAGCGCATGCGCAGGACGCGTTCCTCGCGCGCCGTCAGCGACGACAGCACGCGCGTGGTGGTCTCGCGCAGGTTGGCGTGGATGGCGAAGTCGAGCGGCTGGACCGCGTTCTTGTCCTCGATGAAGTCGCCCAGGTGGCTGTCCTCCTCGTCGCCGATCGGCGTCTCCAGCGAGATCGGCTCCTTGGCGATCTTCAGGACCTTGCGCACCTTCTCCAGCGGCATCATCAGCCGCTCGGCGAGCTCCTCCGGGGTGGGCTCGCGGCCGATCTCGTGCAGCATCTGGCGCGAGGTGCGGACCAGCTTGTTGATCGTCTCGATCATGTGCACCGGAATGCGGATGGTGCGCGCCTGATCGGCGATCGAGCGCGTGATCGCCTGACGAATCCACCACGTGGCATAGGTGGAGAACTTGTAGCCGCGCCGGTACTCGAACTTGTCGACCGCCTTCATCAGGCCGATGTTGCCCTCCTGGATCAGGTCCAGGAACTGCAGCCCGCGGTTGGTGTACTTCTTGGCGATGGAGATGACCAGCCGCAGGTTGGCCTCGACCATCTCCTTCTTGGCGCGGCTCGCCTCCTTTTCGCCTTTCTGCACCGTGGCGACGATGCGCCGGTATTCGGAGATCGGCAGGCCGGACGCATCGGCGACCTCCGCGATGCTGCCTCGGGTCAGCACCACGTCGGCGCCGTTGCGGTCGGCGAAGCGCGCCCACTTGGCGTCGATGGTGCACACCCGCTCCAGCCAGGTCGGGTCGAGCTCGTGGCCGTAGTACTGCTCCAGGAAGGCGTTGCGCGAGACGCCGGCGTTGATCGCCAGGCGCAGCAGCTTGCCCTCCAGGGCGACAAGCTTGCGGTTCAGGCCGTACAGCTGGTCGACGAGCTGCTCGATGCGGTTGCCGTTGAGGTGCACGCCCTCCATCAGCTCGACCAGCTCGTGCTTGAGCTTTTCGTACTTCTGGTCGGACTGCCGGCTCGGCCGCTCGCCGCGCTGCAGCAGCGCCAGGCGCTGCTCCTGAAGCCTGTGCAGCTTCTGGTAGGTCGCCTCGATCCGGTCGAACGTCTCCAGGACGACCGGCTTGAGCGCCTCCTCCATGGCGGACAGCGAGATGCCGCTCTCCTCCTCCTCCGCCTCGGCCTCCTCGGCGGCGGCGGCGGCCTCCTTCTCGCGGCGGCGCTCCTCGGCGACCGGGTCGTCGAGCGTGTCGTACGGGTATTCGCCGTCGGCAAGGGCGCCGTCGCCCTCGCCGTCCCCCTGGTCCTCGTCGCGCGCCGCCTCGCCGTCGGCCTGCGGGGCCGGGGCAGCACCGCAGGCGCCGGCCTCGGTGTCCGACCCGGCGCCGGCGTCGGCACCGTCGCCGTCGGGCAGCGTGGCGGGCGCCGGCGCCTCGACGGCGGTGTCGTTGCTGCCCAGCACGGTCTCGGCCGCGCCGTCACCGTTCGGCGCCGCAGCCGCGGTCCGGGCGGCCGGGGCGGCGTGCACGCCATCCGGCCCGGCGCCGTAGGTGGCGTCCAGGTCGATGATGTCGCGCAGCAGCATCTTGCCGTCCTTAAGGGCGTTGTGCCACTGGATGATGGCGCGGATGGTCAGCGGCGATTCGCAGATGCCGCCGATCATCATCTCGCGGCCGGCCTCGATTCGCTTGGCGATGGCGATCTCGCCCTCGCGCGACAGCAGCTCGACCGAGCCCATCTCGCGCAGGTACATCCGCACCGGGTCGTCGGTGCGGCCGACGTCCTCGTCGTCCAGGTTGCCGGAGGCGCGCTGCTCGCCGTCGCGCTCGACCTCGCCGTCGGCGGCGGCGACGTCCTCGGACTCCTCGTTCTCGATGACGTTGATGCCCATTTCGGACAGCGCCGCCATCACGTCCTCGATCTGCTCGGACGAGCTCTGGTCCGGGGGCAGGATCGCGTTGAGCTCGTCATAGGTGACGTAGCCGCGCTCCTTGCCCTTGACGATCAGCTTCTTGACGGCCTGAGCGGCGTCGTCGAGCAGTGCGCCGTCGGACGTCTCGTCCCGGGTTTCCGCGGTTTCCGCGGCGTTCGAGGCCTTCGTCGCCATGCGCTTTCCTATCCGTCTTCCGCGAGTCGCACCAGAAATCCCTGCCGCCGGCGCCCGGCACGCCGATGCCGCCGCCCGACCGGTTCAATCCGGCCGCCCCGGCACCGGCATCCTCAGCCCTGGAAAAACCGGCCATTGAAAATACGGCGGCGCGGCACCGCCACCGCGCCCGCCGGCCCGACCTTCGGCCAAGCCCTGCGGTTCCCCTGCGCCGTCCGATCCCGCCCGATCCGTTCGCGTCCCGGCTGTAGAGGTATACATGCCATGCGTCGCCGTACGGTCAAGGGCACCGAACAAGGTGCCCGCATACTTGGCGGTGGCTTCCAGGCGAATCAAGGCTGCCGCAAGGCCGGCCCGGCTCGCCTGCCGCAGGAGCACGTCACAGTGTGGCGCGAGGAACACGCCGATCCGAACACCGCCGGCCGCTCAGGAGTTCCCGGCGAGCAGCTTCGTGTTCGGGTCGAGCACCATCATGTTCTGGTCGTAAAGAGCGTGCAGCAACGCCTGCTTGCGGTCGCTGTCGCTGTCGCCGTCGAACAGACCCTTGTACAGGGTGCTCATCTCCTGTCGCAGCAGGAGCTGGTGGAGCGCGTCCAGGCAGTCGCGCCACAGCGCGCGCGCCTGCTCCGGATCGCAATACCGGTTGAGCACCGGACCGTACCGGCCGATCTCCCGGTTCATCCGGTCGAGCCGCTGCAGCACGCGCCATTCCCCGGCACCGCGCACCTGGGCGATCAGCGCCGCGCTGGTCAGGTCCGGGTCCCGGGACAGGGTGTCGAAGAGCAGCCGGCGCAGGGCGGTCGTCTCGTCCGAGCAGTGCGGCAGCCCGATGAACACTTCTTCATATTCGGCGAACAGGTCCGGGTGCAGCAGCATCAGCAGGATGAACTCGGATTCCAGCGCCTCCAGCCTGGAGCGCCGCGCCAGTCGCGCCGCCGACGGCCGCTCGTCGCGCCCGCGGCCGGGGAAGGCGCGTTGCGCCCGGTTAAAGAACGTGTCGAACACGCGGTTGTTGAAATGGCTGACGTAAAAGCGCTGGACCGTCCGGTCGGCAATGCGCTGAGCCTGTGCCAGCAGTGCCGCCTTCAGCCCGGCCCGGTTCTCGGGCACCGACACGTCGCGCTGCTGCAATTCGCGCTCCCACACCACGTCGGCCAGGGAGCGCGCCTCGGCCAGCACCTGCTGCATGGCCGCGACGCCGTTCGGACCGCGCAGCAGCGAGTCCGGGTCCTCCCCCGGCGGCAGGAACGCCACCGACACCGAATGGTCGGGCTTCAGCATGGGCAGGATGCGGTCGGCGGCGCGCCAGGCCGCCCGGCGCCCGGCCTCGTCGCCGTCGAAGCACAGCACCGGCACCGGTGCCAGCCTCCACAGCTCCTCGACCTGCGCCTCGGTCAGCGCCGTGCCGAGCGGCGCCACCGCGGCCTGGAAGCCGGCGCGGACCAGGGCGATCACGTCCATGTAGCCTTCGGCGACGATCACGCCGTGGCCCTGGCCCGCCGCGCCGCGCGCCCGGGCCAGCCCGTACAGCAGGGCGCCCTTGTGGAAGAGCGGCGTGTCGGGGCTGTTGATGTATTTCGGGCCGTCGCCGTCAATGAGCCGGCCGCCGAAGGCGACCGCCCGGCCGCGCCGGTCGGTCACCGGGAAGAGGATGCGGTGGCGGAAGAAGCCGTACGGCGCGCGGCCGTCGTCCGGCCGGCGGGCCAGGCCGGCCTCGATCATCTGCGCCTCGTCGAAGCCCTCGCCCTTCAGGTGGGCGATCAGCGCGCGGGCGTCGGCCGGCGCATAGCCCAGGCGGAAGCGCGCGATGGTCTCGTCGTCCAGGCCGCGGCGGGTCAGGTAGTCGCGCGCCGGGCGCCCGGCCGGGGTGGCCAGCTGCGCTTCGAACCAGGCGCACGCCGACTCGACCAGCTCGTACAGGCTCTTCTGCTGCTCGGCGCGGGCGCGCTCCTGCGGGCTCGCCTGGGGCACCTCCAGGCCGGCGCGGGCGGCGAGCTGCTCGACCGCCTCCATGAACGACAGGTGGTCGTGGCGCATGACGAAGCCGAGCACGTCGCCGTGCGCACCGCAGCCGAAGCAGTGGAAGAACGCCTTGTCGTCGTTGACGGTGAAGCTCGGCGTCTTTTCCTTGTGGAACGGGCAGCACGCCTTCCACTCGCGCCCGGCGCGGGTCAGCTTGATCCGGCGCCCGACCACCTCCGAGATCGGCAGGCGGGCGCGCAGCTCGTCGAGGAAGGAGGGCGGCAGCGGCATGTCCGTACTCTATCCCGAAAACCGGCCGCGGGGAATCTTCCACCGTCCGGCCCGCCGCCGCGGCCGGAAGGCTCCGTTGCTGGACCCACGGGCCTACCCCAGCTCCTTCTTGACCATCCCGCTTGCCTTGGCGAAGTCCATCTGGCCGGGGTAGCGGGTGCGCAGCTCGGCCATGGTGCGGCCGACGTCCTTCAGTCCGGCGGCGCCCAGGTCGTCGATGACCTGGCGGACCGCGCCGCGGGTTTCGCCCTCGTCGAGCTGCTTGGGCAGGAAGCGCTGGATCACGTCGATCTCGGCCTCCTCCGCCTCGACCAGGTCGAGTTGCCCGCCCTGCTCGTACAGCGCGATGCTCTCGCGGCGCTGGCGGATCATGGTGCGCAGCAGGTCCAGGATCTCGCGGTCGCTGACGCCCTCGGTGTTGCCGCGGACGCGGGCCGCGATGTCGCGGTCGCGGATCGCGGTCAGGATCAGGCGCAGCGTGGTGATCGCGGCGTGGTCTTGGGTCCGCAGCGCGTCCTTCAGCGCGTCGTTCAGGCGATGCCGGATCATGGGCGCGGGCTCCGGAACGGCGGCGGTGGTGGTGGTGCGGCACTGCGGCAGTCCGGGCGCGCGACGCCGTGCGCGGGCGGACGGTGACGACGGCGCGTGCGGGCTCTCGCACCCGCGAACGCGCCAGAGGTAGTCCCCTGCCGCGTACGCATCAATAGGCGCCGCACGGGCGGAGATGCCCCGTGCGGCACGCTGCCGCGACCGCCTCGCTCTTGCATATGAGGCCGGCCTTATATAAGACTCCGTTAATGCACGGTTCCCGGAACCCATGCGGAGGAGCACGCATGCTCAGTCTGAAGGACAAGGCCTGGTCGCCCTACGCCGCCGGCATCCTGGTCGGCCTGCTGCAGATCCCGGCCTTTCTTCTGATCGGCACGGCGCTGGGCGCGTCGTCGTCGTACGTCACGATCGCCACCGGCGCGGCCTCGGCGGTCGACGGGCGGGTCGTCACCGACGCCTTCCCGTACTTCGCCCGCTCCATCGACGCGCCGAAGGACTTCTGGCAGCTCGCCCTGGTGGTCGGCATCGCGCTCGGCGCGTTCGCCTCGGCGCGCGCGTCGGGCCTGCTGCGCGGCGGCTTCTCGCCGATCTGGACGCGGGCGGTGGGCCTGCGCTCGCTGTGGGCGCGCGGCGCCATGGGCTTCGCCGGCGGCTACCTGATGCTGTGGGGCGCGCGGCTGGCCGGCGGCTGCACCAGCGGCCACGGCCTGTCCGGCATGGGCCAGCTCGCGGTCAGCTCGATGGTGGCGGTGGCCTGCTTCTTCGTCGGCGGCATCCTGACCGCCATGCTGATGCGCCGCGTGTAAGGGGGAGGGGACGCAATGGACACGCTGCTGTTCGTGATCTACGGGCTGCTGATGGGCCTGGTGTTCGGCGTGGCGCTGGAGAAGGGCCGCGTCTTCGAGCCGGGCATGATCGTCGGCCAGATGCAGCTGCGCAACTTCACCATGCTGAAGATGTTCCTGACCGCGATGGCGACCACGCTGGTCGTGCTGGCGGTGATGAACGGCGTGTTCGGCGTGGCGCTGCACCCCAAGGCGACGCACTGCGGCGCCCAGGTGGTCGGCGGGCTGCTGTTCGGCGTCGGCATGACCCTGGCCGGCGCCTGCCCCGGGACGGTCATGGCGCAGGTCGGCGCGGGCTACAAGGATGCCTGGTTCGTGCTGGTCGGCGGCATTCTGGGGGCGACGACCTTCGCCTACCTGCACGCCGACATCGCGCCGGCGTTCCTGGCCGGAGGGCCGGGCGCGGTGACCCTGGACCGGTGGCTCGGCCTGCCGTTCTGGGCGCTGGCGCTGATCGTGGCGGCGGTGCTGGCCGGCGCCCTGGCGGCGCTGGAGCGCTGGCGGCCGTGGCGGCGCGACATGGGGGCCGACTTCGACGGCCTGTCGGTGCCGGCCCCGGCCGAGCCGCGGGCGCGCCCCGGCAAGGCCGGCGCCCGGGCCCGGCCGCGCCACGCCTGACGCGATAGCGGGCCGCCCCGCGTCCGCACTCCGGCGAGACCGGTGCGGGCATTGCGCGGCCCCGAAAGGCCGCACCGCCGGCACCGCCCGTCCCCGCCGGGGGCGGGCCGGCGTGTCGGGCGGCGGCGCCCCTGGCCCCCTTCAGGCGGCGCCGCCGGCCTTCTCGATGCGCAGCACGGTGACGCCGTCCGGGCGCGCCTCCTCGGCCAGCAGGCGGTGGCCGCCGTGCGCGCAGAACGACCGGAAGTCGGCCGGGGCCGCCGGATCGGTGGCCAGCACCTCCAGCACCGCACCGGCCGGCAGGGCTTTCAGCGCCCGCCCGGCCTTGAGCACCGGCATCGGGCAGATCATGTCGCGGGCGTCGAGGATGTGGTCGGTCATGGCGATCCCGGGCTTGGGCGGCGGGAAACCGGGAGTGTAGCGGCGGCGACGCGACGGGGCAGCCCCGCCGGCAGCGGTCGCATAAAGATCACGCTGCCAAATTCGTCGAGACAGGACGCGACAGACACCGATGCGGTTCTATATTCGCAGCCACCGTCAAGCCTCGCGACTCGGCCGGGTGGTGCGATGGCGGTCTTCCTGAACGATTTTTCAGGGTGAACGGCATGATTGGTGATGACCTGCAGGCCAACGCGACCAAGGCCAGCACCCTGCTCAAGGCGATGAGCAACGAGCGGCGGCTCATGATTCTGTGCCAGCTCGCCCAGGGCGAGCGCTCGGTGGGCGAGCTGGAACGCGTCGTCGGCCTCAGCCAGTCGGCGCTGTCCCAGCACCTGGCCCGGCTGCGCCAGGACGGCCTGGTCGCCACCCGGCGCAGCGCGCAGACGATCTACTACTCCCTGCACGGCCGCGAGGCGCGCGCCGTCATGCAGACGCTGCACGAGCTGTACTGCGCGACGCCGGCTGATGGGTTGAGCGAAGGCGAGCCAGCTCGCGCCGTCATGGCTTGACCCGGACACGCACGGCACCAACCGGCGCAACGCCGGTGATACGACCCCCGGCCCGCATCAAACAGCAGGCTTTTTTCAGGAGCCGACGGCTCGTCACGGAATGCCGTGTTGTTTGGTCGGGCCGACGTGCTCCACATCGATGGCGCCCGTGAGCTGGTCAAGGGCCAGCAGGACTCGCCGCAGCAGGTCGGTTTCATCGCCGGGCATGCCTTCCTCCACGGCGACGCACGTCTCGCTCGCGTCGTATTCCCAGCGGCGCAGAATCTCGATTTTTTGCTGCTTGGACAGGCTTTCGTGCCGAAGAAGAGCTTCCGGCGTGGCAAATACCGAACCGGGATCCGAAAGCGCCATGTCCATATCGACCATCGCAGGGCCTTTGCCGTCCGTCATGATTCCGTTCCCCTCACAAACGCATGTGAGCTATCGGTACTCGAAGCCATCATCGCCGGTATCGGCAGTCTTCTCAAGAAGCTGACGGAGGATCATCGCCATTCAGTCATCGTATCGTCCTCGTGCGCGTCCGCCCTGTTGCCGTCACGGCAAGACAGGCTAACGTAATGTCGCACCAGGACTTTTCAACATTTGAGAAACGAGCAAGGCATGGACACAAGATTCTGGGTAACGATGGGGGCCAGTCTGCTCGCAGGAGCCGTGACTACCGGCGGCATCCTGGCGATCCGTCAGTTCGAGACTTGGGCGCGACAGAACACCACGTACTTCGCCTGCTTCGCCGCGGGCGTGCTGATCGCGGTCTCGTTCATGCACATCGTGCCGCGATCATTCGCCATGAATGCGCAGGCGCCAGTTTACCTGTTTGCCGGCTATATGGTGATGCACGCATTCAATCGGTTTCTGACCGCTCATGTCTGCGACGATTCGCAGACGGCCGACTACCCGTTTGGCCTTGTGGCGCTTCTTGGCATCGGCTTTCACTCTTTTCTCGATGGAATCGTCTACTCGATCAGCTTCACCGTCAGCATATTCACCGGCATTGCCGTGGCGCTGGGTATGGTTCTACACGAGTTCCCCGAAGGCATCATAACCTACACGCTTCTGATTCGCAGCGGGTTCACGGGGCGTCGGTCGTTCCTGCTCGCCTTCCTCGCCGCAGCCGTTACGACGCCGCTCGGGACGTTGATCTCCTATCCCTTCATCAGCCGGATCGATGAGCCGTTGCTGGGTGCGCTGCTGGCGCTTTCGGCTGGCGCGCTGATCTATGTCGGCGCCACGCACCTGCTTCCCAGGGCTGAGCGCGAGCCGCGCCGGTTCAGCCTGGTGGCGCTGGCCGCCGGCGTGCTCGTCGCGCTCGGGATCGTGCTGAGCAAGGGATAGCCGGACCGGCATGGTGCCTGCGGCTGCCGTCCAGTTCGCGTCACCGCTTCCCGCTGACTCCGGCCTCCGCGAACGTCGCCATGCCCGCGTGGCAGTCCACCGCCGCCCGCACCAGGGGAATCGCCAGGGCGGCGCCGCTGGCCTCGCCCAGGCGCATGTTCAGGTCGACCAGGGGGTGCCGGCCCAGGCGGTCGAGGAGGCGGCGGTGGCCCGGCTCGGCGGAGACGTGGGCGACCAGGCAGTGGTCCAGGGCGCGCGGGTCGAAGGCGTGCAGCACCGCCGCCGCCGCCGTGCACGCGAAGCCGTCGAGCAGCACCGGCGTGTGCGCCAGCCGTGCCGCAACCACCGCGCCGACGATCGCGGCGAACTCCAGCCCGCCCAGCGCGCACAGCACGTCGAACGGATCGTTCAGGCGGTCGCGGTTGGCGGCCAGCCCGTCGGCCACGGCGGCGGCCTTGGCGGCCAGGCCGTCGTCGTCGACCCCGGTGCCGGGCCCCACCCAGTCCGCCGGGTCGCCGCCGAACAGGGCGGTGCAGACCGCCGACGCCGCGGTGGTGTTGCCGATGCCCATCTCGCCCAGGCAGATCAGGTCAAGTCCCTGGTCGACCGCCATCATGCCGTAGGCCATGGCGTGGGCGCAGCGCGCCGCGCTCATCGCCGGGCCTTGCGTGAAGTCGTCGGTGGGCGTGTCCAGGTCCAGCTCGTAGACCTGCAGGTCGCTGTCGGCGAGCCGGCTGAGCTGGTTCACCGCGGCGCCGCCGTTCAGGAAGTTGCGCACCATCTGCGCCGTCACCGCGACGGGGTAGGCCGACACCGGCCGCGCCGCGGCGACGCCGTGGTTGGCGGCGAACACGGCGATGCGCGGGTGGTCGAGCCGCGGCGGGTGGCGGCCCTGCCAGCAGGCCGTCCACCAGGCGATCTCCTCGAGCCGGCCGAGCGCCCCGGTCGGCTTGGTGAGCTGGCGTTCGCGCAGGGTGGCGGCGGTGCCGGCCTCCAGGTCGGGGCCGGGCAGGCGGCGCACGATCTCGCGCATTTCGTCGAGGGTGACGGCGGGCTGCGGCTCGGGCATGGGCGGATCGGGGACGGCGGGACCGGAAGGACGGCGGCCGGATGGCGGCCAGCAGCGACCCTGCCATCCCGCGGCCGGCTTGGAAAGGGCGGAGGCGTCAGCGCAACCTCGGGAACATCGCGCCGACGACGAAGTCCACGACCGTGCCGTCGCCCGACAGCGGCAGCAGCACGGTGTCCAGCAGCATCGGCGGCTGCCCGTCGTTCGAGTCCACGCGGCCGGTGAAGAATGCGGGCACGCACCCCGCCACCGCGTTGCGCAGGTGCACCCGGAACGCGGCATCGAAGGCGGGGACGGCGGCCCGGCTCAGCACGGCACCGGTCAGGCTGCGCCGGGAGAACTCCTCGATCACGCCGCCAACGATGCGGCAGCGGGCGTCGGCGCCGCACTCCAGGATCTGGAACAGCACGATGTTGGCCAGCAGGAACGGGATCTCGACCGGGTCGATGTCGGCCTTGCGCGGGCAGGCACGGCCGGCCCGCTTGCCGTCCCAGTAGGCGTGCAGGTGCTTCAGCCCGGCATGCTCCCGTGCCGTCGCGTGGCCGCCGGCGTTCGACTCGATGTCTGCCATGCCCCTGGTCCCCGTCCGTCTGCCCCGCACCCTACCCGACCGGGCAGCCCCCGGAATGACTCCAGAAGTAGTTCGCTCGAACAAGTCGACCATCGCATGGCGGAGCGGGGCGGACGCAGTATCGTTGGCCACCCAAACGCGCCGATCGGGACGGAAATGCATCAGCCGCCGGTCACGCTCATGTGGCGGGCCACCGCGGGGGCGGTGCGCGAGCGGTCGATGACGAAGTCGTGTCCGCGCGGCTTGCGGGCGATGGCGGCGGTGATCGCCGCGTCCAGCGGGCCGTCCTCGTCGCTCTGCCGGACGGGCGCGCGCAGGTCGGCGGCATCCTCCTGCCCCAGGCACATGTACAGCGTCCCGGTGCAGGTCAGCCGCACCCGGTTGCACGACTCGCAGAAGTTGTGGGTCAGCGGCGTGATGAAGCCGAGCCGGCCGCCGGTCTCCGCGACGTCCACGTAGCGGGCCGGGCCGCCGGTGCGATGATCGCTCTCGGTCAGGGTCCAGCGCTCGGCCAGGCGGGCGCGCACGGTGCCGAGCGGCAGGTATTGCGCGAGCCGGCCCTCGCCGCCGATGTCGCCCATCGGCATGACCTCGATAAAGGTCAGGTCGAAGCCGCGCGCGCCGCACCAGGCGATCATGCGGTCGAACTCGTCGTCATTGACGCCCTTGAGCGCGACCGTGTTGATCTTGACGTGCAGCCCGGCCGCCTGCGCCGCGGCCAGGCCGGCCATGACCCCGTCGAACCGGCCCCAGCGCGTGATCGCGCGGAACTTGTGCGGGTCGAGGGTGTCGAGCGACACGTTGACCCGCCGCACGCCGCATGCCGCAAGCTCCGCCGCGTGCCTTTCCAGCCGGGTGCCGTTGGTGGTCAGGGTCAGTTCGTCCAGTCCGGCGCCGAGGTGGCGGGACAGCGCCCGCACCAGGTG
>Ga0081528_100352_pt1 | contig 26716 bp, 32 predicted proteins | sample HotLakmasection4_FD_71011 | JGI IMG/M metagenome (GOLD analysis project Ga0081528, IMG submission 71011) | Hypersaline microbial mat communities from Hot Lake, Washington, USA - Section #4 (SPADES assembly) (version 2) | ecosystem: Environmental > Aquatic > Non-marine Saline and Alkaline >...
GCTTCTCCGGTGGCAGCAGAGGCTCGATCCGCTGCCACTCGCTGTCTGTCAGTTCATGGCGTCTCATAACGGGCTATGTGGCGACGGCCCTTGAAGAACGCCAGCTTTGCAGACACGCCCTAGGGACGATTGCAAACCAGACCAATATACGGGCATCGCCGCCCCAACTCGAAACTGTCCCGGTCCGGGGGGCCGGCGCCATCCGCCGGCAATCGACCAGCGGGCGACGGGGCCGGCCGGCCACGACGGCGGCCCGGCTGTGCGGGAGGGCGGGACGCCCGCGCACTCCGGAACACCGGTTCGGCGCGACGATCGGTCGTGATGCCCGGCACTGCCCCGGCTACTGCCCGCCGCCCAGGCCGTGCACGTATACGGTCAGCATCTTGACGGTGGTCTCGTCGAGGCGGCCGCCCCAGGGGGGCATGACGCCGAGCTGCGGGTTGGCGATCTGGGCGACGATCTCCTCGCGGGTGCCGCCGTACAGCCAGATGGCGTCGGTCAGGTTGGGGGCGCCGAACTCGCTGAGGCCGGTCCCGTCGACGCCGTGGCAGGACACGCACTGCTGCTGGAAGATCTCCGCGCCGCGGCCGGCGGCCTCCCGGTCGTGCTCCCGGCCGGACAGGGCCAGCACGTATTCCGCCGTGTCCTCGATCTCCTCGCGGGTCAGCAGCCCGAACTCCCCGCCGAAGGTCGGCATGGTGGAGAGGCGCGCGTCCGGGTCGTCGTCGTTGCGCACGCCGTGCACGATCGTGTAGCGGATGTCCTCTACCGTGCCGCCCCACAGCCAGTGGTCGTCGGCCAGCACCGGGAAGCCGCCGGGGTTGCCGGCCCCGCCCAGCCCGTGGCAGGGCGCGCAGTTGTCGGCGAAGGCCGACTGCCCGCCGGCCAGCGCGAACTGCAGCAGTTCCGGATCGGCGCGGATCTCGTCGGGGGTGGCGGCGTCGATGCGGTCGAAGAACACCGCCTGGGCGGCGCGCGCCTCGGCCATCACGCTGTCCAGGTTGGCGCGCTGGTCATAGCCGAGCAGGCCGCGGGTATAGGTCACGCCCAGGGGAATGGCCGGATAGAGGACGAGATAGATCACCGACCAGATCACGGTTGCATAGAACACGTAGATCCACCACTTCGGCAGCGGCGTGTTCAGCTCCTTGATGCCGTCCCACTCGTGGCCGGTGGTCTCCGTGCCGGTGACCGAATCCTTCTCGACCTTTGTCGGCATGGGTTATTTCTCCTCGTCGTCCCGCAGCGGGATACGACCGTGCTCTTCCAGTTTGTTCTTGCGCTTGGGCCAGAACACCCAGACGACGATGGCCACGAACAGGCCCACCAGCACCAGCATCCAGACCGTCGTAAAGAGCTCGTACATCGCCCCTGCACTCCGCCCGCACGGCTACTGCCGCAGGTCCTCGGTCGTGTACTCTGAGAAGTCCACCATGCGGCCCAGGATCTGCAGGTAGGCGATCAGGGCGTCCATCTCGGTGAGCTGATCCGGCTGGCCGTCGAAGTCGCCGACCGCGGCGTTGGGGTAGCGCTCCAGCAGCCCGTCCCAGTCGCCCTCGGGGTCGGCCTGGGCGCGCAGGTCGGCGGCGGCGTTCTCCACCATCTCCTCGGTATAGGGCACGCCGACGGCGATGTTGGCGTACAGGTGGTCCTCGATGTTCGGCAGGCGCAGCGGCCGGTCCAGCATGAACGCGTACGGCGGCATCACCGAGCCGGGCACCACCGAGCGCGGGTCGACCAGGTGGGCGACGTGCCATTCGTCGGAGTACTTGCCGCCGACCCGCGCCAGGTCGGGCCCGGTGCGTTTCGAGCCCCACTGGAACGGGTGGTCGTACATGCTCTCCGCGGCGATGGAGTAATGGCCGTAGCGTTCCGCCTCGTCGCGGAACGGGCGGACCATCTGGCTGTGACAGGTGTAGCAGCCCTCGCGGATGTAGATGCGCCGCCCGATCAGCTCCAGCGGCGAGTACGGGCGCACGCCCTCGACCTCTTCGATCGTGCTCTCGATCGTGAACAGGGGCACGATCTCGACCAGGCCGCCGATGGCGACCACGATCAGGATCAGGATCGACAGGACGATGGCGTTGCGCTCGATGCGGCCGTGCCAATGCATGGGTCGCGCCCTCCCCTATTCGGCCGGCCGGGTGGCGGCCCGGGCCGGGGCCGTGGCGGTCGGCTCCACCGCGATGCGGCCGCGCACCGTCATCCACAGGTTGTAGACCATGATCAGCGCGCCGGCCAGGAACAGGATGCCGCCCAGCGCCCGGATCACATAGAACGGGTGCATCGCCTCGACCGTCTCGATGAACGAGTACTGCAGGAACCCGAGCGAATCGTAGGACCGCCACATCAGTCCCTGCATGATGCCGGAGATCCACATCGCGGTGATGTAGAGGACGATGCCCAGGGTCGCGACCCAGAAGTGCCACTCGACGAGCTTGTCCGAGTACAGCCGCGGCCGGTTCCACAGCCGCGGCACCAGGAAGTAGATCGCGCCGAACGAGATGAACGCGACCCAGCCCAGCGCCCCGGAATGCACGTGGCCGATGGTCCAGTCGGTGTAGTGGCTGAGCGCGTTGACCGGCCGCACCGACATCAGCGGGCCCTCGAACGTGCTCATCCCGTAGAACGCCACCGAGACCACCATGAAGCGCAGCACGGCATCGGTGCGCAGCTTGTCCCAGGCGCCGGACAGGGTCATGATCCCGTTGATCATGCCGCCCCACGACGGCATCCACAGCATGATCGAGAAGGTCATACCCAGCGTCTGCGCCCACTCCGGCAGCGCCGTGTAGTGCAGGTGGTGCGGCCCGGCCCAGATGTACAGGAAGATCAGCGCCCAGAAGTGCACGATCGACAGCCGGTACGAATAGACCGGCCGGTTCGCCCGCTTCGGAATGTAATAGTACATCATGCCCAGGAAGCCGGCCGTCAGGAAGAAGCCGACGGCATTGTGGCCGTACCACCACTGGGTCAGCGCGTCCTGCACCCCGGCGAACAGCGAATAGCTGACCGTGCCGGTCCACGACACCGGCACCGCCAGGTTGTTGACGATGTGCAGCATCGCGATGGTGATGATGAACGCCAGGTAGAACCAGTTCGCCACGTAGATGTGCGGCTCGCGCCGGCGCATGATCGTGCCGATGTAGACCACCAGGTAGACGACCCAGACCACCGTCAGCCAGATGTCCACGTACCACTCCGGCTCGGCGTACTCCCGCGACTGGGTGATGCCCATCAGGTAGCCGGTGGCGGCCAGCACGATGAACAGCTGATAGCCCCAGAACAGGAAGTTCGCGAGATCCGGTCCGCCGAACAGCCGCGCCCGGCAGGTGCGCTGCACCGCGTACAGCGAGGTGGCCAGCAGCGCGTTGCCGCCGAAGGCGAAGATCGCCGCCGACGTGTGCGCCGGGCGCAGGCGGCCGAACGTGGTCCACTCGAGCCCCAGGTTGAATACCGGATAGGCCAGCTGCAGGGCGATGAAGACGCCGAGCCCGAACGCGGCAATGCCCCAGAACACGGTGGCGATGGTGAACAGGCGGACGACGTCGTCGTTGTAGACCACCGTGTCGCGCCCCGACTCGGATACCGCCGCATCGGCAGTGGTCGCACTCACTGCTGCCATGTTCATTCCTCTTGCGGCCGCGATCCTGCGGCGCCCCCGCGCGGCGGGGGTCGTTAACCTCATGCCTCGATTGGCTTTTGGCCGGGCACCTTCCGCGCCGTCCCGCACTGCCGCATTGACGTGGATCAATCGCGGAAAGACCATACGACCATAACAGGCATGCGGTCATTGCGGCTTTTCGTCCTGCGGTGGCCGAGACCGCTGCACCGCGGCGGCTCGCCGGATGCGCCAGAGGGATTGCACGGCACGCACCGGATAGGGCAAGACTCCCGGAAGACGGAACAGAGAAACGAGTCGGGGAGGACAACGGACATGGCCGAGGCGGTAACGGAACAGGGCGTGCCCACACCGCAGGTCCGGCGCATCGACCTGGACCAGCCGTGGCACTGGCTGGCCGCCGGGTGGCGCGACCTGCGCATGGCGCCGGGCGTCAGCCTGATGTACGGGGCGGTCTATGCGCTGATCGGCTGTGCGCTGACGACATGGCTGTGGCTGGAGCAGATCCTTTACGTCAGCCTGCCGCTGGCGGCGACGTTCACCCTGATCGGCCCGATCGCGGCGGTCGGGCTGTATCAGGTCAGCCGCGACCTGGAGGCGGAGGGCCGCGCCGACCTGGGCCGGTCGCTGACGGCGTTCCAGGCCAACCCCGGGCAGATCGCCTTCATGGGCGTGATCCTGCTGTTGTTCGCGCTGGCCTGGATGCGGCTGGCCTTCCTGCTGTTCATGCTGTTCTTCGGGCACTCGCCGATGGCGCCCGAGGCGCTGACCATGATCGACACCTTCCTGGCGCCGCAGCACCTGCCGTTCCTGATCCTGGGCACGGCCATCGGCGCGGGGCTGGCGGGGCTGGTGTTCGCCATCTCGGTGGTGTCGATCCCGCTGCTGCTGGACCGCCCCGAGGCCAACGTGATCACCGCGATCGCGACGAGCTATGAGGCGGTGCGGCAGAATTTCTGGCCGATGCTGCTGTGGGCCTGGCTGATCGCCATGTTCATCGCCGTCGGCATCGCGACGCTGTACCTGGGGCTGATCGTGTTCCTGCCGATGATCGGCCTGGCCACCTGGCACGCCTACAAGGACCTGGTCGCCTGGGATTGACGGTACCGGCGACCGTGACGGAACGAAGGGGGAAAGGGACGATGGGCAATATCGGCGGATGGATCCTGGGCGGGCTGATCGGCCTGGTCGGGCTGATCGGTCTGTTCATGTCGGCGCAAGCGGACGACGGGGTGATGTACTATGTCGGCCTGATCGTTTTCGTATTCGCCGTGCTGTTCAATTTCGGACTGATCCACCGGTACACGAAGCACGGGGGGGAGCACTCGGAACAGCACTGACCGGCGGGCGCGGTCACCGGGGGTTGCGGACGGAGCGCGGGCGGGTTAGAAGATCGGGCATGCGGTACACGGGCATGCATCCCGACGGGGCGATCCTCTCCGGTTTCGTTGCCGGCCGGCAGCGGTCGGGCGGCGGCGTGTCTGCCGACTGCCCCTGGACAGGCGGGGCGACGACGACAAGGTTCCCGGCATGAGCCCCGCCGCACCGCCCGCCGACGCCGAGACCGTCACCCGCGCCGAGTTCGATGCGCGGATGGACAGCCTGCGTGCGGAAATCGGCCGCCAGGGCGCAGAGACGGGGCGCACGGTCGACCGCGCGCTGACGAAGTCCGGTGCGCGCACGGACCGGGTGGACGGCCGTGTCCAGGCGCTCGCGACTGGCGTCAACGCGCGGTTCGACGCCATCGATCACCGCTTCGACGCCAGCGACCAGCGCTTCGACGTCGTCCGGCAGGACATTGCCGGGGTGCGGGACCAGTTGGCGACGGCGAACCAGCACTTTGACCTGGTCCGGCAGGACATTGCCGCCGTCCGGGACCAGTTCGGAACCGTCAATCAGCGCTTTGCCGTCGCCGACCAGCGCGCCGACGTCTCACGGGAGGAGATTGTTGGGATCCGGACGGAGATTGCCGGCATCAAGGAAACCATCGTCGTGCCGATGAACGCCCGGTTCGACACGGTCGAGCGGGCAGTGGCACAGCAGGCGGCGAGCACAGACTCGCGGTTCCATGCCCTCGAACAGCTCATCGTACAGCAGACATCGAACACGGAAACCCGGTTCCACATCCTTGAGCAGCTCATGGCGCGGCAGGCCCACACGACGGAGACGCGGTTCGAGTCCTTGGAAAGGCTCATGGCCGGCCAGTTCAACGCGTTGAAGCAGGGCATCGCCACCAACCGGTTCCTGATCGTTGCGCTGCTGACGATCGTTGCGGTGGCCTTCGCAGCGATCGCCGCCGCACCGGTCCTCCGGTTCCTCCTGGACCTTGGCCCGGCCTGACCGGGCCCCGCGAGGCAGGCGCGACACGGCTTCCTGGCAGCCAACCGGCTGTGGCGCGAGTTGGATGAGATCCTGGTGCTGGGCGCGATCCGCCTCCCCGACGGCCGCGACGCCTTCATGCGCTGGCCGGACATCCGCCAGCCGGTCGGCTACCGGGCGTTCTTCCGGAGCACGTCGGACGGGTGGGAGATGGATGCGTTCCTGGCGGGGGATTGAGCTTCGGGGGCGGCGATGTCGGGCCTTCCGACCCAACCGGCGAACCGCACCGCAGGGTTGTCACCAACCTACCGGTTCGCCCCCGGCACCCAGAGCACATCCCCCGCGCCCTTGTCGTTCAGCCAGCGGGCCAGGACGAACAGGTGGTCGGAGAGGCGGTTGACATAGCGGATCGCCAACGGGTTGATCGCCGTGGTCTCGGCCAGGACGGTGATCTCGCGCTCGGCGCGGCGGGCCACGGTGCGGGCCAGGTGGAGCCAGGCAGAGGCGGGGGTGCCGCCGGGCAGGACGAAGCTCTTCAGGGGCTTCAGGTCGGCGTTCAGCCGGTCGATCTCCTGCTCCAGCCGCGTCACCTGCTCGGCGACGACGCGTAGCGGCGGGTATTCGGGGTTCTCCTGCTCGGGCGTGCACAGGTCGGCGCCCAGGTCGAACAGGTCGTTCTGGATGCGCGCCAGCATGGCGTCCGCCTCGGCCATGCCGTCCACACCGGCGGTGTGCAGGCGCACCATGCCGATGACCGAGTTGGCCTCGTCCACCGTGCCGTAGGCGGCCACCCGCACGTCGTGCTTGACGACGCGGGTGCCGTCGCCGAGCGACGTCTTGCCCTTGTCGCCGCCGCGGGTGTAGATGCGGGTGAGCTGAACCATGGCGCGTCCCCTGAACAGACGCGCCGGAGACTACGCCGCCGCGGTCACCAAGGCCAGCGCGAACAGCAGCAGGGCCAGCCCTTGCAGCAAGACCCGCCAGCGCATGAGCTTGTTGCTGAAACGGGCATTGAACTCGCCACCGCGGGCCATGGCGAAGATGCCGGTGAAGAGCGTCGCCAGGACGAGGATCATGGCGACGATCATGAGGGCGAAGAAAACCGTACTCATGGGATGAAATATAGGCGGGCGGCGCCGGAAGCCCAGCCCCCGGCGCCGCGCTCCGCACCCCCGTATCGCGCCAATGTCACAGTTCGGCGGAGGCCAGCACCACGCCGCCCATCGCGGTCAGCGTCATCTGCGTGCCGGCGCTCAGCCCGCTGAAGTACCCGAGGTCGACCCGGCCGCCGTCGGGCGTGGCGTCGTGCACCGTGCCGATGCCGGCCTGGGACTGGGTGAAGTCGGCCGTGACCATGTCCGTCAGGGTCAGGGGGGCCGTGGCGGCATAGGCCGGGGCGGCGCGCAGGCCGGGGTGGGACAGCGACATCTGCACGTTGCTGGCGGAGTTGGCCCGCCCCGTCCCGGCCGCGATGCGGCACAGATAGCGCCGGCACAACGCCGCCTCCACCGCCACCGGGCGCGGCCGGAACGGCAGCGCGGCACTGCCGGGCACGAGCTGCAGGTCGGCGATCAGGAACACCGCACCGGTGACCGCGCCGCACGCCGCGGCCACGATCACCTCCACGCCGTTGCCGCAGGCGCCCATGTCCGGCACGGTCAGGCTCAGCGCCGTGTCGGTATCGCTCGCCACGTCCACCGGCGCGGGCGAGGCGGCGACCGCCGTCACGGACGCGAAGTCGTCGGCGGCGTCCGCGGCGTTGATCGCGATCGTGTAGCCGACCGCCGCGCTGGCGTCGTGCCGCACCCGACAGGCAAAGGTCGCCGGGCCGCCGGCCAGCCGTGCGGCGTCGCGCGCCTCGATCCGGCAGCGCCACGCCACCGCCGGCGTCGTGCCCGACAGCGTGACGCCGGTCAGCGCACTGGCGTAGCCGCTGGCGGCGAGCGTCGCGGCGGCCTGGGCGATCGTCCCGGCGTCCACGGTGCCGTCGGCGCGGGCGGCGATGCCGTCCACCGCGCCGTACCGGAACGCATTGTCCAGCGCGACGGCGCCGCGCTGGGCGACCGTGCACCCGCCGTTGACGATCAGGCCGTCCCCGGCGGCGGCCAGCACGCCGTCGCGGATCTGCGCGAAGCTGGCGCGGCGGGTGCCGCCGGGCTGGACGACGGGCAGGATGTCGGCCGCGACCAGCGCGTCGGCGGCGGCGAGGTCGCTGATTCGGACGTTGGGCATGGGATCACTCCGCGATCAGGGGGCGGTCGTCGTCGCCGGTGAGCGGCCGGCCGTCCTCGGCCAGCAGCAGCGGCGGCAGCGGCAGCGGCAGCGCATAGCCCGGCGCCATCGGCACCGGGCCGCGCCCGAGGCCGGCCAGCATCACTCCTTCTCCGAGACGTACAGCGTGCCGTCGCCGTCGGCGCGCAGCACGGCGACGTGGCTGTGGCGGTCGCCCTTGGGGCCGCCGAGCGACACGTCGTAGTAGACGCCGGCCGGGAAATAGTGGTCGGCAGCGGTCGCGGTGACGTCGGCGCCGCCGGTGCGCACGTACACCGGCACGGTCGCGAACAGCCCGATGACGCGGGTATCGGCGGCGAACGCCACGGCGTTGCGCGTCGTCACGGCGGTCGCGGCCAGCGCGTGCGCGCCGCCGGGGCGCAGGCGCAGCGCCGGGATGGGACTGTTGTCGTCGTCACGGGGCATCATGGTCGCCATCGGCATCTCCCTCGGGAACGGCAGGGCCCTGAAACGGCGAACGCCCGCGGCGGAAACCGCGGGCGCACCGGGGGCGGGACGGCGCATGGTGTACTAGGAATTATTGCCTGGATCAAGCGGGAATCGCATCGCCGCCGGATTGGCGGCGGCCTGTGCGCTCAGCCGGGCGGCGGCGGCCGGTGCATGGGGCGCGGCACCGCCGGCTCCCCCTCCTCCAGGGTCGCCTCGAGCGGCCGGCGCGGCGGCAGCGGCAGTTCGGCCAGCGTGTCGGCGTTGGCGACCGGCGCGGCCGGTACGGCCGGCGGGGGTTCGCTGCCGGGGCGGCGATGCGGCAACGGCACGTCCATCAGGGTGTTGTCGGCCGTCAGCACCGCGATCGTCGGCGCGCTGCCCGGCCGGCGCTGCGGCAGCGGCACCCGCGGCGCCTCGGCAACCGCCGCCGCGGCGGGCGGCTCCTCCGGCGCGGCCTCGGGCGGCGTGTCCGCGGCCGTGTCCGTGTCCGTGTCCGTGTCCGCGTCGCTGTTCGTGTCCGCCTCGGCGACCTCGGCCAGCGCGAACAGGTTCTCGACCCTTGGCGGGACCCGGTCGGGCACGGGCACGGTGCGCATCGCCACCGGCGCGGCGACCAGCGGAACGAAGTCGCCGGGCCGCCGCCCGGGGCGCGGCACGTCCGGCGGTCCGGCCGCCGCGACCGCCGGGGGAGCGGGTGCGGTCGTCGCCGGCACCACCGGCACGGGGGCCAAGGCAGTCGATATCTCCGGACGTTCGGGTGCCGGGCCGGACGGGATCGGGCGGGTCGGCTGCGGCGTCACCGGCGCGGCCACGGCGCTCAGCCGCCACTGCCGGTTGCCGATGCGGCAGCCCTTGGCCTGGCCGTTCGATACGCCGCCGCCGGACACCGAGAAATACCGGCACACCTGCGGCTGGATCTCGGTGCGCACGATGGTGACGACGGCACCGCTGGCGGGCAGGCGCCGCGGTTGGTTGGTCTGCTCGAACTCGAGCATCTGCTCGATGAACGCGCGGTCGGCGGCCGGCAGCGTGGACGGGTCGAACGCCTGCGCCCCTGTGCCGGCGCACGCGACCAGCGCCAGACCCAGCAGCAGTCCGAGAGCTGCCGGGCGGGCGCGCCCCCGGCAAGCGGGTTCGTCCATCATGGGCGCCAAGCCTCCGCACATGCGACGGGCGCGACACCAAAGGGCGCCCGCACAAGCAGCATAGAGCCATGCATGACCCACCCTCAAGCGAAGAGCCATTCTCATCCCGGAGTGCGGCCACAGTGTGGCGATGCTGCACCGGCATCGGCGCTCGACAGACCCTTGACGGGCAGTGCGGCGCCGGCATAGCGTAGGCGCCATGAGACACAGCTTCCGGAGCGCGCGTCGAATTACGGGCCCGGTCCTCGCCTGAGGGCCGGGCTTGAGCCGTTTGTGCCGTTCTTCGACGTATTCAGCGAGCCGGAAGGACTCTCCGTCATGTCGCCGTTCGATACCGCCGGGGCCGTGCGCCCCGCGCCCGCCGCCGTTGCCGCGCCGGATTCCGCCAGTCAGCCCGGACACGCCGGCCCCGCCGACCATTACGTGATCAGCGCCGATGCCGACCCGGGCCTGCTGCCGCGGGTGCTGGACCTGATCGCCAAGCGCGGCCTGGTGCCGGCCGAATGCCACGCCTTCACCCGCCGCGCCGCCGCCCCCGACGGCCCGGTGCGGCTGACGGTGGAACTGCGTGTGCAGGGCCTGGAGCGGCGCACCGGCGCGCACCTGGCCGCCTGCCTGCGCGGGCTGTGGCCGGTGACCTCGGTGCTGCACCTGACCGGCTGACCGCCGGGGCCGCCCTCCGGGCGGCGGCGCAGCCGGAATGCCCGTTGCGCCGCCGCCGGGGAGCCGCTACACCGCGGGCCCATGAGCTTCCTGCGCCATATCCGCGCCTGCAACAGCCACGACCCGGCTGCGTTCCGGCCGTTTCTGATCGGGGACAGCCGGGTCGGCAGCGTGCGCCATGCCTTCGCCGACCGCCTGGCCGACTTTCCCGCCGCGTTCGCGGTGGCGCCGGCGGCGGTGCGGCTGGCGTCCGGGCTGGACGGCTTCGAGGCCCGCAGCGACGCGGTGGCGGCGGTCGTCGGCCGGCTCATCGAGGCCGGCGACATCCCCCGATTGAAGCACGAGACCTATCCGGTCATGCCGCATTGGGGCACGCCGCCGCTGATGGCGCTTGACCGCGGCGCGGTGCCGGCCTTCGGCGTCACCGCGTTCGGCATCCACGTCAACGGCTTCGTGCGCACGGCGCAGGGTCTGGAGATGTGGGTCGGGCGCCGGTCCACCGACCGCCGGGTGGCGCCGGGCAAGCTGGACAACCTGGTCGGCGGCGGCCAGCCGCTCGGCATCAGCCTGCGCGATAATCTGGCCAAGGAAGGCGCGGAGGAAGCGGGCCTGACGCCGGAACAGTCGGCCGCGGCGGTGGCGGTCGGCGCCGTGACCTACTGGATGGACACGCCCGCCGGGGTCAAGCGCGACGTGCTGTTCAACTACGACCTGGAGCTGGATCCCGGCTTCGTGCCGCGCAACACCGACGGCGAGGTTGCCGAGTTCCACCGCTGGACGGTGGCCGAGGTGGCGGCGCGGGTGCACGACACCGACGATTTCAAGTTCAACGTCAACCTGGTCGTGATCGACTTCCTGATCCGCCACGGCGTGCTGACGCCGGACGATCCCGACTACCTGACCATCCTGGTCGGCCTGCGGCAGTAGCGTACGCCGGCAAATCCTGCGCCGGCGCCGTGCCACTGCCGCAGTGCGGCAAGAACGGGCGCGGAGCAGCCTTGACAGCTTCCGAGAGCGCTCATTATGTTGCGCAGTATCAGAAGCGCGGCTTCGGCTGCCGGCCAGGATGTCCCCGCTGCCGTGACGCATGACGACCGTGAGCCCCGACTGTCGCAGGACTTCGAAGAGCGGCTGAAGGCGGCGCGGCGTGGGCTGGAAAAGCCCGAACGGCGCGCGGACGGCATGGGCGCGGGCATGCGGATCGCCGTCGAGCTCGCGGCCGCGGTTCTGGTGGGGGCGGGAATCGGCATCGTCCTCGATCGGTGGCTCGGGACCTCGCCCTGGCTGTTGATCGTGTTCTTCATTATCGGAACGGCCGCCGGGTTCCTCAATGTGTATCGGACCGGCCTGGAGCTGGAAAGGCGCGCCAAGGCGGCGCGCGCCGAAGCGGAACGGGAGCGCGGGGCCGGGTCGAACCGCACCGGGCGCAACGGGTGAGTCGGGAGAGGATCGTTGGCAAATCCCCTGGAACAGTTCGAGATCACGCCGCTGGTGCCCATCCGGATCGGCGATCTCGACCTGTCGTTCACGAACTCGGCCCTGTTCATGGTGATCGTCGTCGCGGTCGTCACCGGGCTGCTGACCTACAGCACCCAGGGACGCGCCCTGGTCCCGACCCGATGGCAATCCCTGGCGGAAGTCTTCTACGAACTGATAGCCAATATGATACGGGAAAACGTCGGCTCGGACGGGCGGCGGTATTTTCCGTTCATCTTTACGCTGTTCATGTTCGTCCTGTTCGGCAACGCGATCGGCCTGATCCCCGGCAGCTTCACGATTACCAGCCACATCATCGTGACGTTCGCTCTGGCGCTGTTCATCTTCATTGCGACCACAGTCATCGGCTTTGCCCGCCATGGCACGCACTATCTCAGGATGTTCTTTCCCCACGGTGCGCCGTTGTGGACCAGCGTCATCCTGATCCCGGTCGAGCTCGTGTCCTACCTGTCGCGCCCGGTCAGCCTGTCGGTGCGCCTGTTCGCCAACATGACGGTGGGCCACGTGCTGCTGAAGGTGATCGCCGGCTTCGTTACCGCGCTCGGCGTGTTCGGCGTCGTGCCGCTGGCCGGACTGGTGGTCGTCACCGCGCTGGAGTTGATGATCGCCGTGATCCAGGCTTACGTTTTCGCCATTCTCTCCTGCGTCTACCTCAACGACGCGCTTCACATGCACTGAGGCATCGCCGGCGGCGGGTCCGTCCGCGGCCGCGCCGCCGGGCCCGTCCCGGATCCCCTCCGGAAAACCACCGCATCAGAAAGGACGAACCAATGGAAGTCGAAGCGGCCAAGTTCATCGGTGCCGGCCTTGCGGCCATCGGCATGATCGGCGCCGGTCTCGGCGTCGGCAACGTGTGGGCCAGCTACTTTTCTGCGCTCGCGCGCAATCCCGCCGCCAAGGACGACATCGGCGGCACCATCTGGATCGGCTTCGCGGTGACCGAGGCCATTGCGCTGTTCGCGCTGATCATCGGCCTGATCGCGCTGTTCGCCTAGGGCTGCATCGAGCGGGACGTGCGGGGCCGGGCATCGCCGCGGCCCCGGTCCGGAGAGTGTCCAGATGCCGCAGTTCGACCCGTCGTGGTTTATCAGCCAGGTCTTCTGGCTGGTCGTCACGTTCACGATCATGTACCTGCTGATGTCGCGGCTGGTGCTGCCGCGCATCGGCGAGGTTCTGGAAGAGCGCTCGGAGCGCCTGGCTGCCGATATCGACAGGGCCGAGGCCCTGAAGAAGGAGACCGACGCCGTCGTCGCCCAGTACGAGGCGGAGTTGGCCAAGGCCCGCGAGCAGGCCATCAAGGTGCTGGCCGAGGCCACCCGGGACATCAGCGAGATGTCGAGCCGGCGGCAGCAGGAGTTCGATGCCGAGCTCGCCCGCAAGACCGCCGATGCCGAGGCGCGCATCGACGCGGCCAAGGCGGAGGCCCAGGCCCAGGTGCGTGACATCGCCCAGGCCGCCGCCGGCGATATCGTCGAGAAGCTGATCGGGTCGTCGCCGGCCGGCCAGACCGTCACGCGCAACGTCGATGCCGTCATGAAGGAGAGCGGGTGATGCAGCCCCTGGCCGAACAGCCGTTCCTGGTCGCCCAGGCGGAGCAGGCGACCGGGGCGGACGAGGAGCCGCTCGCCCAGGCGCCGGTCCCCTATGACGGATTGGCCGAGACGATCGAAGAGGGCGCGGACGCCGAGCACGCAGCCGAGTACGAGACAGGCCTGCCGTGGGCCGAGATCTGGATGCTGCTGGCGCTCGGCATCCTGATTGCCCTGGCGTACCGGCCGGCCCGGCGCGCCATTGTCGGCGCGCTGGACGCGCGGGCGGCCAAGATCAAGACCGACCTGGACGAGGCGCAGCGCCTGCGCGAGGAGGCGCAGGCCACGCTGGCCAACTACCAACGCCGCCAGCGCGACGCGTTGGGCGAGGCCAAGCAGATCGTCGAGCATGCCCGCCGGGATTCCGAGCGCATGCGCGCCCAGGCGGCCCGCGACCTGGAGCAGATCCTGGAGCGGCGCGAGCAGCTCGCCATGGACCGCATCGCCCAGGCGGAGGCGTCCGCCATCGCCGAGGTGCGCGAGGTGGCCGTGGACGTCGCGGTCGACGCCGCGCGGCGGATGATCCGCCAGCAGGTGAAGGGGCAAAGGGCGTCGGCGCTGATCGACGAGTCGATCCAGTCGCTGCCCGGCAAGCTGCACTAGCGGCAGACGGGACCGCACGCCGGACCGCAACCGCCTAGTCCTTTTGGCGGAAGGATCTCGGGCGCCGTGTCGGGTAAGACGGGCGGCGCGCCCGGACGCGGTTGCGCCGTGCGCTTGCATATGCCGCAGATCCGCCATGAAGCCGCAGCATCGTCGCGGGCGGTTCCGCTCGGGGCCGCCCGTGACGGCGCCTCGCGTCGAGGACATGCCATGCTTCCTGTCCGATCCCTGCCGCCTCGGCGGCGATCGCCGTACGCCTGCGCCGGCCTGACGGCGGCCGTCCTGCTGACCGCCGCCGCCCCGACGGTCGCCCAGGACGAGCCCGCCGGGGATGTGCCCACCGTGGGTGCGCCGGTGGAGGCACCGGCCGCCGCGCCGCCCGCGCAGGGCTCCGCCGAGCACGGCACCTTCACGGGCATCTTCGAAAACGACCTGCTGGCCAACACCGACCGGCACTACACCAACGGCATCCGGCTGTCCTGGCGGCCCGCCGGCCCGGCCCCGAGCTGGGCCGAGACGGTCGCGGATGCCCTGCCGATATTCCCGGAGGAGCGCGACCTCGGCCTGACCTGGTCCGTGGGCCAGAGCATGTTCACGCCCGACGATATCAGCATCAGCCCGCCGGACCCGGACAACCGGCCCTACGCCGGCTGGCTGTACGGCTCGCTGACGCTGGTCTCCGAGTCCCGGCACTACCTGGACGCCCTGCAGCTCTCCCTCGGCGTCGTCGGCCCGGCCGCGCTCGCCGAGGAGGCGCAGACGTTCGTGCACGAGATCACCGGCTCGCAGGATCCCAAGGGCTGGGACTTCCAGCTCGACAACGAGCCGGGCCTGATCCTCAGCTACGAGCGCCGCTTCCGCCAACTCGGCTACTGGCAGTTCGCAGGCATGGAGGCCGACGTGCAGCCCTACATCGGCGGCGCGGTCGGCAACATCGTCACCCAGGCCTATGCCGGCGGCATCGTCCGCATCGGCCAGAACATGCCGGGCGACTACGGCCCGCCGCGCATCCGCCTGGGCGCGCCGAGCGCCGACGTGTTCAACCCGAGCGACGGGTTCGGCTGGTACGCGTTCCTCGGCACCGAGGGCCGCGCCGTCGCCCGCAACATCTTCCTGGACGGCAACACCTTCCGTGACAACACGCCGAGCGTCGACCGCAAGCCCCTGGTCGCGGACGTCGTCGGCGGCGTCGCCGTGACCTACGGCAACCTCCGTTTCGCCTACAGCCATGTCCTGCGCAGCGAGGAGTTCGACGGGCAGGACGACCCCGACAGCTTCGGGTCGATCAGCCTGACGATCGAGTTCTGACCGCACGCGGCCCTCATGCCCGCGGCCAATGCCGACCAAAGCAGGGGGCCGGCGGAGCCGGGGACGGGTTGCGGCGCTTTGCATCGGGACGTATGCATGGCACCGGTGCTTGATGTCCCCCTCTGACCGGAGGTCCCGCTCATGACCCGTACCCCGATGCCGCCCCGCCGGGGCCTGTCGCGCCGTGCCGCCCTGTCCGCGCTGGCCGCCGGCACGGCGGCGGCGGGAACCGCGCTGGTGCTGCCCCGCGCGCCGGTCCGCGCCCAGGAGGAGCGCGTGATCGACGTCGGGCCCGAGCACTTCTACCGGACGCCGAGCGAGGCGGCCAACGTCGTGCAGGACGGCTATACCGTGCGCATCGCCCCCGGCGAATACGTCGACTGCGCGAGCTGGCGGGCCAACAACCTGCGCATCATCGCGCCCGAAGGGACCGCCCACGTCCGCGACCGCACCTGCGAGCGCAAGGCGATCTGGATCATCTCCGGGAATGACGTGGTCGTCGAGAACATCACGTTCTCGGGCGCCCAGGTGCCCGACATGAACGGGGCCGGCATCCGCGCCGAGGGCCGAAACCTGACCGTGCGCAACTCATCGTTCATCGACAATCAGATGGGGATCCTGACCGATCCCGCCCCCGACAGCACGCTGATCATCGAAGGCTGCACCTTCGAGCGCAACGGCGAGTCGCACGGCATCTATGCCAATCCCATAGCCCGGCTGCGCGTCGCCAACTCGGTGTTCCGCGCGCACCGCATCCGCCACAACATCAAGTCGCGCGCCCTGGTCACCGAGGTCGTCGACAACGTCATCGAAGACGGGCCGAACGGGTCGAGCAGCTATCTGATCGAGGCGCCCAACGGCGGCACCGTGACCATCACCGGCAACACCCTGCACAAGGGCCCGAACACCGACAACCCCGGGACCGCCATCTTCCTCGGCGCGGAGGGCGACCTGCTGCCCAGCGAAGGCATCTTTGTCGCCGACAACGTGTTCGAGAACGACGGTCCCACGATCACCGTCTTCGTGCGCAACAACACCGAGACGCCGGCCGTGCTCCAGCGCAACCGGCTGCAGGGCTCGGTCGTCCCGCTCGAGGGGCCGGGCGAGCTGATTCCTTGACGCCGGGATCCGGGCGCGGCCCGGTCACCGCTTCGTGATGCCGCGTCATTTGCCGGCGCGGCGGCCCGCCGCCATGTCGCCGGGAAGACGCCACGACGAAGCGAAGGATCGGGACCATGCACCGCAGAACCCTGCTCGGCACCGCCGGCTCGGCCGCCGTGCTGACGGTTGCGGCCACGCCGGCCGCGGCGCAGCTGTTCGGGGCACCGGAGCCGGATCTCTGGCCGCGCTGGCAGGCGCATGACCCGGACAGCACGGCGCGCATCGACCACGGCACCTGGGACGCGCTCCTGGAGCGCTACGTCTCGGCCCACGGCGACGGGATCAACCGGGTCGACTACCGCGGCTGGGGCAACAGCGGCCGCGCCGGTCTGCGCAGCTACATCGACGCGCTGGCGGCCGTTCCGGTCAGCCGGCGGAACCGGGCCGAGCAGTTTGCCTACTGGGTCAACCTGTACAACGCCCTGACCGTGGACGTCGTGCTCGACCATTATCCGGTGGACGGCATCCGCGACATCGACATCTCGCCCGGCCTGTTCTCCGACGGGCCGTGGGGGCGCGCGCTGGTCACCGTCGAGGGCGTGGAGCTGACCCTGGACGACATCGAGCACCGCATCCTGCGGCCGATCTGGCGCGACCCGCGGATCCATTACGCCGTCAACTGCGCGGCGCTGGGCTGCCCGAACCTGCAGCGCCGGGCCTTCTCCGGCAGCAACCTCGAGACCCTGCTGGACGATGGCGCCCGCACCTTTGTCAACCACCCGCGCGGCGCCGAGGTGCGCGACGGCGGGCTGTACGTGTCGAGCATCTACGCGTGGTTCCAGGAGGACTTCGGCGGCAGCGACAGCGGCGTGATCGCGCATCTGCGCCGCTACGCCGGGCCGGACCTCGCATCGCGGCTTGAGGGGATCACGCGCATCGCCGGCCACAGCTACGACTGGAGCCTGAACGACGCCACCGGGGCGGGCTGAACGGGCCTCGGGCCCGAGCGGCGCCAATCCCGCGCCGTTGACAAGGCGATGCGGACGCGGCCATAACCGGCCGCCATGACATTAACCGTCGCCGCCATTCACCGCTTCCCGGTCAAGGGCCTGAACCCGGAGCCGCTGGACAGCGTCGTTCTGGAGACGGGGGAGTGCCTGCCCCATGACCGGCGCTTCGCCATCGCCCACGGCGCCAGCCGGTTCGACGCCCGCGACCCGGACTGGCAGCCCAAGCAGCAGTTCCTGACGCTTCTCAAACACGAGTGGCTGGCGCACCTGTCGGTCAGCTTCGACGAGGCCAGCGGCCTGCTTACCCTGTGCCGCAACGGCAGGCCCGTTGCCCGCGGCAACGCCACGTCGCCGATCGGGCGCGAGGTCATCAACCAGTTCCTGGCGGCGTTCGTGCGCGGCCGGGCGCCGGGCCCGTGCAAGCTGGTCGAGGCGCCGGGCATCGCCTTCACCGACACGCAGGACAACTTCGTGTCGATCATCAACCGGGCCTCGGTCGCCGATCTCGAGCGCGTGACGCGCAAGCCGCTGGACCCCGTGCGCTTTCGCGGCAACCTGCTGATCGAGGGGGCCGAACCCTGGGCCGAGTCGGAGTGGGTCGGCCGGACCATCCGGGTGGGCGGGGCCCGGCTCGTGGTGGTCGAGCCGATCGGCCGTTGCGCCGCCACCACGGTCAATCCGGCGACGGCCGAGCGGGACGTGAACGTGCCGAAGGCCCTGATGACCGGCTTCGGTCACGACGCGTGCGGCATCTATGCCGAGGTCGTCGAGGGCGGCACCGTGGCCGCCGGAGATCCCCTCACGCTGCTCTGACCGTGTCCCGCGGACGTGTCCCGGCCGCCGCGCGGCCGGAGCCGCGCAGTTGGGGCCGGCCGGCGGGGTCCGCTATTCGCCGTCGGCCTCGCCGGGGCTCGCGTCGACGCTTTCCGCGCTGCCGTTGCCCGTGGCCCGGCGCTGGCGGGGGACCCGCCGGCGCGGCCGCGGCGCCCGCGCGGTCTCCTGCTGCTCGACGTTGTCGGAGCTCTCGCCGCCGTCAGTGTCGGTGTTTATCGGCGCCAGCTCGGTGATCGGGCTGGACTCGTCGGTGCTGTCCAGCTCGGTCTCGGACTCGTCCTGCTGGCGCGGGTCCTCGCCGAACTCCAGCTCGGGCGGGCGCATGTCGCGCGGATCGAACTCGCGCTGGCTGCGGTCCCGTTGTTGGCCATTGACGCGCTGCTGCCCCCCCTCGCGCGGCCCACCCTCGCGCTGACCGTTGTCGCGGGCGCCGTTGTCCCGCGGCCCCGCCTCGCGCTGTCCCCCATCGCGCGCTCCGCTCTCCCGCGGCTGCTCGTAGCCCGGCTGCGGCCGCTCCGTCTGCTGATACGCCTCATTGATGGCGTTTATGATACGGTAGTAGTGCTCGGCATGCTGGAGATAGTTTTCCGACATGATGCGGTCACCGGATGCCGAAGCGTCGCGAGCGAGCGTCAGGTACTTCTCATGCACCTGATATGCATTCCCGCGAATCCGGACCTCCGGACCGTTGCTGTCGAAGGTCTGGTTCCGGTTGGGCATGTTGGGTCGGCGATTGGGACTGCTGCTGCGGCCGCGTGTCCGCCTGGAGTTTGGTCCTTGTCTCATTAAAGTCCAGCTTCGCTTAGTTGAGGGTATGGTCCCGCTAATACTGCTGGTGCTACGCGAGATGCGGCGCGCGGCCGGCTCCGGCCAGAACGTCGTTCTGCGAACAATGCCGTCTCAGAGCCGGTCTGGATTCGCCTCGCCGAGCCGGGTAGTCCCCCCTATCCGGCCTCGCGGTCATTTCGACCCTAGCGGCAGGTTAGAAGGAATCCAACTTCTTTTTGCCGCCCTGATAGCGCACGATTACACAACGCACAGTGCCCGCAAGGTCTTTCCGCTCACCGGCCGTCGTCCCGCCGCCGGCCGTCAGCAGCGCCGCCGCCGCGCCAACCTGCCCCGCACCAACCTCCACCACCGCGTGCCCGTCCGGGCGCAGCACGCCGGGCAGCGCCGCCGCCAGCCGCCGATAGGCGTCCAGCCCGTCCGCGCCGCCGGCCAGCGCCGCACGCGGATCGAAGCGCGCCACCTCCGGCGCCAGTGCCGCCACATCCGGCTCCGCGACATAGGGCGGATTGGCGACGACCAGGTCGAACCGGGCCGGCGCCAGCGCCTCGGTCCAGTCGCCGGCGACGAACGCCGCCCGCTCCGACAGGCCCAGGTGCCGGGCATTGCGCTGCGCGGTCCGCACGGCCTCGATGCTCAGATCGACGCCGACCCCGCGCGCCGCGGGCCGTTCCGACAGGACCGCGAGCAGCAGGCATCCGGTGCCCGTGCCGAGGTCCAGCACGTCGGCCGGCGCATCCCGGTCCGGCAGCAGGCCGAGCGCCGCTTCGACCAGTGTCTCGCTGTCCGGTCGCGGGTCGAGGGTCGCCGGCGACAGTTCGAAGTCCAGGCTCCAGAACTCGCGCCGCCCCACGATCCGAGAGACCGGCTCCCGCCCGGCCCGGCGCGCCACCAGCATCGCATAGTCGACCATTCCGTCCGGGTCCGCCCGCAGGTCGCGCGCCGCGAGCAGGCCGACCCGGTCAAGGCCGAAGGCATGCTGCGCCAGCAGCCGGGCATCCGTCTGCGCGTCCGGCACCCCGACCTGCGCCAGCGCCGCCGCCGCGGCCGCCACCGCCTCGCCGAGCGTGGGTGCGACGTCGGCGACGACCGGAACGATCAATGCTGCATGGCCAGGCGCGCCGCCTGGTCCTCGGCCACCAGGGCGTCGATCAGTTCGTCCAGCGCCTCCCCGGCCAGCACCCGGTCCAGCTTGTACAGGGTCAGGTTGATCCTGTGGTCGGTGACCCGGCCCTGCGGAAAATTGTAGGTGCGGATGCGCTCCGACCGGTCGCCGCTGCCGACCTGCGCGCGGCGATCGGCGGCCCGCTCCGCAGCCCGCGCCGCGCGCTCCTGCTCGTAGAGCCGGGCCCGCAGGATCTTCATGGCCTTGGCGCGGTTCTTGTGCTGCGACTTCTCGTCCTGCTGCGACACCACGATGCCGGTCGGCAGGTGGGTGATGCGCACGGCGCTCTCGGTCTTGTTGACGTGCTGACCGCCGGCGCCCGACGCGCGGAACACGTCGACGCGCAGGTCGCCCTCGTCGACGACGACATCGACATCCTCCGCCTCGGGCAGCACCGCGACCGTTGCCGCCGAGGTGTGGATGCGGCCGCCGGCCTCGGTCTCCGGCACCCGCTGCACCCGATGGACGCCGCTTTCGAACTTGAGGCGGGAGAACACGTTGCGGCCGCTGATCTCGACCGTCGCCTCCTTGATGCCGCCAATCCCGGTGTCGCTGGCCGACAGCACCTCGAACCGCCACCCGTTCGCGCCGGCGTAGCGCTGGTACATGGCGAGCAGGTTGCCGGCAAACAGCGCCGCCTCGTCCCCGCCGGTGCCGGCGCGGATCTCCAGGATGACGTTCTTCTCGTCCGCCTCGTCCTTCGGCACCATGAGCAGCCGGAGCTCGTGCTCCAGTTCCGGCAGGCGGCTCTTCAGGTCGTGGTATTCCTGCTCGGCCAGCGCGCGCATCTCGCCGTCGACATCCGGATCGTCGGCCATCTGGCGCAGGTCGGCGAGCTCGCCCCGCGCCGCGTTCAGCGCCTGGATCCGCGCGGCAACCGGCTCGAGGTCGGCGTACTCCTTCGACATGGCGGTGAACGCATCGGGGGTCAGGTCACCCCCGGCCATCGCGTCGCGAAGCTCATCGACGCGCATCAGCACCCTGGCGAAGCTTTCCTCGACACTCACCGGTATCCGTTCCCCGCAATATGAAGACTGCATCCGGCCCGCGCCCGATTGCGCCGGCATGCCGGAGCGGGGCACCGCCGCGGGCGATTTTTCAAAATGACCGCAAGCCGGCCCCGATGGCAATGATCGCCGCACACCAAAAACGGGTCCCGACTGCCCTGAGCCGGGTCCGCAGGCAGGTACACCCATGGCCGTGACGAACAGAAATATGGTTGCGCGTCCGGCTGGATCAAGCCGACGGCCGGCGGTGACGGCGCCCATCGCCGGCCGTTTCGACATCCGTATCGACCGATGCGCCCGGCCGGTCCGGCCCCTCAATCGCCGCCCGACGAGACGGCCAGCGGCGTGACCGACGACTCGAGCGGTTCGATCGAGCCCATGATCCGGCCGCCGGCCTCGACCATCAGCTCGCCGTACCGGACCGTCCCGGACACGGTGCCGGTGCCGCGCAGCTCCAGCCGGCCGCGCACGCTCAGGTCGCCTTCGAAACGGCCGGCGATGTCGGCCTCCTGGATGTCGGCGCTGCCCTTGAACACGCCGCTGTCGGCGATGTCGATGCGGCGGCAGTCCTTCAGCTTGGCCTCGATGCGGCCCTCGACGACCAGGTGGTCGCAGGCGCTGATCTCGCCGCTGAGGCCGATGCCGCGGCCGACGATGAGCTTGCGCCCGGTGTCGCCGACGGCGCGCGCCGGCGAGTCGCCCGCGTCCGGCGTACCGGGGGCGGAGCCCATGGCATCCGGGCTGCGGCTGGGAATGCCAAGGACGGAGGGCTTCGACGGGATCCGGGGGTTGGTGGCCATGCTCGAGTCCTTGGGTAGCGGTCGGGACGGGCTCAGGGTGTCGGACCCCCGCCGGGGGTCGGGCGCCGGCTCCGGCGACGGCGGGGGTGGCTCGGAGGAGGATCTGCGGTTGAACACGGGCGTTGTTTCCTGTCAGGGTTTTGACGATCGGTCCGCCATCCCCGGCTGCACCGGCGCTTCCGGCCGGTGGGTGCGGCCTAACAGCCGCGGACGGCGATCGGGTGTGCAAAAGCTGTGATACCGAATTGGTGCAGTTGACTCGCAAGCCGGTGGACTTTTTCGCATAGCATGCTATTACATTGACGCCAAAACGGCCAGACCCTAGCTTCGGTCGCGCATTCAGGCACAGCCGGCAGGCGCCCCGACGGGTTGCCCGCGGGCGCCACGAAACGAAGTCGGGCAGCATGCCCCTTTTTTCTCACATCCCCCCGAACGCCCGGTGTGCGGGCGGCCGGCACCAGGGCGGCGGACGCCGGACGCGCCGGACGTTCGCGGCCCCGGTCCTGAGCCTGGCTCTGGCGGCGGTCCTGATCGCCGGATGCGCCCTGTTCCCGGAGGACCGGGCGCTGCCGGCCGGCCCGGAAGGCCCGACCGTGACCGTGACGGGAGGCGACACGCTGGCGGGCATCGCCGCGCGCTACGGCGTTCCGGTGGCCGACCTGGCCGCGCTCAACGCACTGGACCCGGCCGAGAGGCCGGCCCCCGGCACCACGCTGGTGCTGCCGCGCGCCCGCGACTACGTGGTCCGGCCCAACGACACGCTGTCGGCGATCGCGCATCGCTTCGGCGTGCCGTTCGAGGAGCTGGCCGCGCTCAACGAGCGCAGCCGGCCGTACACGATTTATATTGACGAGACGCTGCGGGTGCCGGTCGCCACGGACGAGGCCGGCATCGCGCAGCCGCTGCCGCCGCCGCCCCGCACCGCCCCCGGGCCGGTGCGCAGCCGGACGGCGGTTGCCGTGCCGGGGCCGCCCCCCGAGGAGCCCGAGGACGGGGTCGAGGAAGAAGCGGCGGACGCAGGCGCCGACGAGGCGGCGGAGGACGCGGCCAAGGCCGTGGCGCCGGATGCCCTGGACGAACCGGCACGGGACGAACCGGGAAGGGTTGCCCTCGATACCATCGTCGGGTATGACGAGACGACCGTTGCGGAACTACTCGGTGCTCCCGATAGCTCCGAAGACGATCCGCCGGCGCGCGTCTGGCAGTACGCTTCCGAAAATTGCGTACTTGACGTCTATTTCTACATGGAACTCTCAACGCGCAACTACAGGGTTCTTTCATACGAGCTGGACAGCGCTCATGATGCCCCGGATGTCGAGCAGCAGTGCATCACCGAACTTGTCGATGCCGGCCGTCCCTCAGGAGGCGGCCCAGGCGCGGGTCGCTCTGGTGGATGACGATCCCCTGTTCGTCGCGGCCCTCGGGCAGAACCTGGCCGATGCGCGGTTCGACGTCGTGACCTTCGGCAACGGCCCCGCCGCCCTCGGCTATTTCGACGGCGGCGGCGGTGCGGACCTGATCCTGCTGGACTGGCGCATGCCCGAGCTGGACGGCATCGACGTGCTGCACCGGCTGCGCCAGCGCGGCAACGACGTGCCGGTCATTTTCCTGACGGTGCTGAGCGACCAGATCTACGAGGAGGCGGCGCTGGCCGGCGGCGCCATCGATTTCGTCGAGAAGTCGCGCAGCTTTTCCATCCTGCTGCGCCGCATTCAGCTCATCCTGGACGGCCGCAAGGGCGGCGGCGAGGGCGCCGCCGAGGGTGCGGAACCGGCTCCCGAGACCCGGCTGGAGCTCGGCCTGCTGCAGCTCGACCTGGAGGCCTGCCGGGCGCTGTGGCGGGAGCGGCAGGTGGACCTGACGCTGACCGAGTTCACGATCGTCAAGGCCATGGCAACGCGGCCGGACCAGGACCTGTCCTACCGCGCCATCTACGACCTGGTCCGCGGCGCGGGGTTCGTTGCCGGCTACGGGGCGGTCGGGTATCGTTCCAACGTGCGCCAGTTCATCAAGCGCATCCGGCAGAAGTTCCGTGCGGTCGACCCAACCTTTGACAACATCGAGAATTACCCGGGATTCGGGTACCGATGGCGACAGGAGCCCGGCTAGCCCGGCCGACCTGACGGCGCGCGCGCCGTTGCGGGAGGCGGCCGACGACGCCGGTGCGCCCGCCCCGGCCGCCGGTGACGAGCCGCCCCGCCGGTTCCTGCAGTCGCTGGCGTTGCGGCTGGTCTTCCTGGTGATCGTGTTCGTCACGGTGCCGATCCTGATCTACCAGCAGTTCCGTGCCGCCGACCTGGAGAAGCGGGAGCTGCTGCTGCAAAGCGCCCAGCTCCAGGGCGAGCTGCTGGCCCGCGCCCTGGCCTCGCTGCTCGACGACGCCGACGGCATCATCCCGGCCGACCTGTCCGACCGCCTCGCCGCGCTGGCCGAGGGCGACGCGCGCGTCAAGCTGCTGCTGCGCCCGCGCGGGGTCAGCGGCGCCTACGGCTTCTTCTATGTCGCGGCGGCGCCGCCGGTGACCACGGCCTCGCTGGAGCGCGAGCGCCAGCAGCTCATCGAGCAGGGCATCCTGGGCCGGCTCGGCATGACCTGCAGCGGCAACACGCCGCTGGCGTTGCGCCTGCCGACCGGCGACGAGGGCGAGGAGCTGATCACCTCGATCACTCCGCTCAACACCGACTTCGGCTGCTGGGCGATCGTCATCTCGCAGGCGTCGGAGGCCTATCTGGGCTCGTCCATCGACCGCCAGTACTGGCGCACGCCGGAGGTGCGCGTCGCCGCCATGATCTACGTCGCCATGGCGGCCCTGGTACTGCTGCTGTTCGTGAGCATCTGGCGCAGCCTGCGCCGGTTCGGCCGGGTGGCGCGCCAGATCGGCTCGGACGCCGCCGGCGGCGCGTCGTTCGCGGCGCAGAACACGGTGCCGGAGCTGCACACCGTGGCCCAGGACTTCGACCGGCTGGTCGACACGCTGCGCCGGTCCGCCGAAAGCATCCGGCGGGCCGCCGAGGACAACGCCCATGCCTTCAAAACCCCGATCGGCGTGATCCGCCAGGCCGTCGAGCCGCTGCGCCGCCTGGCGCAGCCGGACGCGCGCGGCCGGCAGGCCATCGACATGATCGAGCAGGCGCTGTCCCGCCTCGACGTGCTGGTGTCGTGCGCCCGGCAGATGGACGAGGTGACCGCCGACCTGCACGACGTGCCGGTGGCCGAGGTCGGGCTGGCCGAGCTGCTGCACCGCACGCTCAGCGGCTATGCCGCGGTGGAGGCGGCGCGGCGCGTGCACTTCCGGCTGGCGGTGCGCGCCCGGCCCAAGGTGCGCGCGTCGGAGGACCAGCTCGGCACGGTGATCGAGAACGTGATCGACAACGCGGTGCGGTTCTCGCCGGTCGGCGGCACGGTGACCATCACCCTGGACCGCAGCGGCGCCATGGCCGACCTGTCGATCGCCGACGAGGGGCCGGGGGTGCACCCGGACAACCTGGACCGCATCTTCGACCGCTATTTCTCCGAAGGCTCGCCCGCCCCCCCGGCCGGCAACGGCGCCGGCGAGGGCGAGCCCGGCGGCGACGGCGCCAACGGGGACGGCGCCGGCGCCAACGGCGGCGGGGATGGCGAGCCGCATTTCGGCATCGGTCTGTGGATCGTGCGCCGCCACGTCGAGGCGCTGGGCGGCCGCGTGCACGCCGAGAACCGCCCCGCCGGCGGCCTGCGCGTCATGCTGAGGCTGCCGCGCGCCGTTTGAGCGGGGCGCGGGCGACAGAACAGGCCCCGCCCGGCTGCGCGCAATGTATTGGCGCAAAAGGGTTATTCTCTATCACAGCAATGATACACCCGTTGCGCGCTGCACCACCTATCCTGGAAGACGAAATCGAAGACGACGGCGGCGTCGGGGGCTGGCTCCCGGCGCCGCGGCACCGGGCGGAGCCGCGAGGCTGACGCATGCGCCGCGGGCCGGACACCGACCACCGTCGCGCCCATCCGCGAGGCCGGCCATGCACATGCTCATGAAGGACCGGAACGGACAGCACCCGCTCGGCACCCTGGCCCGGTCGATCGGGCTGTTGCGCGGCACGCGCCTGTGGCTCTCGCTGTTCCACTTCCGGTTCAGCGGCATGGAGACGGCCGCCGCGGCCGAGCTGGCCGGCGACCTGTTCGACGGCCGCGGCCTGCTGCACCGCAGCCGGGACGGCGCCTTCCTGCTGCTGGTGCCGCGCTTCACCGCGGACGCGGGCGCGCTGACCCGCCAGGTCGAGGACGGGTTGCGCGCCGCCGTCACCGTGCCGTGCGCCGGCAGCAGTGCCGAAGCCGCGGTCGAACTGGTCGACCTGCACTGCCGCGCCGACGCCGTCGGCAGCCCCGACGACCTGCTGCTGGAACTCGCCGTCCAGTCCCCCCGCCTGATCGTCCCGCACCGGCACTAGGGCGTGTCTGCAAAGCCTACAGCAACAGGCGGATCATGCCAATTTTGACCATGGTGAGGTAGTTGGCGGCTCGCTTTTCGTAGCGCGTGGCGATGCGGCGGTACTGCTTGAGGCGGTTG
>Ga0081528_100367_pt1 | contig 25415 bp, 20 predicted proteins | sample HotLakmasection4_FD_71011 | JGI IMG/M metagenome (GOLD analysis project Ga0081528, IMG submission 71011) | Hypersaline microbial mat communities from Hot Lake, Washington, USA - Section #4 (SPADES assembly) (version 2) | ecosystem: Environmental > Aquatic > Non-marine Saline and Alkaline >...
TATCACTGGCAAATGAAGTACTGAACTTGTTTATATGGAATAACACGAGCCGTATGATGGGAGACTATCACGTACGGTTCTGTGAGAGGCTTAGGGGTGAAACTCCCCTTTGCCTACTCGGCGTCTTTGTGACTTCGTGGCAGTAAACTGGAGGTCTTTACCACGAGGACACGAGGTCGCGAAGCAACACGAAAAAGCCTTACTACAACTATTTATAAGTAAACTAAAGAATTTAAATTGAACTATGGGTAAGTATACTTTTTGGACAGCCTCCAATAGAGGATTGATTATCAAAACTTAGATAAACTTTTCCTGAACAGTCAGAATCAGCATTTGTTGCTGATTTCAGAATCGTTTAGGACAGGATTGTGCTTAAACCTCTTTTAAATGTACCAGGTAAGGTTTAACAACAGGTTTTGTTAAGGCAATAATGTGTTTTGTATCGGCAGCTTTGGAAAACTCAATGGCGTTTTTTCCATCTTCCAGAATCCAGATACTTTCGTTTTCATACTTATATGCCTCACTGTAGCTTTCGTTCGCTTCATAATAAAACCGAACGCTTTCATCATCGTGAGGGAAACCGTTTTTCTCCAGATAAATTTTTGTTCTCTGGTGGATTTCTTTTCGGTTGTGATCGCGTTCCTTTCGGCCGGAAAACGATGTTCTGAAAAGCCTGCGGTTCAGAAATCTGTCGGAAAGATCGGCGAGAATTTTGTCAGGGTGCGATCGCCAGCCTTTAATTGTGATGAAAATATCGTTGTCGTCGAGCAGAAGGTACTGCTGCATCATCTTATCAGAGATTTTCTTTTGCGATGAAGGTTTTCTGCTGATAAAGTAGGCAAGGGGCTCTGAAGAGATTGGCACTTCCTCTCCGTTTTTAATCAGAAATTGAGCACGCTCAAATATTTTACGAAGCATGGCATCGGCACTCAGAACGGTTTTATGCAAATACACCTGCATGTACATCAGTCTGCGGGAAAGAATATAATTTTCAACGGCGTAGATTCCCTTTTTTTCGATGACAACATTGCCGTTGAACACACGCATGGTTTTTAAAATCCGGTTTATTCCGACCGAACCTTCAGAAACGCCTGTAAAAAAACTGTCGCGTTTCAGGTAGTCGAGCCTGTCCATATCCAGCTGCGATGAAATAAGCTGATGAAGGAATTTCTTGGGGTAGAGATTTTTAAAAATTGAAATCGCCACGTCGAGTTCGCCATCAAACTCCTTATTTAAAGACTCCATTATTTTGAGGCTCATCATCTCGTGGTTGAAATCACGGATAAGAGTATGTTCCAGAGTGTGGGAGAGCGGACCGTGGCCAATATCGTGAAGTAAAATCGCTATCAGTGTTCCCCGAACTTCCGCATCGCTGAGCGTGGTGTCTTTTTCACGTAAAATTTTAAGCACACGCTGCCCCAGCTCCATTGCACCAATAGCATGAGAGAAACGCGAATGCTCGGCGGCCGGAAACACCAGGTAGCCAAGGCCAAGCTGGCGTATTCTGCGCAGCCTCTGTACGTAGGGGTGATCAATCAGACGAAGAACAACGCCCTTTGGAATGGTAATAAATCCGTGTACAGGATCGCTGAAAATCTTGTATTGAGTACTTTTATCCATTAGTCATATGTTTAAACAGATACCTTTCTTTGTCAGGAATTTCAGGCAGTCGTGCAGGCCGCTGCTTCTCCAGGTTGAACCACACGCCGGTAGTTTTGGCAACCGCTTTTAAGGTATGGCTTTTTTTGTCGTAAATGGCCTGTATTCCGTTAATGCTGCTGTTTCCGAACTCCTCAACCGAGCTCCCTGCCATGAGTGTCTCACCCAGTATAACAGGCTGCACATAATCTATCTCCAGATGAACCAGTACAAAACTGTATCCATCCTGCATACTGTCGTTAAATTCTGGAATAGCGTGAATAAAATCGATTCTCGCCTCTTCAAAGTAAGTGTTAAAAACGGCGTTGTTTACGTGATTTAGCGGGTCAAGATCACGAAACCGTACATTTATTTCAGTCCAGTGATAAAATTGCTCTTTTTGATAGGGTGGTTTAATCATATCTGAGTGCTTTCAATTCTTGTTTCTATTGATTTGATGAAATGAATGGTTCAAAGAGTTCGGTTGCTTATATTAATCACTTAAATATAAACAGATAAAAGAGTAATAATGTTTGATAACGAATCTCAGAAGTTTTTTGAAGAGCTCATCATCACCCCAAGCCCAACCGGTTATGAGTCTGCAGGACAGAAAGTATGGAAAAATTATGTCTCACAGTTTGCATCTAAAGTGGAATCGGACTCCTACGGTTCTGCCCTGGCTAAGCTCGATACCAATTCCGTACTGCCAACTATAATGATTGAAGCTCACGCCGACGAAATTGGAATGGTGGTACAGCATATCTCGGACAAGGGATTTATTACTCTCAATAAACTTGGCGGAAGCGACTCAACTATTGCTCGGGGTAAAAAAGTCTTTATCCATAACAAGAACGGTACGGTAACCGGCGTAGTGGGAAACACGGCAATTCACCTGCAAGACAATAAGAACGGCGGAGGAAAGCAGCCCGCCTGGAAAGATATTTTTGTGGATATCGGTGTCTCGAGTAAGGAAGAAGCGCTTGAGCTTATCCAGGTAGGAGACCCCATAACCTACACGGATGAGCTGGAACATCTGAATGATGATATTATTACCGGCCGCGCACTGGATAATCGTGTAGGCGGATTCGCGATTGCCCAGGTATTAAAAAATCTGAGTAAACGAAAAAATGAGCTTAAAGTTAATGTAATGGCGCTGAACTCCGTACAGGAAGAGGTGGGAGGCTTTGGCGCACGCATGATGAGTTTTCGACACATGCCTGATGCTGCAATTGTCACAGATGTTACGCACGCCACAGATTCCCCGGGCATTAACAACAAAGAGCACGGCACCATTACATTGGGTGGCGGGCCATCAGTTCAGCACGGAGGAGCTAACCATCCGGCGGTAGTTCGCCTGATTGAAGAGACAGCTGAGAAAAAAGAGATCTCTATACAGCACGAAGCAACCAGTGTTCGAACAGGAACGGATACCGACAGTATTTTCTACCAAAAAACGGGAATTCCCAGTGCGCTTATTTCACTTCCGCTGCGATATATGCACTCTCCTGTTGAAACGGCATCGCTGAGTGATATTCGAGCACTGATTGACCTGATGACAGAAAGCGTACTTGCCATGGAAACCGATCAGGTATTTGAAATATCATGAAAAATGTAAAAAATATTCCAGTACTGAATTGCCTGGTCTTTTCTCTGCTTCTGATGTGGATATGTACGGGTACTAAAAACGCGCTGGCACAAAGTTCTGCAGCGATAACTCCCCAGGAAATCATTACTCTTTTTAATGGGGAAGATCTCTCGGGTTTTTATACATGGCTTGAAGGCGGCCTGGATTATGAGGATCCCAGTCGCGTTTTCTCCTTGTTGATAACATTGACGGTGCACCGGCCATTCGCGTGAGCGGTGAGGACTGGGGTGGATTTGTTACGGAAGAGTCCTACTCAAATTATCACCTGATTGTCGAGTTCAGATGGGGAAACGTTACCTATGGCGATCGCAAATTTAAGGCGATGGACAGCGGTATCTTGCTGCATTCGGAAGGGCAGGATGGAAATACCGAACAGGAGTTTGACGGTGCCTGGATGCGCTCTGTAGAGTACCAGCTAATAGAAGGCGGCACAGGTGATGTTATTCTCGTTGGGGGCTATAACGATTCGGGAGATTTTGTAACGCCCTCGATGAAGGCATCCGTTAAGCAGGACTATTACGGACAGTTTTTCTGGAGTGAGAATGGGGAAGTTCGGGAGTTTGAAAGCGGACGCATTAACTGGTATGGCAGAGATCCCGACTGGAAGGATGAACTCGGATTTCGCGGGATTCAGGATGTTGAAAACCCGGTGGGTGAGTGGAATCGCGCTGAGATTATTGCTGACGGAAACACATTTATTTACATACTTAACGGAGTCGTTGTGAACAAGGGGTTTGATTCAGATTTGAACGAAGGGAAAATTATGTTCCAGTCTGAAGGGGCTGAAGTTTTCTTCAGAAGAATTGAGTTGCGCCCTTTAAAATAATGATACTTTAAATTGGCAGGTTTGAGCTTGAAGGTTGCCAGATATATCAAAAAGGTTCCTTTTATAGCACATAAGCTGTATGCAAAATTTGTTTACAGGGCAAATTCCCCATATTTCAAAGATTTTAAGAGGGTTTACCATCTGCACTTAAGAAAATGTGCCGGTACAAGTCTCAACTCTGCTTTTTGGGATCTTTCAGGATTTAGTCTTAAGAGTGCAGGCAGCAAATCACTGATAACGAATGGTGGTTTTGTATTTGTCAGAAATCATAAAGGGTTGATTGAAGCGGGCGACTACTTTTTTGGGAATTCGCATTTACCATTTTGGGCTCTCAATCTTCCAGACAAGACATTTATATTTACCATGATGAGAAATCCCTTAAGCCGGTTACTCTCTCTTCATCGATATTATCGGTGGATAAAAACAACGAACCCTGCTAAAGCTTCCGAGAAAGAGCCTTACTATCATTTGCTGGTGCATAATATTGGTGATATTCCGGAATCCCCGCTGGAGTTTGCAAGTCGTCTTAAAAGAAACACGTTAGAGCCTCAACTCTATGCATTCTCGAAGAGTTTTGATACTGATGAAGCTTTACAAAACCTTTCAAAGATAAATGCAGTTTACTTTCAGGATAATTTTAAAGGAGCTTTGCATCATTTGGGTCTGCAAACCGGATACAATCTTAAGTTAGTGCACGAACGCGGGTTTTACAGCAGTTCCGATAAAACATCACCCGCTTCAGTTGAACTGGAGAAAATAAAGGAGATGTTAACTGCGGAGTATCATTTCTATGATGCGGCAAAAAAGTTGTATTCGTAATTAATGTTGTGTCAGCTGCGGTTCACAAAATGAGTATTTCCCTTCACGCTTTCGTGAATGGCGGCTTTGGCTACGGTATCCGGCCCGTAGCAGTTGTTCAGACAGTCTGTGGCGCGGTAAAGATGGCGCACATTTTCGTTTTCCCGGAAAAAGATTTCGAGCTGTTCGGTCTGCTGCATCTCAATGGTATGAAGGCCTATTCCCCGTATCTTAATTCCCTTTCTGATCGCACTTTGGGTTAAATCCATCGCTTTTTCGAGGCAGGCGTTTAGTACGTAGTCGTCGAGGTTGGTGAATCCATCGGTTGTAAATGCAAAGCTGATTCCCTCCCAGTGAGCCTCCTGGTAGCGGATATGGCAGCTCCACCGGCGGGCTTTACGTCTGTACCCCCTCATGCGGTAGCAAACCTTCCGAACGGCTTTTACGATTTCTCCCTTCACTAAAACGGGGTCGTCGGTCCAGTCGGAAAAGGTGTGCATGTAGCTTACCTCATCGGGGATATGAATTTCGCTGGTGAGTACTTTTGCTCTGTCCCGCCCGGTTACCGTTTCCCAGAAAAGCTGCCCCTGCATTTCGCCAAAGAGTTTTTTAAACGGTGCGGGACCCTGTTTGTGAGCGTCGGAAATGGTTAACAGCCCGTACCTTTTCAGGTGCTCGTACCGCCTTCTGCCAATGCCCCACACTTCATCGAGCGGCAGGGGGTAGATATGTTCCGCAGCATCGTCGGGTGTGAGAATCATCATCAGGCCTTTCGGCTTCCTCAGGTCCGAAGCCAGCTTAGAGTACGTTTTGCTTCGGGCAATTCCAACCGAACAGACCAACCCCAGCTGTTTGTAGATATCCTCTTTCATTTTTCGCGCAAACGCTTCAATATGGCCACGGGTTTTGCCAAGTAAAAAGGTGAGATCCATGAAATATTCATCCATCGAGTACTTTTCGACTTCCGGCGAATAGTTGTCGAGTATTTTCTTGAGCTTGGCACTGATGCCTTTGTACTTGTCGTAGTCGATCTGAAAAAAAACCAGGTAAGGACATATTTGCGATGCCTCAAAAGCACTCATGGCGGTTTTTATTCCAAGCGAGCGGGCCTCGTAACTCGCGGTGGCCACTATACCCCGGGCGGTTCCGTCTGGCTTGCGCCACCCGCCCATTGCGAGCGGAAAACCGTAAAGATTGTAGGCGCGCTGTTCCACCTGTGCGTAGAAGCAGTTCATATCGAGGTGAAGGTAGAGCCGGCTTTTACCTGATATATGCTGGTGATCTTTGGCAACGGTGCTGTAGAGCGTAATACGGTGCACATCCTGCTCCAGATCATATTCGGTATATTTTTCGGGATCCATACACCTAACATACTAAATTACACATATATTGTACATATCTTTTAAGGTTCAGGGTTCAGGGTTCAGGGTTCAGGGTTTGTCAATCCCTGAATTAGCTTGACCGTTAGTATTGATTATTAGTTCAGGTGTATAGTACAGTATGGATATTTTCGCGACCTATCAATGGCCCCGGATTGGAGCTGATTTCTGTAATACCACGAGAAATCAATACCATGGATCAATTTTTTCTAAAATAAGCTGGATATTCGAGGCTATTGTCTGTTTTACCAGATTAAAATCAGGAAAGCACTGGAATGACTGGTTTCAAAAAAATAAACATAGAACCCAAAATTAGCTTTATAAAGCTCAAAGAAGAAAGTGAAGAATAGTGGAAAGAGAGAAAAAAGAATAAAATAGGAAGGGAGAGTTACTACATGAGTTTTATGTATACATATAGATGGAAGGTTGAATTTCAAGAGAGTAACAAGATAATCATAGGATATAATTTCAAATTAAATCAGTAAAAAACCACAATCGTTTTTCCCCTCAAATCAGCCTATATTTCTTAAAATGTGGCAGCGGCCTGCAAGAATGCGATCCCGACCACGGTCGGGACGCTGACAGGTTCTTTTTGCCCTTATAAATACGCAGCGAACGCTTCTTCCGCAGGGATCTTTTCGGGGAAGTATTTCCTGACAGTACGGAAAACGCTTAAAAGCTCTTTGATCACAAATAAAATTTATTAGTTGATGAAAACCACTCCAAACCTTCTTATTCAAAATGTAAAACCTGTTGGCTCTAATCATGACGGCAGTAAAACTGTCAATATTCGTATCAAAGACGGGGTAATCTCCGAAATTTCATCAGGCTTGGAAAAACAAGACGGAGAAGAAGTTTTTGATGCCGGCGGCGCCTACCTTAGCGGCGGCTGGATGGATATGCACGTGCACTTTCGTGAGCCCGGATTTGAACATAAGGAGACGGTAAAAACCGGATGCCGAGCTGCCATGTTTGGAGGGTTTACGGAGGTTGCCTGCATGCCGAACACAAAACCGGCCATTCACACCAGGGATGTTGTAGAATTCATCAAAAATAAATCGAAGGAGGAGCTGGTTGAGGTACATCCAATTGGCTGCGTAACCAAGGAACGGGCCGGGGAATCTATTGCTGAAATGTCGGACATGAAACAGGGCGGAGCGGTTGCTTTTAGCGACGACGGTGATCCTGTTCGTAACTCCCAGGTGATGCGAGTTGCACTGGAATACTCGTCCATGCTGGGTATGCCGGTCATCAATCACGAAGAGGATCTGGAGCTGTCGCGGCCCGGGCATATGAACGAAGGTGAAGTTTCAGCGCGGCTGGGGCTCGATGGCACACCGGGAATTGCCGAAGAGACCATGATTGCACGCGATATCCTGCTGGCAGGTTTTACCGGCGGGCATATACACGTTGCTCACATCAGTACGCGCAAGGCGGTTGATCTTGTACGCAAAGCAAAGGCTGAAGGGGTGAATGTGACCACCGAGGTTTGTACACACCACTTCGACCTTACCGATGAAGAAGTGGAAAAAAGAAATTACGACACACGTGTTAAAATGCATCCGCCGCTGCGCACTGCTGATGATGTGGATGCGATGATTGAAGGGCTCAAGGATGGCACGATCGATGTAATCTGTACAGACCACGCACCCCACGCTGTAGAGGAGAAAGAGGTGGAGTTCCTTTATGCACCAAATGGAATTATAGGGTTGGAAACGGCATGGAGTATCTCTGTGATGAGGCTTCTTGAGCCGGGGCATCTCTCTCTGAGTGCCCTACTTGACAAGCTGGTAGTTCAGCCCAGGAAAATTTTGAATTTGTCTGTACCCGAACTGGAAGCGGGAGCTCCCGCAAACCTCACTCTTTTTAATACAGAAGAGAAGTGGATTTATGATGAGGCAGAAGTGCGTTCCAAATCGAGAAATTCTCCCTATTTAGGGGATACACTTACCGGCAGGGCAATTGCCGTATACAATAAAGGGCGTTTCGAACGTAATAACCTGAAAAGGCAGTAAACCAGCAGTTTGAAAATTCAATATCTTTTTAAGTTTTTTGTAACTCTTTCCACATCACTAATTCTCTGTTCCGGAGATATAGTGGCGCAAGACGACAGCCAGATACTCGAGGACCTCAAGATTTTTGAGCAATTTGGTTCTGTTCCCGATTCCTTGTTCCGGGCAGAACCCGATCACTCCTACCCGTTTGAAGTGATTAATAAGAAGGCAGCAGTCCAAATACTGGAAAGAAATCGCGGTATTACGGCGGTCATCGATTACCTCGTGCGCATTAAGGTATACAGTGACGATCCACTCGAAATTACTGAGGCGTCACTGGTTGGTATTCCGTTCTATTTCGCTGATGGAATAGAGCGGGTCGTAAATCTTGAAGGCATAACGCATCACAAGGAGGGAGGACAAACCCGCCTGAACACTGATAACACCCGAACGGTGGACCTGAATTCCAGATACAAAGTGCTTGAATTTGAAATGCCTGATGCGGGTGAGGGAGATATCATCGAGTACAAATACACACTGGAGAGAAGGTATATCGAGGAATTGCCCGATTTTTATCTGAGCCATCGCGTACCGACCGAAAATGTAGAGCTCTATTTTAAAAATTCAGATTTTATCCGGTACAACGCAGTGTCGCAGAATAACGATTTTGAAATCGCTTACCAGGAGCATCGTGTGGATACAAGCAGCGTGCCGTTTGTTTTTACGTATACCCGCCCCAATCCCGTTTACGTCCAGGCCTGGAAAGCAGACGACATTCCCGCAGTGGATGCTTCCAGCTATATCTCTTCTGTAGATGACATCCGTGCGAAAATAAAGTTTCAGATCAGTGAATTCGGGCTTCCGCGACAGCCGCTTGAAAATAGCTGGGAATTTGTGACAGCACAGATTTTACGAAACGACAACCCGTTTAAAGCCATTGAGAGCGTGCCGGATATCATGCACGCAGGACGGGAAGTGAGGGATAATTTCGTCGATGAGGTGGCCATCCAGGACTCTGTTTTCCAATTTGTAAACAGCAGTGCGCAGTTCAATGGACAAACGGCAATATTTTCAGATCGGGGATTAGAGCAGGTTTTGGAGGGCGTGCCCTCAAACCAGGCAGAGATTAATCTGGTGCTGCTGGCAATGCTCAGAGGTGCAGGAATTGATGCCTATCCAATGTATCTTTCGGGCCGCGATTTTGGCAGAATCAACATGGAATTCCCATCGTTATTCCAGTTCAATAGTATGCTGTTAATGAGTGAAATAGAGGGTGAACAGTATTTTATGGATGCATCCTTCCCCCACAGTCTTCCAAACCTGATACCGGTAAAGCTCTACTCAGAGCGCGGGATGGTACTTACAGACAGCACGCACTACTGGCAGGAAATATCACCCGCTAAAAGCACTTTTTCGTTTGATATACGAATGGATGCGGCACTGGAAAACGACGGCAGCCTGAGCGGAACACTCACTGCCGAAACGCTGGGCTATCCTTCTCAGCAGATCCGGCAGAAACTTTCAAATGGCGAGGATGCCCGCTTGGTTACAGCAGAAACTTTTTTTGATGTATATCCTGATGTAACTTTTAACCGGCTTTCGGTAACCGTGGATTCCTCCAACCGCGACCGTGTTCAATTTGAGACGGAATTTTATATCGAAGATTACGCCGTTTCATTCTCAGAAGGCATTGAATTTCGCCCAATGGCAGTAGGATATCTCTTCAATAACCCCTTTGAAGCCACCGAAAGGCGTGTTCCAATAACGCTGGACGCATCGGAAAAACTCTCGATTAACTATACGATCGAATTGCCTGATGGCTATACAACAGATGTATCGGGCGAAACGCGATCAACGAGCCTGTCAGGGGCCTCACTTTTTGAGGAGTACCTGACTGAAGACAATATTATTGAGTACTCGTTTGATATTGAAATTACCCGTAAAGAGTTTCCTGCGGAAGTATATAGTCAGCTGCGCCGTATTTATGAGCGGTGGGTGGAACTAAGCAACGATACGTGGTTTATCGAAAATTAAATGAACATTTTATGATTATTGCCATTGAAACATCTACTCCTGTGTGCTCAGTTGCCCTTGGCGATAACGGGCGATGCCTCGCCGAAAAAAGAATTGAGGGACGAGGTGTGCACTCAGAGTATACGTTTACCTATCTGGAGGAATTTCGGGACCGATATAGTTTGTCTAATGAAAATATTGAGTGCGTGCTTTTTAGCGGGGGGCCGGGTTCCTACACGGGACTTCGCATCGGGGCCGCTGCAATCAAGGGATTTCTCTTTCAGCGTGAAATTCCGCTCTTTGTATATCCCACGCTTCTTTCATTTGCTGTGCCTCTGGCCGATGATACATCAAAAGAAATTCACTCGGTGATTGATGCACGCCGGGATCACCTCTACCACCAAAAAATTACTTTGAAAGCGGGTGGCGGCATGGAGGCCGGCGAAGCTACAGCCCGGCAAATATCAGAAATAGAGAAAGAACTGGATGAAAACAGCTATATTGCAGGTACGGGATGGGAAAGATTAAATACAGAGATTTTAAAAGCTGAAAACCGTTTTGGAACAGAAGTGGTTTCTGCAAAAAATCTTATAGAAGCCTGGTATAACCCGAAGTTTAAATCCCGGTTCAAAAAGGAAGATCCGGCTTCGTTTGAGCCAAATTATATAACGCTTTCGCAGATTAACAACTCATCCGTTCGTTCTGCAGAATAGATATTTCAGCCGCCTGTTTTCTTATTTATTATTTTGATTTTTGCTTCGTGCTATATTCGTTATTTTAAACAATGTAAGTTGTCGATAACCTGTACTGGGTGAATATAGTAAATACAATGGAAATAAGGTTTTTCTGATTACGGAAGCCCAATAAAACAACAATATTTATGTCGTGGTTTAAAAGAAAAGACACCAATATACAAACCAATAAAAAGAAAGATATGCCCGAAGGGATTTGGGTTAAGGTGCCAACTACCGGGGAAACCATACATCGCCGGGAGCTTGAGGAGAATTTTTGGGTTGATCCCTTGAGCGGTTACCATTTCAGAATTGGCAGTAAAGAGTATTTTCACATTCTTTTTGACGATGGAAAATTTACGGAAATAGGTCAGGAGGTACTTCCTAAGGACCCGCTGAAGTTTGTTGACCGTAAAAAATATTCCGACAGGCTGAAGCAGACGCAGGAAAAAACAGGACTTTCTGATGCCTGCAGGGTAGGCGTTGGAAAACTGGATAAGAAGAATGTGGTAATTGCCTGTATGGATTTTGCATTTATTGGCGGAAGCATGGGATCGGTAGTGGGAGAACGATTGTGCAGAGCTATTGATCACTCCAAGAAGAAAAAATACCCGCTGCTGATTATTTCACAATCGGGAGGCGCACGAATGATGGAAAGCGTGCTGAGCCTGATGCAGCTGCCTAAAACCTCGGCAAAGCTTGCTCTGCTGGCTCGCGAGAAGGTGCCTTATATTTCAATTATGACAAACCCGACTACGGGCGGGGTAACGGCGAGCTACGCAATGCTTGGTGATTTTAACATCGCTGAACCAGGGGCGCTTATCGGTTTTGCAGGTCCGCGCGTAATCCGGCAAACGATTGGCCGTGATCTGCCCGATGGCTTCCAAACCTCTGAATACCTGCTTGAGCATGGATTTTTGGATTTTATAGTCCATCGTCCGAAAATGAAAAGAAAGCTGTCGAAGCTTCTCAGAATCCTCGAAAATAAATAAACAACCCCTCCTCTATCTTATATTTTATAAGGTTTTAAGAGAGAAAGATTGAACATAACTGAAAAAGAATGAGATTTGCTGACTACGCAAAAATTTATGTAACAGCCGGCAGTGGCGGAAGTGGTATGTCCCACTTCCGACGCGAAAAGTATGTGCCGAAAGGCGGTCCTGACGGCGGAGACGGCGGAAAGGGAGGAGATGTGGTTCTGAAGGGCAACAAACAGCTGAACACTCTTCTGGATCTTCGGTATCGTAAATATATTAAAGCGTCACACGGAGAAAATGGCGGAAGTTCACGTAAAACAGGCAAGGATGGAGAAAAGGAAGTACTCGAAGTTCCTTTGGGAACAGTGGTATTTGATGCCGACACAAAAGAGAGGCTGGGTGAAATTACCGAAGATGAACAAAGCCTTGTGATCGCAAAGGGCGGAAAGGGCGGCCTGGGAAACTGGCACTTTAAAAGTGCTACGAATCAGACGCCACAATATGCACAGGATGGTCTCGAAGGCGAGGAAAGAGTTGTAGAGCTGGAACTAAAACTGATAGCCGATGTTGGCCTGGTTGGTTTTCCCAATGCCGGAAAAAGCACGCTGCTGTCAGCAATGTCTGAAGCGAAACCAAAAATAGCGGACTACCCGTTTACCACTCTCGAACCTAATCTTGGCGTGGTAACTTTTCCGGACTACCGAAGCTTTGTGATGGCAGATATCCCCGGTATTATTGAAGATGCACACGAAGGAAAAGGGCTGGGTATACAGTTCTTGCGGCATATTGAGCGAAACAATATTTTACTATTTATGGTTGCTGCAAACAGCGACATTGAAGCAGAGTATAAAGCATTGCTGCACGAGCTTGAGGAATACCGCCCCGACCTGCTTGACAAACCCCGAATTCTCGCATTAACAAAAATGGATCTTTTCCCGGAGTATGAGCTGGAGGAACCCGCAGAGGGGATAGAAGATGTAGATATGATTGAAATTTCCTCTGCCACCGGCTATCAAATAGATCTGCTAAAGGAAAAAATCTGGGAAAAGCTGGAAGCAATCAGTCATGACGAATCATCATAGATCTCTATTGGGCCTGCTCCATGTTCCTGAGCTGGGGCAAAGACGAATCAAACATCTTCTGAGAACAACAGGCGCAACGAGTGCAGAAGCAATCTTTGATATACCACACAGCCGGCTGGTAAAAATTGATGCCATTGGAAAGATACTTGCTGATAATATTGCAGGTTTTGATGATTGGGAAACAGTCGACAAAATTCTTGAAAAAACGGAATTGGCGGGGGCGTCGCTGGTAGGATATGGTGATGAAGCGTACCCGGAGCTGCTGAAACACATCTACGATCCGCCTGTTCTTTTGTGGCTAAAAGGAAGTAAGGAAGCCCTGAATTGTGACGGTATTGCAGTTATCGGTACCAGAAGGCCGGGCAAATATGGCTTCAGTCAGACAAAAAAATGGACAGAGCTTTTATCGAAAGCCGGGTTATCAATTAACAGCGGTCTGGCTTATGGTGTTGATGCCGTGGCTCATAAAACAGCTGTGAATAATGGTGGAAGAACAGTAGCGGTACTTGGCTCAGGGATTGATGTAATTTACCCTGCAAAAAACTCAAGACTGGCACAGGAGATCGTAGATTCAGGAGGTGCCGTGATTACTGAATTTAAGCCCGGTACAAATCCCGATGCGGTAAATTTTCCTGAGCGGAACCGTATTGTAAGCGGTATGAGTCATGGCGTTTTGGTGGTTGAATCCGGGATAAAGGGCGGCAGCATGATTACGGCGAGAAGCGCGCTGGATCAAAACAGAGAAGTGTTTGTTGTTCCCCATCCACTGGACTATCCGGGAGGTGAGGGCTGTAACTACCTCATAAGAACCGGGCAGGGAAAACTTATACAGTCGCTGCAGGATATTCAGGATGAAATTTCGGTGAACCTGCAGGGAAATAGTGTGGAAAAGGGTCAAATATCAGTCAAAAAGAACTGGGAATCGCTTGAATTGAGCAGTGAGCTGAGTGATATCTGCAAACAACTTTCCGATCAGGAGCTCCATATCGATCAATTGAGTGAAAACCTGAATATTCCGGTTTATAAACTGCTCCCCTCTCTGCTTGATCTGGAAATGCAGGGTGCAGTGAAACAGAAAGCGGGAAAGTATTTTGAACTTTGCTGAGCTTTCATCCATTTTAGAAGAGTAAGAACTAGTTGAGGTTTTAATGATCAGGGTTCAGAATGTAATTTTATCGGAAGATATTGCCACTGCAAAGTTTGTCTGCGATATCACAAAATGCAGGGGAGCCTGCTGTGTGGTGGGTGATGCCGGTGCACCGGTGGATCGTGAGGAAATTCCGGTTTTAAATAAGGCGTTCAAACAATTGAAAGATAACCTAGCTCCTGAAGCAGTTCGTGTTGCTGAAATTAATGGCGTGGTTCAGGGAGACAACCAAAGCGGATTCGAGATATCATGCATTAACAGCGGGGAGTGTATCTTTGTTGAAAAACATAAAAATGGCACGGCAACCTGTGCAATTCAAAATGCATATTACAGGGGAGAGTTTAGCTGGGAAAAGCCGATCAGCTGTCATCTGTATCCGGTACGCCTGAAAAAAATTGCCGGCTTTGAGTATGCAAATTTTGAATATATACCGAGCCTTTGCTCAGCCGGTTGTGAAAACGGAGAAGCTCAGGGAACTCGATTGTACGAGTTTCTGGAACAGTCACTGACCAGGCGTTATGGTGAAGAGTGGTACAAAGAGCTCAAAAAGACGTGTGAAATTGTTATTGCAGAAGAGAATTAAATGCTGAAAACGGGTCAAAACATATCGCAAAAGCAGACGCAGCAGCAAAAACTGTCGCCACAGCAGATCCAGTTTGTAAAGCTGCTGCAGCTTCCAACCCTTGGCCTTGAACAGAGAGTAAAGCAGGAAATTGAAATGAATCCTGTGCTCGAAGAAGCCGATCCCATGCTCGATGAAACGCTGTCTGAACAGACTGAAGACTGGGATGAGCAGGAAAAAACTGAAAAAGAAGATGAGGAGGGACTGGATCCTGTTGACAAAAATGAGGATATCGACTGGGACTCATTTATGCACAACACCGAGTATGACGGGATGAGTTATTCGGGCGGAGGGAGCGTTGATGAAGACTGGAAAGACCTGCCAAATCCATATTACGAATCACTTCTGGAAGATCTGGAGAGCCAGGTGAGTTTGCTCGACCTGAATGATGATGAAAAGCTGATAGCCGATCAGATTCTGGGATCTTTAGATGAGGATGGATATTTCCGGCGCGAAGTGGATGCCGTTGTGGATAATATTGCGTTTAACCACGGAAGGCTGGTAAAGGCTGAGCAGGTTGAGTCTGTGAGAAAACAGATTCAGGCTTTGGAGCCGGTGGGAATCGCATCAAAGAATTTACAGGATTGTCTTTTGAGTCAGGTTAAAAACAGCTCAGATCATTCACCGGTTAGAGAGAAGGCAATGATGTTGATCGAGGAGGAGTGGGACGCTTTTGAGAAGAAACATTTTGATAAACTGAAAAGCAGGCTCGAACTGGATGATTTCGAATTGAAACAGGTTTTTGAGCTGATTAAAGGACTGGATCCACGACCGGGGGCAGTAGTTGAGCATCAGGAGGAGAATACCGATTATATTGAACCTGATTTTGAAGTGTACTACGAACCTGCAGAGGATGGTACCGATGAGAAAGAGGGGGAGTTTATTATCAGGCTTAATCAAAGAAATTTACCACCGCTCCGGATCTCGTCAGAGTATAAGAAAATGTGGGAAAATCTGAGCAGCAAGAAAGCCAGTGATGAATCACAAAAAAAAGCAAAAAACTTTATAAAAGATAAGGTGGAATCGGCCCAGTGGTTTATTGATTCCATCAGGCAGCGCCAAAATACGCTCATGAAAACCATGAAAACTATTGTTTCGCTTCAGGAAGAGTTTTTTAAACATGGTACCGGGCTTAGACCAATGATTTTGAAAGATATCGCCGAACGAATTTCCATGGATATTTCGACAATATCGCGAGTGGTTAACGGGAAATACGTTCAGACAAGCTTTGGTGTTTATGAGCTCAAGTATTTTTTTAGTGAAGGCCTGGAAACAGACAGCGGTGAGCAGGTCTCGAGCCGTGAGGTAAAAAAAGTGCTTCAGGGTATTATCGACAGTGAAAATAAACAAAAACCACTGAGTGACCAGGCTCTTACAAATCTGCTTAAAAAGAGAGGATATAAGGTGGCCCGGAGAACCGTTAGTAAATATCGAGAGAGCCTTCAAATACCGGTTGCGAGGCTCAGAAAACAGATAATTTAACTCTGTACTAAGATATTTTCAGGGCAAGTTCCAGAGGCTCAAAAAGAGAAGGTACCATTACTATAACGGTACACAGCCCTGCAAAAATCAGACTGTAAAGGCCTGTAGTGAAAATGAGATTAAGGACTCTGTATTTTTCGAGCCTTCTGGCAGCATTTATCGAGGCTGTGGCGAATGCAGCAATCCACGTTAGCAGATATATAATTGTCATGGCGATCGCTAGCCCATCAAAATGTCCGGTGTGATTATTAAATACCAGAATAACTGTGGGAATAAGAGTGAATGTAAATGGCCAGATATAGAGGTTGAGAGCTTTTGAGAAGCTATTCACCTGCCGGTTTAGCAGCAGGAGCCAGATTATCGCTATAAAGTGAAAGAAAAACCCGGCAATGACAGCAGTTAGAAAAATGATATAGAGCTCAAAATTTTGAGCAATCTCGGGGGCAAAGTACAGCGATAAAATGTTCAGCCCTTCCCCCGAAAAAAAATAATCGAAAAGAGTTAAAAAAAACAGGCCGTTAACTACCGAGTGGATCCCCATAAACGTAATGCCCGGCGTGGCGCTTCGCATCCGGTTATCCATAATATCAGACATAAAAAACGGATGATTGAAAAAATACCGGCCCGCGTACTGTAGCACCACAGGCTGATATTTATATTGAATAATAAGCCCGGCAAAAATAAGCAGCAGCAAAATAACACCGGGATTGGCACTCATCCCATCTGGCGATTTTGCAGGCAAAGGCATGGTAATAAATCTGCCTTCGGTATAATTTTTAAGGACTGATATGATCGCAGGATACTTCTCGGATACATCAAAAAACCAATCTGCAGGCAATATTATGATAGATTCATTTAGATCACGGCTGGACTCTAAAATCTCTGAAAGAATGTTTAAGCTTTCCCGATGAGAGCTGGAAGGCTGCAAATAAACAACTGCAGAAGATGGCAGATTTTGCTGACCACTCCCGGTTTTGGCCGAAATACGGTCAGCTATAAAACTGATTCCGGCAGGAGCATAATTTTCTCTGCTGAATGAGTGATAGTAGAGCGGCTTATTTGTGATTGATGAAACACTATCTGCAATTGCGGCTGATACATCAAAAAAGCCTTGCAAAAAATCCGCGGGATAGCGGAACAATCCAATAGCCGCAATATAGGACTGCTGCTGAGTTGAAAGACGGGAAAATTCATCGGAAACCGACTCGATAATGTTGCTTCTGTTTTGGTTCAAATAGTGTACTGTGGGATAAGGAACGTCTGCGTGAAACAGAAGAGAGATATTTTGTTCTGAAAACCGAGAAATATCGGAGAGAGAAGACACCTCGAATAAGGTTATACCTGCTTTTAGTGAAATTCCGAGCTGAGCGTCGTTCGGGGTAAAAGATGGATTTGTAACGGTGCTAAGCGCAATTCGGTAATCAGGACTGCCTTGCTGCTCTGGTTCTCTCTGTTCTGCAGAGGTGATCTGGCCGGTAAGAGACCATGATAAGAATAGAAAAATCAGTAGCTGCAAAGTGGCAGGCTGTTATTTTTTAATTTCTTCGATCTGTTCTATGGGAATATTACGGGTTTCCTTAAAGGTAGAGAGCACGATATTCGACCGGGTTCTGGCAACACCATCCCAGGACTGAACCAGTGAAAGAAATTTTTCGAGAGACTCGGTATTTTTGGTTCTTACTTTTAATATGTGAGATCCATCACCGGTAATGGAGTGGCACTCCAGTACTTCCGGATGGTTGGAAATGTGCTCAACAAACCCGGTGTATCTTTCAGATCCGTCTACCTCAACAAAAATAAAGGCAGTGATGTCAAAGTTAAATTTCTTCGCATCCAAAATGGCGTTATAGGAGGAAATAAGTCCCTTTTCTTCCAGCTTTCTCATCCGTTCGGACACAGAGGGTACGGAAAGGTGAACAATTTCTGCTATGGAATTTCTTTGTGCACGCCCGTTGGCCTGCAAATGATTCAGAATTTTAATATCCGTCTCATCCAGTAAGTGAGTCATATAATTTGAGCTAATCCCTAAAAATTCTAATTGATACAGAAAATACCTTTAATTAATTAGGAAAACAATACGATTTATATATTGAATTCACATATTTAAAACTATTCTGCGTGGTAAATAAATATTTCAAAGGCTTGTAAACGACTCGTATCTTCCAATCTACAATTCTAAAATGATTATAAACCGAACAGTTTATGCTTGATATCAATTTTATTCGTGAAAATCGTGAGCTTGTAAAAAAAGGAATGATCAGCAAGGGAGAAAAAGATAGCTCCGTTGTTGATGATGTGATCGGGAAAGATGAAGAGTGGCGGGCCACAGTAACCAAAGTGGACCGGCTGAGAGCAGAAAGTAACAAAAAGTCGAAGAAAATCGGCGAGCTTATGGGGCAGGGTAAAAAAGAGGAAGCTCAAAAGATTATCCGCGAAACCGGTGAGAGTAAAGAACTTGTTAAAGAGCTCGAGGACAAAATGGCCGCTCTTCAGCAAGAGCGTGATGATCTTCTTTACAGAATTCCCAATGTGCCGGATAGTTCGGTGCCGGTTGGTTCATCTGAAGAGGATAACCAGGTTTTTAAATCCTGGGGTGATCCTCTTGATGAAGAGTGGCGGCTTCCCCATTGGGATATCGCAGAAGAGAAAAAGTGGATCGATTTTGATCGCGGTTCGAAAGTTACGGGAGCCGGATTTCCTTTTTATATAGGCCATATGGCGCGGCTGCAGAGAGCATTAATAAATTTCTTTCTGAATGAGGCCGTTGATCATGGATTTACTGAAATACAGGCACCCTACTTTGTGAATGAAGATTCTGCCAGGGGAACCGGCCAGATTCCTGATAAGGAAGATATGATGTATACAGTGCCCCGGGACGGGTTTTTTGCAATCCCCACTGCCGAAGTCCCGGTTACGAACTTCCACAGGGATGAAATACTATCCGCTGATGATCTGCCCGTCTATTACACGGCCTATACACCCTGCTGGAGGCGCGAAGCCGGAAGCTATGGGAAAGACGTTCGCGGGCTGAACCGCCTGCACCAGTTTGATAAGGTAGAACTGGTTAAATTTGTGCATCCAGAGGAATCCGACAAGGAGCTGGAAAGCCTCCGCGAGTATGCCGAATCTCTTCTCCAAAAACTGAAGCTCCCTTACCGCACACTTTTGATGTGCACGGGAGATATGGGCTTCACCCAAACCAAAAAGTACGATCTTGAGGTTTGGAGCCCCGGACAGCAGCGCTGGCTCGAAGTGAGCTCGTGTTCCAATTTCGGATCTTTCCAGGCAAGAAGAATGCAGCTTCGTTTTAAAAGCGAAAAAGGAAAAACCGAAATGGTTCATACACTCAATGGCTCCGGACTGGCCCTGCCAAGAATAGTGGCCTCTATCGTTGAAACGTATCAAATTGAGTCGGGTGACGTTATCGTACCGGATGTGCTGAAAGCGTTGATGGGAGTGGAGGTTATCTAAAGAATACGAGTTTATTCTCGCTGATTTGTGCGGAATAGGCCCCGGAGTTACGCGTAGGCTTTTATTTTAAACCTTAAAAAAAACCGGGATAGGGTTTAGTGAAGGGCTAAAGCCCTGAAATATTAGGTAGCGTCCAATACCGTTGATTGAAGTCAACGATAATAGAAAGTCAGTAGATAGTCATCAAGTCAGTTTTTACTAAATTTTTGTGACTCCCTACGGTATTGTATGCGGAGATCTGGAAGCAACTTTTCAATATTTGATTAAAATCAACAGGAATTCTAAAACAAACAGAGTTTTTATGCCCTTCTGCGAAACTCAACCGAGAGACTTTCTAATACTTGGTTAAACTCTCCCGGAATTGTATTAACCAACTTTTTCAGACCGGCTGTTTCATTTCCTGAAGCAACTCTTATATTGTGAGCCAATACACTAATCTAATTGGCTCAATATGAAAAGAATCGCTCTCTTTCTGTTTTTTACTTTTTTAGTATCCACTTCTTTTGCTCAAAAACGGGCAATGACAACCGATGACATCATCAATATGGACCGCCTTGAATCGGCCATGATTTCCCCGGATGGCAGTTCCGTTATTTTTGGAAAATCAACTCTGAACTGGGACAAGAATAAGCGCGAAACCAAATACTACTTTATCCCGGCCGATAGCGGAGCAGTGTATCAGTACATTGGGGAAGCCGGTGGCAGTGATCTGAAATATTCTCCCGACGGAAAATATATTTCCCTGAAGCGTCCGGTTGACGAAAAACAGCAGCTGTTTTTGTTGCCGACAAGTGGTGGTGAGGCCGTTCAGCTTACTGAACATAAAAGCAGTGTTAAGTCCTATGAGTGGGGTTCGGATAGCAAAACAATCTACTTTGAATCCGATGTTCCAAAAACCTCCGAAGAAGAAAAAGAGTATAAAGCCGGCTACGATCAGCTTTTTGTGGATGAACCGCCTCATGGCCAAACTGAAGGCAGTTGGAGCAATATATGGAAGTTTGAGATTGAGGATAAAGAGGAGACAAAGTTAACTTCGGGTGATTTGATTGTAGGAAACTTTTCTGTATCGCCAAATCAGGAGCGCATTGTGTACACAGCACGTTTCGAGAACCGCAGAAATCAGCAGTATATGTCGGAGATTTACCTGCTTGAAGTGGGCGATTCGACTGCTGTGCAGCTGACGGATAATGAAGTGCCCGAAGGAGGACTCAACTGGTTGCCTGACAACAAGCACATTCTCTACTCAGCGGCACATGATGAGGAGTGGGAACTGCATCAAAGCAAGCTCTGGAGAATGGACGTAGATTCAAAAGAGTATGAGATGGTTACGGGACAGTTCAACGGAAACATCAGTTCCATCCATATTACACCGGATGGGGGTGAGATCTACTTTTCAGGTTCCGTGAAAACAAATTCAAATATCTACTCGATGAACCTGGAAACGGGAGAAGTGGATCAGCACACGGATCGTCAGGGCTCGGTTTCCATTGTAGACATGAATAAAGACAGGGATCATGTACTGTTTACGTTTGAGGATGTTCAGACCCCAGGGGACCTGTATGCAGCTTCACTCAGCGATCTTGACGAGCCGATAAGGCTGACTGATCTGGCCCCGTTTGTACGCGACAGCCTGATTGTGGCCGATTATGAAGTGGTGCAGTGGGAAAGCTATGACGGTCTGGAAATCGAGGGGCTGAAGTACACACCTGCAGAGATAGATCAGAATGGTTCTGCTCCGTTTCTGCTTCATATTCATGGCGGACCGGCAGGAGTATTCCGCAACTCATTCAGTCCCCGATATCATGTGTGGGCCGGTTTGGGGTATGTTCAACTCGCCCCGAATGTTCGCGGCAGTACAGCTTACGGAGATGAATTTCTGAGAGGAAATATGAATGATATAGGGGATGGCGACTACGAAGATCTGATGAGCGGTGTGGATATGCTGATTGAGCAGAACTGGATTGATAATGAGCAAATGGCCGTACGGGGATGGAGTTATGGTGGAATTCTTGGCGGAACTACTATCACAAAAACAGACCGTTTCAAAGCGGCATCGCTTGGAGCCGGAGTTTTTGACTGGACATCTGAATATGCAATGGGCTTTAATCACGATGTAAGGCTTTGGTACATTGGCGGTGAGCCCTGGACCAATTCGGAAGGGTATCGGATGCGCTCAGCAGCCACACACGCACTGAACGTAAGTACGCCAACAATTTTTCTTCACGGATCGAACGATCGGGTGGATACCCCTCAGCAGAGCCTCATCTTTTTCACATATTTAAAAGATATCGGCAAGGTAGATACCCGGTATATTGAATTTAAGCGCGAAGGCCATGGAATTCGTGAGCCCAGAAATCAGCGGGTTCGGGATGTTGAAGAGATCAGATGGATTCAGAAGTATGCACGAGGCCTGGAGTGGGAGCCGTGGAAGCGCAAAAAGGATGAAAAAAGTGAAAAGGACACAAATGCTGAATAGATTGCAATCTAAACACTGAGTTTGTGATGAGGTAAAAATCGAAACACATTTTTTTGAATGATGTTCTTCATGATGTAATGTGCATATGGATAACCACCAGAAAAAATCTAAAAATGGGTGATTGGTTTGGATAAGCTGAAAAAAGGAGCGATTTCGAGGAAGGACTTTTTACAATCTTCAACCGTTCTCACAGCCGGACTTACTTTTTTACCCGGATCCCTCCAATCACTGTTTCAGTCCGGTAAAGGGTCAAAAAGCTATCAGAACAGTGATTACGTCATTATTTACAGGCAAAGCAATAAGAATGATACTGAAGGTAAGGCTGCCCGCAAGTTAAGTGAATATTTGGCAAAAGCAGGGTTTAATATTCCGGTCTCTGATGAGGAGTCTTACGGCGGAAATCAGGGTATTTATATTGGCAAAACTCAATTTTCTCAACAGCTCACTATTGACTACACAACTCTACGCAAAGACGGTTACTCCTTTATTCCGATGGATGATAATTTGGTGATTGCGGGCGGGACCGAGAAAGGAGTTTTGTATGGAGTATATGGATTTCTGGAGCAGCTGGGATACCGAAAATACGATCCGATCAGCACTCACGTACCAAACCTGAATTCTATTGATGTCACAGGGGCCAATGGTACATACATTCCGGGAATGAACTATCGCCAGACCTCCTACTATGATACGGATGACGGGGATACCTTCGACTGGCACAGACTGGACAGCAGCCGGGAATCTTGGGGAATGTTTGTCCATACGTTTTTTAATCTGGTTCCACCTGAGCAGTATGCAGTATCTAATCCCGAATATTACTCCCTCAGAGATGGGAAACGAAATCCAAGTACTCAGCTATGTCTGTCTAATGAAGACGTGCTGCAGATTGTGATTGAAAATCTTACAAAAAGAATGGCAGAAAAGCCTGATGCCCTCTACTGGTCTGTGAGCCCTGAGGATAACGATCAATACTGCCAGTGCGATTCCTGTACGAAACTGAATAAAACATATGGCGGTACCCGGCCAGACCTGGAGTATGGCGTTCCAAGCGGCTCCGTTATCTTTTTTGTGAACCAGGTAGCCAAGGAGTTTCCGGATAAAATAATCTCAACACTTGCCTACTGGTACACGCGTCAGGCGCCCGATAATATTAAACCCGGACCCAATGTGAACATCATGCTCTGTCCGATCGGGCCGGCACGTCACCGCCCGATCTATGAAACAGCCCCGGAGTTTACGAGCGATCTGGAAAAATGGGGTGAACTCAGTGAAAACATTTTGATTTGGGACTATAATATTCAGTTTGCCAATCCCGTCAGTCCATTTCCGAATCTTCATACGCTGAAGCCGAATATAAAATTCTATAAGGAGAACAATGTGGATGCGCTCTTTATGCAGGCGACATCACAGGCATTTAGCGAGATGGCGAGCCTGAGGTCGTACCTGATCAGTAAGCTGATGTGGGACCCGGAAGCAGATGAAGAGTTGATTATGAATGATTTTTTGAACGGATACTATGGGGATGCAGGCAGCTTCATCAGGCAATATATTGACACAATGAGAGAAGCTCTGTTGGCGAGCAATCATGAGCTGCTGATCTTTGACTCCCCGATAGATGCAAAAGAGACATACCTCTCTTCTGCTTTGATGCAGCAATATGAACAGATTTTTGATAATGCCGAAAAAGCCGTGGAAACGGATGGGGAGCGATTGAGAAGGGTACGAATAGCAAGGCTTCCGCTGATGTTTGCACAGATTCAGATCGGGAGAACAGAGGTGGATACGCCCCGAAGTATGTTTATGCACAACGAACATGGCAGAATTGTACCGAAACCGGAAATGAAAGAGCTGGTGTATCTTTTTGCAGCAAGGTGTAAAGAGTATGGAGTAGACCGCATACGGGAGAGAACAACATCCGCTGATGAATATCTACTGGCTTATCAGAGAATCTTCCACAGGATGGATGAGGTGGCCGATGCTATATCTCTTCACAAAAAAGTGACCCCGGTTACCCAAACAAGTGAACATACAAAAGGAGTGGATGCATTGACTGATGGCGTTTTTGGCTCTGATGAATCCTGGCGGTTTCCGGATAAAATTGGTGTAAACTGGGTTGGGTACGAGGGAGAGCATTTGGAGTTTATTCTCGATTTAGGAGAGATACAGCCGGTCCAATCCATCAATATGGAGTTTTTGAATGCGCAGGCTCAGCCTAAATGGCACCAGACCATCCTGCCAAAATTTGTGGAGTATCAGCTCTCTGTGGATGGGGAGAATTATGAGGATCCCATACGCATTGATAATCCGCATGATCCGAACCCGGATATCAATCCCGGTATTACGAATGTTCGTGTTCAGCCGTTTAAAGCAGATATTGGCTTAAAAGATGCGAGATATATAAAAGTGCACGCCGAAAGTCCGATCGAGATGCCGTCATGGCATATCAGGGCAGGAAGCCCGGCTAAAATCTACACGGATGAGATTGTTGTTAACTGATCTTCACGCCAGCATCTTTGCGGAGTGCCCTCCAAAGCAAGAAGCCGAACCCGGCAAGTATTATCATAAAAATTGCGCCGCCCAGAAAGGCATAGATCAGATAGGGCACGATAATGCTTAGAATGATAAGGGTAAGGCGTTTTACTGGGTTCGTAGTAATAAGGGAACCCATAAATAGTGCTTTTATGGCTCTGACAATTCGAAATAGCATATCGTGGTAATTAATGAGCGTTCATTACAGCTACGAGAGTTGCGCCAAAAAAGATGCATTGAACCCGGATAGATCTTGGGTAAGTTGTTGGTGGCAGTTTTGTACTATTAAACGATGCATAGTTTTTGAAAAAGAGCATTGAATCTAATTCTTTGATTTATTAGCATTATTACAGAAGAGAATTTTGAAATACATCCCGTTTAAAATTCTTCATAACTTCACAGTGAGAGCGGATTTATGCGAGAAAGTTGGGAAATCCAATAGTTGACCAGCGGGATTTCAGTACGAATAATTCAAAAAAAGAGGCTCTATGTTGATTTGTGTGGGTAAGGTACAAAAATGTTACTATTGGATGGACAAAGCAACCAGCAATTAAAAGAGGATATACCATTGAATAGTAAAGAACTTTTTTCCCTTGCCTTAGGCT
>Ga0081528_100369_pt1 | contig 25353 bp, 27 predicted proteins | sample HotLakmasection4_FD_71011 | JGI IMG/M metagenome (GOLD analysis project Ga0081528, IMG submission 71011) | Hypersaline microbial mat communities from Hot Lake, Washington, USA - Section #4 (SPADES assembly) (version 2) | ecosystem: Environmental > Aquatic > Non-marine Saline and Alkaline >...
ACCCCAAAGCGGGCAATCTCGACGAAGCTCTCCGCCCCCGCCAGCACCGCCAACAGGCACAGCAGCAGCACCTCATCCAGCGGATAGAGCACCTTGCCCCGCTGCCGTGGGTCCGGCAGAGACTCAAAATGCTCAAGAAAAACAACGGATTCGCCCAGAGCGCCCGTCCTGTCCATCGTACCCTCCTTCGCCAACGCGCAGGCTGCCGATGGATTCAGAACTTCACCCCAATGTCACCCACTCTTTCGCCCGATTGCCCTGATCATCGGGCCGTGATGCCTGGTACGTTTCGCGCAGGCAAGGTACGCTGGCCGCGCTCCCCGGCATCCGCGTCGAACAAGGCGTTCGGTGTCAACAAGAAGAGCGCGCTGTCCGTCGCGGCGGCGCGGTTCGGGTTCGAGGTTCAAGGAGATCTCTTGTGAGCCCGGATGATCTGTGCAGCGCCTACTGCCGGGACCTGATCGTGTCCGAAATCCCGATCGGGTTTGCGGTGCGCACCCCCTGTCGCAAGAAAGATGGAGACTACATCGGGGTCTACCTGCGCCGTGTCGAGGATGAGCCGGAGCAGTTTCGCGTCGAGGACGATGGCGATACGATCGCGGCTTTGGAGTTCGAGGGGATCGACCTTGATAACGATACGCGCTTTGAAGTCTTCGCGACGCTTCTTTCGGAATACGGTGCGCATTATGACGAGAACGAATGCCTGATCTATGGCGACAAGACCTTTCAGATCAACGATGCTGGGTGTCATGTCATTACGTTTTCACACCTGTTGCTGAGGCTGCAGGATCTTTATTTCCTGTCCAGGGACAAGGTGGAAGCCACGTTCAGGGCGGACTTGGCAAGCGCGATCGAACGAGATTTCGCACAGTCTGCCGAGATCCTTTACAATGAGCCGATCAACGACAGGATGAGGGATTACATTGTTGATATTATAATCCGTCAGCATCAGAAGCAGTTGGCCATCTTTGCCGGATCCTCGGAAAACCGGGCCCTGGAAGCGCTGCTGTTCTGGCAAGTGTTCAAGAGTGCGCGGGACAACAACACGATACCGGTGATCGTTCTGGAGAATTCGAAGCCGGGCAATCTCAAGCAGAGGACCCTGGCGAGAATCATGAACAGCGGCCTCCGTCTGGCCTCCTTCAAGGAGGATGAGGCCTCCGTCATGGAAAAGCTGCGGGAGACGCTCGAACACGGCTGACCATCCGGCGGCGCCCGCGGCGCATCCCATGCCCGAAGGGTCGCGTGCAGCCCGTCCAGGGGACGGCCTTCCCGAACAATGGGCAGCGCGCGTCACCCCGCCGCCTGCAACGCCGCCAGCGTCACGTCCAGCCAGTCTTCGGCCTGGGCCTTGGCGGGGAGGTAGGACTCCAGGATGCGGGCGGTCATCTCGTCCGCCGCGGCGGCTTCGGCCAGCACGTCGGCGGCGGCGGCCCGGGCCGCGGCCATGACGTCGGGCGGGAAGGGCAGCAGCGCCACGGTGGCGTCGGCGCGCAGGCGGGCCAGGGTGCGGGCGTTCCACCAGTCGGCCTCGGCCAGGCCGCGCAGGGCCTCCGCCTCGCACACCACGGCGACCAGCGCCCGCAGGTCGTCCGGCAGCGACTCGAAGGCCTCCCGGTTGACCAGGCACTCGGCCGAGCCGTTCGGCTCGTGAAAGCCGGGCCAGTAGTAGTACGGCGCCGCCTGGTCCAGGCCCAGCGACACGTCGCTCCACGGCCCCAGGAACTCGGCGCCGTCGATCACGCCGGTCTCCAGCGCGGTGAAGATCTCCGCGGGCGGCAGGGTGACGGTGGTCGCACCGAGCCGGCGCAGCACCGCGCCGCCCAGGCCGGGGATCCGGTAGCGCAGGCCCTGCAGGTCGTCCAGCCCCTCGATCCGGCGGGTGAACCAGCCCCCCATCTGCATGCCGGAATTGCCGCCCAGGAACGGCTTGACCCCGGACGGCGCGTACAGCTCGTCCCACAGCGCCTGTCCGCCGCCGTGGTGGATCCATGCCGCATGCGGCTGCGGCGACAGGCCGAACGGCACGGCCGTGAAGAACGGCGCCGCCGGCATGCGGCCGGACCAGAAGAACGCCGCGCTGTGCCCCATCTGGGCGTTGCCCAGCGACACGGCGTCGAACACCTCGAACGCCGGCACCAGCTCGCCCGCGCCGTAGACGGTGACGCGCAGCCGGCCGCCGCTCAGGCCGGTCAGCCGTTCGGCGATGCGGTTGGCGCTGGTGCCGGGGCCGGGGGCGTTGCGCGGCCACGCCGTGACCATGCGCCAGTCGTGGTCGGGCTGGCCGTGCGCGGCGCGGGGCAGGGCGCCCGCGGCGGCGAGACCGGCCGCGCCGGCCACGACTGCGCGGCGGCCAACACGCTCCGGCCGGCCGGCGGGCTGAACAGGGTTCTCGGATATCGGCTTCATCTTGGTGCGTCCCCATCGGCACGGGGAGGCACCGCGGCCGCCGGCGGCGCGATCCACCGGCGGAAACGGACGGCCTCCCTTCGCCGGCATGACCCGGATCAGGTTCAACGGGTATGATCTCAGCCCGCCCGCCGGCGGGCACCCCGAACCGCTCGGCATCGACTCTAGGCGCCGATGCGGCGATCATCAATGGTGCAATGCCCGGCCGGTCCCCGGCAGGAAGGGACGCCCTCATGCTGCTGCTCGAGCCGAAGGCGCCGCACGCCCGCTGCGCCGTCGCAATTCTGGTCGACCCCGCCGGCCGCTACCTGATGCAGCTGCGCGACGACATCCCGACGATCGAGGCGCCGGGCCACTGGGGCCTGTTCGGCGGCGGCCTCGAGCCGGGCGAATCGTTCGAGGACGGGCTGGTGCGGGAGCTGGCCGAGGAACTGGCGTTCACGCCGCGCCGGATGCGGTTGGTCACCGAGCTCGTCTACCCTGCACGCAAGGCGGACCGGGTCCGGCCCTGCTACCAGCAGTATTTCGAGGTGCCGGTCACCCCGGACGAGGTCGCGGCCATGCGGCAGGCGGAAGGGGCCGGCATGGCGTTCTTCGCCCTGCCGGCCCTGCTGTGCGAGCCGAAGGTGGTGCCGGCGGATGCGTTTGGCCTGCTGGTCCATGCCCGCGCGGCCGGGCGCTGACGGGGTGGAGCCGAGCCCGCGGCGTGCGGCGGCGTCAATAGGTGTTCATGATCTGCCACGTGCCGTCCGGCGCGCGGCAGGCGAGCCCCTGGCGCTGCTGCGGCTGGCCGCTCACATAGACCGTGTGCGCGAAGTTCCGGCACTCGCGGCCGTTCTGGTAGAAGGTCTGGCTGGTCGGCGTCATCGTGCCGTAGGCGTTCGGGCCCTGCCAGGTCGCCGTCTCGCCGGTGCTCAGGGCCTGCTGGGTGGCCTGGTTGGACGCGGTGTAGTCCTGCTGGTCGAACTGGGCCCCCATCATGCCGCCGGCGAGCGCGCCCAGGATGGTGCCGGCGCCGGTGGCGATCAGCTGCCCCGTGCCTTCGCCGATCTGGGAGCCGATGGCGCCGCCGGCAGCCGCACCGCCGAGGGTGCCGATGGTCTGGCCGGGGCCGGTCTGGCAGCCGGCAAGCAGCGCCGCCGCGGCGACGGCGGGAAGGATGAGCGTGCGCCTCATGGTGTGCCGTCCTCGTTGCGTCGGGAACGCGATCAGTCGGCAGCGGCACGCGGCCACCGCCCATGGACTTTCGCCGTTTGATCTTTAACGTATGAAGTGAATGCGTCGCAACTGTGACCGGTTCCCGTCATGACCGAGACAATTTCCGACGAGCAGGACAGCCTGTCGGCGCACGACGACCCCTTCACCCTGTTCCGCGAATGGTTCGCCGAGGCGGAACGGCGCGAACCGGTCGACCCGAACGCCATGACGCTGGCGACGGCGACGCCGGACGGGGCGCCGTCGGCGCGCATGGTCCTGCTCAAGGATGCCGACGAGCACGGCTTCGTGTTCTACACCAATCTGGACAGCCGCAAGGGGCGGGAGCTGGCCGCCAACCCGCAGGTGGCGCTGCTGTTCTACTGGAAGAGCCTGAACCGGCAGGTCCGCGTCGAAGGCCGGGCCGAGCCGGTCGATCCGGCCGAGGCCGACGCCTATTTTCACTCGCGCCCGCGCCAGTCGCGCATCGGCGCCTGGGCGTCGCGGCAGTCGCACCCGCTGTCCGGCCGCGGCGAGCTGCTCAAGGAGGTGGCGCGTTATGTCGCGCACTTCGGCGTGGGGGAGGTGCCGCGGCCGCCGCACTGGTCCGGGTACCGGGTCGTGCCGTCCCGCATTGAGTTCTGGCGCGACCGGCCGTTCCGTCTGCACGACCGGCTGGTCTACCGGCGCGTCGACGGCGCCTGGCGGACCGAGCGGCTGTTCCCGTGATGGCGGCGGGGGCGGGCGCGCGGGTCAGCGGTCGAGCCAGGTCTGCAGGGCGAGATAGCCGGTCCCTTCGTACAGGTCGCGCAGGCGGTCGTAGATCTGCCGCCCCGGCTCGGTCAGGTGCTCGTAGCGGCAGCGCCAGTACAGCTGTTCCGCCTCGTCGAAGCCGGCCCAGCCGGTCGAGCCGAGGGTTATCGCGGCGAGCAGGTCCATGGACAGGCGCCGTCCCTCGGGCCCGCCGCCGCTGATCGACTCCTGGAAATAGACGTCGGTCAGGAACGTCTGCCGGCGCGCGATGCGGTCCCTGTATTCCTGCCACTTGTGCGCCTGCTCATGGACGGGAAACAGCAGCCGCAGGCTGCTCAGGGCTCGGCCCACGGCGCCTTGCTTTTCCTTGCCCGGCGGCACGGGCTTGGCCGGCGGCTCGTTGATGTCGTCGCCGACCAGCACGCCGTCGGCCAGGAAACGGATCTCGCCGCCCGCGCACACCATGAAGTCGGCGTCGCGCGTCGGCACCACGACCAGGCGCACGAACAACCCGCCCTCGCCGGTGTGCTTGTACCGGGGGTCGCTCGTGGGAAAGTTGACGAAGCCGCTGCGGGCGTTGGGGTTGCCCCGGTCCATGACCGTGTCCCCGGATGCGGGCGGTACGAACGCCCGAAGCATACGGGTACGGCGCGGCGGACGCCAGCGCCGCCGGGCCGCCGTCGCGGCTCCCCGGCCCGCGGCGCCGGGCTATTGCGAGATCCAGCCGCCGTCCATGGACACCGGCGCGCCGGTCATCTGGCTGGCCGCCTCGCTGCACAGGAACACGGCGAGCTGGCCGAGCTGGTCCGGCATGACGAACTGCTTGGTCGGCTGCTTGGCGCCGACCAGCTCGCGCGCCGCGGCCTCGATGTCCAGGCCGCGCTCGGCGGCCAGCGCCTCGATCTGGCGCTCGACCAGCGGGGTGCGCACCCAGCCGGGGCAGATGGCGTTGCAGGTGATGCCGGTCTCCGCCGTCTCCAGCGCGACCACCTTGCACAGGCCGATGATGCCGTGCTTGGCGGCGACGTAGCCGGCCTTGAACGGCGAGGCGGCGAGGCCGTGGGCGGAGGCGGTGTAGATAATCCGGCCCCACCCGCGCGCCTTCATCTGCGGCACGACCAGCCGCGTGGTGTGGAACGCCGCCGACAGGTGGATGGCCAGGATCGCGTGCCACTTTTCGGGCGGGAACTCCTCGACCCGGTCGGTGTGCTGGATGCCGGCGTTGTGGATCATGATGTCGACGTGGCCCAGGCGATCGGTCGCCTCATCGATCATTTGGGCGATCTCGTCCGGCCTGGCCATGTCGGCGCCGTGGTGCATGGCGCGCACGCCGTGGTCGCGCTCCAGCCCGGCGCGAATCGACTCGATCTCGCCCGGATCGCCGAACCCGTTCAGGCAGATGTCGCAGCCTTCGGCGGCCAGCGCCCGGGCGTAGGCCAGCCCGATCCCGCTGGTCGACCCGGTGATGACCGCTCCCTTGCCCTTGAGCATGGGACTTCCCCCCTTTGATCGTTGCTTGGCGCTTGCGGTGTACGGTCAGGTCCCGGACTTGAACAGGGAGTCGGCGGAACTGCGGTGCTGCTGCTTGGCGTCGATGGCGGCGCGGGCGCGGGCGATCTCCGCCTCCAGCCCGGCGATGTACGCCTCCAGCTCGGCCACGCTCATCGCGTCCAGGTTCTTCGGCGCCGCTGCGGGGCGGCGCGGTTCCAGGTCTTCGGGATCCATGCCTCGGCTCCTTGTGTGCGGCGTCCCGGCCCGGCGGGACGGCGGGACACGGCCGCCTGCCAGTGTTGTCCCGGCCCGTTACACGTTGCAACCCCGTCGCCCGTGCCCGACAGTGCGCCCGTTGAGCGCAAGGAGGACCCCATGGCCAGCGACGTGCCCGCCCGCATGACCGCGATCGAGATCGCCGAGCCCGGCGGCCCGGAGGTGCTGCGCGCGGCCGACGTGCCGGTGCCCCGCCTGAACGAGGGCGAGGTGCTGATCCGCGTCGCCGCCGCCGGCGTCAACCGGCCCGACGTGCTTCAGCGCAAGGGCGTCTACCCGCCGCCGCCGGGGGCCTCGCTGCTCCCGGGGCTGGAGGTTGCCGGGACGGTCGCGGCCGTCGGTCCGGGCGTGACCGACCGGCGCGAGGGCGACGCCGTGTGCGCGCTGGTCACCGGCGGCGGCTATGCGGAGTATTGCGCGGCCCCGGCGGCGCAGTGCCTGCCGGTGCCGGACGGCCTGTCCATGACCGAGGCCGGCGCCGTGCCGGAAACGTTCTTCACCGTCTGGAGCAACGTGTTCGACCGCGCCGGCCTGAAGGCGGGCGAGACCATCCTGATCCACGGCGGCACCAGCGGCATCGGCACCACCGCCATCCAGCTGTGCAAGGCGTTCGGCGCGCGCGTCGTCACGACGGCCGGCAGCGACGAGAAGTGCGCCCGGTGCCGCGAGCTCGGAGCCGACCGCGCGGTCAACTACACCTACGAGGACTTCGTCCAGGCGACCAGGGAGTTCACCGACGCGCGCGGCGCCGACGTGGTGCTGGACATGGTCGGCGGCGACTACATCGCCCGCGACATCGAGGCGCTGGCGGTGGAAGGCCGCCACGTCAGCATTGCGTTCCTGAAGGGGCCAAAGATCACCCTGAACATGATGCCGGTCATGATCAAGCGCCTGATCCTGACCGGTTCCACGCTGCGGGCCCGGCCGGTGGCGGACAAGGCGGCGATCGCCCGGGCCCTGCACGACAAGGTCTGGCCGATGCTCGCCGACGGGCGGGTTCGCCCGGTAATCGACCGGACGTTCCCGCTGGCCGAGGCGGCCGCGGCCCACGCCCTCATGGAGTCGAACGCGCATATCGGCAAGATTGTATTATTGACGTAACGGGCGGTTTGGTGCGCCGCCGGCATGGACTATATCTGACAGCAAATCCTACAACCGGGTAGGGGATGCCGGCGCCGGCGCGGCTCAGCGGTCCTGATGCCGCCGGCCGCCCTGTCGATCGAATTTGCAAGGAGGAATGATGGCGCAGCCCTTGATGCCCAAGGCCACGGCCGTGTGGCTGATCGAGAACACGTCGCTTGGCTTTGATCAGATCGCCGACTTCTGCGGCCTGCACGAACTGGAGGTGCAGGCGATCGCGGACGGCGAGGTCGCGGTGGGCATGGTCGGCGTCGATCCGGTGGCTGCCGGGCAGCTGACCCAGCAGGAGATCGACCGGTGCGCCGCGGACCCGTCGGCGCGCCTGCGCATGGCGGCGCCCGACTTCCCGATGCCGGCGGCGCGCACCAAGGGGCCGCGCTATACGCCGGTGACCAAGCGCGGCGACAAGCCCGACGCGATCGCCTGGCTGCTCAAGAACCATCCGGAACTGAGCGACGCGGCGATCTCGCGACTGATCGGGACGACCAAGCCGACGATCAACGCGGTGCGCGACAAGACGCACTGGAACGCGCCGAACATCAAGCCGCGCAGCCCGGTGCTGCTCGGCCTGTGCCGCCAGGCGGACCTCGACGAGGCGCTGAGCAAGGTGCGGCGCGAGACGCCGCCGTCGGAAGAGGGGCTTCTGGAGCACGCCGCGCCTCCGACAGAGGGAGCGGAGGAACCGGAGGCTGCGGACGCGTTCGGCGAGGACGAGGACGAGGCGGACACGCGGGCGCGGGTCGAGGGTTAGGGTCTGCGGCACAAAAGCAAACGGCGCGCCCGTCGCCGGGCGCGCCGTTGCGCGTGGGATGGCCTCAGGCGGTCAGATGCGACATGGTTGTCAATCGGTAGAGTTCGTCCTTCACGCGGAGTTTAGCTCGCTTCAACCGGGACAGGTGTTCCGAACTCGGGAGCGGGCGGTGGCTCTCCTCCTCCAGCTCCTCGTCGAGAGCAGCATGCTTGGCGCGCAACGAGTCGATCCGGTCACTCAGCGACATGTCAAACTCCCTCTTTCAGACGACGGTCCCGCTTTGGCAGGACGCTTCATCGTAACACATCTGTTGCCGGAATCGAAAGGTTACAAGACACATCTCGCTGCCCCCGCAATCATCCGGATCGTTCGTGGTAGATGCGACCGATCGCCGCCGCCGGGTGCCCGCGCCCGCGGCGGCAGGTCCGCCTTGCGCCCCGGTTGCGGCAATTCCGGCATTCCGGCGGCTGGGCAAGGGGCGCTATAGTCCCGCATCGGCGATATCGGGATCCCGGGGCATATGGAAGATATCGAGAGCCTGCGCGAGCGTCTGATCGTTTTGCGGACCGAGCACCGCGACCTCGACGTGGTCATCGAGCGCCTCTCCGACGAGGCGCCGTTCGATCAGCTGCGGCTGTCCCGGCTCAAGAAGCGCAAGCTCCGGCTGAAGGACGAGATCCTGCGACTCGAGAGCGAACTGCTGCCCGACATCATTGCCTGACCGGGCGCCCGGAACCGGATCGGGCCCGGCCGCGAGTCGCGCCGCCGTCAGTCGTCGTGGCCGGTACCGCGGGCGCGCTTCTGCTCGTACATGGCCTGGTCGGCGCGGCTCAGCGCCTCGTCGGGCTCGCTGCGGGCATAGAAGGTGAACGCGCCGAACGACACGTCGACGGAGATCCGCCGGCCCTCCCAGTCGAACGGCGTCGCGCTGATCAGGTCGCACAGCTGGGTGCCCTTCATCGACGCCACGGCCTCGTCCGCCTGGGCCAGCACGATGCCGAACTCGTCGCCGCCCAGCCGGCCGACCACGTCGGACGCGCGCACGTGCGCGACCAGCAGCCCGGCGACGTGGGTCAGCGCGGCGTCGCCGGCGTTGTGGCCGTACCCGTCGTTGATCCGCTTCATGCCGTTGACGTCGAAATACAGCACGCTCGAGGGCGCCCCGTAGCGCTCCGCAAACGCCATCATCCGGGTCAGCTCGCGCACGAAGGCGCGCCGGTTGAGGAGCGGCGTCAGCGGGTCCTCGTCGGCAAGCTGCTCCAGATAGGCGATGCGCCGCCCGTGACGTTCCACCTCGCGGCGCAGGCGGCGCACCTCGGCGATCAGCTTGGTCAGGCCCTCCCGCACGTTCGGGGTCAGCTCCTCGGGCGTGATGCCCAGAAAGCTGGCCACGTCGCTGATGGAGCGCGCGCGGACCGGCGACTGCGCGGCCTGCTCGACGGGGCCGGCGGCGGTCGTGCGCCGCGGCCTGGTGACCCCCGTGACCGGCCTGTTGTCCGTGATCTTCATGAGGGGCTCGACCATTCCCGACAGCGCACCGATCCCACGATGCCCGTCACTGCTCTGCTGCGGACTGATTATACACGGATTGATTGCCCGGGAAAATGCCGGTAACGCCGCTTTGCCGGCGTCATTGTGCACGCCTATACTCCGGGCGTCCTTAACGGGCCGTTGCCGCCGCCCCATTTGCCGGATGCCATGCTCGCCGCCAAGCCTTCCGCCCAGCCCGTCGTCGGCATCATCATGGGAAGCCAGTCCGACTGGCAGACCATGCGGCACGCCGCCGAGACGCTGGACCGACTCGGCGTGCCGTACGAGACGCGCATCGTCTCCGCCCACCGCACACCGAAGCGGCTGTACGACTATGCATCGGGTGCGCGCGGGCGCGGGCTCAAGGCGGTGATCGCCGGGGCCGGCGGCGCGGCCCACCTGCCCGGCATGACGGCGGCGATCACGCCGCTGCCGGTGCTGGGCGTGCCGGTGGAAAGCAAGGCGCTGAGCGGGCTGGACAGCCTGCTGTCGATTGCCCAGATGCCCGGTGGGGTGCCGGTGGGCACCCTCGCCATCGGCCGCGCCGGCGCGATCAATGCGGCGCTGCTGGCGGCGGCAATCCTGGCGCTCGGCGACCCGGAGATCGCGGCGGCGCTCGACCGCTTCCGCGGCGAGCAGACCGACGCCGTTGCGGAGGCACCGACCGAATCATGAGGCATCGCACTGCCGTCCCCCTGCCGCCCGGCAGCGTCATCGGCATGCTCGGCGGCGGCCAGCTCGGCCGGATGACGGCGCTGGCGGCCGCCCGGCTCGGCTACCGCACGCACGTGTTCTGCCCGGATGCGGACAGCCCGTGCGGGCAGGTCACCGACCGGCAGACCCTGTCGTCCTACGGCGACCGCGTCGCGCTGGCCCGCTTCGCCGACGCGGTGGACGTCGTCACCTTCGAGTTCGAGAACGTGCCGCACGACGCGGTCGCGTTCCTGGCCATGCGGCGCCCGGCGCGCCCCGGGCCGAAGGTGCTGGCCGTGTGCCAGGACCGGCGCGAGGAAAAGCGATTCGTCAACGCGCTGGGCATCGCCACCGCGCCGTTCATGGCCGTGTCCGAGGCGACGGCCCTGGACGGCGCCGCCGCGCATGTCGGGCTGCCGGCCGTGCTGAAGGCGGCCACCCTGGGCTATGACGGCAAGGGGCAGGTGCTCGTGTCCGAGTCCGAGGTGCTGCACGACGCCTGGGCGCGGATCGGCGCCCGCCCGGCGGTGCTGGAGCGGTTCCTGCACCTAACGGGCGAGCTGTCGGTGATCGTCGCCCGCGGCCTGGACGGGTCGATGGCCTGCTATCCGGCGGTCGCCAACCGCCACGAGAACCACATCCTGGCCGAGACCGTGGTGCCGGCCCCGTACGGGCCGGAGACGGCGGCGGAGGCGGAAGGCATCGCGTGCCGCATTGCCGAAGCGCTGGACCTGGTCGGGCTGCTGGCGGTGGAGATGTTCCTGACGACCGACGGCCGCCTGCTGGTCAACGAGCTGGCGCCGCGCCCGCACAACTCCGGGCACTGGACCATCGACGCGTGCGCAACCAGCCAGTTCGAGCAATTCGTGCGCGCGATCTGCGGCCTGCCGCTGGGCTCGGTGGAGCGGGTGGCCGACGCGGTGATGACCAACCTGCTCGGCGACGAGGCCGACCGTTGGCTCGACATCCTGGCCGAGCCGGGCGCCCGCCTGCACCTGTACGGCAAGGGCGAGGCGCGCCCCGGCCGGAAGATGGGCCACGTTACCCGGCTTCGTCCGCGCGGCTGACCTCGCCCGCTGTCGGCGGATACCGGTGCACGCCGCCGCCGGGCGCCTCGGCGCGCCAGCCCGCGGCGTCCGAGCCCTCCAGCCAGCACGGCCCGGCCGGCACCTTGCCGTGGCCGCCGGGCAGGTCCAGCACGTAGGTCGGCTGGCACAGCCCGGAGACGCGGCCGCGCAACGCGCCCATCAAGGCGCGGCCGTCCTCGATCCCGGTCCGGAAATGGCCCGTGCCCTGGGCCAGGTCGGCGTGGTGCAGGTAGTACGGCTTGACCCGCGCCCGGACCAGCGCGCGGAACAGCGCCTCCAGCACCGCCGGGTCGTCGTTGACGCCGCGCAGCAGCACCGTCTGGCTGACCAGCGCCGCACCGGCATCGATCAGCCGGCGAATCGCCGCCAGCGCCACCGCGGTCAGTTCGCGCGGATGGTTGACGTGCACCGCGACCCACAGCGCGGAGTCGGTCGTGGCGAGGGCGCCGGTCAGGGCCGGGGTGATCCGCCGCGGGTCGACGACCGGCAGGCGGGTGTGCACGCGCACCACGCCGACATGGCTGATCGCGTCCAGCGCCGCGACCAGCGCCCCGAGTCGCCGCGGCGCCAGCACCAGCGGGTCGCCGCCGCTGAGAATCACCTCCCAGATCGCCGGGCGGGCGCGGATGTAGTCGAGGCAGGCGTCCAGTTCTGCGGGTCCGAGCGCCGCGGCGCCGGTGCCGACGCGGGTGCGGCGGAAGCAGAACCGGCAGTACGCGGCGCACGCCGCACCCGGCATCAGCAGCACCCGGTCCGGGTAGCGGTGCACCAGGCCTTCGACCGGCATGTGCGCGGCATCCCCGATCGGGTCGCCGCGCTCCTCCGGACGCCCGGTCAGCTCCGCCTCGTCCGGCACGTACTGGCGGGCCACGGGGTCGGCCGGGTCCGCCGGGTCGATCAGCGCGCACAGGTCCGGCGCCACCGCCACGGCATGGCGCCGCGCCACCGCCTCCAGCGCGGCCGTGCGCTCCGGTGCCAGCACGCCGGCGCGGACCAGCCGGACCAGGCCGGGGTCCCGGCGCGCCCCTGCCGCGGGGTCCGTCACGCCTGTTCCAGCACCCGCGGCAGCTTGAAGATCACGTCCTCCTCGGTGATCGAGACCTCCTCGAAGCGGACGTCGTAGCGCTCCCGGCAGGCGCTCAGCACCTCCTCGACCAGGATCTCCGGCGCCGAGGCCCCGGCGGTCAGGCCAAGCCGCGTCACGCCGGCCATCCAGTCCCAGTCGATGTCGGCGGCGCGCTGGACCATGCGCGCCTTCGGACAGCCGAGCTTGGACGCGACCTCGACCAGCCGGCGCGAGTTCGACGAGTTCGGCGCGCCCACGACCAGGATGGCGTCGCACCGCGAGGCGATCGCCTTGACCGCCTCCTGCCGGTTGGTCGTGGCGTAGCAGATGTCCTCCTTCTTCGGTGCGTCCACCACGGGGAAGCGCCGGCGGATCGCCTGGACGATCTCCGCGGTGTCGTCCACCGACAGGGTGGTCTGCGTGACGAAGGCGACGTTGTTCGGGTCGGCGACCTCGACGGTGGCGACGTCGCCCACCGACTCGACCAGCAGCACGGCACCGTCCGGGAGCTGGCCGATGGTGCCGATCACCTCGGGGTGCCCGGCGTGGCCGACCAGCAGGATCTGCCGGCCGTTCTTGTGGTGACGCTCGGCCTCGCGGTGGACCTTGCTGACCAGCGGGCAGGTCGCGTCGACGTAGAACAGCTTGCGCCGCTCCGCCTCCGCCGGTACCGCCTTCGGCACGCCGTGGGCGGAGAACACGACCGGCACGTCGTCGGGCACCTCGTCGAGTTCCTCGACGAACACGGCGCCCTTCCGTTCCAGCATCTCGACGACGTAGCGGTTGTGCACGATCTCGTGGCGCACATAGACGGGCGGGCCGAAGCGCTCCAGCGCCCGCTCGACGATCTGGATGGCGCGCTCGACCCCGGCGCAGAAGCCGCGCGGGTTGGCCAGCAGGATGGTCAGCGGCGGCCTGGCCGCCTCGGCCGGCGCCGTCGTCGCCGCCGCATCGTCGCCCGGTCTTGTCCCGACTGAAACCATTCCCTAAAGTCCCCCCGCTCGATACCGGATTTTGGAAGGCGGCCGCCCGGCCATGCGTCATGTCACGGACCCTCATATAGAATCGCCGCTGCGAAATACAGGCAGCGGTGCGTGCGGTTTTTGTCCGGCGGCGGCGCGTGCCGCCCGGCCGCTGCTGGCGCCGGCGGCGCTGGCCGCCCTGGTCGCGCTGGCCGCGTGCGGCGGCAACGACGATCCGGCGGAGGCGGCGGCGGCCCCGGCCCGCGAGGTGGTGGTTGCGGAGCCGCAGCCGACCGGCTGCCCGCGCGTCGTGTTCGTGGAGGACGCGGCGCAGGAGGTGCGCTTCCGGCCCGGGGCGGGCCGCGACCTGACCGACGTGGAATGGCGCGCCGCGTTCGTCGGATTCGGCGGCGGCTGCGAGTACGACGACGAGGCGGTCGACGTGGAACTGATCCTCAACATCGCCGCGGAGCGGGGCCCGGCCGCCACCGGCGGGGAGGCCGCACTGGACTATTTCGTCGCCGTCGCCGATCCGCAGCAGCAGCTGCTGGTCAAGGAGATCTTCGAGACCAGCATCGTGTTCCCGGAGAGCGGCGACACCGCCGGCACCAGCGAGGAGCTGGTCCAGCGCATCCCCCTGGACAACCCGGCGCTGGGCCGCGCCTATCGCATCGTGGTCGGCTTCCAGCTCTCTCCCGACCAGCTCGAGTTCAACCGGCGCTGACGCCCGCCCCCGCCCCCTTGCGTGTTCAGGGATACGGGCTGCCGCTATCGCCCCGGCCCGCGCCCGGTGACGGCGCGCAGGGCGGCGCGGCCGTCGCCGAGCTGCCAGACCACCAGCGCCGGCAGGCCGACCAGCAGCTCGCGCCCGCGCTTGGCCAGCGACACCGCCAGCGCCACCGAGGGCGGCAGGCCGATCGCCGCGCCGAGCAGCACGTAGCCGCCCTCCTGCACGCCGTACGCGCCGGGTACGAAGAACGACGCCGCCCGCAGCGTCTGGCCCAGGAACTCCAGCACCATCGCCTCGGCCAGCCCGACCGGGTGGCCCATGAACCACAGAATCAGCCAGACCTCCCCGGCCATCGCCACCCGCGACAGCAGGCGCAGGACCAGCGAGGCGGCGAGCCGGCCGGGATCGGCATAGAGCGTGCGCACGGCGCGGTCGACGCGGTCCGCGCCGGCCTGCGGGCCGTCCCCGGCCTCGCGCCGCATCAGCCGCGCCACGCGCGCCGCCATGGGGCCGAACAGGCCGCGCCGCTGCAGCCGCACGAAGATCAGCAGCAGGGCCAGCAGCACGATCGAGAACACCACCGCCACCGGCACGAACTCGCCGCTGCCGGTCACCGCGATCAACAGCGCCGCCCCGGCGATCGCCACCGGGGCCTGGGTCACCGCCTGCAAGGTCTTGTCCACGACCACGCTGGCCGCGATCGTGGCCTGCGCCGGATAGCGGCGCATCAGCCACAGCCCGCGCGCCACGTCGCCGCCGAGCTGGGCGACCGGCAGCAGCCAGTTGATCGCATAGCCGATCCACCCGGCGACCAGCATGGCGGGCAGCGGCGGCCGGACCGCGGACCGCATCAGCAGGCTCCAGCCCAGGATCGCCGGCACCAGCCAGGCCAGGAAGTACGGCGCCAGCCACAGCAGGTGCCAGCCGGCCTCGGCCAGCGCGTCGGCGATCACGCCGGCGCCCTGCCACGCAACCAGCGCGATGACCAGCGTCAGGCCGCCGACGAAGCCGAGCGCGGCGATCCGCGTCATCGCCCTGGGCAGAGGACTGCCGGTCCCTGCGGTCGCTGATCGGTTCAACCCGTGTCTCCGCGCCTGCGCCGTTGCGCGCAAGGATGGCATGCCGCCGCGCCGCTGTCTGCCGTCGCGCGCGCGAGCCGGCGGGCATGGCGGCCGGTCTCGCGCAACGGCGTTGACATTTGCAGGTTCATGACTAGCCTCATTCGGGATGCAACGGGCGCAAAGGCCCGAACTCGACATGCCGTCGAACCTTGCGGGAGAGACCGGCGGGGCCGTCAGACAGGGCTCGCAGCCGGCGCCGAAGGAGCAACCACCCCGGAAACTCTCAGGCAAACGGACCGCAAGGGGAGGTACCTCTGGAAAGCAGGCCCGCCACGGCGAGGCCTCACCGAAGGAGTAAGCCGGACCGCCGCCCGATCGGCCGCCGGTGAATCTCTCAGGTGCTCGGACAGAGGGGGTGAGACGCGTGGGACAATCCCGCGCGTCGCGCCGCCTTGACCGGGAAAGGTTCCAGACGTGCCCGACGACGCCCCCGCCGACCTGCGCAAAACCCCGCTGAACGCCCTGCACCGCGAGCTCGGCGCCAAGATGGTGCCGTTCGCCGGCTACGACATGCCGGTGCAGTACCCCTCCGGCATCATGGAGGAGCACTGCCACACCCGCACCGCCGCCGGCCTGTTCGACGTGTCCCACATGGGCCAGGCGGAGCTGGTCGGGGAGGACCCGGCGGCCGCGCTGGAGCGGCTGGTGCCCGGCGACATCAGCGGGCTGAAGCCGGGGCGCATCCGCTACACCCTGCTGCTCAACGAGCAGGGCGGCATCCTGGACGACCTGATGGCGACCCGCCCGGCCGACGCCGGCGACCCGCCGCGCCGGCTGTTCCTGGTCGTCAACGCCGCCTGCAAGGAGGCGGACTTCGCCCACATCGCCACCCGCCTGGCCGGCGCGGCGGGCTTGCGGCCGCTGCAGGACCGCGCCCTGCTCGCCCTGCAGGGGCCGCAGGCGGCGGCGGTGCTGGCGCGCATGGCGCCCGAGGCGGCGGACATGACCTTCATGCAGGCGGCCACGCTCACGCTGCTCGGCGCCGAGTGCCTGGTCAGCCGCTCCGGCTACACCGGCGAGGACGGCTTCGAGATCTCGGTCCCGGCGGACCGGGCCGAGGAGCTGGCGCGCACGCTGCTGGCCGAACCGGAGGTCAAGCCGGTCGGACTGGGCGCGCGCGATTCGCTGCGGCTGGAGGCCGGCCTGTGCCTGTACGGGCACGACATTACCAAGACGACGACGCCGGTGGAGGCGTCGCTGACCTGGACGATCGGCAAGCGCCGCCGCACCGAGGGCGGCTTCCCGGGCTTCGAGGCGATCCGCCGCCAGCTCGAGGAGGGCGCGCCGCGCCGCCGCGTCGGCCTGCGCCCCGAGGGTCGGGCGCCGGCGCGCGAGGGCGCCGCCGTCACCGACACCGAGGGCAACACGATCGGCGAGGTCACCAGCGGCGGCTTCGGCCCGACGGTCGGAGGCCCGGTCGCCATGGGCTACGTCGCGACCCCGTTCGCCGAACCCGGCACGCCGGTGCGCCTGGTCGTGCGCGGCAAGGCGCTGCCGGCCGTCGTGGCGGCGCTGCCGTTCGTCGAGCCCGGCTACCGTCGCTGAGGCAGGAACCAGGGCCGGCGGCCGCCCTGCGCCGCGGCGCCGGCATGACATCGAGCACCAAAGAGGGGGAGTGCGCGCACCATGGCCACCGTCCGCTACACCGAGGAACACGAATGGATTCGTGTCGACGGCGACATCGGCACCGTCGGCATCACCGAGTATGCCCAGGAGCAGCTCGGCGACATCGTGTTCGTTGAGCTGCCCGAGATCGGCCGGCAGGTCGAGGAGGGCGGCGAGGTCGCCGTCGTCGAATCGGTGAAGGCGGCCAGCGAGGTGTACGCGCCGGTCTCCGGCGAGGTGACCGAGGTCAACGAGGCGCTGAACGACAATCCCGCCCTGGTCAACAGCGATCCCGCGGGCGAGGGCTGGTTCTTCAAGCTGCGCATCGACGATCCGAACGAGCTCGAGGAGCTGATGGATCCCGACGCCTACAAGGCCTACGTGGAGGGACTGGACTGATGCGCTATCTGCCGCTGACCGACGCCGACCGCCGCGGCATGCTCGCCGCCATCGGCGCGCCGTCGATCGACGCGCTGTACGCCGATGTGCCCGAGCCGGCGCGGTTCGACGGGCCCATACCGGGGCTGCCGCACCACGCCGGGGAGCTGGAGGTCGAGCGCCGGCTGGCGGCGCTGGCGGCGAAGAACGTGCCGGCCGCGTCGGTGCCGAGCTTCCTCGGCGCCGGGGCCTACCGGCACCACATCCCGGCCACCGTCGACCACCTGATCCAGCGCGGCGAGTTCCTGACCTCGTACACGCCGTACCAGCCGGAGGTGGCCCAGGGCACCCTGCAGGTGCTGTTCGAGTTCCAGACGCAGGTGGCGCTGCTGACCGGCATGGAGGTGGCCAACGCCTCGATGTACGACGGCGCCACCGCTTGCGCCGAGGCGGTGCTGATGGCCAACCGCGTCACCCGCCGCGGCCGGGCCGTGCTGTCCGGCAACCTGCACCCGCACTACGCGGAGACGACGGCGACGCTGGCCCGGTTCACCGGCTTCGATCTGGTTACGTCCGACCCCGCGCCCGATGGCGGCGAGGACCTGGCCGCGCTGATCGACGACCGCACCTCGTGCGTGGTCGTGCAGAACCCCGACCTGTTCGGCCGCGTCCGCGACCTGTCGGCGCTGGCCGCGGCCTGCCACGCGAAGAAGGCGCTGCTGGTGGTCGTGGTGACCGAGGCGGTCTCGCTCGGGCTGCTGATGCCGCCGGGCGACATGGGCGCCGACATCGTGGTCGGCGAGGGCCAGTCGCTCGGCAACCCGCTGGGCTTCGGCGGCCCCTATGTCGGCCTGTTCGCGACGCGCGAGCGCTACATCCGGCAGATGCCGGGGCGGCTGTGCGGCCAGACCGTGGACGGCGAGGGCCGGCGCGGCTTCGTGCTGACCCTGTCCACGCGCGAGCAGCACATCCGCCGGGAGAAGGCGACCAGCAACATCTGCACCAACAGCGGCCTGTGCGCGCTGGCCTTCACCATCCACCTGAGCCTGCTCGGCGAGGCCGGGTTCACGCGGCTGGCCGAGCTGAACCACGCGCTGGCGGTGCGGCTGGCCGACCGGCTGGCGGCGGTGCCGGGCGTCGAGGTGCTCAACGAAGCCTTCTTCAACGAGTTCACCGTGCGGCTGCCGGTGCCGGCGGCCCGGGCGGTCGACACGCTGGCGGCCAAGGGCGTGCTGGCCGGCGTGCCGGTCGGCCGGCTGCTGCCCGGCCGGCCGGAGCTGGACGACCTGCTGCTGGTCGCCGCGACCGAGACCAACACCGACGACGACATGGAGGCGCTGGCCGGCGCGCTGGCGGAGCTTGGCTCATGACCCATCACAACGCCGACCACACCCTGACCGGCAACCGCGGCCTGCAGCTCGAGGAGCCGCTGATCTTCGAGCAGGACGCGCCGGGCCGCACCGGCGTGGACCTGCCCGAGCCGCCGGCGGTGACCCCGCGGCTGGGCGGCGTCGCCCGCCGCGGGCCGATCGGCCTGCCGGGGCTGGCGGAGCCCCAGGTGGTGCGCCACTACACGCGGCTGTCCCAGAAGAACTTCGGCATCGACAGCACGATGTATCCGCTGGGCTCGTGCACCATGAAGCACAACCCGCGGCTCAACGAGAAGCTGGCGCGGCTGCCGGGCTTCGCGGCGCTGCACCCGATGCAGCCGGAGAGCACGATCCAGGGCGCGCTGGAGCTGATCGACGAGCTGGCCGGCTGGCTGAAGGCGCTGACCGGCATGCCGGCGGTCGCCATGACCCCCGGCGCGGGCGCGCACGGCGAGCTGTGCGGCATGATGGCGATCCACGCCGCCCTGGAGGCCCGCGGCGACCAGCGCCGGCGCGTGCTGGTGCCGGAGTCGGCGCACGGCACCAACCCGGCGACCGCGGCGGCGCTCGGCTATGCGGTGGACCCGATCCCGGCCGACGCGCGCGGGCGGGTCGACCTGGCCGCTCTGCTCGACAAGCTGGGCGACGACGTGGCCGGCGTGATGCTGACCAACCCGAACACCTGCGGCCTGTTCGAGACCGACATCCTGAAGATCGCCGACGCGGTGCACGCGGCCGGCGGCTACTTCTACTGCGACGGGGCCAACTTCAACGCCATCGTCGGGCGCGTGAAGCCCGGCGACCTGGGCGTCGACGCCATGCACATCAACCTGCACAAGACCTTCTCCACCCCGCACGGCGGCGGCGGGCCGGGGGCGGGGCCGGTGGTGCTGTCGGAGGCGCTGGCGCCGTTCGCGCCGCTGCCGGCGGTGGTGCACGGGCCCGACGGCTTCCGTCTGGCCGAGCACCCCGGCGCGGCGGGCGCGCCGCCGCACAGCGTCGGCCGGCTGAAGGGCTTCCACGGCCAGATGGGCATGTTCGTCCGCGCGCTGTCCTACATCCTCAGCCACGGCGCCGACGGCCTGCGCCAGGCGGCGGAGGACGCGGTGCTGAACGCCAACTACGTGCTGGCGCGGCTGCGGGACGTGGTCACGCCGTCGTTCGACGGCCCGTGCATGCACGAGGTGCTGTTCGACGACCGCTTCCTGCGCGGCACCGGCGTGCAGACGCTGGACATCGCCAAGGCGCTGATCGACGAGGGCTTCCACCCGATGACGGTGTACTTCCCGCTGGTCGTGCACGGCGCCATGCTGGTCGAGCCCACCGAGAGCGAGAGCCTGGAGACGCTCGACCGCTTCGTCGCCGTGATGCGCGCCCTGGCCGAGCGCGCCCGCGCCGGCGACGCGGCGTTCTTCCACGCGGCGCCGCGCCTGGCCCCGCGCACCCGCCTGGACGAAACCACCGCCGCCCGCAAACCGATCCTGCGCTGGCGCCCGGACGAGCCGGTGAAGGAGGCGGCGGAGTAGGGCCTTGGGCGGGTTGCATCGCGACCCGCCCTCGCCCCACACCACGATGGTCATCCCCGCGTTCGCGGGGATGACCATTTTTGGGTGCGGCGCCGCCCCGCATACCAGACGGTCATTCCCGCGCAAGCGGGAACCTCGCGGGAATTGCGATTGCTGCGGCAGCGTGCGCAATCTTCTCGAGGTCCCCGCGTTCGCGGGGATGACCATCTTTGAGTGCGGCGGCGACCCCAATACCAGACGGTCATTCCCGCGCAAGCGGGACCCTCGCGGGAAATGCGATTGCTGCGGCAGCGTGCGCAATCTTCGCGAGGTCCCCGCGTTCGCGGGGATGACCATTTTTGGGTGCGGCGCCGCCCCGCATACCAGACGGTCATTCCCGCGCAAGCGGGGACCTCGCGGGAAACGCGATTGCTGCGGCAGCGTGCGCAATCTTCTCGAGGTCCCCGCGTTCGCGGGGATGACCATCTTTGAGTGCGGCACCAACCCGCACACCACTACTGTCATTCCCGCGCAAGCGGGACCCTCGCGGGAATTGCGATTGCTGCGGCAGCGTGCGCAATCTTCTCGAGGTCCCTGCGTTCGCGGGGATGACCATCTTTGAGTGTGGCACCAACCCGCACACCACTACTGTCATTCCCGCGCAAGCGGGACCCTCGCGGGAATTGCGATTGCTGCGGCAGCGTGCGCAATCTTCTCGAGGTCCCCGCGTTCGCGGGGATGACCATCTTTGAGTGCGGCACCAACCCGCACACCACTACTGTCATTCCCGCGCAAGCGGGAACCTCGCGGGAATTGCGATTGCTGCGGCAGCGTGCGCAATCTTCTCGAGGTCCCCGCGTTCGCGGGGATGACGATCTTTGAGTGTGGCGGCGACCCCAATACCAGACGGTCATTCCCGCGCAAGCGGGAGCCTCGCGGGAATTGCGATTGCTGCGGCAGCGTGCGCAATTTTATCGAGGTCCCCGCGTTCGCGGGGATGACCATTTTTGGGTGCCGCACCAACCCGCACACCACTACTGTCATTCCCGCGTAAGCGGGAACCTCGCGGGAATTGCGATTGCTGCGGCAGCGTGCGCAATCTTCGCGAGGTCCCCGCGTTCGCGGGGATGACGATCTTTGAGTGTGGCGGCGACCCCAATACCAGACGGTCATTCCCGCGCAAGCGGGAACCTCGCGGGAATTGCGATTGCTGCAGCAGCGTGCGCAATCTTCTCGAGGTCCCCGCGTTCGCGGGGATGACGATCTTTGAGTGCGGCACCAACCCGCACACCACTACTGTCATTCCCGCGCAAGCGGGAACCTCGCGGGAAATGCGATTGCTGCGGCAGCGTGCGCAATCTTCTCGAGGTTCCCGCGTTCGCGGGGATGACAATTTTTTTGAGTGCGGCGCCAATCCGCACACCACTACTGTCATCCGCGTTCGCGGGGACGCCCCCGGGTCAGGGGCTCACGCTCCCTCCATCTCCTTGCGCAGGCCCTCGTCCAGCTTGTCGAGGAACTGGAGGGTGGTCATCCACTGGGTGTCGGGGCCGATCAGGGTGGCCAGGTCCTTGGTCATGTGGCCGGCCTCCACGGTGCGCACGCACACGCGCTCCAGCGTCTCGGAGAAGCGGGTCAACTCCGGCGTGTCGTCGAACTGGGCGCGGTACTGCAGGCCGCGGGTCCAGGCAAAGATCGACGCGATCGGGTTGGTCGAGGTCTCCTTGCCCTGCTGGTGCATGCGGAAGTGGCGGGTCACGGTGCCGTGCGCCGCCTCCGCCTCGACCACGTCGCCGTCGGGGGTGAGCAGCACCGAGGTCATCAGGCCCAGCGAGCCGAACCCCTGGGCCACGGTGTCGGACTGTACGTCGCCGTCGTAGTTCTTGCAGGCCCAGACGAACCCGCCCTCCCACTTCAGCGCGCTGGCGACCATGTCGTCGATCAGGCGGTGCTCGTAGACCAGGCCCAGCCGGTCGAACTCCTCCTTGAACTCGGTCTCGTAGACCTCCTGGAAGATGTCCTTGAAGCGCCCGTCATAGGCCTTGAGGATCGTGTTCTTGGTCGACATGTACAGCGGATAGCGTCGCTGCAGCGCATAGTTGCACGAAGCGCGGGCGAAGCCCCGGATCGAGTCGTCCAGATTGTACATGCCCATGGCGACGCCGGCGCCGGGGAACTCGTAGACGGTGAACTCCATCGGCACGTTGCTGTCGCGCGGCGTGAAGGTCATGGTCAGCGTGCCGGGGCCGGGCACCTTGAAGTCGGTGGCGCGGTACTGGTCACCGAAGGCGTGGCGGCCGATGACGATGGGCTTGCGCCAGCCGGGCACGTAGCGCGGCACGTTCTTGCAGATGATCGGCTCGCGGAACACGGTGCCGCCCAGGATGTTGCGGATCGTGCCGTTGGGCGACTTCCACATCTGCTTGAGGCTGAACTCCTTCACCCGTGCTTCGTCCGGGGTGATGGTGGCGCACTTGACGCCGACGCCGTATTGCTTGATGGCGTTGGCGGCGTCCACCGTAATCTGATCGTCGGTGGCGTCGCGCGCCTCGATCCCCAGGTCATAGTATTTCAGGTCGATGTCCAGGTACGGCAGGATCAGCTTTTCCTTGATGAACTGCCAGATGATCCGGGTCATCTCATCGCCGTCGAGCTCGACGACGGGGTTGAGCACCTTGATCTTGTCCATCGCGGCGGTCTCCTGCCTGGTGGGGTCGGGCGGCGCCGGCTTCTGCGGCCGTGGTCGCGATCCTGATCCCGGCCTTATAGCACCCTGTCCGGGTCCCGCAAGGCCGCCGGCCGCCGGAGCAGCCCCGGCGGCCCCGATTCGGGCCGGCTATTCGGTCTCGCCGGCCGCCGGTTGGCGCTGTGCGGTCGGCGCGATCACCGCGGTCACGGCGCCGGTCTGCGGGTCGAGCACGATCAGCCGGTCGCCGCCGCCGGGCAGCGTGGCGTGCACGACGACGCGGGTCCCGGTCGCGACGAGGCCCTCGATGCGCGTGCCCTCCGGCAGCCCCAGGGCGACGGACCGCACCGCGGCGGGGGCGGGCGGCGGCGACGTCTCGTCGGTCAGGAAGGCGCGCCGGAACAGCTCGCCGATGATCACCGCGGCGAGCACGGCGATCAGCACCCCCATCCCGATGACCAGGGCCTTGATGGCCCGTCCCGGCCCCTTGCGCGGCTCGCGTGCGACCAATGCCGTCGTCCCCCCAGGTTCCTGATAGCGGCCCGGCCGCGGGTGCCGGAACGCGCCGGGTCACGATGCCGGCGGCGCAGGCGGGTCAGCGACTCGACAAGGCGCTGGCCGCGGCGCTGGGCGATGTTTCGCGGTCCCGCCTGAAGGCCCTGATCGAGGGCGGCTCGGTGACCGCGGACGGACGGACCGTAATGGACCCGGCGGAACCCGTCAAACCGGGAGGCGTTTATCAAGTAATCGTGCCGCCTCCGGTGCCGTGTGACCCGGTGCCGCAGGCAATCGCTTTGTCAATCGTGTATGAAGATGAGTCGCTGCTGGTTCTCAACAAGCCGCCCGGACTGGTCGTCCACCCCGCTGCCGGCAACCCGGATCGGACGCTGGTCAACGCCCTGCTGGCGCACTGTGCCGGCCGGCTGTCGGGCATCGGCGGCGTGGTCAGGCCGGGGATCGTCCACCGGCTGGACAAGGATACGAGCGGGCTGATGGTCGTGGCCAAGACAGACGCGGCACACGCCGCGTTGTCGGCACAGTTCGCCGACCGCTCGCTGTCGCGCGACTACCTGGCGGTGGTGCGCGGCGTGCCGCACCCGCGGGCCGGCGTCATCGACGCCCCGATCGGGCGCGACCCGGCGCACCGCAAGCGCATGGCCGTGGTCGCCCGGGGCGGCAGGCCGGCGGTCACCCGCTACCGCGTGCTGTCGGCATCCGGCACGGCCGCCGCGCTGGTCGAGTGCCGGCTGGAGACCGGGCGCACGCACCAGATCCGGGTGCACCTGGCGGCGCGCGGCCATCCGGTGGTCGGCGATGCCCTGTACGGCCGCGCCGCGGCGGGCGCGCCGCATGCAATCCGGGCCTTTCCGCGCCAGGCGCTGCACGCCGCCCGGCTGCGGTTCGTGCACCCGACGCGGGCAGAGACCATGGTGTTCGAGCGGGCTCCGCCGCCGGACATGCAGCAGCTCATTGCGGAACTGGAGCTCGCCGATAAGCCCTATACCTGACTGCAGGACTCGCCTTTGGTGGAGGGCTTTGCTACACTGCAAAAGACGGTTTGCGCTTCGTCCTGTAGCAGCATCCGTCGCCAGAGCAAGGGATGAAGGTCATGGCCCAGGTCCCCAGCGCGCCGATCGTCGGCTCAGAGGGCAATCTTGCCCGCTACCTCCAGGAAATCCGGAAGTTTCCGATGCTGGAGCCCGACGAGGAGTACATGCTGGCCAAGTCCTGGCGGGAGTACGACGACGTCGACTCCGCGCACAAGCTCGTCACCAGCCACCTGCGCCTGGTCGCCAAGATCGCCATGGGCTACCGCGGCTACGGCCTGCCGCTCTCCGAGCTGATCTCGGAGGGCAATGTCGGCATGATGCAGGCCGTCAAGCGGTTCGACCCGGACCGCGGCTTCCGTCTGGCCACCTATGCCATGTGGTGGATCCGCGCGGCGATACAAGAGTACATCTTGCACAGCTGGTCGCTGGTCAAGATGGGCACCACGGCCGCCCAGAAAAAGCTGTTCTTCAACTTGCGCAAACTCAAGGGCCAGATGCAGGCCATCGAGGACGGCGACCTGCCGCCGGAGACGGTGACCAAGATCGCCACCGAGCTCGACGTGGCCGAGCAGGACGTGGTCCAGATGAACCGCCGGCTGGCCAGCCCCGACCACTCGCTCAACGCGCCCCTGCGCGCCGACAGCGAGGGCGAGTGGCAGGACTGGCTGGTGGACGACAGCGAGACGCAGGAGGCCGCGCTCGCCGACCGCGAGGAGCTTGGCAAGCGCCGCCTGCTGCTGCGCAACGCGATGAAGCACCTGAACGACCGCGAGCGGCGCATCCTGACCGCCCGGCGCCTGCGCGACAACCCGACCACGCTCGAGGACCTCAGCCAGGAGTACGGCATCAGTCGCGAGCGGGTCCGCCAGATCGAGGTGCGCGCGTTCGAAAAGCTGCAGAAGGCGATCCGCAACGCGGCCATCGAGGAGCGGCTGGCCAACTGACGGCCGGCCCCCCCCCCCCCCCCGGGGGGCGCGGCCCCCGGCGCGGGGGGGGCGGGCTCCCCGCCGGCCCCGCGGGGCACCCCCCCCCCCCGGCACGCCGCTGGGCCGCGC
>Ga0081528_100375_pt1 | contig 24969 bp, 19 predicted proteins | sample HotLakmasection4_FD_71011 | JGI IMG/M metagenome (GOLD analysis project Ga0081528, IMG submission 71011) | Hypersaline microbial mat communities from Hot Lake, Washington, USA - Section #4 (SPADES assembly) (version 2) | ecosystem: Environmental > Aquatic > Non-marine Saline and Alkaline >...
AGCGGTGATTATAAACTATGCCGTATACTCGTTCTACTTCGATCTCTTTTCGCCTAAAACCGTCCGTATCCTGGATACACACGACCGTTTAACCGATCGCTATAAAATGTACCTCGACGAAGGTAAAGTTCCGGCCGACTGGCACAGCCTTCGCATTAAAGATGAAAGACGGGCGATCTCCCGAGCCGATATCATATGGGCGATTACGCGCCGCGAGAAGAACCATTATGCCGAAATGCTCGGTCATCTTCCGGTGAAGGTTCATACCGTGAGGCATCTTATTGCATACAATCCCGTACCGGGCGACGGGGATCGAAAAAGGATTCTGATGGTCGGATCAGACAATATTCTGAATATCGACGGACTGGCATGGTTTTTAATGAGAGTGTGGCCCCAGCTGGAAAGTGAAAATGCCGAACTTATTGTGGCCGGAACCCTTTGCCGGGCTCAAACTCACTTTCCCGTGCACGATAATGTAACATATTACGGCAGGTTTGAATCGGAGGATGAGGTGTACCGGCTTGGGAATATTTTCATCAATCCCATGCAGGCGGGTACGGGGCTCAAAATTAAAACGCTTGAAGCACTTGCACACGGAAAAACTGTTTTATCCACGCACGAGGGCGCCAGCGGGCTCAGTGAATTCGAGGGCGAATCCCTGATTATCACCGATAATCCCGGGGAGTGGGTGCAGCATCTCCGAAATCTTCTTCAGGCCACAGACCGGGGGCAGGCGGGCAGTAAACCGGGAGATAAAATAAGGCAGGTGCTGCAGGAAAACCTCAGCCGAATCGAAGATTCTTTATCATTAAGGAAATAAACTTTTTCTAACCGCACCACCATGCGAGTACTGATTCCATACGATGTAAACACAACCGGGGCAAAAAATCCCTTCCTTTTTTTGCTGATGCGGGACCTGCTTAAACTCCCGGAAGTGAGTGAGGTACAGCACGGGTACGGCTGGCTGTACGAAGAACATCAGCCGGATATTATTCACCTGCACTGGCCCGAACTCCTTGTGAAATCGCGGCTGAGCGATATGTCGCAGGACCATAAGCTCACAGAGCACGATTTTACAGCTGTTTTGCGGGCGCTGAAAGAAAAAAAACAGAACGGCAGCAAAATTTGTATCACGGTACATAACGAAACACCCCATAAAAATGGCTCTTCCTATGGTGATTTTTACAGAGGGGTGTATGAGCTTTGCGACGGATTAATTCACATGGGAAAAGCATCAGAATCTATGTTTGAGCGGGAATTCCCCGGCCTCTATACAGACAAGCTCTCGGCCATTATCCCGCACGGAGACTACTCCTTTTTTCCCAACGATAAACCCAGGGCCCTCTGCCGTGAGAAACTTGGAGTTTCGGAGAATGAAAAGCTGGTACTGAGTTTCGGAGCTATCCGGTCGAAAGCTGAGCTGGAAATGGCGGTGAATGCATTTAAACTCGCTGATGTACACAACGGCAAATACCTGATGGCCGGCTCGCTTCCGTCACCCTATAAATCGCAGCTTTCCCACTTTACAGATCGCAAAGTACTTTATGCCAGCTATTTTCAACCAAATATAAAGACACACGAAGAGCCGATTGGCAGAAACGATGTTCAGCTCTTTTTAAAGGCAGCCGATCTACTTTTTATACCCCGTTTCAACACGCTCAATTCGGGTAACGTGGCTCTTGGGTTCACTTTTGGCAAGGTGGTTACGGGCCCCGCTTATGGCGTGACAGGGGAGATGCTCGAAGAGAGCGGAAATCCGGTGTACAATCCGGCTGATTTGAACAGTGTAGCACAGGCAATTCAAAAAGGCCTGAAGCTCGCAGCCGAAAACCACGGAGATAAGAACAGGCGCTATGCCGTGAAAAACCTGGGCTGGAAGAACATTGCACAGCAAACGGTGAATCTGTATCAAGAGCTGCTTAAGGGGTAACGGGTGATGAATAAACCGAAAGATCTGAGTGAGGAAGCCCCGAAAATTTCGGTGATTATCCCGTTTCTGAACAACAGGGACGAAGTTACTGCGATTGTAAAAAAAATAAGGGAGCAGAGCCGGGAACTGGATGTTGAAATCATTTGCGTGGATAACGGCTCAGAAGAGGATCCGTCTTGGAATGCAGAATTGCCTGATCAGACGATTGTGATCACCGAAAAACAAATCCTCAACAGCCCCTATTCTGCCAGAAACAGGGGGATAGAGCGGGCCTGGGGCTCCCTTCTTGTATTTGTTGATGCAAACTCTTCCCCGGCAGAACGATGGCTTCAAAACGGGCTGAAATGCATGGAGGAGATGCAGGCCGGTATAATCGCCGGTAACGTGGAGTTCGACTTTGAAGGAAAACCGAATGCTGCAAAAGTTGTGGATGCAGTCACCTCAATCCACCAGGAAAAATCTGTAAATGAGCGGGGGGCTGCCTTTACGGCCAATCTCTTTGTGAAGCGTGAGGTTTTTGAGACGGTGGGCCTCTTTGAGGAGGGCGTGCGATCGGGAGGCGATGTTCGCTGGACAACAAAAGCGACAAATGCCGGAAACAGCATCGGCTATTGCTCAGGTTCGGTTGTATTTAAAAAAGCGCGATCGTACCGGGCACTGGTTTCCAAGCGTGTGCGTACAGGAAGGGGATACCTCTATACCTGGCTGAAGGAGGAGAACGGCAACGTTTGGTTCTACAATTTTCTGCGATCTTTAAAGCCGCCCCCGCCCGGAAAACCAGCGGAACTCTATCGCGAACGCTATAATGCGAGCCTGCCTGTCAGTGCGCCGGCAGCCTGGCTCGTTATGTATGCAATGGGAATTGTGGAACAGCTCTCCTTTATGGCTGAGTATCTTCGCTATAATCTGGGTAACGCACGCAATGAAAACAGGCAGAAGGAGAAGAGTATCTGACAAAACTCTTAATCGTACAGCTGTTTTAAAGATCTGCGGGAGAAACGGATTGTTGATCGTTTAAAAGCATGAACACGCCTAACGGATAACCGTCATTTTTTTAACCTTCTGCTGCCCGTTTGCGGTGAGCTTATAAAAATATATCCCCGCAGAAAGAGATTCAGCATGAAGGCTCACTCTGTAATTCCCTGCCTCTTTATTTTCATTTACCACGGTTTGCAATTTCTGTCCCATCGTATTGTAGATATCAAGCTTCACAGGCCCGCTTTCAGTTACCGAGTAGTAGAGCGTGGTTCTGTCGCGAAAAGGGTTGGGGAAGTTTTGATCAAGAAAAAAAGTAAAGTCACTTGTAATTTCAGGCAGGGATTCTCCGCGGATTTTCAGATACCGGACAATCGCTTCCAGGTAGTAGTAATCGGCATAGGAAGTTCCAAGCCTGCCTTTTCCCCTGTGAAGGGTAGAGCGTTTCAGAATAGAATTTTGACTTTCAAAAAGTGTAGAATACTCTTCGGTTGAAAGCGACTGCAAAATCTTTTCTGCGGTATTGATGTAGATATTCCGGCCGCTAAGCTGGTAGAGCTCCAGGAAACCGGAAGCCGCTATGGCCGCTGCGGAAGCATCTTTGGTCTGAACAGATACAACAGGCTCCAGAAAATCATAAACCGGAACATAGTCGCCGGGTAGATTATCGATAAACCAGGCGGAGGCTTTTTCAGCGGCGTTCAGGAATCTTTGATCGCCCGTGTATCGGTAGATCATAGTAAAACCGTAAATGGCCCATGCCTGACCCCTGGCCCAGACCGACTCGGGCCCGTAGCCCTGGCGGGTATCTTTCCAGTTTACGTTTCCGTCATCATCAAAATCAACAATGTGGTAGGTGCTGCCATCATCCCTCATGTGGTGCTCCAGTGACGTTTCGGCATGTTTGAGCGCAATGTTATAGAGCTCGCTGCTTCCGGTTTCAGCGGCAGCCCAGAATAGAATCTCCAGGTTCAGCAGGTTATCAATAATTACGGGGAAATTACCGATCCAGTCCCAGGATTTTATCGCTCCGATACCGGCATCAAACCGTGTGGCAAGGGTTTGTGCTCCCCGTAATGAAGTTCGGGCATATGAGAGATTGTCTGTAAGAAGATATCCGTTGCCAAAGCTAGTAAAGATCCGAAAACCTGTATCGTGATCTGAGGCGCCCAAAGACATCGGCTCGAGGTCTTCGGTCCAGTCGGCTGCGTAGCTGCGCCATTTATCGTCACCTGTAAGCTGATACATATACCAAAGGGAGCCGGCAAAGAAACCGCTTGTCCACTCCTGCCGGCCCATAATTTCGGGCACCCAAAGGCCCGTTAACGGGTCGGTATGGGAGGGATGGAGTGATGAATTGTATTCAATTTCCTCCAGGGTAGCCTCAAGTTTGCCGGCAGCGTGCAGAATGGCGGCGTCCGTACCAATCCCATTTTGTGCGCTTCCTGTCTGTATCTGTAAAAAGAGAAAAAGATATGCCCCTATCCAAATGACTGATTTCTTACGTGCGGGCATAGGAGAATTGCATCCTAATTTAAAATTGAAGCGGCCTGAATCCGGCTTAGTGAAGGAAAAGTGAGAGTAATATCGGGATTGCGGCAGCCACCGTCTATAAGTTTTATGGCCGTTTGGCTGTACTCCTGGTTTTTCAGTGCAATTGCCGCCGGTTTAAAAATTTCAATATACCGGCATTTATCAAAACTCTCTGATTCTATAAACATTTCAGGAGCTTCTTCACCGTTAACATATCTGTTTAGAGCGTTCAGTGCGGCTTCGAGCCCGTTACTCCCCTCCCCGGAAAAGAGCGGCTCGTTACGGCTAAACGCCGACACTTTATTGCGCATCATCAGTAAATTGGCGTAGCCGCGCAAATTAAAATAGACGTAGTGCTGAGACCGTGCCCTGTCCTTCTCAAATGCCTGAACACCGACAGAATTGAACTGCTTGTCTATCTTTTCTGATACCGGCTGAATGTAAGCCGATGAATTTAACCTGTCTTCCTGCTCCGAAAAAAGGAAATAGATGGTTTTTTGGGTATCCAACCAGGTTGAGATGTTATTACAAAAAGAGTCGCTGCAAAATGCATCTGCGTTATAATTATTTATTATCCATATTGAAAAAAGGTAGAACCACTCTTTCAGTTTTCTGTGCTCCTCAGGCGTCCAGTACGGGCTGTCGTACAGAAGGGAAGCAGCATCAATAACGCGTATAAAATCATTGCCGTCAATTATTCCCTGTGCAGAGCCTTCGTTTACGTTCTTTGCAACCTGGGCATGATTCATGTTTGGATTCATTCGCGTGTCGGGCTCAAAGAACCACGCTTCAAGCAGCCCCGAGGCTTTTTCTGCAAACTCTTCATCGCCGCTGAAATAATATGCCAGGGAGAGCGTATGTACCGCCTGGGAAAACCTGGCGAGCCTGGGCCTGTCGTAGTTCTCAATTTCTGGATTGGTAATTCCATCCCGGTTAATCGTGTAGTCGCCGTTTTCATCGGGCCACAGGTAGCGCGCAAGGCTCATGTAGTCGTTGGGGTTGCGGCTGGGCGGCAGGGTGGGCTTATCGGTTACAAACTCAAATTCCTGAGTTAAAAGCTCAAGTGAACCGGAAATGAGCTGGTCGTACTCCTCTTTCAGAACAGGGTCGCTGTCAATTAACTCTTTGATCAGTTCAAGGTGTTCAATTTCATATACATAGGGGCCGCTGTTCGACGTAGTAAAATCCGGAATATCGTCACCTTTATCACAGGAGGTAACAGCCATGGAGAAGCCTGTCAGAAAAATAAGTACCCAAAATGCAGTAAAAGAACCCGGAAACCCGAAGGTTTTCGATGATTTGGGCATTTCTGATGTCGGGGAACTATTCATTCAGATCCTATTAGAGTTGTACCAGAGCTGTTGGCAGCTGCAGAAAATAACAGCGTAAATCATCTGTCCATTCACCGAAAAAATATACAAAAGCCATCTGTTAAAAATAACTTATCTGTATAACAACTTCTTCACGTGTTCATAAAGAGCAATATCAGGCCGGCAAAGCTGCTCAATCTTTTTTCTGAGGGAATTTGAAATCTGCAGCTCATTTTTACTGCGGTTTCTGTTCATTTTTTTGATATGCAGCGAGGCACCAAATATCTTTTTGAAATCGGACTGAAACCGCTGTGTGTCCTCAAGGATTCCGACTAACCGGAATTTTTCAATGTTTCGGACCGCAAGGTCGATTTGCGCTTGCTGTTCCCGGGTGCCGGCTGCCGTTAGTTCTGCTATACCGGTAATTTTCTGAACCATATCCTGCCCCAGCCGAACTCCTTCCGCACTCGCAATAAACTCCTCTGCCGATTCATCGATTCCAAAGTGATCCTGAGCGGGTTTCTGCAAGTTGTAGAAATATTGTGAAATATATTTTTGAACAGGGTCGCGCATCAAGGTAACATAGCCCCACTCAGCACTGTAGCGGCTGTGCAAATCTGAATTAAAAACAAAGTGACCGCTAATGTATTGTAAGCCGTTTTGCTCCATAAAGTAGGGGAGCAGGGAGTTTCTGTACTCCATCAGCTCTATTCCCTGTATTTCGGCCGCCCTGCGGGATGCTGCCGAATAGAGATGAACACACGATTGCGGGCCAATGGCTTCGGTAATGGCAGTATCAATGGAGGTTCCCCCGCATTTCGGTATATGCAAAAAGAAGACTTTTTCTTTAACACCGGAGCCCGTAATCCTTCGCCGCAGTGAGAGGGCCGTTTTTTGAATCTGGTTATAAATTTTAGCCGTTTTCACGTTATCCGTATCTCTTTTATTCGTCTTAAAAATCTTGCCGTACACATTCCATTCAATTTTCTGCCTTTCAAAAACGTTTGGTTTAATTACGAAAAACTATCACTCAAATGGTATTGATTTTTTTATACCCGCAGTGTTGCGCTTCACAACTGCTTTTCAGGATTCGATCCTCAGCCGGAATCAGGTATTCAACAGGCGAACTGCTGAAAAACCCATGGCTACTGTATGCCATCATACGGAACATCCTGCGTTTAAGCGGCAAAAACAGATTGTTCAAGGCTATATAGCACCCGTACAGGATCGATCTGATTGTAAGATGAACAGTTAAACGACTCATAAATTTATTGTCAGCAATATGAACATCCCGAGTAGTGTAAACTGCCGGGGAAATTGCGTTCGCGGCAATACCTTTATGAACGGAGAAAGAATGTCTGGAGGCAAGAATAAAAACAGATATAAAAGGCCTGGAATGCCGTGCCTTTACTTCGATTATAAATTGGCTTTTCTGCCGAATACTTTTCTATTTTGATTTGCATTTTTAAAGAATTATCGAGCCGTTTTAAATGAAAGAGATTCCATGTATTCTTTGCGATATATATAGTGATCAGATTGCCATCCGGGAGAACGGCTATACCGGGAAAAGGTGCCCTGAGTGCGGTTTAATTTATATTTCCCCTCGGCCGTCGCTCGAAGAAATTATTGACCTCTACGGCCATAACAGTGCTCATATTACTGCTGAGGAGCACATTTTTGATGAATACCGCAAACGGCTGTATGCAAAGCATCACATAAAGAAGCTGAAAAAACTGGCTCGATCCGGCAATTTACTGGAAATAGGAGCGGGGGCGGGTTTTTTTTTAGATGAAGCAAGAAAATCCGGATTTACGCCCTACGGGCTGGAATTCAACTCCACGCAAGGCGATTTTATGCGGGATACGCTGGGTATCCCCTGTGAAGAGAGGCCGCTGAGCACAGATATTTTCGGAGGAAAAACATTTGATGCCATCTATCATTGTGATGTAATCAGCCATCTGTTCGACCCTGTACACGATTTTAGAATTATGAACCGGTTATTAAACAAGGGGGGTACACTTTTTTTTGAAACCGGAAACTTTGCAGAAGTCGACAGTGCATATTATCGCTATATTAAAACGTTTATGTATCCCGACCATCTCTTTTTCTTTGGCCTGGATAATTTAAAGACACTTCTGAGCCAAAGCGGATTTGAACTTGTTTTTGCAAAGAGATATTCAGTTCTGCCACAGTTTTGGCTGAAGAATAAGTTCGGAAACAGCGGAGGCGACAACGATAACGATATTAAGAAGAGCCCAAATGTTGAGCTTAGCCGGCCGAACAGCGTTATGGATAAAATTAAAGTTTGGGTAAACTACATTGTACGCTATCGGTTAGGTTCATTTATAACTAATAAAAAACATCCTCAAACGATTCTTGTTGGAGCAAAGAAAAAAAGTGAAGTTCATGGTGATTTTTAGCGGCTTTACAGAAAAACCAAAAACCCGTCTGTTTTGAAGCCATCTGTATCGGTAATTATCCCGGTTCTGAATAACTGCTTTCAGCTTAAAGAGAACCTGACGGCACTCCGTTGCCAAACCTATCCCTCAGATAAAATTGAGATCATTGTTGTAGATAACGGTTCGGATGAAGACATATCGGAATGCGTTCGCGATTTTCCTGTAACATTACTCTTCCGTACCGACCTTGAAAGCCCCTATGCTGCCCGGAATACCGGCTATGCAGCTGCATCCGGTGAGATTATCGCTTTCACAGATTCCAATAAAACCCCCACAGAAGAGTGGGTAAGCGAGGGAGTTCGCGCATTACTGCAGAACAGCGCAGATCTGGCCGGCGGTGAAATTCTGTTTTCTCTTTCTGAGAGTGCCGCAGCTGCTGAGGTTTTTGATGCTGCTTTTTTCAACAATAACCGAACTCTTGTGACGAATGAAGCTGCGGCAGTTACAGGAAATCTGTTCATCCGCAGGGAGGTAATGGAAGATGTGGGTACTTTTCCGGATAATTTTCGCAGCGGAATGGATGTATGGTGGACCCGGAAAGCCGTGAGTAAAGGATATAAACTTGTGTTTGCAGAACAGGCTGTTGTAAGGTGCAGGCCCCGGAAATTTGCATCGCTGATGAAGAAATCTGTACGAGTGGGCAAATCCCATCCTTATATCAGAAAGCAGGCCGGCGATTCGCTGGCTACACTATTTGCCACAATTATTCGTACGTTTGCACCACCGGGGTTCTTTTGGTTACGGAAAAAAATAAAGGCAACCGGAACGTACGGATTCGGATTTTTTTTGAAATTATGGATGGTGGCATGGGCGTACAAATGCTGCCTTGGATATGGCAGAATCAAAGGTTTACGATTAATTACAGGATCATAACACCCTCTGCATTTTTTGAATGGTATAGAAAACAGTTATGAATATCGGCTATCTCTACTATACGTTCTTCCCGGTAACAGGCGGTGCTTCTGTTCACGGTTACTATCTGGCCCGGGAACTGAAAAAGGCGGGCCACACACTTTATAAACTGAACGGAAAAAAAGATCCCTATACAACAAAGCTCAATCCGCTTACAGGCGTTTTCCGGATTCTTTTAAACTGCGATGTAATCTACTCCCGTGTTGACTACTTTCTGTACCGCAGGAACTTTTTCACCGCACTCGCCATCCTGGCAGGGAAAAAGGTGGTGGTGGAGCTCAATTCCCCCTCCGATGAGCTGAAACTGCACGGAAAGTCCGGCGTGTACATCCGGAGAGCCGATAAAATCGCTGCGTGGTTTTTGAAAAGAGCGTGTGCCGTAATTGCGGTGAGTGAACCGATAAAAAGGTACTGCGATGAGGAGCTTGGCCTCTCCGGCGTAAAGGTTGTCGAAAACGGGGGGGAGGTATTTCACCATCCGGAGAGTAAGGCGTCGGAGCACATTAAAAAAAAGGCGGAAGAGATTTGCGGAAAATTCCCGGTGCGCGTGGTTTGGTCGGGTTCCGTAAACAGGATGCAGAATATATCACTGCTCAAAAGGGTTGCAGACGCCGATCCGCACCGTGCGGCACTTTTCGTGCTTGCGAATTATGAGGAAGAGGCTTCCCGGAAAAACCCGGAGTTTTTGCAAAAAGAGAATGTGTTCGGCTTTGAAAATCTGCCCCGTGCAGATGTGGAGTATCTCATATCGAAAAGCACGGCCGGGCTCGCTTTTTATGAAGATTATTCGTGGTGCCGCTGGGGATTTTACAACAGTTCGCTTAAAATATTCGAGTATCTGAACAACGGGCTTGTTACGTTAACCAATACTTCGGGCACCCCGGTGCAGCGGCAATATCCGAATTTTCGCCGGGTTACAATCGAAGAAGACATTTTGGAAATAATTAGGGATCTTTCATCTGCAGAACCACCCCCCCGGGAAAACCTGCGCACCTGGCGTGATGTGGGACGGGAGACTGCAGAGATCATAAAACAAATTTCAAAGAGTTGCTGACAATCACCCACAAACATATAAACAAGGCAAAAGCAGCTTTTTTTTTAGTGCCGTTTCTTCTTTACGAAGATCTGCTGCTTGCGGTTATGCTGATTGCCATTGGCCTTGTGCTGCTGTTTGCGGAAAAGATTGATGAGACGATAAGCCGGCTCGACTGGCGCGAGTTTGTTTTCTTTCTGTACATGTTTCACATGCTGTTCGGCGAGCGGCAGTTCGCCTACCTGGGGCTGGAGCCTCTGTTTGTAACCGAAATTGTACTGGCCGTTCTCACCATTGGATACGCGAAAGATCTGCTGGTTATCAGAAGGGTTCTGTTTATCTACTATATCGTGGTGCTGATTGGCCTGGCCTACGCTTTTCTGTACCTTTTCTGGTATCAGATCGATGCGATACGCGACTCGTTTATGCTTATTTACGCATTCTGGGTGCCCATTGTATACCATGTTTTCAGCGGCAGAAAGCACTATAACCTCTTCTTTATGTTTCTGAAACTGTTTATTGTGCTCAAAGCGGTTTCCTACCTCTATGAGGGGATTATGATCGCGCTTGGGTATAAGGCGATCAGGTTTGAAGGGTTTCGGTTCGGGGTTGGATATATTCTGCCGCCGCTGATTGTTATGACGATCTTTCTTCCATTTAAACACATTGGCAGGGGATATAAAATTATAGCGCTGATGATGATCCCCGCGGTCTTCACCATATTTCACCGCTCCATATTTCTGGGAGTACTACTGGCCATTGCCGCCTTTTTCCTGATTGGCAACACACCCATTCGTAAAAAAATACTCCTCTACGGCACCACAAGTCTTGCGGTTCTCATTGGCTTTCTGATCTACTATAACAGCATTGTGGACGTGGATATTTTCAGTATCCTGGAAAGGAAATCGTCGCTCGATGAAGGTAATATCAGCTACCGTTTTCTTTCGTGGCAGGTGGTACTCGATAAATTTTATGAGCACTTTATCCTGGGCTTTGGGGTGGGCCGCCCGTTGATGTACGCCCACAATAATATTTTTTATACCAGCGTGGAGCTTTCCTATTTTCAGATACGGGATCTTGCCGGCAACGCCCAGCCACACAACTCGTACATAAACATCCTTACACGGTTTGGCATTCTGCTCTTTCCCTTTTTTGCCGTCGCTGCTTTTAAACCGCTGGCGAAGGTGAAGAGAATGGCGGCCCGAAAGATGAAAAATGGCTTTCATTCCTTTTCCATGCTGCTCTTTCTGGTAGGTTTTTTGCTCTTTATGTACGTACTGGCCTTTTTCAACGTAGTACTCGAAGGCCCTCATCACTCATTTCCATTCTGGCTGGCTATTGGTATGTTGTTAAGCTTTGAGAGGGCAGGTAACCTGCACCCCAGAAAAATACGCATTACACGTTTACAGCAGCATCAGACATGAAAATTTTACAGGTTCACAATAGATACAAACAGGCCGGCGGGGAGTGGACCGTTGTAACCCAGGAGCAGAAGCTTCTCAGCGAAGAGCATCAGGTTGATACTTTTTATGTGGAAAACAGCAAGGAGATTTCGGGACTCGCAGGGCGGCTGAAGCTTCTTTACCGAACGCACTACAACTCCCGGTCAAAGAGAGAGGTTTTTAAAAAAATTGCCGCAAGCGAATTCGACATCATGCATGTTCACAACTTTTTCCCGGTGCTTTCGCCATCTGTATTTGAAGCGGCAAGAGAGCTGAACGTCCCCTCGGTGATGAGCCTTCACAATTTCAGGCTTATCCATCCCAACGGGCTCATGTTTTATAACGGGGAACCGGATCACCGGAGCGTAAAGGGGAGTGCTTACCGCTGTGTGCCGGATGGAGTATACCGCAACAGTGTTCTGCAAACCGCTGTGGTGGCTCATATGATCGAGTATCACAGAAAAAAGAAGACCTGGAGTAAATTGCCGTCTGCTTTTATTGCACTGTCTGATTTTTCCAGGGATCTGTTTATTGAAGGGGGCTTGCCGGGGGAGCGTATTTTTATCAAGCCCAATTTTATCGAAGACCCTTTAAAAGGGCAGGCGGGGCAATCGCTTGAGAAAGAGAAGGAGAATCTGTTCCTTTACGTAGGCCGAATCAGTGAGGAGAAGGGAGTGGAACAGCTTACAGAGTGCTGGCTTCGGCATAAACCTGATGCGCGACTGGTTATTGCGGGCGACGGGCCGATGAAGAGGGATCTTGAATCAAAAACCGCCCACTCGGATAAAATTGAGTGGCTGGGGCAGATTTCGCGTGAACAGATCCTTAGACGCCTGTCAACGGCAAAGGCGCTGCTTTTTCCCACAAAATGCTATGAAGGGCAGCCGCTGATACTTCTGGAGGCTATGTCGATGGGATGCCCGGTTATTACATCAAAAATTGGAAATCCTCAGAATATGATTGATAACGGCAAAACAGGATTTCACTACAAACCGGGAGATATTGCTGATCTGTACGACAAGTGCAGGCAGATCAGCGAAAATCCCGCGCGTGCCCTGGAGATGGGTAAGCGGGCGAGAACTCTTTATCTTGAAAAATATACCCCGGAAAAGAATCTTGAGCTGCTGACAGGGATTTACGAAAAGGCTGCGGACCTGGAGAAAAAACTAAGCCGGGGTGATGCAGGGTATGAGTGATAAAGTGCGCATTTTGCAGACCGGTGTGAGCCGCTATAACCTTGCCGAAACGATGGCCGAGTTTAGCCGGGCCATTGAGCAGAAGGGTAAACTGCGTATTGCCGTAACCCCTGTAAACTGTCTTTTATGGGCACGCACAAATCCTGAACTCAATGAGATTTACAACAGCGCCGATATTGTTACGGCCGATGGCGTTCCGGTGGTCTGGGCTTCAAGGCTGCTGAAGCAGCCGGTAAGGGGGCGGGTTACCGGGCTTGATTTACTCCCTGCTTTCTCAGAAATTGCGGCACAGAATGGGTATTCGTTCTTCTTTCTGGGAGCGGCAGAGGGTGTTGCGGATCAGCTTGCAGAGAAACTGAAAACAGCATACCCTGCACTAACGATTGCGGGGACCTGGTCGCCGCCATTCAGGGATCAGTTTACTGAAGAGGAGAACAGCGAGATGATCGACCGCATTAACCGGTCGGGGGCAGACGTTCTCTGGGTAAGCCTTACGGCTCCGAAGCAGGACTTCTGGATTGCCCGGCATTTTGATAAGCTGAACGTATCGGTTGCCATCGGAGTGGGAGCCGCTTTCGATGTGGTTGCCGGAAATATTTCACGGTCGCCCCAATGGATGCAGCAGTACGGTCTGGAGTGGCTCTACCGGCTTATGAAGGAGCCCGGAAGGCTCTGGCGGCGGTATCTCGTGGAGGCTCCGCAGTTTATTCCGCTCATTTTAAAACAGTACATATCATCACAAAACAGAAGGAAAAGAGATGAAAAAGAGTGACGCAATTTATGTTGCCGGCCATCGCGGCATGGTAGGTTCGGCCGTGGTAAGAAAACTGGAAGAGGAGGGATATTCCAATATAATTACGGCAGCCAGCAGTGAGCTGGATCTCAGAGATCAGCAAAGGGTGTACGCTTTTCTGAAAGAAAATAATCCAAAGGCTGTTGTAATCGCAGCTGCAAAAGTGGGCGGTATTATGGCTAATGACACCTGGCCATACACATTTATTCACGAAAATATTGTGATTCAGGATAACCTGATTCACGGCTCGCACCTGGCAAACGCAGAGAAAGTGATTTTCCTGGGGAGCTCCTGTATCTATCCGAAATTTGCAGAGCAGCCGATGAGTGAAGAGTCTCTGCTCACCGGCCCGCTGGAGCCAACCAACCAGTGGTACGCCATTGCAAAAATTGCGGGAGTGAAAACCTGCCAGGCGCTCAGGAAACAGTACGGAAGAGACTATTTATCGCTCATGCCAACCAACCTGTACGGGCCCTTTGATAATTTTGACCTGGAAACCTCACACGTGCTTCCCGCCATGATTCGTAAATTTTATGAAGCCGCACATAACGGGCATGCCGATGTAACGCTTTGGGGGTCGGGTACGCCCAAAAGGGAATTTTTGCACGTAGATGACGTAGCGGGCGCCGTTCTCTATGCCCTCAAACACAGGCTGAAGAGCCACCTGTATAACGTGGGAACCGGCAGGGATATCTCTATTAAAGAGCTCGCGGAACTTATTCAGAATCTTACAGGCCATGAGGGTAACATTTTGTGGGACAGCAGTAAACCCGATGGCACTCCAAGAAAACTGATGGATGTATCGCGTTTTGCCGGGGAAGGCTGGGAGTACAGCATTGGCCTGAAAGAAGGAGTAAAAGCCACAATAGAGTGGTATGCCAAAAACAGAGAGGAGATCAGAGAGGTGCGTTTTGAGAAATAGAAGCATGAACGGAATTTAAAAAACAATGATTCAAGTTTCGCTGAAGAAGTTACTAACCGCAATAGAATCATGAAATAAAATTAAAATTTCGGCTCAGGATTCATTAATTTTCATCATGCTGATCAGTTTTATAGTTAACGATTGCAAAAAGGTGAACACTCTTCATGCGGTAGTTTTGAAAAGGCAAACCCAAATCTTTGAGAAAATGGAAGTTTTTATTGGAAAAAGTGCATCTGTGAGCTATCAGGAAACATTAAAACGCATTGTAAGTAAAGTGTAAAGAAAGTATTTTGTCTACTTATCTATTTTCGTGATAAACAAGCATAGAATGAATCCATCAACCAATGACGTTCAGACGGTTCGGGAAAAACTTCAGAAGGAGTCTGAACTGATTGAAAATACCGGTCCTGTAAAAATCGGGAAGGGGATTACGCCGGCTATTTATAAAAATTTAAAGGTGCGGCAATACCGCGGAAAACGAGCCTTTGATCTTGTTGTTGGGGGTATTGCGTTTATATTTTGCCTCTTTTTGTTTCCTTTAATTGCGCTCGGAATTAAACTCTCTTCCCGGGGGCCTATTCTTTTCAAACAAAAGCGAACCGGCCAGAACGGTATCGTTTTTACCTGCTACAAATTCAGAACGATGAAGCAAAATGCAGCGAAACCCACCAACGGAAAGCCGGATATTACTCTTGAAGATGATGACCGAATCTTCGCGTTTGGCAAACTGCTGCGCCTGCTGAATCTCGATGAACTGCCTCAGATATTCAATGTATTAAAGGGGGACATGAGTTTAGTGGGGCCGCGGCCCTATCCGGTAGAAGAGTGTGCCTACTGGAACTCAATTTTCGACGATTTTTTCTATCGCTATGCAGTGAAGCCGGGGGTTACAGGATTTTCACAGGTAAAAGGTTTCAGGGGCGGTACCTACAGCGTAACACATATGCGCAAGCGTACTGATTACGATCTCATATATGTTCAGAAAAACACATTTCTGATGGATCTGACAATCGTAATGAAAACCGTCACCAAAATGATTAATCTCGACACCAACGCCCATTAATCAGCGAATTATCACTTAACCAACAGTTAATTTTACAGAATCATCATACCTATTTACAATGAAGAATTACCTATTTCTACTACTTACCTTTTTTGCGGCTGCAGCCATTCTGCTGCCTGTTCAGGAAGCTTCAGCACAGGGGAACGTCAGCTTTGGCAATATTCAAAGCGTTAATGTTGATGACCTTTCCGATGAACAGATACTGAATTTCTACAGACAGATGCAGGCGCAGGGCTTCAGCGTACAGGAAGTTGGCAATATTGCCCGTGCACGGGGAATGCCGCCCTCAGAGGTTTCAAAACTAACGTCAAGGCTCGGCCGTGTTTCAACCGGTGCCGACAGGGATGGCTCGGGTGATTCGAGTACCGAAACGAGGTCGGGTCAGGATGCCTCATTAATGTTTGGCGGGGAATCGGATCTTCCGCCGCTGGAGCAGGAGCTTTTAATTAGTGAGCTGCAACGCCTTGTAGAGGAGAGAAATGAAGAGGATCTGGTTCGTGAACTCGACATGATTCTGGAAGAGGGATTCCCGGTATTTGGTGCCAACCTGTTTGCCGGTTCATCCATGTCTTTTGAGCCGTCACTTAATATTCCAACCCCGCGAGACTACATATTTGGGCCCGGAGATGAAATCCGGATCGATATCTGGGGCGCGGCTGAAGCCGAGTATACACTTGTTGTTGAGCCTGATGGTAATATTCGAATCCCGAATGTGGGGCCGGTGCGTGTGGCAAGCCTTGAGTACACTGAGGCCAGAGACCGGATTTTAAGAAACTTGAAAAACATCTACTCCGGCCTGAACCTGGAGAATCCACGTGAGGGAAATACTTATGCCGATGTATCACTGGGTAACGTAAGAAGCGTGAATGTGAGCATGATTGGGGAGGTTCGCCAGCCCGGCTCCTACACCGTTTCTTCTCTTGCTACGGTATTTAACATGCTTTACGCCGCAGGAGGGCCAAACCGCTCTGGCTCCTGGAGAAGCATACAGATTATCAGGGGCGATTCGGTTGCTGTGGAGTTCGACCTGTATGATTTGATTGTAAATGCCAATCAGGAAGACAATGTGCGGGTGATGGATAACGACATTATTCGTGTTCGGCCATATCAAAACAGAATACGACTGAATGGTGAGGTAAAACGGCCCGGCTTGTATGAGCTGAAAGATGGCGAAACACTTGCCGACCTCATGGAGTTTGCCGGTGGTTTTGCCGAGAATGCCTATAAAGACAGGATTGTGATTCGACGAATAACGAATATTGAGAGAAGCCTCACGGATGTAAAGTGGCCCGAAGGCGGCGATATTGAGCTTCGGAACGGTGATCAGATTGAAATTGACCCCATTGTAGACCGCTACGAAAACAGGGTGCGTGTTGAGGGGGCTGTCTACAGAGAAGGCGATTTTGAATTAACCGAAGGTATGACCCTGTCTGACCTGTTCGATAAAGCCGAAGGTGTAAAAGAGGATGCATACCTCGAAAGAGCCCTGCTTATTCGGGAGATGGACAACATGATGCTTGAAAGCATTCCGTTTTCTGTTCGGGATATTCTTGAGGGCAATGCTCCCGATATCGAGCTCAAAGCTGATGACCTGGTTCGTATCTCCTCAATTTTTGACCTGAGGGAGACCTTTACCGTTCAGGTTTCCGGTGCGGTAAATAGCCCCGATCGATTTGAGTTTCTTGAAGGAATGTCGCTTGAGGATGCCATCTACCTTGCAGACGGCCTTCGTGATGAGGCAGCTGCCTACCGGGTGGATGTGGCAAGGCGCGTTGTGGATGCCGATGTTCGTACCAAGGTAAACCAGATTGCCGAGGTGTTTGAGTTTGAGATTGATGAGAATTTCCGATTTACCGATGGTGATGGTGAATTTGAACTGCAGCCGTTCGACCGAATTTTTGTTCGTACCAAGCCCAATTACCAGCGGCAGCTTACAGTTCGTATAGAGGGTGAGGTTCAGTTTCCCGGAGAGTATGTACTGGAAAACCGCGATGCCCGTCTGTCTGACCTGATTGATCAAGCCGGAGGGCTTTCCCAGTATGCTTTTGTGGAAGGCGCATCCATGCAGAGAATTTTAGAGGTTGTATCGCGGGAGCTGGATGAGGATGAGATGCGGGAACGTTCGGAGCAGCTGGCCGAGCTTAATCTCGAGAATGTAGACCTTAACAGTTTTGAAAGTGTTAATGATACGGTTTATACTTCAGTGGGTATTCGTCTTGACGAAGCGCTGCAGCAATCCAATGGTGTGAGTGACCTTCGCCTGCAGGAAGGAGACATTATCCGCGTACCGCGACAGCTCCAGACCGTGCGCGTTGAGGGGGGGGTGCTTTCACCCGTAACCATGCGCTTTGTGCCGGGAAGGGGCCTGCAAAACTATATTGATGCCGCAGGCGGTACAACCGACAGGGGGCAGCGCCATCGTGCCTATATTGTGTATGCAAACGGTGAAGTGGATCGCGTAAAACGGTTCCTGAGGTTAAGGAGCAATCCATCGGTAGACGCCGGGGCAACCATTATAGTGCCCGAAAAACCGGCGTCAAGGGACCTTACACCGCAGGAGCGCATCAGCCTGGCGTCCAGTATCGCGTCAACCGCACTGCTTTTCATAACCATTTTAGACAGGGTACAAAACAGGTAATTAATAATGAAATACCAACTGCGAAGTCCGGATAGTGAGATACTGTCCGGATCTGAGCAAAGGAATCAGCCTTAAATTTCAAGCCATTAAACATATTCATCAGTGTAAAAAAGAGAATTAAATTAAAGTATTATGGCAGAACGAAAAAAAGCATTAATTACGGGAATAACGGGGCAGGATGGATCCTACCTTGCTGAACTGCTTATCGATAAAGGGTATGAAGTTCACGGGATCAAGCGCAGGGCCAGTCTTTTTAACACCGACCGTATTGATCATCTTTATGAAGATCCGCATGAGGAGGACCGGCAGTTAATCCTTCACTACGGGGACCTTACCGATTCCATGAATATCACCCGTATCATTCAGGATACACAGCCCGATGAGATTTACAACCTGGCGGCGATGAGCCACGTAAAGGTGAGTTTTGAAACACCGGAGTATACCGCCAACACCGACGGCCTTGGCACGCTGCGAATCCTTGAGGCGGTGCGCCTTCTGGGGCTGCAGGATAAGACCCGTATTTACCAGGCTTCCACTTCCGAGCTTTACGGGCTTGTGCAGGAAGTTCCCCAGTCTGAAACCACCCCCTTTTATCCGCGCTCACCCTATGCTGTTGCCAAGCTTTATGGCTATTGGATAACGGTGAACTACCGTGAGGCCTATGATATGTATGCCTGCAACGGGATTCTGTTTAATCACGAGTCTCCGCGAAGAGGGGAAACGTTTGTAACCCGAAAGATTACGCGGGCAGCATCTAAAATAGCTCTCGGCCTGCAGAATAAACTTTATATAGGAAACATGGATGCCAGGCGCGACTGGGGCCATGCAAAAGATTATGTGGAAGCGATGTGGCTGATGCTTCAGCAAGATAAACCGCAGGATCTTGTAATCGCGACGGGTATTACTACGTCGGTACGTGATTTTATATCGCATGCATTTGAAAAAGCCGGAATTACCCTGCGATTTGAAGGAAACGGCGTGGATGAGGTTGGAATCATTGAGCGGATCGAAACTCCCGAAGGCTACAGCAACGCAGAACCCGATGTTGAGACGGGGGACGTGGTGGTGCAGGTAGATCCTGCCTACTTCAGGCCAACAGAGGTGGAATTGCTGATAGGTGATCCCACCAGGGCGCGTGAATATTTAGGGTGGGAGCCGAAATACGACCTGGAGGCCCTCGTGGACGATATGATTAGGGCCGATCTTGCGCTTTTTGAGAAAGAGCAGACCCTTAAGAAAAACGGGTACCGAATTTTAAACCAGGCCGAGTAGACAACAAAAACAGGCCGCTTGGTTACCTTGCAGCAATAGCGAACGGCCGCTTCAGTTATTATGAAAGAGATAACAAAAAAATTACTTTCGTTACTTCCCAAAGGGGATCTGTTCAAACTGATCGCACTTTTCGGAATGATGATTGTTGCGTCTCTTCTTGCGCTTTTAGGGGTGGGAACAGTTCCTGTTTTTGTTCTCGCCGTTATTGACTCAGAGCGCGTTTTTGGGTTTCCTGTGATTGGTGATATGCTGCAGGCGCTTAATATCACCACCACGAGCAGGCTGGTGGGATTCGGTGCACTTGTGCTGATGTCAATTTATGCCCTGAAAAACCTCTACATGTTTTTCTACGACTACATTAACACCCGCTTTATGCTGAGGCGAGTGATGATGCTGCAAAATCGTCTGTTTAAGGCATATATGAACTCCCCGTATCTGCTGTTTCTCACCCGGAACTCTTCCGAGCTTATCCGTAATATCAGCAGTGAATCGTCGCGCGCCATCAACCAGACCCTGAAACCGATGCTGGCGATTTTACTGCACTCCATTATGATTGTGGTTATTTCGTCGGCACTGATTTACGCAGAACCTCTCATTTCCGGGCTCGGAATACTTCTGTTTGGCGGGTTTTCCGTTGTATTTCTAAAACTTACCGAGAAGAAAATGACATGGTTCGGCACACTGGCCCTGCGCCATCGCAGGTCGATGATGCAGGCGATTATACAGGGGCTTGGCGGCTTTAAAGACGCGAAGGTTCTGAATCGTGAGTCGTTCTTTCTTGGCGTATTCAGCAGGCATGCCAATAAAATTCTCCGTTACGAGCTCTGGAACAGTATTTTGCGTGCCCTGCCCGTCCGCATTATTGAAATGCTTGCCCTTGGTGGGGTGCTCTTTATCGCCGTAGCCATGATATTACAGGGCAGGGACCCTGAAACCATTGTTCCAACCATCGCCCTCTTTGGCGCCGCTGTTATGAAGCTGAAGCCTTCCATTTTCTCCCTGATCGATCAGGTAAACAGTATCCGTTTCAATAAGCACTCTATCGAGCAGATCTGGCTCGACCTCAACAGACTCGAAAACCTCTATACGAAAAAGCAGGATACAGAGCTGAAGTACCAAAAGAGAAAAACAAACGGACAGAATGGGGAGCAATCCCCGCTTCACCTTGAGAATAAAATTGACCTGAAAGACGTCACGTTTGTCTATCCTGATTCGAAGCTTCCCGCTGTAAAAAATATCAGTCTCAGCATTGAAAAGAACAGTGCCGTCGCTTTTGTCGGGGAGTCGGGAGCCGGAAAAACCACAATTGTGGATGTGATACTCGGCCTGCTCGAACCTCAAAAAGGCACGATTGAGGTGGACGGACAGAATGTGTATGAATGCACGGAGCAGTGGCAAAAAAATATCGGCTACATCCCCCAGGAGATCTATCTGCTGGACGATACCATTCGCAGAAATATCTGCTTCGGAATTCCCGATGATCAGATTGATAAAGAGAGCCTGAAGACAGCTATAGAAACAGCGCAGCTGAGCGAGCTTATTGGGCAGCTCGAGAAAGGTGACCGAACACGGGTTGGAGAGCGGGGAATTCGCCTTTCAGGCGGGCAGAGACAGCGCATTGGCATTGCGAGGGCGCTGTATCACAATCCGCAGGTGCTGGTAATGGATGAGGCTACATCTGCCCTGGATAATATCACGGAAAAGTATGTGATTGATGCGATCGAGCGGCTTAAGGGGGAGAAAACAATCATAATGATCGCTCACCGGCTTACCACCGTTGAAAACTGCGATACCATTCACCTGATGAAAGATGCACGTATTATTGCATCGGGCACTTTCAGCGAGCTGCAGCATACCAGTGCGGAGTTCAGAAAAATGAGCCTGATGAGTGAACCTGAAGATTTGGTGCTTGGGTAAGAGTGGGGACTCACCATCCTTCGCAGAAGGCTACGGATGGCAGGCCCCATCCAAAGGCCCCTCTCTACCTCGCTTGCGCTTCGCAAAGAGGGGAGTTTGTATTGAGGTAGATTTAATGACATGGTGCCGATGTCCATAACCATGGCCTGCCACGAAGTGATCCCCTTGGGAAACGACCATTGAACAGCCCCAACCGGGGGTTAAGGCGACATCCCAAAGAAACCCCTCCCGAAGGGGTTTGGAATGAATCGTTGATAAGGTTTTGCTCTATTTGGCGCGAGAGACCCAAAGATACGTAATAAGATATGCGATCTTAGATCTTCGATCTGGTTCACCTTCTTGGGTTATCCGCCCACAACGGACCAGCGGTCCGTTGTACAATTCTGCTCTCCAAGGGAATTCAAGAATAGTCGGGGCAAGCTGGGATGTCGCTTGCGCTTGCGCGACACCTGAACCCTGCACCCTGCCATTCATTTACATTATAATTTTTTAACAAAGTATTCCTGATTTTCAGAATAAATTTGTTATATTCATTGCTATTCATCAAAGAGTACTATTAATAAGTGTTGGTTCTGTTTTACAGCATTTTCGGTGTACAAGAACATAATCGAATATTCATGATGAACATACCGGTTAATGGTTGTCAAATCATATCGTTTACATTTACTAATCATACAAGACTTCTTACATAGATGAGCGAACACAATTCAGGACAGAGGCCGTCAGGAATCGATGGTACGGCACGCCGAAATAACGGATCCTACAAGGGCGAATATTACAACTCAGAACCTTTCCCGGGTGGACCTGACGAGAGTGATGAGATAGACCTTAAATACCTTTTCAGCGTTCTGTTAAGATATAAATATTGGGCTCTGGGAATCATCGCGCTCTCTACAGTTCTCGCTTTAACGTACGCCTACAGCCTTCCTCCGGTATACGAAAGCACAGGTACTGTTCTTATACAGGAAGACCGGGCGAGTCAGGCTTTTGCGGGAGATTCTGACCTCAACAGTATACTCTCAAGATCATTCGGAGTGGGTGCCGGAAGCCGGATTGGCAACGAAATAGAGGTCATGCAGTCAGCAAGTGTAGCTGATCAAATAGCTCAGAGACTCGTAAACAATCCCCGTATGGAGAATGGGGAGGTGATGCCGATTTTGTGGTACAACTATCCTGAAGATTCAACACGTGCCTCTCTCGACGCTGTTGCACGTAGGGTTCAAAGTAGGATGCAGGTACAGCGAAACAACCAGGATACCGATATTATCACAATCACATACAGCAGTCCGTCTCCGTTTGAAGTGGCGCGACTGGTAAACACCACTATAGAAACCTACTCGGATGTATCGGCACAGCAGAAACGGGCTGCCGCAACCGCAGCACTTGAGTTTTTGTCTGAAGAACGGGAAAAAGCTCGCGCAGAACTTACAAATTCTGAAGAACAGCTGAGAGATTATATGAGCAGGACGAGCCTGGTACAGATCGACGGGCAGACTCAGGCCGCCATCGACCGCCTTGCGGAGCTTGAATCGCAGCGCCAGCAGGTGCAGGTGGAGAGGGTATCGGTAAACTCATCCATCGATTCGTACGAGGATCAGCTGGAGCAGATCCGCCCCGGCCTTGCAGAACAGCTCTCAGAAAATATCAGCGGGCAGCTTGAGCGGTCACAGTTTCGCCTGGCAGAACTTCGCACCGAGCGGGATCTCTTGATTCAGAGAAACCCCAGCCTTCGGCAGAACCCGGAGCTGGAGCCGCAGTATGCGAGCCTTGTTGAGGAGATTGAAACCGTACGGAACCAAATTCGGGACATCACCAGTAATGTACTGAATGCCGATGACTCGGACGTCTACATCGGTTTTCTGGATGAGGAGGACGGCGGTGTAACCCAGCGTATTATTGAGCTCAGAAGAAACCTGATTGAGCTTCGGATACAGCAGTCGCAGCTGGATGCACAGCAAGATGTGCTTGAGGAGCGAATTGCCGAAGAGAACTCTTTTCTGGATGATCTGCCCGATAACATGATCGACCTTGCGCGCCTGAGACGCGACACGCAGGTAAACGAAGAGCTTTTTTCAGCCATATCGGAGCAGTTTACGCAAACACAGCTCTGGGAACAGACCCAGTACGGATCCGGCAGAACGATTGATGCAGGACAGGTTCCCGATTCTCCTGCAGGGCCCAATCGGAAGCTGATTGCATTAATCGGATTTATGATCGGAGGTGTGATTAGTGTTGGCTTTGTGGTTGGTAAAGAGACATTCAACCGCTCTGTAGACGGATCAGAAAAGCTTAGAAAAATTGGTTATCCCGTTCTGGCCACCATACCCGACGTGGGTCCATATATTAAAAAACGATTTAATAATGAGGAGTTTGTTGAAATGGACGGGCGCAGGGTAACCACCAGCTGGTCTATGCTCATCGACAGCGTTTCACCGCTATCTGAATCATACAGAAGGCTGCATAATAACATTGTGTACGCCGATCCGGATCTTACTTTTCAAACGATCGTAGTTACCAGCCCAAAGAAAAGCGAAGGTAAGTCGACCGTATCGATGAACCTTGCAGTAGCGCTGGCTGAATCAGGTAAAAAAGTAGTAATCGTGGATAATGACCTGCGGCGGCCTGCCCTTCACAGAATGATGGGGGAATCGAGAGAGCCGGGCCTGATTGAGCTGTTTTATGATGATGAAGAGCTGTCATCAGTAATTAAACCCACAGCCGCCCCCGGTGTTCATATTATAACAAGCGGGCGCAGAATAAATAATCCTTCTGCTGTACTTAAGAGCGCTAAAATGAAGGAATTAATTGTGCATCTGAAGAAAAAGTATGATCACGTAATTATGGATACACCCCCATACGGAGTTATTGCAGATGCAGCAGCGCTTATCAGGCAGGCTGACGGAGTGGTTCTTACGACAAAATTTAATTACACAAAACTCAACGAACTTTACCATACAATTGAGAATCTTGACAGGATAAAAGCCAATATCATAGGTTTTGTAATAACCGAGTATAAGCACGCGAAAAGTGCTGATTACTACTACTACGACTACACCTACGACAGTTACCAGGCTTATGAAGAGTATCAGGAGAAAGCGTAGGGGTTGGTTGGGTTAATGGTTATTGGTTAGTGGTTTAGAATTGGGTTTTGAGTTTGATATCCTGATCGATAATTTTTGCCTTTTGCCTTTTGCCTTTTGCCTTTTGCCTTTTCATCTTTCCGTTTTGCTGCCAGCGACCTATTCAAAGGCCGGGTAAGGACTCAACTCACTCCTCCCGAAGGCATCTGCCGAAGGCATCCCTTTGGGGCCTTTGGGGCGGCCCCTCTCTACGTCGCTCCGCTCCGCAGAGACTGTGAGAAAATAAATATTCAAGCACATAAAACACTTCTTTTATTTGGCCACGAAGTCACGAGGACCCGAAGTATCACGAAGGATATCATTATGATTTCGTTTCACTTCGTGTACCCTCGTTTGTGCCGTGAAGTTAAAGAACAACGACGTTCTTTGACATGCTGTAATAAAGATGATGCAACCCGTCGGATGACGGATGAAGCATCGGCAACGCCCTGCAG
>Ga0081528_100377_pt1 | contig 24937 bp, 15 predicted proteins | sample HotLakmasection4_FD_71011 | JGI IMG/M metagenome (GOLD analysis project Ga0081528, IMG submission 71011) | Hypersaline microbial mat communities from Hot Lake, Washington, USA - Section #4 (SPADES assembly) (version 2) | ecosystem: Environmental > Aquatic > Non-marine Saline and Alkaline >...
GGAAGCGCGGGAACAGTATCTGCGTCAAATCACAGAGGATCAAAACCCATGAATGTGTTGATGTTGGTGGATCAAGAGACGGTGTGTGCGGAAGATCCGGAATTGGCGGGGCTGGTTGCGCCGGGGCAGGCGGTGATGGAGCATCATGTGGCGGCGGGGGTGCGCGAAGCGGGGCACCGGGTTTCGGTGATGGCGTTTGGTCCCGATCCGCTTGAAACCGCGTCCGCGTTGCGAGAGGCGGCGCCCGATGTGGTGTTTAATTTGACGGAATGGTTTGACGGGGACCGCAGCAAAGACGCGCATGTCGCATCGCTGCTCGATTTATTAGGCATTCCTTACACCGGGGCTGGTCCGGTTGGGTTGGCGTTATGCCGGGATAAAGCCTTATGCAAACAAGTCCTGAGTCATCACCGAATTCGTTTTCCCCGCTTTATGGCCTGGGCGCCGGGAACGCGTCAGCCGCCCGGTCGTATGGTATATCCGGCGATTGTGAAGCCGTTGTTGGAAGACGGCTCGGACGGCATTTCAAAAGCGTCGCTGGTGCATTCGGACGCGGAATGCGCCGAACGTGCGGCATGGCTATGCGAGCAGCGAGGACAACCTGTTATTTGTGAGGAATATATTGAAGGCCGCGAAATTTATATTGGCGTGCTTGGCAATGAGCGCGCGACAGTGTTGCCAGCGCGCGAGGTGTGTTTCCCGCTTGCGCAGGAAGGCGGGCCGACGATTGCGACCGCGCGCGTGAAGTGGGACGAAAACTACCGGAAAAAATGGGGCATCGAATATACGGCGGCTGAACTGGACCCTGCGTTGGCGCGTCAAGCCGCGCGCGTGAGCAGGCGCGTGTATCGTTATTTGCAGTTGCGGGATTATGGCCGCATTGACTTGCGTATCCGTCCTTCAGGGGAAATTGTATTTTTAGAAGCCAATCCCAATCCTAATTTAGCGCGGGACGAAGATGTGGCGGAAGCGGCGCAACAGGCCGGGGTGCCGTATGCGAAGTTGCTGGATCGCATTGTGCATTTGGCGTTGAAGCGGCGGGGGTAATCCGGCTTATCCGATGCCGCCGCCGGGCATATCCATGATACGGGTATCGGCCACGGCGGTTCCATGTCCGGGTTCAGGATAATCCAGCGTGTAATGCAGGCCCCGGCTTTCTTTACGCGCCATGGCGGAACGCACGATTAATTCGGCCACAGCCGCAATGTTGCGCAGTTCGAGCACGTCGGTTGTGACGAGGTAATCAAGATAATACTGCCTTATTTCGCGGCGCAGATTGTGAATGCGGCGCAGCGCCCGGTCGAGGCGCTTATCCGTGCGGACAATGCCTACGTAATCCCACATGCACGTGCGCACTTCGTTCCAGTTGTGCTCCAGCACGACGACTTCATCGCTGGCTACGGCGTCGCCATAATGCCAGTCCGGTATAACATAATCTTGCAAAGAGCCTTCTTCCCGGTGGCCCAATATCGCATGCGCTGCGCGCCGGGCGCATACCAGCGCTTCCAGCAGCGAATTGCTGGCCAGGCGGTTGGCGCCGTGCATGCCGGTGCATGCGGTTTCGCCTACGGCGTATAAGCCGTCCAGCGCAGTCACGCCGTTGACGTCGGCATCCACGCCGCCGCAGCAGTAATGCGCGGCGGGGACGACGGGAATGGGTTGTTCGGCCATATCAATGCCGTATTTCAGGCATGCGGCGTAGATGTTGGGAAACCGCTTGATAAGGAAGTCCTCGGTGTGGTGCGTGATGTCGAGGTATACGCAGCGATCGCCGCGCGTTTTCATTTCCTGGTCAATGGCCCGCGCCACAATATCGCGCGGCGCCAGGGATGCGCGCGGATCAAAACGTTCGGTAAACGATTCCCCCGCGGCATTAATCAAGACGCCTCCTTCGCCGCGCACGGCTTCGCTGATGAGAAACGATTTGGCTTCCGCATGATACAAACATGTGGGGTGGAATTGAATAAACTCCATGTTTTTAATAGGCAGTCCTGCGCGCCAAGCCATGGCAACGCCGTCCCCGGTGGCCAGGTCGGGGTTGCTGGTGTACAGGTAGACTTTGCCGGCGCCACCCGTAGCGAGCACGGTGTACGGCGCGCGCACGGCAAAAATTTCACCGGTTTGGCTATGGAGAAAGTAGGCGCCCACGCACCGGTTATGACCGGCGATGCCAAGCCAGCCCGTGGTGACGAGATCTATGGCCATACAATAAGGCATCAACGTGATATTCGGGTCGGCTGTAGCGCGTTCCACCAGCGCTTTAATGATTTCCTGGCCGGTAATATCCCCGGCATGAAGGACGCGACGCGCGGAATGGCCTGCTTCCCGGCCAAGATCGTAGAAAGGATCGTGGTTCCCCTCGTGGATATTTTCTTCCCGCGAAAAAGTAACGCCGTGCCGTTCGAGGCATTCCACAGCCGATTGCGAGTCCCGGATAATTGTGCGCACAGCATCTTCATGGCATAAACCGCCGCCTGCCGCCAATGTGTCTTGCACATGGGCTTCCAAGGTGTCTTCGGGATCTTTGACGCAGGAAATGCCACCTTGCGCCCAGTTGGTATTGCTTTGCGCTATGCCTTGTTTGGACACCAGCGCGACCCGGCCCGAGGGGCTTAGTTCAAGCGCGGCAATCAATCCGGCCATGCCGCTGCCGATCACCATAAAATCATAATCCGCTGTCGTCATAATCGTTGATTATTCCATACTTGCAACTCACCCGCTCCGCGAGTACTATAGTCGGTTGGTGTAGATAAACCTAACGTCCTTGTCCTTTGGGCTGTGACTATAGGAGCGCGGCACATAAACGCGCCCTGATTTTTATTAAGCAAGCGGATAAGCGTATAGAAAAACCGTAGGCACCGCAAGAAATGAATGTACTGCTGATACAACCGCCGGATGCCCAACCCGCCGTGGAGGCGATAGACTCCTCCGGGGGGCTTGCGCAAGGCATCATGCCCCCGTGGGATTTGATGTGCGTCCAGACGTTTTTGCAAAAACATACACGCCACATCAGTCGTTTTATTGATTGTCGTTTGATGCACGATCTTGAGCGCGAACTGGTGTCCCAGATTGAGACGCTTGCGCCTCCGCGTATTTTGGTGGTGAATTGTCCCACACTTTCGCTGGGGCAAGCGGCCGCGGTGCTGGATATGGCCAAGCGTCATTTCCCGGCGATGCGCACGGTTTTGTGCGGCGCTTATCCCAGCACGTTTCCCGATCAAGTAGCGGATATTCCCCGTGTGGATTTTGCATTGGCCGGCGATCCCGAGCCGATTTTACGCAATTTATTGGATTACATTGACGTTGAACAACGTTTGAAGCGGGTGCCTGGTTTGATTTTGCGGAACCAACGCGATGCGAAACCGTATTGGTTGCCGCGCTTGCATAGTTTGTCCATGCCCGACTGGGACGGCGTGTACTGGGGCGATTACACCACCGGCGGCGGCACGATGGTGTGTCGCGCGGAAATACGCTTATCGCGCGGGCACAGTCGCACCAATGCGGATCGCGCGTTTGACGGCTTAAGCGAGCCGTTACGTTTGTGGCCGATGGAACGCTTGGCTAAACAAATGCTTAAATGCGTGCATACCGAAGTCAACGAAGCCGTGTTAAGCGATCCGCCCGGCGTATGGACGCATGACCGGCTGATGGAGTGGGCTACATTGCTTGCGCATCAGCGGAATGCCCAGCCGTGGAGCGTGCGCGTATTGCCTATGGAATTCAGCGAGGATTTAATTGAACAACTGAAGCAAGCCCGTTGCCGTCGCGTGCATGTGGTGTTTCCGACGTGCGATAAAGTCTTGTTTAAGCGGTATGGTCTTCCGGCGGACTTGCGTGGCTTTTTCAAAACAGTGCAAAGCATGGCCAGCGGCTCGGTCCAGCTTTGCGCGCATATTTGGGTTGGCGGTCCCGAAGAAACGCGGGGGGAAACCGAACGGGCGACAGCTATGCTGCGTAAATTAGGTCATAACCCATATATTATTGAGCCTTTTCCTTTTACGTTGGATTCGCCTTTGTACCAGGCTGTCCGCGAGGCGGAGACGCCGCTTCCCGGTTTGACCGAGTGGATTCAGTGGTCGCGCGACCCGTGGATTAAAGAGCGTCCGGTTGCTTTATGGGGCGGACGCGAGCAGGTTCGCCCGATGGAACAGGAAATTCGACGTATTCATTGGTTGCTTAACCGCACCCCAAGCCGCGCGTTTACTAAACTGCTGCGGACGCTGCGGTCGCGGAATTGGATTGAATTATTGGAAGACAAGGCCATCGGCTGGTTGCATCGGCGGCGTAGCGCGGAGTTGTGATTAACGCATCGAAGCTTGACAAAGCACCCCGATTTCTAAATAGTCTGGCCGCTTCTTGCTATAATAGTATTTTTGTGTCTAGTCGTTGGAGTATGTATGGCGAAAAAGGTCAAGAAAAAAACCGAAACAGCGAAATCTAAACCGGCCCGTAAAGCGCCATCGTCGAAGGCTAAAAAAGCTCCGGCTAAAACCCCCAAAGCCAAACTGCCCAAAGAGCAGGATGAGCAAATGGTTGATAGTAAGCTTGAAGCCAAGGCGTTGGAAGATGCGCAACGCGATGCCGATCCTTCGGACGTGGAACAGAAGGAAGAAGATGGCGCTGACGAGAATCTGGTGCAGCTCACGGTGAACCGTGAAGATCGCAACCAGAAAATCAAAGAATTGATCCAGCTCGCCAGCGATCAAGGTTATTTGACGTATGACGATGTCAACGAAGCCATGCCTGAAAGCATGGTGAACGCCGACGAGCTTGAAGGCATTGTCATTTTGCTGCGCGGGATGGATATTGAAGTTATTGAATCCACCGATGTGGAGAAATTCAAATCCGCCGCCGAAAAAGAAGAACGGGCTAAACAAGCGCAGCGTATGGATGTGCTGGATGATCCGGTCCGCATGTATCTTAAGCAAATGGGGCAAGTCGCGTTGCTGACCCGTGAGCAGGAAGTCGAAATTTCCAAGCGCATCGAAGAAGCGGAACTTACGTCCCGGGCCATTTTTAATCATTTTGGAAGCTCCACCCAGGCGTACTTGGATTTAAGCGAACGCTTAAAATCCGGGCGGGAGCGGTTTGACCGCATCATCAACGATAAAATGGTGGATAGTCGCGATAAGTATTTTAAAGCCCTGCCGCGGCTGGTTTCGCAAATCACAACGTTGCACGACGAAGCGACCAAAAAATTCCAGGCGGCTAACAAGTCGCGCTTAAGCAAAGCCGACCAGCAGAAAATGCAAAAAGCGCAGGAACAGGTGCAGAAAAAATTAAGCGCAGCATTTGATAAACTTGCGTTTAAGCAAAAAGCCATTGAAGACATCATGGGCGTGATTGATGAGCGCTACCAGGTCTTTAAGCGTTCGCGGGATCATTTGGCTAAATTGGAATCCAACCGCAAAAGCGCGGCGCAAGCGGAAGCAATCAAAGCAGAGCAGCAAATCATCCGCCAGATGGAAATCGAACAACGCATGACGGCGGATCAATTTGAGGATCAGTACCGGAATTTGCGGTTATGGCTGCGTAAAGGATTGCGCGCGAAATCCGAAATGGTGGAAGCCAACCTCCGTTTAGTGATTAGTATCGCAAAAAAATACACCAACCGCGGCTTGTCTTTTCTGGATTTGATTCAAGAAGGCAATATGGGATTGATGAAAGCCGTCGAAAAATTCGAATACCGGCGTGGATATAAATTCAGCACGTACGCCACATGGTGGATCCGTCAGGCTATTACCCGTTCGATTGCCGACCAGGCGCGCACGATCCGTATTCCCGTGCATATGATTGAAACCATCAATAAATTGATGCGCTTGCAAAAGCAGCTGGTCCAGGAACTAGGCCGCGAACCCACGCCGGAAGAAGTCGCGGAAGACATGAATCTGCCTGTTGAACGCGTGCGCGCTATTCTAAAAATCGCGCAGCAGCCTATTTCCCTTCAAAGCCCTATTGGGGACAGTGATGACACGCATTTCGGCGATTTCATCGAAGATAAGTCGGCGGAAAATCCGTCCGACATGACTGCGTACAGTCTGCTGAAAGATCGTTTACAGGATGTGTTGACCACGTTAACCGAACGCGAACAAGAGGTCTTGACGTTGCGCTTTGGTCTGGCGGACGGCTATTCACGCACGCTCGAGGAAGTGGGGCGCAAATTTAATGTCACGCGTGAGCGTATTCGTCAGATTGAAGCCAAAGCTTTACGCAAAATGCGCCATCCCACGCGCATCCGCAAACTCGAAGGATTTTTGGAAGGCGGCGATTAACGCGGGAGGAAAAGCGATGACGCAAGCGGGCGATGGAAACATAACACGCATTGTTAAGCGCAACGGAACCGTGGTTCCTTTTGACCGGGATCGCATTGCGACGGCGATTTTTAAAGCAGCGGCCTCGGTAGGCGGTTCCGATCGCGCGTTGGCCGATCGCCTTGCTTTGATGGTCGAACAGGCCTTGATTGCCACCTACGGCGCTAACAGCATTCCCACGGTTGAGGATATTCAGGATGTTGTCGAAGAGACGCTGATTGAAGAAGGTCATGCTAAAACCGCGCGCGCGTATATTTTATATCGCGCCCGTCGCGCCGAGGCGCGGGAAGCCCGCTCGGTGCAAGGCGAATTTTCCGACAACATTCCGTACAAGAAAATCTATGATGTGCTCCGTTGGAACATGGATCACGGCTGTGATTCCGTGGAGGGCATTAATCGCATTATCGCGCAAGGCCGGTATGCCGATTTAGTGCATGCGGTCGAAAAAAGATACGACGATGAAGTGGCGCTGGGCGCCGATCAGATGCTGGACCGGATACCCGGCATCCGCATGGTTATTATTGCCGGCCCGTCCTCTTCCGGGAAAACCACGACCACGATTAAAGTCAGCGAGAAACTAAAAGCCGCCGGCATGCGCCTTAAAGCCATCAACGTGGATCATTATTTTTATGATTTGGAAATGCATCCTAAAGATGAATTTGGCGATTACGATTATGAAACCCCGCAAGCCCTGGATCTGGAATTGATTAACCAGCATCTGGTGCAATTGCTGGAAGGCCGAACCATCAAAACGCCGCACTACGATTTTAAAACCGGCAAGCGCACGTTGCATGTGCATGAACTGAAAATCGAAAAAAACGAAATTGTGCTGATTGACAGTTTGCACGGCTTATACGACGCGATGACGCATAGCATTCCTCCTGAACAGAAATTCCGGTTATACATTGAAACGCTGGGCCAGGTGCGCTCGGGGAACGGCGTATTTATGCGCTGGGCCGATAACCGTTTGATGCGCCGTATGATCCGCGATAGTTGGCATCGTAATTTGCAACCGCTTCAAACGCTAACGCATTGGCATTATGTGCGACGAAGCGAATTGCGGAACATTATTCCTTTTATCAGCGCCGTGGATTATCTGGTGAACAGCGCGATGCCGCATGAATTGCCGATCATGAAAAACAAACTGTTTAAATTTTTCCCCGATGCCATAGCCCAATTCAAAGACGAGCCTAAACGGCAGGATGCCTATATTCGCGCTAAACGCGTATACGACTTGCTGAATGAATTAACGGAAATGCCGGACGATGGCACTATCCCGGAAAAATCCCTGCTACGCGAATTTATTGGCGGCAGTCAGTATCATTACTGAGGGACGTTAATTCAGTTCCAATCGGATGCGCACCGCAATGTTCTTATGTGTGTCGCTTTGGATATGGAGCGAGCGATGCTCAAGTGTGCCTTCGGTGTGGGAAAACGTATCGGTGACGGTAACGGGATTCAGCGGGTCGTTGATGTCGTACCATGTTTCCATGTCCACGGTAAGTTCGATTATGATGGCTACATCCGGCGCATGCGTGTCGAACCAATAATCAAAAACCGGTTCGCCGTCACGGAACGCAGGAAGATCGTGGCTTAGGGCGGTAACGGTCGGATCCAAGCCCAGTTTATACGCCATAACATTTTTTACGCCGTCGCTATTGTAATCATCTTCCGGCGAAGAAAGCGCGCCCGGCGGCAAGCTGTGCAAGGCTTCCATGGCGGTAGCCCAATCGCTATAGGTGGGAGGGGAAGTCACGGTGATCTCGTGTGGCGGTCCTTGAGGCCAATCTTTTGCATCGTGCCATGGCGTAATTTGCAGGCGATACTCCCCGGGAGTGTCCGGCGTCCATGTCAACATGCCCCCGGACGCTACAACGGTATTGGATAACGTTGCGATCTCAAGCATGTTGGAAAAAGAAATGGTATCAATAAACCAGCCCAGATCATCTTCCGTTCCCAAATAATACGAGTTGGTAGAATCATATATAAAACGGATCTGGATTTCCTGCCCCTCAAAAGCGTCAAGTTCAATGGTGTGAAGCGTGAAAGAAGTTTCCCCTGAATCATCGGTGCCCGCCTGGTGATGCACCGACGTCCAAGACGTCCCCTTATTGCTTGATAGTTCCACGGCGGCAAACTGATCTTCTGTTGCCCAGCGCAACCGGCTATAAAATTGCAGTGTTGCGTTTGATTGCACATAAAACGAATGGAGATACGTCAACGTTTGTATTTCGAAATCGGGGTGCGTGAGATGATACGCCGTATCCGCGCTATGATAGACTGCGGTGGATAGCGGGGTATAGTCCGGCGATGTGCCGTCTTCCATGCGATTCAGGCTTTCTGCGGAATCAGGCATGGCCGGGTTGGCTGTTTGCAGGGCAAACGCATAATCTGTGGCGCCGATCACCGTGGATGACCCAAATTGATTCGTGGCCCCGGTCCAAATGGATGTTGGGCCTATTACCGAAGGGGGCTGATAAGCGGGGATAAAATCCACTTTTATGTTTTCGTCTCCCGGAAAGGAAACATTCGTTGAAAAGGTGAAATCGAAACCGGAAAACGTAACCGTGTGTGTGCCGGCATTGGTTGGGATAGGCAAGGTATAACCGCCTTCAGAAGCTGTTTCGGTGTGGTAGGACGCATCTTGTGCTTCCACGTGTACCCCGCCAAATCCTTCGCCCGGATCGTAGAAATGGTTTCCATTGAAGTCATAGTACGCTGCGCCAAGAAGAAACGGACTGGGCGTATAGTCTGTTAATCCATAATCCTGTGTGACCATTAAAGCATTCCACGTGTCATTATTCCCGTCGGTAAACTGGCCTTCATGGATGCCTATGCCTACCTCGTCGAATAACTCATATAGAATGTTGACGCGATGATTGGTGCTGATAAACAGGCTTGTGTGGCGCGATTCGGTAAAGCTGACGGGTTCTACAGGGAACGGGGGATTGATGCCCGTCCATGAAATATTTTCGCCTGCGCCCCAGATTCCTTCCAGTACGTATCCGGCCGCGTTCATGCGATCGGTGCTGGATGATCCTCCGACGCCGGTATGGGAGAAGATATCGTTATCCAGCATCCATAAGGCGTGATCGCGGGCTGCATCGAGCAGAAAGCGGTGCATAGCCAGAGGTTGGCGCGGGACGTCTTCAAAAGTTCCGGGCGGAAACCCTGTGTTTAAATCAATGCCGTGCAGCGCCGCTTCCGCGCCGGGATTTGCGCGCGCGCGATTGACAAGCTCCAGCATGTATTGCTCGTACGGGGTGGGATCGCCATGGTCATAAAACATCGTGGAGAAAGCAGACCGGGTGAACGTATCGCGGAAGGACGGAGCCGTAGCAATGCCTTCCTCGAAAAAACCTTCTCCCATCGCGCTTTGCATCAGGGGGGGAGGGGAAGCCATCGCGAAGCCGGAAAGCCATGCCCATAAAAAAACGGCCACGCTCATCAAGGCCGTATGATGTGTAATCTTGCTCACGATTAAAACATACACGCAGATCTTAAGCCTGCGAATGAAAAATCTTAGTTATGCGGTGCATGACCTGACCTTGAAATAATGGACGGATGATAGCAGGAGTACTGTCCTAACGAAAGGCAGAACGATGAAAGCAAGCAGGTTCTGTCGCGTCGGGGATACCCGTTTAAATATTAAACAGCTTGTTTTCATGCCATTTCCCGATCCAGTTCGTGTCCAATCAAAATCGCTTGCTTGTTGAGTGTCATATCTCTTGATCTCATCTCCGCGAAATGTTTACGACGTATGCTCACCGCGCCGCTGGTTGCCATACCCAAATGCCGACCCGCTTCCACTTGCGTCAGCCCCGCATAGACACACAACATTTCTGCTGCCACGCCCCTCGCCCACGCCGAGCCCCGGCGACGCGCAAGCTCTTCCCGGTCAATTCCCAATCCTTTGCAGACCACCTCCAACACCCGATCTGCTTGCACGGGACGTTTAACCGAGCGAAAGGCAACGTTGTCATCGCTCGCCTCCAACCCCATATGATCGCGAACAGAATGAATAAACTCCTGTGTTGCAATGATTCCTGCCCCCTTCTTCATCAAGCTCTCGAATTCCTCATCCCGCTCCACCAACCCAAGTTCTACATACATTCGATACGCGCCCCGACGTCGGGACATCATTTCCTCCACGTGCGTCTCCACCGCCCCATAGGTCATCCAATCTTTTCGTTTGGCCGTTCTGATGTATTCCCGATAACTGCTCCAGCGGTACGCGCGAAGATCATCCACAAGCGCTTCAACAGGACGATCCTCATTCTTCTTTAGGCGCACGGCGTTCAGATGGATATAGCGGCTCAGGGCCAGCAGGTATTCATCACCCTCAACCAGTTTGGCCCCATAGGGACCCTGATACACGTAGCCACTACGCCGGTGTCGAAGATTGAAGTAGCCGCCATAGCGTGTTTGCACCCCCTGCATAAACCGACTCACATTGCCCATGGGCGTGCCGACCAGTAAATGAAAATGGTTCGTCATCAAGCAATAGGCATGAATTTCGACATGGAACCGCTCCACTCCCAACGCGAGGCTATCGAGGAAAAAATAGAAATCCCGGTCGTCCCAGAATAAATCCCGACGATCAATACCCCGGTTAAAGATATGATACAATGCCCCCTCAAACTGAATCCGTGCTTTTCTAGCCATGCTTAACGAATACCCAAACACTCACTGAATGGCAACTATTTAATATTTTAACGGGTATCCCCGACGCCCTCAGCGGCTTGCGCTACCCGGCATACTTGCATAACCTTTCTTTTGAGCTGTTTTCCCTTTCGGTCGGCCGGACTGCGGAAGGCGGAGACCGCACGGCTGACATTGCTCGCATGACCTACCCCCACTTGATCGTCCAGCCACGAAGCGGTCACCATGCTTCGGCTGCGCAAGGACCAGATCACCGCTTGTTTCAACGGGTCGGATGGGCGTAGCGCTCTGAATTCATCCGTATCCACACCCAGGGCGGTCAGGATATTCCCAAGCCACTGTTTCGCTATCCGCTCATCGTGACGCGTCAACCCGGTTCGGTCATATGACGAGCGACGCTTACCCCTTACCGCTTTGTCCGCCAAGGTCTCCAAACGCTCACGAAAGCTCTCATCCCCCGCGTACCAACCGCGACGCAGCATACGCCACTCTTCAGCCAATTCTACCCCTGCATCCCCGGAACACACCTGACGAGCCAATAACTCCATCAGGCCGCGATAACGACGGCGGTCCGAGGCGCCCTCTCCCCTTAAGCCCAACGAAGAAAATACCCTTTGCCGAACTAGCCAGCGGGGAAGCGGTTTGCCACTCAGAAAGGCCTGGTAACTACTCCAGGGATAAGAGGACAGCACCGGAACTTCTCCCTTCAGCATTCCCGCACGGGCCGGATTCAAGTGGATGTACTGGCTCAACAACCGAAAGTAATCGGCATCGTCCGCATCAACAGGAATCGCCTTGTAGCGCCCCTGAAACACGTGGCCAACGTGATTGTTCCGGAGATTGAACCGAATCGTGTAGGTCCCCTGCAACCAGCGCATGCCGTCGACCAAGTTCCCCTCCGGCGTCTCGAGGAGCAAATGATAATGGTTCGTCATCAGCACATAGGAAAGAACGAAAAAGCCCGACCGATCACAGGCCTCCTGCAGTGTGTCTAAAAATCGATAGCGGTCCCGATCAGAAAGAAATATATCTTCCCGCCGGTCCCCGCGACTCATCACATGATACACCGCACCCGGATACTGAATTCTGACTTTACGCGCCATGAACAGACACTAACTCAACTACCCACTTTAACACAAACATCATTCTGCAAGCATGCAAGGACTGACCCCTTCCGCTCTCTATTTAATATTTAAACGGGTATCCCCATCCGCCCTGAATGTGTCACGTCCTCCGCCGCAGATGACCTTGTTCACAACAAAACAACTCTTCGGATGGAAGCGAAAGCAGGTGGCGGATTCTATCCGCGCATTCCTCAATTGGATCCATCCACAACTCGAACTCTCCAGTATGAAAATCCAGTTTGCCAACTTCAATTAGGCCTTCTTGCAGCAATCGTTTGATGTTCCTCACAACGATCTCCGTGCAGTCTCCCTCATCTGTAACACCTAATGTTTCCTGCACATGGTTTTGAACAAGTCTCAATGAAATCAAGTCATCGGAAGTCTCTTGAATCACGAAGGACCTGACTTCGTCCGATATGAAACGCGGTGAACTCATGGCACAAACTTGACGCGGTCAATCCCGATTCCTGGTATCTCAATATCGATCGTCGCTGCAACGCCTTTCGTGCTGGACACCTTCCGGAACTTCACTAGCCCTCCTTCTTGCAGCCGGAAAACTTGCACCTTGGCATCAATGGGGCTCAACCGTTCTGCACCTCCGCCGAGGAGGCGCGATAGGGTTCGTTGCGCTTCCTGCTCCCCGCCGCGCAGGAAGCGAATACTTCCGCTCGAACCAGATACCCCGATTTTCGTGCCGCCCGGTTTGAGGATCCGTTCGGCACGAGACAAAGGCCGAAGCGCTCCACCAAGTCCGGCAACAAGCACCTGATCCCCGTACTGCCCCGTCAGTTCCCCCAGCGTATGGGCGGCGGAAACTTTATCCCCGCTCGAATAGAACCGTGCGATATCAAAGATGGTGGTCGTGATGTCGATGCCCTCTTCAACGGCGCATTGGGCTATGACCTTTGCGAGTTCTAATGGATTGCTCGCGATGGCACGTAGAATCGCCTCCAGATCCTCGAACGAGAAGCCCTGGAGCGCTCCGATGGTCTGGGCGGTCAACGACTGGTCCTTTTTGTCGTTGAAGCCCTTCGCAAAGGCTCTCCCCTGGTTCCGGGGCGTCGAGGGGATTCTACGCTTCTCGAATCCGACAACATCCGTGAATGTCGCCTCGACGAACCCAAATCCAACGTCCTGCCCCGCCACAACAATAAGATTTCTGCGCTGCTGGGTGATGGGCTCTTGGAACGAGAGCTCCGCCAGACCCAGCGCGTCGGCATAAAGCAACGGGTTGTTGGCCGCAAAGCGGTACAAATTCTCCGAGAAAAGCTCCCCCGCAGGATCCCGTTGTGTCCAACGCCCCTGATTCACGGCCAAATACCGATACCCGAAATAGTTCAGGCCGGTTTCGGGGGCGTATTCCTTGCTCGAGAACCCGAATCTTGGCTGATAGCTGCCACTGCTCGTGATCGGGCGTCCGAAGGGAGTGTACCGGTGCGTGGAGGTGGTTTCGCCAGAAGAGTCGGTGGTCAGGATCACGTTGCCCAGGGCGTCGGCGTGGTAGAAGAACCCACCCCCGGCCCCTCCGAGGAGGGGAGTGACGTGCAGAATGCCGCCGATGCCTCCTGCTCCACCGAGCGTGCCGCTCAAGTCCGGGCCGTGGGTGTAGACCTCTTTCACTCCGTTGGTCGCGTCGAGCACGGCGAACACATTGAAGCTGGCCGGGAAATAGACGTATCGCTCGGTATTGGTTCCATGGCGGGTCACTTCCACCCGGCGGTTCAGCCCGTCATACCGCGCACTGAACACGCTCTGCGCGGTTTCTTTACTGACCACGTTCGTGAGTTGATTGGCCAAGTCGAAGTGGTAATGGAAGTTGGCGTCCTCGGTGAGGTTGCCGTTGTCGTCATGCGCATAGGACGTCTCGCCCAGCACGACTGTGACGGTGGAGGTTGCGATGTGGCCTGCGTTGGTGATGGGCGGGCCGTAATAGACGGCTTCCAGGACGTTCGTACCCGTGAACAACTCGACGCCTTCCAGCCGGAAGGTCTTGTTCTGCGGATCGAAATCGGCCTCCACATTGTTTACCATGACCGTGCCGACATGATAGTTGACGCCGCCCGAGACGGTGAGGGAGAGCACGCCGCCTGTCGCTACGCCGGACACAATCTGGTTGAGGTTGTTGAAGGCGTTGGTTACGCCCAGTCCAAGTTCCGTGCGCTTGAGCGGGTTGCCCGCCCGGTCGTACGCGTACGCGGCGCTGTCCGACGGCAACGAGCTGTCCGCGAGTGTGAGCTGATGGGCGAGGTCGTACTCGTATCCGACCTCCCGGCCCGTGCTCCAGACCTCGTTGGTGCGCCGATCCCCGGCATCGTATTGATAGTCCATGGAGAGCAGGACATTGGTCCCGTGTACATAGTCCAGCAAGTCGAGACGCTTAAGACTGTCGTATCCCAACACAGCGATTACACCATTGGGATAATCCACCTGTGTGCGCCGAACGCCGCCCGCAAGCCAGTCGAAGGCGTACACGCCTTCCGGCGCGTGGATATCCGTAATTCGACCGAGTCCGTCGTACGCGTAGCCCACGGAATGGCCTCCGAACGCGATGTTGGTCATCCGGCCCAAGTCATCATATTGCGCAACCACCGGGGCGGTCCCATACGGACCGCTCTCCGATGTGATCCGGCCCATGGCATCTACGGTCCACTTCGTGGTACCGACGTGATCATTCATGTTGGTCCGGCGATTGAGTGGGTCGTATCCGAAGGTGATGGGAGTCGTCGCGCCGTATTGAATGCCGGACAGGTTCCCGTCCCCGTCGTAGCTGTACGCGATGGACGTGCCTGCGGCATCCACTTTGTTGGTGAGCCGGTTGAGCGCGTCGTATCGGTAACGATCGAAGCTGTCATCGTCATAGACTTTGTTGGTGGCGCTGCCAAAGAGGTCGTAATGCCAGCGGGTGAGGTTGTCCTCGCCGTCCGTCAGGCTGGCGAGTTCGCCTTGGCCTGCTGTGACATAGGCGTAGCCCACCTCGTTGTTCTCCCCGTCAAAGGCGCTGGTCACGCGACCAAGCGTGTCGAGCAGCCGTCGTTGCGGAATGCCGAGGCGGTCGACCTGATTGGTGAGGCCCCGGTCGCCGTACGCAAATTGCTCGGTCAACCCTTCCGGCCATTGCCGTTCAATGAGCTGACCCCAGTTGTTGTAGACGTTGGTAATGGCCAGTCCATCGGCGTTCATGCTCCAGATCATGCGGCCCAAGCCGTCGTACCCGTTGGTTTCCACCAGTTCGCCGTCCATAACGATTGAGGTGCGCCGGTTGAGTTCGTCGTAGGTGATGGTGGCGACCACGCCTCCGCGCATGGATTGGGTGACGTTGCCCATGGGGTCGTACCACCGGTCTTCCTGACTGTTGTCGGGATGGATGATTTGCGTGACACGGCCTTCGGCGTCGTAATCGTAGCGCCACACGTAGTTCATGGCCACGTTCGTCACGGAGGTCAACTGATCGGCGTCGTTGTAGCTGAACCAGGTGCTGTGACCGGAGGGGGCGATTTCACGGAGCAGACGACCGACGTTGTCGTAGATGTTGCTGGTGACCTGGCCAAGCCGGTCCTTGTGGCTGGTGGGGTCGCCCCAACTATTGTAGGTCCATTCTTCCGTGGTGGCGTCCGGATACGTGCGTCTTACCATTTGTCCGACGGCGTTGTATTCGTTGCTGATCGCCAAGCCCCGCACGTCCTCGGACCAGACGAGTCGGCCCAGCGCATCGTAGCGGTTGGTTTCCGTGCGGACGTACAGCGGGTCTTCCCAAGGCTGGCCGGATGTTCCGGTGGGCGCGAAGGCGGCCACGCGTTGTCCGGCGGCGTCGTGCTCGAACCGGTGGAACTCCCCGGCCAGGCCTTGCCGACGAATCAGGCGTCCCTCGCCGTCATACCAGAAGTTCTCCGCGTGAACGTTGCCGGTGAACGCGCTTTGCGGATATTCGAGCCGCGTCAACCATCCTTCATCGGTGTAGGAGCGGTGCGTCCATTCCAGCGCGTTGAATACGTTGGTGGGCTGTCCGTGCAGGCCATAGGCAAAATACGTGGTTAGATCCTTGGGATTGGTCTCGGAGATTTTCTGGTTGAGATCGTTGTACGTGAAGAACCATTCATGGCTCCGCCGGTCCTTGCGCCGGGCCAAGCCGCAACAGTCGTATTCGTATTCCACCGTGGAGACCTGCCCGTTGTTGTTCCAGGTTTCCTCCGTGACACGGTTCAAATCGTCATACGCATACTGAACACTCAAGCCGCTTGCGGTTTGGCGCGTGAAGAGGCGGCCTGCGGTGTCGTACGTGTTGGTCTCCATGAGCACGCCGTTCCGCAACCGGGCCGCGCGTCGCCCTTCGATATTGTAGGAAATCTGTTCCGTCACGCGGCCGTCGTAGATATTCGTGACGAGGCCCATGCCGTTGTACGCATAGGTGACAACGCGTCCCGAGACGTTGGAGGCCGTGGCTATGACGTGACGGTTCGAGACGTAAGTGAAGGTTTCCTGTACCGGGCCAGTGGGGGGGATGACATACAGCACGTCAATGCCGTTGGAGTCATAGACGGTGGTGTAGGTATGATTTAAGGGATCGGTGTGGGACGTGATCCGTCCCTGGGCGTTGAAGGACTGGACAGAGATTTGGCCGTTGCGGTCGGTGCGATTCGTGATCAGCCCTTCGGGGGAGTATTGATAGAGCGAAGAACCGGCGCTGCCGGTAGATTGTCGGATCACTTTACCGCGCACCCCACCATCGGTCAGTAGGTGCGATCGCTGGATGGTTTTGTCTGCGACAGACAGCCGCTCGGTCACCAATCCGTAATGCCAGGCATATTCCCGTTCCTGTCCTTCGGAATCGGTCAGGGTTATGACAAGCGGTTCCGTCACGGTCCATTGATCCGGCGTGGCGGAATACTGTACGCGAATGCGGTCAGTGATCCCGTCTTTCACAATCGCGGCCAGATAGCCGTTGGTGTATTCATAGGTGTACGCGTACCCTCCCATATCCTCCACATCGGATAGCCGCCCCTGACCGTCATAATCGAACACGGCTGATCGCAGGGCGTTGGTTTCCGTCCTGACTTCCGTGACCTGCGTGTTGGTGCCCGTATACATGAACTCCAGATAGCGCCCGGTTGCGGGTGTTGTTTGCTCCACCCGCAGAATACGGTCGTTGGTGTAGGTAACGGAAACGGTGTTGGACCAGACATCCCACGTGCGGTCGAGCAGATAGAGCGTGGGGGAGTTTTCCGACTGGGCGTACTGCCACACCTGTCCGTCAGGGCGGGCATACTGGTACACGCCGTTGGTCGAGGTCAGTTCTCCGGGCAGGCCGGAAGGTCCGGTATAGACTCCGCCTTGCTCGACGAAATAGCCGATGCTGCCCGACGGGAAGCGCATGCGGTTGGTTCCGCCCGGCAGTTCTTCTATCCGGCTCTCCCAGTTCATGGACCAGCGGGGACCGAACGCGCGTGTGGCATCCTCATGGCCGGCGTTGCTGAAACGCATTTCCAACCGAATCGCGGGCCCCACTGCCGTTTCCAGCCAAACGGGAATGTCCTGAACTCGCACATTGAAGTTGCCGAGGTTGAAGGATGCGCGGGGGCTGCCAAAGATCGAACAATCGGAACAATCGGCAGTGACATAGATACTTTTCAGAATATCTTCGCAAGACATTGTGCATGGGTCTACTTTGCACAAGGCATCGCGTAGTTCTTCTTCGATGTTCTCTTCAGTTGAATCAATCGGCTCGGGATTGTTAACCACGTAAGTAATAATATTGGAGCCATAAAATTGCACCTGATTGGATTGCAAACCTTGGTCTGTCTCATCGTAGAGCGCAATTTCAAAGAACCCATCGGAAGATGACAAGATTTGAAGGATGGAAACATCCTGGAATTCATATGGGGCACAATTATCAAAACCAATCTCAATCACGCCCCCTGGGCCGATGACCTCGCAAGCGTCGTCCACATAACCAGAGATTCTACTATCGATGATCGTCGCCCCATCGGGTAGTAACGGCGTGAAGGAATTGGTTAAAACAGGTATCTTTTCGCACGTATAGCCTGGAGGCATCAACTTCCACATATTCGGCAATGGCAGGATCACGGTATTGGTGACAGTCTGGGCAGAAAGGAACGGGTTCATTCCCAACATCAACAACATGGCCGACACAAGGACGGAAAATCGTATGCCGCGCATCATGGAAACCTCCAGCCATTGAGCGGAACATCAAACCAAACCTGCACGGTCTCGTTCGATACCGTGGGATGAAAGCCCAAGTCCACCGCCGTTCCGTCGTCCATACCATCGCCGGACGTGTCTGTGCTATCTGGATCGGAACCGAGTAGCCACTCGAAGGCATCGCTTAAACCATCCCCGTCGCTGTCCAGGTCGTGGTTGCCCGCTGCGTAGAATCCCACGATTTCCCCGAAGGTGGCAGCTTGCATATCCACCCACACCACACTGGCGCTGCCGGTGGTCGCTAACGGATCGGACAGTCTCTCCCAGTTATGCGTCATCAGGTCCGAGGAGAAATAGACCTCAAGACGGTTGGTGAAATCCTCTGGATATCCGATTTCCAGTGAAATCCCGTTGGTGTCATTTAGTATGGATTTAATGACAATATTGCTTTCCGTCCCCATGCCCATCATCATGAACCCATCGCCGTCCGATTCGTCCACAAGCGACATCTGATATGCATGAACCTGAGCTTTGGCGTATAGATACGACTCAACGTGTTCGGTCGGGATCAGGGTGATGATCAGTTCCACGCGTGCCGGATCATAGGCGTTCTCAAATTCTTTCACATCCGACACGCTATGACGCCCGGAGTACAGGTCGGGATAGCGGGATTTCAGCAAGTGAAATGGGTCATAATCTGCGGGTGCGTCGATAGAGAACAACCTTTCATTGTCATGGCTGTAGAAATGCAGTTGCCGCGTTTTACGGTCTTCAACGGCGCGGAGTTTATAGACCGGAACGCTGTATTCATAGGTGAAATAATCGCCGAGGATGTCCAAGATGATTTTAGGGAAGCGATCCCGCGAAAACGGGATGATGCGATAAATGGGTTGACGCAAGGAGAGGTCGGATGCTGGCGGAGTGATTAATTCGTAGAACAAACGATCTTCTCTCACAAGGAAGTCAAGGTCGTCGAAGTCCTGGACTTCATTCGCCATCATATCCTGATAGGCCGCAACATCAACGGGGGATTCGTATGACACGTCCTGCTCGGAGAAGGCAAGCCATGTAAATACACTACCTGCAATGAGGACAACGAAGCCTATTGTGTGAAAGCGTACCATTCATTTCTCCAAGCCAACGATGCGAAAATCTCACAGGCACCTGATCAAGTCAATGAAGTATGGGATCTATCCGTTTGCCAAGACCTGCTTTGCATCTTCAGACTGATTTTATGGGTTAAACCCCTCACCCCACCAACTCCCGCTCCCGTCTCATCCAACACCAGCGGGCCGCTCTATTTGCGGTAGAATGAGACGATGCGCTCTTTCCAAAGAAACCGCCCGTAATTGTCCCGTACAGCTACGTATTCTCTTGTGGCTGAAATTGGTACATCGCTCAAATATTGATAATATTTTATCGTTTATTGTACATAGCGTTTGGCGCTCATGCAATAAAAGGGCTAGGCAAGTTCTGCCAGCATTTTGTATGGATAGATCGAGCTGGCGTGGCCGTCGCTCCATGAAATGGATACTGCGTAATGGCCCATCGGCTGTATGTGCTCGGGGTAGATGTCTTCAGACACCGTTGAGGGATCGAGAATGGGTTTGCCTGACATTTCCTCCACGCAATGCGCGCAGCGGCATTGGCGACGCAGGGTGGCAGGGTCAATGTCCTGCTCGCGTCCGTCGGGCCACGTCACGACAATGCCCCGGCCAATAACAAAACGAACGTGCGGGGACGAACCTCCGCCTGCTAGAATGGCTTGGATTTCCGCCGTTACCGCTTGCGCTATATCGCGAAAACAGATGGATACCGGATGTTCCGGCTGATCCCATGCGAGCGGCGAGCCTGCATCACCTGTTTTCGACAATTCCGGGTAGAGCGGCAGTTCAAATGAGTTTTTTACGCCAAACTGCTCCACCAGACGCGCGCGGGCGCCTTCGCCAAAAAGATAATGTTTAGCCGAACAGTCAGGGCACTCGAAGTAAGCCATGTTTTCCACGACCGCAATGGTGGGCACATTTAGTTTTTCGAACATTTGCATGCCTTTGACCACGTCCACAAAACTTAATTCCTGCGGGGTCGTGACAATAACCGCGGCTGTAATCGGGATGAGCTGTGTCAATGTCAGTTGCACATCGCCTGTGCCGGGCGGCATGTCAATGATCAGGTAATCCAGCGCGCCCCATTCCGTGCCGGTTAATAATTGATTGATGACTTGCGTGACCATCGGGCCGCGCATGATAGCGGCGCCTCCACCGGGACCCGAGGGAACATAACCGAACGACATAAGTTTCATGCCTTTGAAATCAAGCGGGATAATCATGTCATCGCGACTGAATAAATCGGTGTTGGCGGGACGCAATAGCGTCGGCAGGCTGGGGCCGTATACGTCGGCATCGAAAAGGCCGACTTTGGCCCCGCTTTTTGCAAGCGTGCTGGCTAGATTGACCGCGACCGTGGACTTGCCCACGCCCCCTTTGCAACTGGACACCGCCAGCAATGCTTTTACGCGTTCGAGACCGGGCGCTTTATCCATTAACGGGTTTTTGCGCGCACGCGCGCCGCTTTGATTGGTTGGTGTTGGACTCATTCTTTTTCTAAATCTAAACCGTTACGCGGCGCACTTCAAGTTTTCCATTAACGCTGGCGCTTATGCTGCTAAGATACATGGTCTAGCCATGCATTCAATGTGGCGGCGTCTCGAAGGTAGTTTTCCGGGTCGTCGTTTTGCACGTATTCCATCATGGCCAGCGAGTCCCGGCCTGTGGCATGCAGTGCGCGGAGGTACGGGAGCCAGGCGTCTTTGCCGTCGGCGAGGGGATGACGCTCCCGCGCGGTGGGCCACCAGTGAAAGACGTGCATATAAAACACATGAGGCAACACCGCGCGTAAGCCGGCCAGATTGATGCGTGGATCCACCCCGTTGGGTGGTTGCCAAAGCGTGCGGACATTCGGGTGATTCACTTCCTCGAGAAATTGTTGCGCGGATGCATCGGTTTCGGTCAAGGTCCCCGCGTGATATTCAAACACAACCGGCAGTGAAACTTCGGCCGCGAGATCGGCAATACGGCGTGCTTCATCAACGATAGATGCGCGGTAGGCGTCGTCCACGTCCCGAAGCGGTTTATTGCCCGCCCATACCCGGATGGCCGTGGCGCCCAGCGCGCAAGCGGTATCTCGCACTGCTTCAAAATGAAAATCGTCTTTTTCGCTGTGGCCGATGCGGTAATACGAGCCATACGCCGCGCAGGTTAAACCTGCGTCTTGCGTCATGTTTTTTACGTCAAACGCTTGTTCGAGATCTCCGTGTGGCACATGAAGGTCGCCGCCCCATTCAATGGCATGATGACCGGCGCGAACCACCAGCGCCACAATATCCGAAGGGGACCGTTTGCGGAACGTAATGGAAACCAAGCCGGCCCGGATCATGCCCTTAACCCGGCGGTTTCTTTGCTGATGGCATGAAGCAGCGGCTCTCCCGCAAGGAAGCGTTTAACTTCCTGTACCATGTAATGACCCATGCGCCTGCATTCCGGTCCGATGGAGCCTGCAATGTGGGGGGTAATGATGACGTTAGGCAGGTCGAGAATTGGCGCCCCGGGAAGCGGGGGTTCGGGGTCGGTGACATCCAGAATCGCGGTGAGGTCGGGGCGCGCGCGCATAACGTCAACCAGTTCCTTTTCGCGGACGATTTTTCCACGCGACGTGTTGATGAACGTTGCGCCGGGTTTCATGGAATTCAGCAGTTCGCCGGTAATCATGCCGATGGTTTCGGGCAGCAGGGGGGTATGCAGGGAGACTACATCGGATCGCGCAAACACGGTTTCCAGGGAACACGGTTCCGCGCCAAGAGAATAAATGGTGTCATCGGACATAAACGGGTCGTACGCCACTTTGAACAGGTCGTGCGGTTGCAGCAGATGCAGTACGCGCCGGGCAATAGCGCCGAGGGAAACGACGCCTACCGTGCTGTGATAATTGCCGGGCACAGCTTTGCGATCCGGGTCCGCGAGTCCTACTTCATGGTTTTTTTTGTGCGCAAAACGCCAGAAATGTTTGAGGCTGAGCAGGATGGCTCCTACGGTATAATCGGCAACAGGCAGGCTATTGGCTTCGACGGCGCTGGTAATCGTGATGTTGCGGCTCCAGAAAGCGTCCGTTGTGATGCCACGAATGGAGCCTGCTCCGTAAAACACGGCTTTTAAGGAGGGGGTATGCTCCAGAAATGCTTCGTCCATGACCGGCGCGCCCCATCCTGATAACATGATTTCCGTGCGCGCCAGCACGTCCAGGTGATCTTGCATGGAGTAACGCGTAATCACAACAGGCGCAATGTCGAGCATGGCGCTCAGGCTTTCACGTTCCGTGGGCCCATAAATCAACTCGTACGCGTTACTGTCGAGATAAAATGCCGCAAATGGTTTAGCCATGGAATGTGCCTGTTGTAATCAATGAATAATTAAGCCACAATCGCTTACAATCTAATGACATGCGTAAGCAAGATTAAATTCAATGTTTTTGTTATTCGAGCTTGAAAGAGACTTGGGCTTGCTGCATGCTTTTGCCCTTATTCCTGCGCTTTTTACAGCTTGCCGGATGGTGTAACGGTAGCACAGCAGACTCTGAATCTGTTTGTCTAGGTTCAAATCCTAGTCCGGCAACCATGTTTCCGCATTTACTTTTGAAAAGTCAGGCTGGTGGTAAGCGCGCTGGGGACGGGGCGATGTCCGTAATACACGCCGCTGACGGGTGCAATATCGTCGGGGGTTAAGCCTGCAGCGGTGGCTAAGGCGTGGTGATCGCAAAATGTGCCGTTGGTGGGGTCGAGTCCGATCCAGCCCGCGCCCGGCAGGTAGGCTTCCACCCACGCATGCAAGTCGTCATCGCCCTCGCGCCCGTTCGGGGTTAGGCCTTTCCATAAATAACCGCTGACCAGTCGCGCGGCTACGCCGTTTTGGCGCAACGCTTCAAGCAGCAAAGCTGTGTAATCGCGGCATGTTCCTTTTTGTCTTTCCAATAACACCCCGGGTTCAAGCGGGGGGCCTTCATCGCGTCGTTCGTAATCAAGATAATCGTTCATCCAGCGAACCATCGTCATCAATGTTTCAACTGTGGGGCGTGAACCTACAGGCGCCAACGGGGCGGGCAGGGGAACGGACGAATCGCTTTTCATATACGTTTGCAACTGGACCAATTCGTTATCGGAATAAGCCGGTGGAATATGGGTTCCGTGGTTATCCAGCAGAAAATGCAAGGCATTGCGCGGTGTGACCTCGAGCGTAGCGCGCAAGGTAATGTCGAAGGCATACGTATCGGAAGGAAAAAAACAATACGCTGTTTCGTTATCGAATAGATCGCGCCGGAATTGGATATCCGCTCCTCCTCCGCAGTCAAAAAATAACTCTTGCACCCGCACAAACATGTCGCGTCGCGGAAAAACGCGGATAACGTGCGGGGAAAGGGATACTTGGGTCTCGTAGGCGTAGGAAGCTTTATAGTCAATGCGAAGAAGCATGGTTACAGTCTACCACGAAATAGCGTTCTGTATACTATGCAATAATATCACGATGACGCGTATTACCTCGTTTTTGCCGATAAAAAGAATCGAGTCATAGAAAAGACAGAAGTGGCTGGGGCGCGCGGAAGCTTTAGGGAAACATGTTTAGCCGACTCTGCGTGGAAGTCGGGAGTTAGATGACGCACAAATAAATCATAGGAAAATTACGCAAAAATGATTGACATATAAAACATGTGATTGTAAATGGCAACATTTGAAGTGCAAGTTAATCATGAAAGGTGCGTTAATGAAGATGATGATGGGACGATGGTTTGTCGTGTTTGTTTCTGTTGTGTCTGTGGGGCATACACAGGAAAACAGGCTGGTGGAAATGGACGAAGTGGTCGTGACCGGCACGCGCACGGAAAAAAAATTATCGGAGACTCCTGTGCGTACCGAATTAATCAGGCGCGACGAAATTGCGATTATGGGCGCAAACTCGCTGGCCGATGCCGTGGAATTCACCGCCGGTGTGCGTGTGGAAAATAATTGCCAGAATTGCGGATTTAATCAGTTGCGCTTGTTGGGACTCGACGGCGCGTATTCGCAGATTCTTGTGGATGGGCAGCCGCTGATGTCTTCTTTAGCGGCTGTATATGGAATCGAGCAAATTCCCGCGCGCGCGATTGACCGGATTGAAATTGTGAAAGGGGGCGGGTCGGCGCTTTATGGGCCGGGCGCCGTGGCAGGCGTGGTGAATGTGATTTCACGCGATCCCATGGCGTCTAGCGGTGAAATCGAAGCGCAAGTGCTGGATGTGGACGGCGCATCCGGCTACACCGTGAATGCCCTGGGCGCCAGCGTGAGCTCAAACGGCCATACACGATTCACGGTATACGGCCAAGTAGACGAGCGCGATGCGTATGACCGGGATGGAGACGGTTTTTCCGATATCACGGAACGCCAGCAGGAGGCGTTTGGATTCCGCTTGCGTCAAGCCGTAGGGGACGATGCTGATCTTAGCGTGAATTATTCCCGGACCCACGAGGATCGGCGCGGGGGCGATCGCCTTGACTTGCCGGAATTTCAAGCTGAAATAGCAGAAGCCGTGCAGGCCACGCGGGATGTCGGCGGTGTTTCATGGTCCCATGCTGTTTCCCCACGATTCGATTATCGCTTGA
>Ga0081528_100380_pt1 | contig 24909 bp, 23 predicted proteins | sample HotLakmasection4_FD_71011 | JGI IMG/M metagenome (GOLD analysis project Ga0081528, IMG submission 71011) | Hypersaline microbial mat communities from Hot Lake, Washington, USA - Section #4 (SPADES assembly) (version 2) | ecosystem: Environmental > Aquatic > Non-marine Saline and Alkaline >...
AGCGACTCGAACTCGTCGGTGAGCTTGCCGTGCTTGACGTGGCCCTGCCCGTCGTCCTCGAGGCCGGAGATCTTGTACCGACCGACCCGCGCGAGGTCGTACTTCTTGCCGGCGAAGAACATGCCGAGCAGCAGCTGTCCGGCCTGGTCGACGTTCGGTGGCTCGCCCGGACGCAACTTGCGGTAGATCTCCTCGAGCGCCTGAGCCGGCGTGCGACCGGTGTTGTCCTTCTCGAGCGTCAGCGCGATCGACTCGGCGCCGCCGAAGAACTGCAGGATCTCGTCGTCGTCCACCTCGGTCTGCAGGACCTCGGCGGGAGCGAGCTCGTACTGACCGGTGGCGTCGTTGTACGCGAAGGCCTTCAGCGCCCGGTAGAAGACGCTGATCGGCTGCTTGCGCTTGCGGTCAACCCGCACGGCGACGAGGTCGCGCTTGTCGACCTCGAACTCCAGCCAGGCGCCACGTGCCGGGATGACCTTGCAGCCGTAGACGTCGCGGCCGGTGGTCTTGTCCACGGAGGTGTCGAAGTAGACCCCCGGCGAGCGCACCAGTTGGGAGACGACCACCCGCTCGGTGCCGTTGATGATGAAGGTCCCCTTGTCGCTCATCACGGGGAAGTCCCCCATGAAGACCGTCTGGGACTTGATCGTGCCGTCCTCCTTGTTCAGGAACTCGGCGGTGACGAACAGCGGAGCGGCGTAGGTGAGGTCCTTCTCCTTGCACTCCGCGACCGAGTACTTCGGCTCGTCGAAGCGGTGGTCGAGGAAGCTGAGCGCCATCTTCCCCTGGCTGTCCTCGATCGGGGAGATCTCGTCGAAGATCTCACCCAGTCCTTGTTCGATCAACCAGTGGAAGGAGTGGCTCTGGATCGCGACCAGGTCCAACTCCTCGACGGGTAGCGCCTCGTGGATCCTGGCGAAGCTCAGGCGCTGATCCAGCTTCGAGTGCGGGTTGACGGCGGTGCCGACCAACGGGGACCTCCCCTGATACAGATGGTGGTCTCGACGAGTCCAGCGACGCTGTGACTCGCAGGGCGATGCGTCGTCACGCAGCGCGCGACGCGACGTGGGCGGCTCGGCCGGCCCACGGGGTGGTGGTGCGACCGCGACACGTACTCGTCGCGACACGCCACGCCGATGACGGACACGCGCTGGTCTCGGTCGTGGTCGACGACGCGGCACTCCGTGTGCGAACGCAGAGGTTCACAGCAGAGCTCGGATGACGACGACCTCGCTCGATGGGACGCGTTCCGCTGAGACGTGGGAGCAGCGGGACGACGGCGGAGCACACGGCGGCACTGAAGCGTACCCACCGTGCGCTGAGCGCGTCAACCGCCCCCGGCGATCCGGGGGCGGCGTCGCGCGACGTGCGGCTCCCTCGGCACCCCGAGGGAGAGGAGCTCACTTCAGCTCGACGGTCGCACCGGCGGCTTCGAGCTTCTCCTTGGCCTCCTCGGCCGCGTCCTTGGCAACGCCCTCGAGGACAGCCGCCGGTGCGCTCTCGACGAGCTCCTTGGCCTCCTTGAGCCCGAGGCTGGTGAGGCCGCGGACCTCCTTGATGACGCCGATCTTCTTCTCACCCGAGCTGATGAGCATGACGTCGAACTCGGTCTGCTCCTCGACCTCCTCGGCCTCACCGCCGGCCGGTCCGGCAGCCGCGACGGCGACCGGAGCGGCGGCGGGGGGCTCGGAGGGCTCCCCGCCCCCTCTTCCGCGGCCCCCGCCCCGCGGCCGCCGCCGCCGAGTCGGTGCCTCGGTGCTCGGTCTCGATAGAGATGCGTGTGCGGCGCGCCAGCAGGTCGTCCAGGTGCAGCGCACCCTCGTGGGTGGCTCCGTAGCGGATCTCCGCGCCGATGTAGGTGTCCGCGCCCGGAACGGACTCCAGCAGGGAGCGCTCGTCGAGCCCGGGCGCCAGTACCTCGTCGATCATCGAGCCGTACCTGTCGAGCAGGTGGCGTACGCGCCACACCGGGATGCCGTACTTCTCGCCCAGCTGGTCGGCCTGGTTCCACAGTGCTGCATAGCCGTCCGCGCCGACGAGCGGCACGTGCTCGGTCACCGACTCCCCCGGGGGCCGGGTCAGGTCCGGCGCGGCGGCGTCGATGGCGTCCTTCGCCATCACCCGGTACGTCGTGTACTTGCCGCCGGCGATCGTCACCAACCCCGGCATGGGACGCGCGACCGCATGCTCGCGGGAGAGCTGCGAGCTCTCCTCGGACTCTCCGGACAGCAGTGGGCGCAGCCCGGCGAAGACACCGACGATGTCGTCGTGGGTAAGTGGTTGCGCCAGAACCTGGTTGACCTGGCCCAGCAGGTAATCGATGTCTGCCCGGCTCGCGGCCGGGTGCGCCCGGTCGAGGTTCCAGTCGGTGTCGGTCGTACCGATGAGCCAGTGCTGACCCCATGGGATGACGAACAGCACGGACTTCTCGGTGCGCAGGATGATGCCCGACTCCGAGGCGATGCGGTCCTTCGGCACCACCAGGTGGATGCCCTTCGAGGCCCGCACGTTGAACTGCCCTCGGCTACCCGAAAGCCCCTCGACATCGTCTGTCCAGACTCCCGTGCACACGATGACGGAGTCGGCGCGCACCGTGCCCGTCATGCCGGACTCGACGTCGCGGATCTCGGCTCCCACGACCCGTCCCCCGTCCCGGAGCAGGTCGACCACCTCGGTCGAGGTGCGTACGATCGCCCCGTAGCGGGCAGCCGTCCGCGCGACTGTGAGGGTGTGCCGAGCATCGTCGGCCTGGGCGTCCCAGTACTGGATCGCCCCGACCAACGCGTCGGGACGCAGTCCGGGGCAGATCGACCGAGCGCCCCGCTTGGAAAGATGCTTGCTACGCGGCAGCACGTTGGCACCGCCGAGGTTGTCGTACAGGGCCAGACCGGCACCGACGTAGGGCCGCTCCCAGGCGAAGCCCTTCAGCGGGTAGAGGAAGGGCACCGGCTTGACCAGGTGCGGAGCGAGTCGGGTGAGCATCAGCTCTCGCTCCCGCAGCGCCTCGCGCACGAGGGAGAAGTCGAGCTTCTCCAGGTAGCGCACCCCACCGTGGAACAGCTTGCTGGAGCGCGACGACGTTCCTGACGCGATGTCGCGAGCCTCGACGAGGCCGACGCTCAGCCCGCGGGTGGCGGCGTCCAGCGCTGCCCCCGCACCGGTGACCCCGGCACCCACCACCAGGACGTCCAGGTGCTCGCCGGTCAGCCTCTCCCAGGCTGCCCTGTGCTCGGCCGGTCCGAGTCGCTCTCCCATGTCCTCGTCGCTCCCTCGCTAGTCCACGGATTCGAGCGCGTCACGCTCGTCGTCGTCCATCCAGTCAAGCGTGCGCGAGACGGCCTTGCGCCACCGGCGCGTCTCGCGTTCGCGCCAGGCGTCGTCACGCTGGGGCGACCAGCGCCGGTCCTCGGCCCAGTTCGCCACGATGTCGTCGGTCGACGACCAGAAGCCGATGGCGAGTCCGGCGGCGTACGCCGCGCCCAGCGCCGTTGTCTCCGGGACGACGGGGCGTACCACGTCGACACCCAGGAGGTCGGCCTGCACCTGCATGAGCAGCTCGTTCGCGGTCATGCCACCGTCGACCCGCAGCTCGGCGAGAGTCACCCCCGAGTCGGCGGCCATCGCGTCGGCGACCTCCCGCGTCTGCAGCGCCACTGCCTCCAGCGAGGCTCGGGCGATGTGCGACTTGGTCGCGAACCGGGTGAGTCCAGCGATGACGCCTCGGGCGTCCGGTCTCCAGTACGGGGCGAAGAGCCCGGAGAACGCGGGGACGACATAGACGCCGCCGTTGTCGTGCACGCCTGCCGCCAGGGTCTCCACCTCCTCGGCCGAGGCGATGATGCCGAGGTTGTCGCGCAGCCACTGCACGAGTGACCCGGTGACGGCGATGGAACCCTCGAGCGCGTAGACCGCCGGCTCGTCGCCGAGCTGGTAGGCCACCGTCGTCACCAGCCCATGCTTGCTCGTCACCGGCTCGGTGCCGGTGTTGAGCAGCATGAAGCTGCCCGTACCGTAGGTGTTCTTGGCGGCGCCGACGTCGAAGCACGCCTGCCCGAAAGTCGCGGCCTGCTGGTCGCCGAGGATGCCGGAGTACGGGATGCCTTGAAGCAGCCCGGCCTGCCGGCCGTGCCCGTAGACCTCTGAGGAGCTCCGGATCTGCGGAAGCATCGACGTCGGGATCCCCATGACCTCGCAGATCTCCGGGTCCCAATCCAGCCTGCGCAGGTCCATCAGAAGCGTCCGGGACGCATTGGTCACGTCGGTGACGTGCACGCCTCCGTCGACGCCACCCGTCGCGTTCCAGACGACCCAGGAGTCGACGGTACCGAACGCGAGGTCTCCGGCCTCGGCCTTCTCCCGTGCGCCGGGGACGTTGTCCAGCATCCAGCGCACCTTGGGCCCGGAGAAGTACGTCGCCAGTGGCAACCCCGTGCGCTCGGCGAACCGGTGCGTCCCCCCGTCGGCGGCAAGCCGGTCGCAGATCGCCTGGGTGCGGGTGTCCTGCCAGACGATCGCCGGGCCGATCGGCCGGCCCGTGGCCCGCTCCCACACGACGGTCGTCTCCCGCTGGTTGGTGAGGCCGACGGCACAGATGTCGGAGAAGTTGACGTCCGCGCGCGCCTCGACGGCCGCGGTCACCTCGCGCACCGACGCCCAGATCTCCTCGGCGTCGTGCTCGACCCATCCGGGCCGCGGGAAGTGCTGGGTGAACTCCTGCTGGGCGGAGGCGACCGGTGCACCGTCGTGCGAGAAGAGGATGGCTCGCGTGCTAGTCGTCCCCTGGTCGACTGCCAGCACAAGACCGTCGCCGTGCTTGGTGCTCATCGCGCTCCTCGTCCCTGGTAGCCACTCGTCGCACCGTCGGCCCGTCCGGCGAACGTCCGGACCCCACGGCGATCGTCGCCCATAGTCTGCCTTCCGTGCGCGCCCGCAATCACCTGGACACCGGACCGGTGCGCCAGCCAGACGCCGATGCGCCCGACGTCATCGCGTGCCTGGTGGAGCACCAGCGGGACGAACTGGCGATCGTCGACGCTACGTCGACCCCGGATGCTCGGGCTGCTGAGCGCGCCCACGACGGCCGATAGCCTACCGCGGTGAGCGAGCAGACCCCCGAGACCTTCCACCGCGTCTCGGAGCGCGAGCGCCGAGCACTCCTCGACATCTTCAGGCTCGAGACCACGGGTGGCTTCCTGCTGCTGGCCGGTGCCACGATCGCGCTGCTGTGGGCCAACCTCTCGCCGTCAGGCTACGAGACCGTCACCGACTTCAGGTTCGGGCCCGAGGCGCTCAACCTCAACCTCACGGTCGCCACCTGGGCCAAGGATGGCCTGCTCGCCGTGTTCTTCCTCGTAGTCGGGCTCGAGCTCAAGCGCGAGTTCGTCACCGGCCAGCTGCGCAACCCCAGCGAGGCCATCGTCCCGATGGTGGCAGCCGTGCTCGGCATGATCGTCCCCGCATCCATCTACGTGCTGGTCAACAACATCGGTCCAGGCGGCGACATTCGTGGCTGGGCGATCCCGGCCGCCACCGACATTGCCTTCGCCCTGGCCGTGCTGGCAGTCATCGGCTCGGCGCTGCCGACGGCGCTGCGCGCCTTCCTGCTGACGCTGGCTGTGGTCGACGACCTGCTGGCCATCATCATCATCGCCGTGGTCTTCACAGCCACGCTGGACTTCCTCGCCCTCGGCATCTCCTTCGGGCTCATCGCCCTGTACTGGGTGCTGCAGCGCAGGCGCATCGGCAACCTCGTGGTGTACATCCCTATCTGGCTCCTCGCGTGGGGCTTCATGCACGAGAGCGGGGTGCACGCCACCATCGCCGGTGTGGCCATCGGACTGGCGACGGGCGCCACGGCCAACGACGGCGAACGCATCAGCCCGGCCGAGAAGTACGAGCACGAGATCCGTCCGTGGTCGGCGGCCGTCGCGGTACCGCTGTTCGCACTGTTCGCCGCCGGCGTCACCATCAGCCTCGGCTCGCTCACCGACGTGTTCACCCAAGCGGTGGGGCTCGGGATCCTGCTGGGGCTCATCGTCGGCAAGGCGATCGGCATCACGTTCGGCACTTGGCTCGCCGTCCGCTACACCCGCGCGACCCTGGCCCGTGGGCTGACGTGGTCCGACGTCACAGCGGTGAGCTTCCTGGCGGGCATCGGGTTCACTGTGTCCCTGCTGATCGGCGCCCTGGCCTTCGAGGGCGACGACGACCTCATCGACCTGGCCAAGACCGCGATCCTGGTGGCCTCCGTGCTGGCGGCGAGCCTGGCCTCGATCACTCTCGGGCGGCGGAACCGGCACTACAAGCGGCTTCGGGCCGCGAACAACGGGCTCATCCCCGACCACCTCCCGGGCGACCCGCCCCGGCCGGCGACCACGGACCCGCCCACGCTCGGGGGCGGCTAGGCTCGAGCCGCGCTGACGAGGAAGGACATCCATGACTGACCTGCAGACCAAACCCAGTTCGGCCGGCACCGTGAGCGAGGTGCGCCCGAGCATCGTCGACCTGGTGCGCACGGCTGCCGAGGACGGCGCAACCATCGTCCGCGGCGAGATCGAGCTGGCCAAGGCCGAGGCGAGGCAGAGCGCCCAACGAGCCGGCAAGGGCGTCGGCATGTTCGGCGGAGCCGCCTTCCTTGGGTTCACCGCCTGGTTCCTGCTCAGCTTCGCTGCCGCCTTCGGGCTCGTGGCCGCGGGCCTTCCCATCTGGGCCGGCATGCTGATCGTGGCAGGGGTGTACCTGCTCGTCGCCGCGCTGCTGGGCCTGCTGGGCATGCGGGAGGTCAAGCGGATCAAGGGCATCGAGCGCACCCAGGCCAACGTCAAGGAGACCATCGCGGAGGCGAGAGCCGCCATCACGCCTGCGTCGACGGACTAGTCCCGGGAGTGGCGCGACCTCGTCCCGCCACGGCGTCGCTGCGGGACGTCGTCGACGTGCCTGGCCCCTGGACCCACAAGCAGGTCGCGGCGAACGGTGCTCAGTTCCACGTCGCCGAGATGGGCAACGGGCCCCTCGTGGTCTTCCTGCACGGCTTCCCGGAGTTCTGGTGGACGTGGCGACACCAGCTGCCGGCCGTGGCCGCCGCGGGCTACCGCGTCGTCGCCATGGATCTTCGTGGCTACGGCGGCAGCGACAAGACTCCCCGCGGCTACGACCCCTACACGGTCTCGGCCGACGTCACCGGCGTCGTCCGAGCACTGGGCCGGCGCTCGGCAGTGCTCGTCGGCCACGGCTGGGGTGGGTTCTTCGCGTGGACGGCGGCGGTGCTACGACCTGGCCACGTCGACGGCATCGCCGTGCTGGCCATGGCCCACCCGCTGCAGATGCGGCACGCCATGCGCTCCAGGCCGCAACGAGCCGCAGCCCGGCACGCGCTGCGGCTGCAGCTGCCCTGGAGACCGGAGCGCGAGCTGATCGCCGACGGCGGCGCACAGGTCGAACGCATCCTGCGCGAGTGGTCGGCTCCTGACAGCGGCTTCCCCGACGAGGAGGCGTCTCGGCGGTACCGGGCGGCGTTGGCCATCTGGCCCGCGCCCCACTGCGCTCTGGAGTATCACCGCTGGGCCGTGCGCTCGCTGCTGCGCCCCGACGGCGCCCGGTTCGCCGCCAAGATGCAGCCTCCGGTCGCGGCGCCGGTGCTGCAGATGCAGGGCCTGCTGGACCCGACCGTGCTGCCGTCGACCGCCCGTGGGTCGCGCCGGCACACCAGCGGGCCCTACGAGCTCGTGGAGCTTCCCGGCGTGGGTCACTACCCGCAGGAGGAAGCACCTCAGCAGGTGAGCCAGCACCTCACCCGCTGGCTGAGCGCCCAGCGCCCGACCGAGACCCCGTCCTGACCGACGTCGCGGCTGCGCCGACCTCAGACGCAGGCACCGGTCGGCACCTGGGTCACGTCGCGGGCCTGCGCCACCGCCAGGGCCGGGTCCAGCTCGGAGGGGGCCAAGGCGTAGCCGGTCTCCAGGTCGGTCAGTGATGCGGCGAAGACCAGGCCCATCATCTGCCCGGCCGAGGAAAGCAGCGGCCCACCCGAGTTGCCGGGCTGCACCTCACCACGGAAAGCGACCACGTCGCGCAGTACCTCGTCGCGGCTGTAGATGTCGAGACCGAGAAGCCGGCTGGTCGAGCGCACCCGGGCGCTCTCGGTGTCCAGGGCTCCACCGTTGGGGTGCCCGGCGATCACGGCCGGCGTCCCCTGTGCGGGGACTTCACGGTCGATCGTGATCGCCGGCGCATCCAGCCCTGGTGCGTCGAGCAGGGCGGCGTCGGTGTCGGGATCGAGGAACACCACCGTGGCCACGACCGGCTCCCGGCCGCTGGCCTCGACGACGACCCGCGACGTCCCAGCCACTACGTGGGCGTTCGTCAGCACCCGATCGGGAGCCACCACGGCTCCGCTGCCGCGTAGCTCGGCGGCGCACTGGTCGGCTCGTCCCAGCACCTTGACCACCGAGGGAAGCGCGGCGCGCACCTCGGCGCTACGCCCGGTCCCCGGGTCGGGCTCGTCGACCTCGACGACCACCTCCTCGACGAACGGGGCGACGACCTCGGGGAACCCGCCGGCGACCACGACCTCACGCAGCGGGTCCCGCAGCCGGTCGGGGCTGAACGGCACGTACCGGTCGACCGCCACCAGCACCGACGACTCACGGGCTGCGCTCGACAGCCATGGAACGCTCGCCGATGCCACCGCCGTGCCGATCAGCCATGCGACGAGCAGGACGGACAGCGAGCCGAGCACCGCTCCACCGGCGCCGTCGAGCCGGCGGGCCGACTCCTCGCCCCCGAATCTCTCCCGCAGGGTCTCACCGATCCACGACAGCGCCCACTGGCCGATGGCCGCAGCGAGCAGGACCAGCAGGATCGCGAGCAGGGCGGTGCCCAGACCGGGTTCGAGGGCGGACACGGCCTGCGGGGCGAACACAAGTCCCAGCACCGCGCCGCCCACGAGACCCACCAGCGAGAGCAGCCCCACGACGAACCCCTGGACCCAGCCGATCACTGCGAAGGCCAGGACCAGGGCTATCAGGACCCAGTCGAGCACCCCCAGCTCGGCGACGAGCTCGCCGATGCGCTCCATACTCAGCTCTCTCCTCCGCCGGCCGACCCCACCACGAACCCCGGATGGGCCTCGCTGCGCAGCGCCTGGCGAAGCGTGCGCTCCGGCAGGTCGTGCACTCGCCCGTGGTCCCAGGGACGCTCCAACTCTGCCAGGGCGAACAGCCGGGACAGCAGACCGCCCGTGAACCCCCACACCAGCAGGCCACGTACCTCGAACGCCGGGCCGACGTACCCGCTCGGGTGCCGTACGCAGAGCCGGTTGGCCGGGTCCAGCAGCTCGTCCAGCGACACCCGGTGCACCGAGGCCACCTCGCGGGGGTCGCCGACGCTCACCGGGCTGGGCTCGCGCCACCAGGCGAGCACGGGCGTCACCTCGAAGCCGGACGGTGGCAGCCACAGCGGCGGCAGGGCCGCCAGAACCTCCACGCCGCGTGCGTCGAGGCCGGTCTCCTCCGCCGCCTCGCGCACCGCCGCGGCGACCGGTCCGTCGTCCTCGGGGTCGACGGCACCACCGGGGAACGCCGGCTGACCGGCGTGGCTTCGCATGTCATGAGCCCGTTCGATGATGAGCACGTCGGGCCGACCCTCGGACTCGCCGAACAGCATCAGCACCGCGCCCTGCCGCCACTCGCCCGCGGGAGCCTGGACCCGGGAGAGGTCCTCGGGGCGCACGTCGCGTACCACCCTGACGATCGGGAGGAGCCATTCCGGCACGTCCGGCGACTCACCCGGTGCCCACAGCGACGTCACGCTGGGCCCTCCGTCCTCACCAGGCGTGCCGCAAGCTGCGGGTCGGTAGGGCCCTCCCCGTAGCTGGGGCACATCCGGGCCAGGGGACACGCCCCGCACGCCGGCCTACGCGCGTGGCAGCGGCGGCGGCCGTGCCAGATGATCAGCTGCGAGGCGGGTGTCCAGTCCTTGCGCGCCAGCAGCGCACCCAGGTCCGCCTCGATGAGGACCGGATCGGTGGCCGAGGTCAGGCCGAGCCGCCTGGCCACGCGCGTCACGTGCGTGTCGACTGTGATGCCCGGCAGACCGAACGCCTCGCCCAGCACGACATTGGCCGTCTTGCGCCCGACACCTGGCAACGTGATCAGGTCGGCCAGCCTCCTGGGCACCTCGGCGTCGCAGCGGTCCAGCAGTGCCGCAGCCATCTCGACGATCGTGCGCGCCTTGACCCGGAAGAATCCCGTCGGGGCGATGATCTGCTCCACCTCCGCCACGTCGGCAGCAGCCAGAGCCTGCGGTGTCGGGTAGGCGGCGAACAGCGCGGGGGTCACGTTGTTCACCCGGCGGTCGGTGGTCTGCGCGGACAGGATCGTCGCCACGAGCAGCTCGAACGGTGAGGAGAAGTCGAGCTCGCATCGCACGTCGGGGTAGGTGCGGGCCAGCTCCCGGACGATCCGGCGGGCACGACGGGTACGGGCAAGGTCGGTCTCGTCCGTTCTCGCCACGGCCAGCAGCCTACGTTCGCTCCGATTGTGCGATAGGACACAATGGCCACCACGTATCAGAGGAGGTAGCCGCGGTGGATCGTGGTCTGGACCAGGTCGTCCAACAGGCGCCGTTGTTCTCCCGGCTGAACCCGGAGGATGCTCACGCGCTGGTCGACTCGATGGAGGAGACCCACCTGCCGCGCGGCGAGGTGCTCTTCCACGAGGGCGACAGCGGGGACCGGGTGTACGTCGTCATCGAGGGAAAGGTGAAGCTGGGACGCCAGGCGTCCGACGGACGGGAGAACCTGCTGGCGATCCTCGGTCCGGGGCAGATGTTCGGCGAGCTCTCCCTGTTCGACCCCGGTCCAAGGTCGGCGACCGTGACCGCAGTCACCGACTCGGTGCTGATGGGGCTGAGCCAGGACAAGCTGCTGGTGTGGCTGGACGGGCGGCCCGTCGTCGCCCGCGGGCTGCTGGCCCAGCTGGCCGGACGGCTTCGTCGAGCCAACGACATCGTGGCCGACCTCGTGTTCTCCGACGTCCCGGGCCGCGTAGCGAAGTCGCTGCTGGAGCTGTCCCGGCGCTTCGGCGCACCGGCCGAAGGTGGCATCCTGGTCGCGCACGACCTCACCCAGGAGGAGCTGGCACAGCTCGTCGGAGCCTCTCGCGAGACGGTGAACAAGGCGCTGGCCGACTTCTCCGCACGCGGCTGGATCCGGCTGGAGCAGCGCTCGGTCGTGCTGCTGGACGTCGACCGGCTCAGCCGTCGGGCACGCTGAGACCCCTCGGGGGGCTCACGAGGAGCCCCGCCTGGCACAGGTACTCCAGCTGGGCCAGCACCGACAGCCGCGCGGCCGGCCACAGCGTCCGGTCCACCGCCGCATAGACGCTGGCCACCACGGCATCGGCATCGCTCGCCCCCGCAGCGACGGCACCGACCACCTGCGCCAGCCTGGTCCCCCGATGGACGCGGTACAGGGCGACGACGGAGGCCAACGGCGCTCCTGCGGGTCCGTGCCCGGGCAGGAGCCGCATCTGCGGCATCCGTTCGGCGGCGCTCTCGATCCGCCGCAGGGACGTCAGGTAGTCGCCCAGACGGCCATCCGGGTGCGCCACGACCGTCGTGCCCCGTCCCAGCACGGTGTCCCCGGTGAGCATCGCCGGCTCGTCACGCAGCACCAGGCTCGCCGAGTCGGCAGTGTGCCCGGGGGTGTCCATCACCTCCACGACGAGCCCGGCGACGCTGAGGCGGTCGCCGCCGGCAAGGCCGTCCGTCCCGGTGCAGTGCGCCGGGTCGACGGCACGCACTGCGCACCCGGCGCGCTCGGCGAACGACGCCGCGCCGGCGGCGTGGTCGGGATGGCCGTGCGTGAGCAGCACCAGGCCTGCGCGCTGCCCGTGGTGGGCAAGCTCGGCCTGCACCCTGCGAAGGTGGCCGGGGTCGTCCGGGCCGGGGTCGACGACCACTGCCTCACCGGAGCCCGGTTCGGCCAGGACGTAGGTGTTCGTGCCGTCCAGCGTCATCGGACCAGGGTTGGGAGCCAGGACGCATCGCACCCGGTCGCTGAGCCTGCCGCCCTGCCATGGGTCCGGTGGCGAGCCCGGCACGGGTGGCGGCAGAGCGCTCACGAGCCCTCGCGCGGGTCGTCACCGGGGTAGCGAGGGTCGTCGGGCAGCACCATGACGGTGTCGTCGCCCTCGGCGGTCCAGCCCACGGTGTAGCGCACGGCGACGCGAGGGGCATGCATGACCGACGCCACGTCGGAGAAGGCGGCGAGCTCCGACAGCGTCCACCACGTCGGCGGCAGCATGGTGAGGTCGCCGGCCCACATCCGGTCCAGCGCCTGCCCGGGCACCACCCAGCGACCCTCGTGCGACTCCTCGGTCGCCACCCGGGGGTCCTGGGCGCCGGGCACCGCGGCGACGAAGAACCACGCGTCGAAGCGGCGCCGCTCGAAGCGTGGGGTGAGCCAGCGTGACCAGGCACGCAGCGAGGAGGCGTCGAGGCGGCCGCCTATGTCGTCGAGCAGCTCGGCCAGCCCCATCCCGTCCGTCACCGCCGCCCGGTCGTCCTCGGTCACGGAGCGCGTCACGGTTGCCTGCGGATCCGGGACGGCCAGCAGCACACCGGTCTCCTCGAACAGCTCGCGCACGACCCCCACGACGTGGGCGTGGGCCTGGTCCGCGTCGGTCACGTCGAAGCGCTTCGCCCACTCCTCCGCGCCCGGACCGTGCCACAGCTCCCTGGGGAGCTCGGCGTCCACCGGGTCGATCCGGCCACCGGGGAAGGCGAACTTGCCACCGGCGAACGCCAGTGACGTGTGCCGGCGCTGGAGATAGGCCTCGATGCCACCCCCCGGGGCATCCCGTACCAGCACCACCGTGGACGCGGGGGCAAGCGCCGCCGCCGGCACCCGTCCCGCTGCCACGTCGGCGGCGCGGCGGCCGGTCGTCGGTGGCAGGACGATGCGGGTCACGTGCTAGAGGCCCGCCCGGGCGCCGCTCACCTCGACGACGAGCTCGACCTCCACCGGGGCTCCCATGGGCAGGCTCGACACCCCGACCGCGCTCCGCGCATGCCCGCCGGCATCCCCGAAGATCTCGCCCAGCACGGTGCTGGCGCCGTTCACCACGGCTGGGTGCTCGGTGAAGTCAGTCGTCGACGCCACGAAGCCGACGACCTTGACCACACGCGACACCCGTGCCAGGTCACCGACCACCGACTCCACGGCCGCCAGCGCGTTCAGTGCGCACTGCCGGGCGCAGGCAGCGGCCGTCCCGGGATCGACATCGGCGCCCACGACCCCGGCGGCGATCAGCCGACCGTCCACAAGCGGTAGCTGCCCGGCCGTGAACACCAGGTCACCGACACGTACGGCGGGCAGGTAGGCAGCCAGCGGGGTGGGGACCTCGCCGAGCTCGATGCCGAGCTCGGCCAGACGCGCGGCGACGTCGATCACCGCTCAGCCCTCCACCGGCCGCTTGAGGTAGGCGACGAGGTTCTCCGGGTTCATCCCGGGGACGACCTGCACCAGCTCCCAGCCGTCTGAGCCCCAGTTGTCGAGTATCTGCTTGGTCGCGTGGACCAGAAGCGGGACGGTCACGTACTCCCAGCGCTGCATGGCTGCAGGCTAGTGGGAGCGGCCTGCGAGCGGCAGCCGGGCACGTCGCTCACTACCCTGGCCTGATCATGGTCAACTGGCAGGACGTGCGGCTGCACGTCGTCACGGGCAAGGGCGGCACGGGCAAGACCACCGTCGCGGCGGCACTCGCGCTGGCGCTGGCGGCCCAGGGGCGTCGGGTCCTGCTCGTCGAGGTCGAGGGACGGCAGGGCATCGCCGGCCTGTTCGACATCGCTCCGCTGCCCTACGAGGAACGCAAGGTGGCGGTCGCCCCCGAGGGCGGCGACGTCTACGCACTCGCCATCGACCCGCAGGACGCCGTGCTGGAGTACCTGGAGATGTACTACCGGCTCGGCCGCGCGGGCAAGGCGCTCGACCGCATGGGTGCCCTCGAGTTCGCCACCACCATCGCTCCAGGGCTGCGCGACGTCCTGATGACCGGCAAGACCTACGAGGCCGCCCGCAGGCGGGGCTCGGGAGGAGGCTTCGCCTACGACGCCATCGTCATGGACGCCCCACCGACCGGCCGCATCACCAGGTTCCTCAACGTCAACGAAGAGGTCACCGAGCTGACCCGGATGGGTCCGATCAACCGCCAGGCCGACTCGATCATGACGCTGTTCCGGTCCTCGGCGACTCTGGTGCACGTGGTCACGGTGCTGGAGGAGATGCCCGTGCAGGAGACGGCGGACGGGATCGCCGAGCTGCGCGGCGCCCGGCTGCCCGTGGGCGCTGTGATCGTCAACCAGGTGCGGCCCTCTCCTCTCACGTCGGCTGCGCTCGCCGACGCGCAGGCGGGCCGGGTGGACACCGCCGCGCTGCGGGCCGGGATCGTCACCGGAGACCTGGCCGACCTCCCGAACATGTCCGACGACGTCGTCGACTCCTGGGCGCAGGGGCTCGCACGCGAGGTCGTCCAGCATGCGGAGCGGATGTCGCTCGAGCAGGAGCAGTCCGACCGGCTTCGCGAGCTCGAGCTTCCGATGCTGGAGCTGCCACGGCTCACCGGCGGCATCGACCTGGGCAGCCTCTACACCCTGGCCGATGAGCTGCGGGCGCAGGGTGTGCACGGCTTCGAGGGGAGGAGGGTCCCGTGACCAGCCTGACAACGGGTCGAGGCCGCCAGCCGCGCACCTTCGACGTCGACGCGATGCTCGACGACCCGGCCCGCCGCATCATCGTCTGCTGCGGCTCGGGCGGGGTGGGCAAGACCACGACCGCGGCGGCCCTGGCCCTGCGTGCCGCCGAACGGGGACGCCGCAGCGTCGTGCTCACGATCGACCCAGCCCGACGACTGGCCCAGTCGATGGGTCTGCACGAGCTCGACAACTCCCCTCGCGCCGTCGTCGGCGTCGACGAGGCCGGTGGCGGGTCGCTGGACGCCATGATGCTGGACATGAAGCGCACCTTCGACGAGGTGGTGACCGCGCACGCCACGCCGGAGAAGGCTGCGGCGGTGCTCGACAACCCCTTCTACCAGGCGCTGTCGACGTCGTTCGCGGGTACGCAGGAGTACATGGCGATGGAGAAGCTGGGTCAGCTGCGCTCCCAGGACTCCTGGGACCTCATCGTGGTCGACACCCCTCCGTCCCGCTCGGCCCTGGACTTCCTCGACGCCCCCGCCCGGCTCGGCTCATTCCTCGACGGGCGGCTCATCCGGGTCCTGACTGCTCCGGCCCGCGCCGGCGGTCGCATGGGGTTCCGATTCGTCCAGGCCGGCCTCGGCGTGTTCACCAACGCCCTGTCGAAGGTTCTCGGGGGCGACCTGCTGCGCGACGTGCAGACCTTCGTCGGCGCGCTGGACTCGATGTTCGGCGGCTTCCGGGAGCGCGCCGAGCAGACCTACGCACTCCTGCAGAACCCCGAGACCACCTTCGTGGTGGTGGCAGCGCCTGAGCCGGATGCCCTGCGTGAGGCCTCCTACTTCGTCGAGCGCCTGGCCGGCGACGGCATGCCTCTCGGCGGGCTGGTGCTCAACCGGGTGCACACCAGCGAGGTGCCCACCTTGACGGCCGAGCAGAGCATCTCCGGAGCCGACCACCTGACCGGTTCGCCTGAGCACGAGTTCGCTGCCGCCGCTCTGCTGCTGCACGCGGAGCGGATGCGAGTGATGGAGCGTGAGCGGCGGTTCGCCAAGCGGTTCAGCACCGCCCACCCCTCGGTGTCGGTGGTGGACGTGCCGGCATTCTCCTCCGACGTGCACGACCTCGACGGCCTGCGAGAGGTGGGGTCGTACCTGGCCAAGAAGGCCTGAGGTGGAACGACGACCGGCGGCATGCACCGCTGCGAGCCAGCGCACCCCACCTCGGCTACTCCACCCGGACCTGTCCCAGCGGTCGGCGCTGCAGCGGGATGTCGGGAGAGAACTCGTCGCGCGCCGACTCCAGCACCCGCCGCCACGAGACGACGTCGGGGCGCTTGCGTAGCAGAGCCCGGCGTTCCCGCTCCGTCATCCCGCCCCAGACCCCGAACTCGATGCGGTTGTCCAAGGCGTCGGCAAGACACTCCGTGCGCACCCTGCACCCGCCGCACACCGCCTTGACCCGGTTCTGCGCGGCCCCCTGCACGAACATGGAGTCAGGATCGGCATCCCGGCATGCGGCGAGAGACGGCCAATCCTCTACCCAGGTCACGATGCCTCCGGTGACGAGCTGCTGACTACATCCGTGCTGCGGACAAGATCATCGTGGGTCAGAAGGCGGCGCGTCAAGATCACGAACGTGGCAATCGCGTGACCGAAGGGCCACAGGTCCGTGAACGGCGGGGCGCGGCGCCCACGCCACGCGCTCGACCCGGCCCGGGGGGGTCCAGTCGATCACTGGCCGCCGCGGCCCGTACCCTAGAGCCGTGAGTCATAGTCCCTTGGCCGTGCTGGCGTCCGCCACCAAGCACATCCTCGGCATCGTCGTCCTGGCGGCGGTGGCTGGTCTCCTGGTGGCCGGGCTCGCCCTTCCCCTGGTCGGTGCGACCAGCGTCGCTGCGCGCTCGACCGTCGACTCGTTCACGTCCCTGCCGGCGGACTTCGAGGCCACCCCGCAGGCGCAGCGGTCCGTCGTGCGCGACGCCCGGGGCCGGGAGCTCGCCGTCTTCTTCGACGAGTACCGGGTCTACAAGCCGCTGGACAAGATCTCCCCCTCCGTCCAACAGGCGATCGTGGCAATCGAGGACGCTCGATTCTTCGATCACGGCCCGATCGACCTGCAGGGCACCGCGCGAGCACTGGTCACCAACGTCTCCAGTGGGTCCGTCGAGCAGGGCGGGTCGACCCTCACGCAGCAGTACGTGAAGAACGTGCTGCTGTCCCAGGCGGAGACGGAGGAAGAGGCGGCCGCTGCCGTCGAGACGTCCTACGCGCGCAAGCTGCGCGAGCTGCGCCTGGCGATGGCTGCCGAGGAGCAACTCACCAAGGAGCAGATCCTCGAACGCTACCTCAACATCGCGTACTTCGGCGGCGGCGCCTACGGCATCGAGGCCGCGGCCCAGCGCTTCTACTCCCGCTCCGCCGGCAAGCTGGACGTGAACCAGGCCGCCACCCTCGCCGGACTCGTCCAGTCGCCGTCGCGGTACGACCCTGAGCAGTACCCGGCCCGAGCCGAGGCGCGGCGCAACAACGTGCTGGAAGCCATGGTGGCCAACGGCGACATCAGCGAGCAGCGGGCCGAGTCCGTCGCCTCGAAGCCCCTGCGCCTCAAGCCGTCCCCCACCACCAACGGCTGCACGGTCTCCTACGCCCCGTTCTTCTGCGACTACGTCTACCGCGAGCTGATGGACTGGGACGCTCTCGGCGAGACGGTCGAGCAGCGGGAGCAGACACTGCGTCGTGGCGGGCTGCAGATCCAAACCACTCTCGAGCCCCGCGAGCAGCGTGCTGCGAACCGGGCCGTGCGGGCCTACGTCGCCCCCAGGGATCGTGCGGTCGGCGCGATCGCCGTCGTCGAGCCGGGCACCGGCGAGATCACGGCGATGACCCACTCGATGGGCTACGGATCGGGTCCGGGCAAGACCTTCGTCAACTTCGTCACCGACTTCGACCGCGGCGGCAGTGGTGGGTTCCAGAGCGGCTCGACCATGAAGCCGTTCGTCCTCGCAGCCGCCATCAAGCAGGGCATCCCGCTCAACACGCAGATACCGTCGCCGGCGCAGCTGGTGCACACCACTCCGATGCGAGTCTGCAACGGTGTGGTGTCCGACACCTGGGAGGTCGGCAACTACGACGGCAGCGGCGGGACGTACGACCTGCGCACCGGCACCTGGCGTTCGGTCAACACCTTCTTCGCGCTGCTCGAGGAGCGCACCGGCATCTGCGACCCGGTCAAGATCGCCGAGGCTGGCGGAATCACCCAGGCGGACGGCAAGCCCCTCCAGCAGTTCAAGTCCTTCGTGCTCGGCTCGAACACCGTGTCACCGCTGGGCATGGCCGAGGCCTACGCGATGTTCGCCGCACGCGGTACGCACTGCGAGTCCGTGGCCATCACGTCCATCACCAAGCCCAACGGCGACAAGGTGCCCGTGCCCCCGGCCAACTGCGCGAAGGTGATCGACGCGGGTGTCGCCGATGGCGTGAACCAGGTGCTGCAGGGCACCATCGACGGCCCCGACCCGGGACGTACGGGCGCGAGGATGACCCTCGGCCGCCCGGCCGGCGGCAAGACGGGCACCACCGACAACGCCAGCGACATCTGGTTCCTCGGCTACACGCCCCAGCGCGCGGCGGCAGTCGCCATCACGAACCCGCTCAAGACGGAGTCGCTCAAGGGCTACACGCTCAACGGCGTGTACTACCCGGAGGTCTGTGGTGGTTGCATCCCGGGACCGATCTGGGCACAGGCAATGTCCGAGATCAGCGCACCCATGCCGGCGAGGACGTTCACCGAGCCCGACCCCAACGAGGTTGCCGGGGTGCAGTCGATCATCCCGGACGTCCGTGGCCTGAGCGGTGCACGAGCGGTCGCCGAGCTGCAGGCGGCAGGGTTCACCGCCTACGTCGCCGCCGAGGTGAACTCCTCTGTATCACGCGGGCTGACAGTCAGCACCGACCCCGGCGCGGGGGCGTCGTACTTCTCGGGCGGCACCGTGCGCGTGTTCACCTCCACCGGATACGTGCCACCACCGCCGCCTCCACCGTCTCCTGAGCCGGAGAAGAAGCCGAACAAGAAACCCAACAAGAAGGACGACTGACCGGTGAGGCGGGCACTGACGCTGGCCGCCGCCGGCGCCGGGATCGGCTTGGCCTACGCCGCCGGGTACGAGGTCAACGCGTTCAGGCTTCGTCGGCACACCGTTGCCGTCCTGCCACCTGGGCATCGGCCGGTTCGCCTCCTGCACGTGTCCGACCTTCACCTCACGCCGTGGCAGCGCACCAAGCGGGACTGGCTCGCCAGCCTGGCCGGGCTGCACCCGGACCTCGTCGTGAGCACCGGTGACCTCATCGCCCACCGTGACTCCGTCCCGGTGCTGTCCGCCGCTCTCGGCGGCCTGCTGCGCGTTCCGGGGGTGTTCGTCCGCGGCTCGAACGACTACTTCGCTCCGGAGCTGAAGAACCCGGCCCGCTACCTGCTGCCCGACGACGGCCGGCGCAGCATCGACGGCGAGCGGCTACCCACGGCCGAGCTGGACGACCTGCTCACCACCGCGGGGTGGCTGGACGCGGACAACGCTCGAGGGTCGCTGCGTGTCGGCGAGCTCGTCCTCGACGTCGCCGGGACCGACGACGCGCACCTGGGCTACGACCGCTACGACGACGTGAGCGGGCCGCGGACGCCCGGAGCCGATCTGCTGCTCGGTGTGACGCATGCGCCCTACCTGCGGGTCCTTGACGCGATGGCCGCCGACGGCGCCGACCTGATACTCGCTGGACACACCCACGGCGGCCAGCTCTGCCTTCCCGGTGGACGTGCCCTGGTGACCAACTGCGACCTCGACGCCGGACGTGCCCGCGGGCTCTCGACCCATCCTCACGGCTCCGCGGAGCCGGATGCGACATGGCTGCACGTCTCGGGCGGGCTCGGCACCAGCCCGACGGCACCCGTCCGGTTCGCCTGCCCCCCCGAGGCATCCGTGCTCACCCTCGTCGAACGCCCGCTCGCGCCGTGACCGGCCAGTGCCACCCCGACGCTCCGTTACACTTCCTCCTGCCCGGGCAGCTGCGGAAGACCGGGGTGTGGCGCAGCTTGGTAGCGCGCGTCGTTCGGGACGACGAGGCCGTGGGTTCAAATCCCGCCACCCCGACGTGGTGACGTCTCGGGGCATCAGCAGATGCCCCGAGACGTCCACGGCGCACGGCTACTGAGCGAGCTCCTCGGCCACGACCTCGGCGATCTGGGCGGTGTTGAGCGCGGCACCCTTGCGCAGGTTGTCGCCGCAGACGAAGAGCTCGAGCGCCGTGGGGTCATCGAGGTGCTGACGCACCCGGCCCACCCAGGTGGGATCGGTGCCGACGACGTCGTTCGGGGTGGGGAACTCGCTGCGCTCCGGGTCGTCGTACAGCACCACGCCGTCCGCCTCCTCGAGCACCCGGCGAGCCGCCTCGACGGGCACCTCCCGCTCGAAGACGGCGTGCACAGCTAGTGCGTGCGTGGTGATCACCGGCACCCGTACGCACGTCGCGGTCACGCGCAGCGACGGCAGGTCGAGGATCTTGCGGGACTCGTTGCGCACCTTGAGCTCTTCGCTGCTCCAGCCGCCGTCCTTGAGCGAGCCTGCCCAGGGCACGACGTTGAGCGCCAACGGGGCCGGGAAGGGGCCCAGCTGGTCTCCAACCGCACGACGGACGTCACCGGCCCGACTGCCGATGTCGCGGCTCTCCGACACCGCCGCCAGCTGGTCGTAGAGGGTGTCGATGCCCTCCTGACCGGCACCCGAGGCAGCCTGGTAGGACGACACGACGAGCTCGGCCAGCCCGAACTCGGCGTGCAGCGCACCGACCGCCACGATCATCGACAGAGTCGTGCAGTTCGGGTTGGCGATGATGCCGCGGGGCCGCTGGCGTGCCGCGTGGGCGTTCACCTCCGGCACGACGAGCGGCACGTCGGGCTCCATCCGGAACGCACCTGAGTTGTCGACGACGACTGCACCGCGCTCGGCTGCGACCGGGGCCCAGGCGGCAGACACCTCGTCCGGCACGTCGAACATCGCGACGTCGACCCCGTCGAACACCTCGGGCGCGAGAGCCTGCACCTCGACCTGCTGCCCACGGACCGACAGCAGGCGCCCGGCCGAGCGTGGCGAGGCGATCAGCCGGATCTCTCCCCACACGTCCTCCCGCGTCGAGAGCAGGTCGAGCATGACGGTGCCCACGGCGCCGGTGGCGCCCACGACAGCCAGGGTCGGGCGGCTCATCGGCCAGTCCCTCCGTAGACGACGGCTTCGATGTCGGTGGTGTCGAGGTCGAAGGCCGTGTGCACGGCGGTGACGGCGTGGTCGACGTCTCCGGCCTGCACCACAACCGAGATGCGGATCTCCGACGTGGAGATCATCTCGATGTTGACCCCGGCGTCGGCCAGCGCGCCGAAGAACTTGGCCGACACGCCGGGATGGGTGCGCATGCCGGCACCGACGAGAGAGATCTTGCCGATCTGGTCGTTGTACTCGATGTTGTCGACCCCGGTCTGGGCCGTGATGCCCTGCAGCGCAGCAAGGGCTGTGGGCCCGTCTGCCTGGGGCAGCGTGAAGGAGATGTCGGTTCGGCCGGTGCCGGCGGCGGAGACGTTCTGCACGATCATGTCGATGTTGACGCCTGCCTCGGCCACCGTCTCGAAGATCCGGGCCGCCGCGCCGACGACGTCGGGCACCCCGACCAGCGTGATCTTGCCCTCGCTCCGGTCGTGTGCGACCCCGGAGATGATCGGCTGCTCCATGGTGCTCTCCTCTTCGCTGACCTCGGTTGCTCGTCGCCAGGTCGACGCGACGACGGTGCCCGGACGCTGCGAGAAGCTCGACCGGACATGGATCGGCATCTCGTAGCGCTTCGCGTACTCCACGCAGCGCAGGTGCAGCACCTTCGCCCCGTTGGCGGCCATCTCGAGCATCTCGTCGTACGTGGTCGCCGGCAGCCGACGGGCGGCCGCGACGATCCGGGGGTCGGCGGTGAATACTCCGTCGACGTCGGTGTAGATCTCGCAGACCGAGGCGCCAAGGGCCGCGGCCAGCGCCACCGCCGTGGTGTCGGAGCCTCCGCGGCCGAGCGTGGTGACGTCCTTGGTGTCCTGCGACACGCCCTGGAACCCTGCGACGATGGCGACCGCGCCGGCGTTCAGGGCACCGCGGATGCGACCCGGCGTGACGTCGATGATGCGCGCCTTGCCATGGACGGAGTCCGTGATCACGCCGGCCTGCGACCCGGTGAAGGACCGGGCCTCGTGTCCCAGCTCGGCGATGGCCATGGCGAGCAGTGCCATGGAGATGCGCTCCCCGGCGGTGAGCAGCATGTCGAGCTCGCGTGCCGGAGGTACGTCACTGATCTGCTGGGCGAGGTCGAGGAGCTCGTCGGTGCTGTCCCCCATCGCCGACACCACCACGCATACCTCGTTGCCCGCCTCACGCGCGCCGACGACTCGTTCGGCCACGGCTCGGATCCGACCGGCGTCGGCCACCGACGACCCGCCGTACTTCTGGACGACGAGGCCCACGAGTGCTCCTGTGTTCACGCTGCGGCAATGACGACCAGCCGGGCTGCTCGACGAGCGAGAACCGCGACTGGCGACGACATCCTACCCGTGGCCGCAGCCGGGCGATGCCGTCGTGGACGTGTCAGAGGGTGCGCCGGCCAGCCAGCGCGCGTCCGAGCGTGACCTCGTCGGCGTACTCCAGGTCGCCACCCACCGGCAGGCCACTGGCTAGCCGGGTCACCGTCACCGCCATGTCGCGCAGCCATCGCGACAGGTAGGCGGCGGTCGCCTCGCCCTCGATGTTGGGGTCGGTGGCCAGGATCACCTCGACGACCTCACCACCGGCAAGCCGAGACATGAGGGAGGCGATGCGCAGGTCGTCCGGACCGATTCCGTCGATGGGAGAGATGGCTCCTCCCAGCACGTGGTAGACGCCGCGGAACTCCCGCGTGCGCTCCATCGCGACGACGTCCTTGGCCTCCTCGACGACACAGATGACGCTGCGGTCGCGGCGAGGATCACGGCACACCTTGCACAGCTCGGCCTCGGCGACGTTGCCGCAGATGTCGCAGAAGCGGGTGCGCGCCTTCACCTGCGTGATCGCACTCGTCAGCCGCTCCACATCGGTCGGGTCGGCCGCCAGCAGGTGGAAGGCGATGCGTTGCGCGCCCTTGGGGCCGATGCCCGGCAGCTGGGCGAGCTCGTCCACGAGATCCTGCAGGGCACCGTCGAACACCTCAGCGCTCTCCCGGCAGCTCTCCGGCCGGACCGGCATCACTGTCCCCGGGTGACTCACCGACCGCGCCGCCGAACAGGTCGCCGAGCGTCCCACCCAGAGCGGCCAGGCCTGTGCTGGCGTCTGCCAGCCGCACGGCCGCGACGCGCTCGGCCTCGGACTTGGCGTCGCGCACGGCAGCCACCACCAGGTCGGCCAGGGTATCCAGCGCATCGGGCTCGTCGGCGTCGTAGGCGGCAGGGTCGATCACCAGCGAGACGAGGTCTCCGCGACCGTCGACCGTCGCCGAGACGAGGCCACCGCCCGAGGTCCCGACGGCCCGGATGTCGGCCAGGCTCTCCTGGGCATCCATCATCTGCTGCTGCATCTGCTGGGCCTGGGCCAGCAGATCACCGAAGTCGGGCATACCTGTCGTCATGGCGCTCTCCTGTGCTCAGGTCTCGTCGACGACGTCGATGATGCTGGCTCCCAGCTCGCGAGTGAGCAGGTCGGCCCCGCTCACCTCGTCCAGCACCGTGTCGTCAGGGTCGGCGGATGTGTCGGGCAGGGACGCAGCATCGTCCGAAGGCGTGTCTCGCCCGTCCCTGCGCCCAGGACGCGAGCCGCTGCCCGCCGCGGGTGCACGTGCTGGCGGGCTGCTGCCCGGCTGGACGACGGCCTCGACGCGCAGCGGGCGGCCCAGCACGTCGGCGATGGCCTGCTGCAGGTATCCGGTGTAGTCGTCGCGCTGAGCCATGGTGTCGCGCAGCCGAGCGCTTCGCACTCCCAGCACTAGCACCTCGGCAGTGACGTCCATGGGTTCGGTGTTGTCCTTGATGAAGGTCCAGGGAGCCTTGCGCAGCTCGCGCAGTCGCTCGAGCACCTCAGGCCACGCCCGTCGCACGGCGGCGACGTCGGACTGTGCAGCCGATCCCTCGGCCGGCTCCACGTGCTGGGTCGAGGCGGCTGCCGTGGCGGTCGGGTTACGGGAGAACGTGGGTGCGGCGGGCGGCACGGCGAGCGGGGTGGGTAGGGCGGCGCCCGAGGGCGTGGGTGCCGGAGCGGCCGAGCCGGGCACCCCGCGCTGCAGCTGCCGCTCCATGCGGTCCACCCGTGCGTGCAGGTCGGCGACACCGGAGTCGGCACCCGGGAGGAGCAGCCGTGAGCACACGAGCTCCAGCTGAAGGCGGGTCGGTGTCGTTCCCCGCATGGCGAGGATGCCTTCGTCGGCAACGTGTGCCAGGCGAACCAGGTCGGCACGGCCGAAGCTGTCCGCCTGGGCACGCATCCGCTCGGCCTGGTCGTCCGGCGCCGACACCAGCCCGCTGTCGACGGCGTCCGGGACGGTCTGGACGAGGAGCAGGTCGCGCAGCCGCTCGAGCAGGTCGGTCAGGAACCGACGCGGGTCGTGACCCGACTCCACGACCCGGTCGACCGCATGGAACACACCGGCGGCGTCCGAGCCGGCCAGCGCCGTCACGACGGCGTCGAGGAGTGCGGCATCGGTGAAACCCAGCTGCTCGTAGGCAAGGTCGTAGGTGACGCCGTCGTCCCCGGCACCGGCGATGAGCTGGCCCAGCACCGACAACGAGTCGCGCACCGAACCCGCGCCGGCCCTGGCGACCAGCTCGAGGGCCGTGACCTCGGCCGCCACCCCCTCCTGCTCGCAGACCCACGCCAGGTGCCCGCTCAGCACACGTGCCGGCACGAGCCGGAACGGGTAGTGATGCGTGCGCGAACGGATGGTGGGCAGGATCTTGTCCGGCGAGGTCGTCGCGAACACGAACCGGACGTGCGGCGGCGGCTCCTCGATGATCTTCAGCAGTGCGTTGGCCGCGCTCGGGCTGAGCTGGTGGGCCTCGTCGATGATGTAGATCTTGAATGGCGACGAGACCGGCGAGAAGTGTGCGCGCTCGCGCAGATCACGCGCATCCTCCACCAGACCGGGCGGGGCTGCGTGGGGCTCCCCCCCG
>Ga0081528_100391_pt1 | contig 24123 bp, 21 predicted proteins | sample HotLakmasection4_FD_71011 | JGI IMG/M metagenome (GOLD analysis project Ga0081528, IMG submission 71011) | Hypersaline microbial mat communities from Hot Lake, Washington, USA - Section #4 (SPADES assembly) (version 2) | ecosystem: Environmental > Aquatic > Non-marine Saline and Alkaline >...
CTTCTACGACTACCCCGCCGAGCACTGGATCCACCTGCGCACCACCAACCCGATCGAGTCCACCTTCGCCACCGTGCGCCTGCGCCAACGCGTCACTAAAGGCCCCGGCTCACGTGAGGTGTGTCAAGGATTCCGGGCATGTCCTTGGGGGGTTGGTCAGGCAGCGGTTGCTGCGCTGAGGTGTTCGGCAAGGACCGCCGCGGGGGTGCGGTAGCCCAGGGTGGAGTGGCGTCGTTTCCGGTTGTAGAACACTTCGATGTATTCGGCGACAGCGAATCGGGCCCGGGTCCTGGTGCTGAATCGGTGGCGGTGGTACATCTCGTTCTTCAACGTCGCAAAGAATGATTCCGCGACAGCATTGTCCCAGCACACACCGGTCCTTCCGACGCTGCGCAATATCGCGTTCTTGCCGCAATAGGCGGCGAATTCAGTCGACGTGTATTGCGTGCCACGGTCTGCGTGAAACACCGCCCCGTCGTCGACGTGCCCGTGCAGGCGGGCCATGTCCAAGGCGTCGACGACGAGGCTGGTGCGCATGTGCTCGGCCATCTGCCAGCCCACCACCATGCGGGTGCACAAGTCGATGACGGTGGCCAGGTACAGCCAGCCCTCATCGGTGCGCAGGTAGGTGATGTCGCCAACCAGGCGCCGCCCCGGGGCGTCGGCGGTGAAGTCGCGCCCGATCCGGTCCGGCGGCATCGCCTCGTCGTCCTCACCGGGCACGGTGGTGACCTTGTAGGCCCGCGGCTGCACCGCCACCAGGCCCTGCTCGCGCATCAGGTCCGCCACCAGCCCCACGCTGCACGACACGCCGGTGGCGTTGAGCTCGCGGGCGATGCGCCGGCACCCATAGGTCTGGCGGTACTCCTCGAACACCGCCTTCACCTGCACCGCCAGCTTGGCCCGCCGCGCCGCGGTCGCACTCAGCCTGCCCGCACGGGCGACCCACTCGTAGTAGCTCGACCGGCCCACCTTCAGCAGCCGGCACATCCAGATGATCGGATAGGTGGCCTTCTCCACGTGAATCAACGCGCAGCGCTCGGCTACGGTTGCGTCCTCGCGAAGAAGGCCGCTGCTTTTTTCAGGAACTCGTTCTCCATCCGCAACCGGCGGATCTCATCTTCCATCTCTTTCACACGCGCACGCTCCACCGGTGTCAACTCTGGTTCCGGCTCAGGGTTCTCCCGACGCCACTCATTCACCCAATTCCCGAGAGTCCCGTCATTGATCTGCAACTCACGGGCGACCTCAGCAATCGGGCGGCCCGACTGCAGCACCAGCTGCACCGCCTCGGCCTTGAACTGGGCACTGAACTTCCGACGCTGCGACATCGTGTCCCGCGTCAAGTAGCTGGCAGGATTTCGTTGGTTTGAAAGGTCGGGGTCGTGGGGTCGGCGAGGCCCAGGTGCACCTCCTTGGGCCGGTTCCAGGCGATGGCTTCGTGGGGGCGGGTCTCGTTGTAGTCGACCCGGTAGTCCTCGGCTCGTTCGGCGAGGGTGACGGCGTCGTCGATCTCGTCGATGTAGAGCCGCTCGTACTTCAGGGTGCCGAAGCCGCGTTCGCGTGAGCCGTTCTGCCCAGGCGTACGGACGCGGGTGCGAACATGGGCGAGCTCGGGGTGCAGCTCGATGAACGCCTCGAAGCGGAACGACCGGAACGGCCCGCCGTTGTCGGTGACGATCGTGACCACCGGGAGCAGCTCACCGGTCTGGGGGTCGACCGGGCATTGTTCGCGTAGCGGATGGCCGAACATGGCCTCGTAGTCGGCCAGGGCGAGCTCGACGGCGTCGATGGCGTCATGCTGGTTCGCCGTGGGCGAGACGTGGAACGGATGCTCGTACTTCGACCAGTAGTCCCGACACCCTGCCAGCCGCCAGGTACCGCCAGCCGTTGTCTCGAACTCGGAGAAGTCCAGCTGCCACACCTGGTTCGACCCGGTGGGGTCCTTGGCGAACGCCGCCTTGCGGCGCTGGGCCAGCTGGCGGCGTTCCCGCTGGTAGGACGCGGGAAGGATGAGCCCTTCGTCGCGCAGCAGCCGCAGCACGGTGGCCTGGGACACCACGTGCCGGTCGTGGCGCACCATGGCCCACACCTTGCGGTGCCCCCACGCCGGGTGCGCCAAGGCATGCGTGGTCGCTAGGCCTCTCGCGGCCTGGCGGGCTGGTTGCGGCCACGGCCCCTTCGACTGCTGGCCGGCGCGGGCCTTGGCCTGCCAGCGTCGCCACGTCCGCTCGGGCATGTCGATCATCTTGCAGAACCTCGTGGTCGACATGCCCGCTTGCACGCGGATCACCTCGAGGTCGGCGAAGGGCCCAAGCGGCCCTGCGCTGACTTCTTCCATACCCGGATCTCGACCGCGGCCTCACCAAGGGCGTGGGTCAGATCGGCGACCTCGGCCTCCAACTGAGCCTCCCGCGAGGACGGGCCGCTCTTGCCCGCCGCCAGCGCGGTCTTGCCGGCCTCCAGGAAATCGGCCTTCCAACGGCCGATGGACTGCTCGGACACCTTCTCCCGCCGCGCCGCCTCGGCGATGCTCATCTCCCCGGCCAGCACGCTCAGCACCACCCGGGTCTTCTTCTCAACAGGAATCGACGGGGGTCTTCCCATAACTCAGACACTCCTGCAGGACTGACACAACAGCCCTGCCACCAAGTCTGACGCGCGACAGTCGGACTCATCCTCCACGACCTCGTGATCCAGCGGCAGCAGCACCGCGACGAAGGCGAACCCCCCCCAGCAGTCCCGCGATCGCGGAATACCAGCCAGCCGACGCTGCAACGTCGAACTCCAGACCAGACAGCCGACACTGCTCCATCCGACCATCGTCGCATCCAGCCCAGCCAACCCCGAGGACGGCTAGGTGGACATCCCGCCCAGCCGATCCGAGTCCCGCTGTTCGGCAGTCGGTCGAGGCCGTCTGCGATCACTGCCGCGACACCGCGCAGGACCGAGAACGGAGATGCTGCACGTCCGAAGCCCGGCAGACACGGATGCGGGTGCGGCGCTCTGCGCAGAGTGACGCACGTGGGGAGCTCTCCTCGGCTGTCCGCTCCCACGCCGGACCATCGGCATGTTGAAAGACCAGCTTCGGCCTTGCAGGTGGGTGCTAGTGCAGGCTGGTGGCTGCCGGTCAGCCCCGCATGGTGTCGCTGGGACGTGCCTCCGGCGGTGTACGCGCGGTTGCCGGAGGTGCAGCGTGAAGAGTCGCAGACCCAGGGCCTGGACCGGCTTGAGCTGATCTGGTTCCGGCAAGCTGCGAGATGACCAGCGTGGTCGATCTCCTACGGCTCCGGGCACATCACCGCGTAGTGCAACGGCCCGTCACTGTCGTCGAAGCGACCGTTGCCGTCAGTGTCGGCCCACACAGCGCTCGGGACACCCTCCGGACCGGCGGGAACCTCGGTGAAGAGGGTGTAGGCGAACGGCCCGTCAGGCTCGCCTCCGGCCACGACGACCCGGGCGTAGGAGCGCTCGAACGTCAACCAGCGCTGCCCGTCCAAGGGTGTCCCGCTCACGGCGATGGTCTCTCCGCCCGGACACCAATCCTCGACCCGCGTCTGCCACTGGCCGGTACCGCGTTCGTAGCCGGCCGGGGCGACGAAGTTGCTGCGCATCAGCGCGATCAACACACCGACACCGATGACCACGGCCACCAGGACAGCCGCGGCGGCCACGGCCACCACGGCGATCACGACTCGCCTCCGCCACGCAGGACCTGTCTGTCCGGCCCTGACCTCTGCCTCGGTCTTCACAACCTCCAGGGTTCACCCGCCTCCGGGTAGTCGGTAGAGACGTCAGCCCCCTTCGGGAGGCGCGCCGCACCAACCAGTGCGAGCAGGTCAGCACGCGAGCAACTCGATCCGCCAGCCGAGGACGGGGTCGAAGGTGCCACGGAAGGGGATGCCGGCGATGCCGCGACCAACGGTGCCCTGCCAGCCAGGGCCACCCGTGTCCTCGGGGATGTGCTGCCACACGATCGGGATTGGATCGGTGGCGACATATCCGCCCTTGTTGGCGCAGCCCAGGTTGCCCAGGTCGATGTAGCGGATCCGGACAGCGAGCTCCTGGGCAGGTCGTGAGCCCCGGCCGGCGACGGTGAACTCGGGGGTCGCTTCGGCCAGCTGTTCCAGCACGGCGAGGTCGTCGGCGAATCGGGCCGCAGCGGGGCCTCCCTGGGTGAAGCAGCCGTCGAACTCGGCGCGCGGGAACGTACCGACCCCCTGGTCACAGGACCCGCTCATGGCGGCCCAGCGCGACACCAGGTCGCTGTAGACCAGCAGGGCGGCTTGCTCCAGTGCGTCGGGCATGCCCGCAGGTAGCGTGGACGCGACCGCTTCGGGTTCGGCACTGGCCAACAGCTGCGAGGTGCGCAAGTCGTAGGTGACCTCCGTCGTCGTGATAGAGGCGTTGATAAGGCTCGAAGCCTCGCGCAGTGCCTGGTCAGCCAAGCCGGCCCGGGCAACGAAGCCCTCCAGGGCAGGGACCGCGGTGCCGGGCTGGGCCTTCTCGCCCGTCTCGGACCCGGGGGTGCCGCTCGGCGCAGGACTGGCTGTGGTGGTGGGCCTCGAAGTCGTGGTCGCGACATCGGTACTCCCGCTGGACGCTAGGTCGTCTGCGCTACGACGCTGCTCAACGACGATCCAGGTGCCCACGGTCAAGGCCAGCAGCATGACCACGGCCAGCGTGACCGTCCAGACAAACACCGGCCGAGCCGAACCAGCTGCATCGGTGGCGTTCAGCACGCCATGTCTGACGTCGACCCCGTGTGGGCGGGTCCGCGGCTCCCCCATAGCGACCACCTCGGATACTGCCATCGTCGAACGTCTCGACGTGACGGACCAGGGCCGGACGACCCGACCGGGATCCGCAGTGCCTGACCAGCAAGACTGGCGACCCGCACCGCGACGACTGCCACCCCCTACCGCCTGCCGGAGATCGCGTCGCCGTGGCGTGGCGGTGTGAGTCAGCTGTTCGATGCCTCCACAAGCTTGCTGGCAGCCGATGTCATCAACTGGTCCACCCAACCGGCGTCGAGAGACTCTCCCCCGGACTCGGTCTCGCTCGTACGCGTGAACGCCAGCATGCTGCCCGCGCGGAACACCCCGCTGTACTCATCCGACGAACCCTGCGGGTAGTCGAACCTCACCTCCACCCGGTACCCCTCCACGCCGGCTGGCGCACCGGACACCGTGGCAGCAGCGCCCAGGCTGTCCTGGGTTACTCGCGCCTGCAGGGCTGCCTCGCAGTCCTCCGCCAGCGCCCGGTGACGTCCGAGGGCCGTCTGCGCCGCAGCCTCGTCCCGGTAGACGATCACGTACTGGTCGACCTGTGCCACACCAGAGGTGAACGTCGTCTCCGCACCAGCCTTGGCGTCCGGCTCATCAGGTCCGGGGACGTCAGTGGGGATGAGGATCGAGCATGACTCCACCTGAACGTTCGGTGCTTCGACCGGGTCCACGGCGACAGGGCCGGAGAAGTCTTCCACCTCGGATCCCGGAGGAGCGGGCGGTACATCGCTGGCCAGCAGCACCGCGGTCAGCGCTTGCGCCCGTGGGTCGCTGTCTGCCTGCTCGAGGTCGGCGGTCGGCGTCTCCGTCGGTGTCGGGGCCAGCGAGGCCGTCGGAGAGGCGGTTGGGGACGCCGTGCTGCTTGCCGAGCTATCCCTACCGCCGCGACCCCCGGCCAACCAGGCCACCACAGCGACCACCACCACGACAACCGCACCGATCACTACAAGCCACCGGGAACGTGCCATGCCGGTCACCCCCTGTCATGGATCGTCCGCCCACTACGAGCCGTGATCGAGAGCCCAAGGTCACAACCGGCCGACCACGAGGATGTCGGCGGCTTCGATGCGCGGCCACAGCAGCGGCCAGTCCGCTCGCTCGGCCGGCGGCAGGCCACCAGCACCAACGCTCGCACCAAGTACGGGACTTCCCCGGCGAGCATCCCCGTCGACCCCGTCAGCTTGACCCCCACCGTCCTCTCGCATCTCCGTACACGAGTACTTCGACTCCTGCGCGGAGGAGAGCCCAACGCCGTCAGCGTCGCCTCGGTCGGTGGGACCATGGAGAGCCTGTCCTGAACCTTCGGCGGTGACTATCCCCCGAGCCGGGCACATGGTGCTTGTAGAACAGCCCGACCGCCGACGAAGATGCAGGTCGCGACGAGGAGCAGGCAGTGCTCGCCGACGCGCTGGCCGCCGCCCGAGAAGGTGTGCCTGCTCTGGTTGTCGTGTCCGGCGAGGCGGGGCTTGGCAAGACACGCCTTCTGCACGGAGCCCTCGATGCCGCCGCACCCGAGGCGGTGACGTCCTTGGGTTGCAGCGTGGCGGTGCGCTACGGGAGCGTCCCGTCCAACATCCTCCGCAAGCTCGACGTCTCGACGCGCTACGCCGCGGCGGCAGTGTTCGACCGCAACCAGCCCCCGTCTGCGGGCGCGGTGTGACCGGATCGGTCGGACTCATGCCACGTTCGGCAAGATCAGCCGCAACCTCCGAGGACGTGGCGCCCCGCGGCCGGGCCGATCGGTCCGTGACGTGGCTTCTGAGTCGCTCGACCGTAGCGGAAGAGGCCCTGCTGCCACGCCGGCAGATACGGCAGCGGTCGCCTCATCAGCGACACCGAGTCCGCAATATCACCCACGAGGAGCCGTCCGTCTGTGTGTGTACCGTCAGCGGCACTCGCTCCGAGAGGAGCCGGACCCGGGGGTGTGACATGTGGACTCGCTATGTCGCCCTGGGCGACAGCATCACCGAGGGCTACGGTGACCCCGTCGACGGCGAGCGGCTCCGGTCGTGGACCGACTGGCTGGCCGACGATCTCACCCGCACGAGCCCGGGGCTCGCCTACCGCAATCTCGGGCTGCGGGCCAGCACCTGCCGGGACGTGTTGCTCGGTCAGATTCCTGCTGCGGTTGGCGCCGAGCCTGACCTGGTCACGCTCACGGTCGGCGCGAACGACGCTCTGGGTCCCGATTGGTCCGTGGCAAGGTTCCGCGAAACCTTCGCCCGCACACTCGAGCCTCTCATGGAGCTCGGCGCTGATGTCGTGACCTACTGCTACCCGGACGTCGGCCCGCAGCTGGCGCACGCCGGCCATCGGCTTGCACCGGCGTGGGCGACGTACGTGGAGCGGACCCGTGACGCCAACGACGCCATCAGGGGGGTCAGCGCCGGTGTCGGCGCCCTGGTGTTGAACTACGAGCGCTTCTCGCCCCTGCTAGACCCGGCCAACATCTCGGCCGACCGAATCCACCCGAACGCCCGTGGCTACCGTCTGGCCGCGCACGAGGCGCTGACTCGTCTGCTGGCGCACTACGCCGCGCCGCGAGCCCCGTCACCCTCGTAGGTTGGGGCGGTGTTGATCGCAACCGACCTGGACGGCACCTTGCTCGCGCCGGATGCCGAGGTGCCCAGCCCTTACGCCGTCGAGGTGCTCAGTCGGGTGGACCGGGCGGGGATACCGGTGGTGTTCGTGACCGGTCGGCCGCTGCGCTGGATGGACGGGCTCTGGGGGCTCGTGGCTCGTCACGGCATGGCGATCGTCTCCAACGGCGCCATTGCCTACGACGTGCATGCCCGCGAGCCGGTGCGCGTCGTCGGCATCGAGCCGGAAGCCGGGCTGCGGGTGGCCGAGGCGATCCGGCGCGCCGTACCGGGCGTCACCTTCGCCATCGAGTGCATGGACGGGATTCGCCACGAGCCGGGCTTCCTCGATCCCGAGCGGGTACCGGCAGGCTCGCGACGAGGGCGGCTCGAGCAGGTGTGGGACACGGCGGCGGTGAAGCTTCTCGTCCGTCACCACGGGCGAGACCACGACCGGTTTCACCATGTCGTCGAGGCCGCTGTGGATGAGCAGGCGACTCCCACGTGGTCTGTTCCCGGGCTGGCCGAGATCAGCGCACGAGACGTCACCAAGGCCACGGCTCTGATCGAGCTCTGCCACCTGCTCGACGTGCCCGCGCAGGACGTCGTCGCCTTCGGCGACATGCCCAACGATCTGGCGATGCTGGCCTGGGCGGGTACCTCCTACGCGGTCGCGAACGCCCACAGCAGCGTGCTCGCCGTGGCCGACCACGTCGCGCCGCCCTGCCAGGAGGACGGGGTCGCCCAGGTTCTCGAGTCGATCGTGGCGGGACGGGCGTAGCGGGCGGCGAGCGCTCGCGCTCGGTAGGCGGCGGCCCTGGTAGCAGCTGGCCCAGGCCTGGTGGCCGATCGCAACCCGGCGGGGCAGAGCTGCGGCACTGCTCGGCAGCGTCGACAGCCGGCTCGGCGTCGCACGCGACAGCAGCGCTGGAGTTCAGCGGCTGGGGTGCGGCTTCTGCCGGAAAGGCGAGCCCGAGCAGCGCGGTGGTGGTGAGGGCGGTCAGGGCGATGCGGGCGCGGATCATGGTCTCCTCCTCAGGTTGTCGGTGATCCGGTACCTAGGAGGCTGTGCGCGTATGGGTGTGCGGCGCATGAGTGACTTGGTGGGCGCGAGGCTGCGCTAGGTGTCTAGCAGTCGGTGTGGCGGAAGGTCGAAGGCCGGTGCGGCACACGTGGTGCTGGCCGGGGACATGGGTCTAGGTAACGAAGTCCTTGACCGCGCCCTCGTTCTCGGTCTCCCGGCGCAAGAAGCCGACCACTGCGCCAAGCGCCAGCATGGCAAACGGCAGCAGCACCAGTGTCCAGCCCGTCCCGTTGAGCCCCCACTGTTGAGCCGTGGGATCCACGCCTTCTGCGACAGTCCCGGCCAGAAGCCCGAACCGCGACATCAGCAGATACACACCGAAGATGAGACCCACGAAGGCCAATCCCGGAGCCACCAGCGTGTTCCACAAACGTGTGTCCGCTCGGGTCCGGTGGAAGTGGGCGATGACCGCGAGGCACACCAGCGCCTCGACAACGACGATCGCCAAGACGGCGAGCCCACTGAACCAGAAGAACATGTTGACGACGGGGTCCTTGTCGGTGAGGCCGAAGAACACGATCACGGCGGCCGCGACCGCTGATGTGGTGGTGGAGGCAGCCAGGGGCGCTCCACGGGGGTTCACCCGGTCGAGCGCACGGGGAAGCACGCCCGCACGGCCCATGGAGAAGAAGTAGCGGGCGGCGGAGTTCTGGAACGCCAGCAACCCGGCGAACAGGCTCGACAGGACCAACCACTGCAAGGTGGACGAGATGAGGCTGCCGGCGGAGGCTCCCCACAGTTCGCCGACGTAGGTCTCGGCAACGCTGAAGACGACCGCGGCGGGGTCGGCGAGTGGCTCGCCGTCGACGCTGGAGAGCTCCACGACCCGGTCGACGACCACGGAGGACCCCAGGCCGGTGACGATCGCGAAGGAGGCGAAGGCGAACAGCAGCGTGATGAGCGTGACGGCTACGTAGGTGGCAATCGGCACAGTCCGCTTGGGGTCCTTGGACTCCTCGCCGTAGATGGCGGTCGCCTCGAAGCCGATGAACGACGCGAATGCGAAGGCCAGCGCGATGCCGGCAGTTCCGGTGAGGCCACCGACCAGGACGTTGGCGGGCGCGAACGACGCGCTTACGTTCACACCCTCGGGGCCACCGACGACGAACACGGCGACGGCCATGAGCAGCAGCGCGATGACCTCCGCGATCATGAGAACACCGAGCAGCTTGGCTCCGACGTCCACGCTGAACAGGGACAGTCCGGTGACGAGTGCCCAAGCGAGCAGGCACCACACCCACCAGGCCAGATCGATGCCGAACTGCACGGAGAACTGTGCGGCTGCCAGCGCGCCGAAGAAGCCGTAGACCGCCAGCTGGACGGCCAGGTAGGCAACCAATGACACGAACGCGCTGCCGACACCCATCGTGATGCCGAGTCCGCGCCCGACGTAGGCGAAGAAGGCGCCGGTGTTCGTCACGTGCTGGCTCATCGTGGCGTAGCCGACGCTGAACAGGATCAGCGTGATGCCCACCGCCACGTAGGCGCCCGGGACCGCGGCCCCGTTGCCCAGGCCGATGGCGACCGGCACACCGCCGGTCATGCCGACCAGGGGTGCAGCCGCGGCGACCACGAAGAAGACGATGCCGACGACGCCGAGACGGTTCTTGCGCAACTCTGTCTGGCGAGTCTCGATAGCTGGTAGCTGTGTGACGCCCATCTTGTCTCCTGCGGACCTGTCGTTCCGGCGGAGTCGGCTCAGCGGATCTTCGCGGCGCCGACGTAGGGGAATCTGCTTTGGAGAAGCTCGCCCGCCGCGTAGCGGTCGAGGTGGAACGTCTCGGCAGGCACGAGGGGATGGGAGCTCGTGCCGTGGAGGATGAGGTCGGCGACGAACCGGCCGACCGCAGGCGCGATCTTGTATCCGTGGCCGGAGAACCCGGCCGCCAGGTACAGCCCATCGATTCCTGTGCTCGACATGATGGGGTTGAAGTCCGGCGTGGTGTCGATCATCCCCGTGACGCTGGTGACGACGGCAGGGCTTGCGAAGCCGGGGAAACGGTGTGTGGCCTTCGCGACGGCGCGGTCGATCGCGGCCCAGTCGGCGCGGTTGGGGTACTCGTCCGGGTCGTCGATCGAGCGCAGGTCGCCGGAGCTGTCACCGCACAGCACCTCACGACCCTGCGGGACCGCGTACTGCTTGGACACCAGGTCGGAGAAGACTGGTGACCCGCCGAGGTCCTGCCCTGGGTCGATGAGTACCTCCTCCACGTACTGCGGCTGGATGGGCAGGTCGATTCCCAGGGGTCGCAGCAGCGGTACCGACCATGCCCCGGCCGCCACGACGACGGTCCCGGCGGCGACGTGCTCGCCCGTCCTCAGCGTGACACCGCTGACCCGCCCGGCTGAGACGTCCACGGCCGCGACCGGCCGGCTCTGCAGGAGCCGCCCTCCATGGCGCAGCGTCGCACCCGCGAACGCCTGGGCGGTGGCGTAGGCGTCGGCATAGCCACCACGTGGCTCGAAGGCGAAGGCGGCGACGTCGTCGAGGTAGGCCGTCGGCCACATCGTCGACACCTCGTCCGCACTGATCTCGTCTGTGGTGACGCCCAGCTCCCGTTGGGCGGCCAGGCTGGCGCGGAAGGCCGCCAGGTTGTCCTCCCCGACGCCGACGACGTACCCGACCTGACGGAAGTCGATGTCTTCACCGAGCAGCTCCGTGGCGTTCTCGAAGACCTCCAGGCTGGCCAGCGCCAGCGAGGCGATCTCGGCCACGCCGTAGTGGCACCGAATGATGCCCGCGGACCTGCCGGTCCCTCCTGAGCCGACCGTGTCCCTGTCGATGATCGTGACGCTCGTGGTCCCCGACGATGCCAGGGCGTACCCGATCGAGCAGCCCTCCACGCCGGCTCCAATGATGACGACGTCAGCGGTGCTTTCCACGTTCGCTCCTCCTGGTGGGGTGCGGGTGCGGGTGGGGTGCAGGCGGGCTGGCCGGCGTCCAGGCTCAGGCCAGCGCCGGGGCGTCCCAGAGCAGGAGGTCGGTCCCGATGCCCCGCTCGAGCGCGTTCTCGTAGACCTTGGAGGCCCAGGCGACGTCCTCCACCGGCATGCCCCCGACGCCGAAGATCCTGATGTCGTCCTCGGCAGGCTGCCGTGCTGTCCCGTCGATGAGGTCGCAGAGCTCGACGATCGTCGACGGCTCAAGGTCTCCTCGCGTCACCATGTCGAACAGCTGGCATCCGGCGAGGCCGATCGTCTCGAACAAGGGGTAGGGGTACTCCTCCGTCCAAGCGCGGTAGAGGTTGCCGTAGTCGACCGCGTTGTAGCTGCGGTGCAGCAGGAAGTCTTCGTCGAAGCGCTGGACGGCGACGGAGGACACGAAGGCGCCCGGCGAGAGCCACTCCTGGGCGAGGTAGGGGTAGTTCGCCGACCCAACCGGCGAGCTGGTGCCCACGTTCACCATGTCGGCGCCCGCGAGTGCCTGCTGCATCGACTCGCACACCCGGATCGTCAGGCCGGGGAACTTCTCCTTTGCCCACAGCACGAACTCGTCGATGGTCCGCCGGCTGCGACCGAGGACCTGGACCACCTCCAGGCCCGGGCGGACCGCCATGAACGCTTCCAACCCCGTCCTGCCCATGACGCCAGGCCCGATGATGGCGGCGACTTTGGCATCCGCCCTGGCCAAGTACCTGGCCCCTACGCCGGGCACTGCGCCGGTCCGGTAGGCGGACAGCAGGTTCGCCGACATGGCCATCAGCGGCGCGCCGGTGTCCTTGTCGTTGAGGACGAACAGATGGATCGATCGCGGTTGCCCCCGGTCCCGGTTCGCGACGTTCGAGCCGTACCACTTCACGCCCGTCAGGTCGAACGACCCACCCAGGTAGGCCGGCATCGCCATGAAGCGGCGGTCAGGGCCATCGACGGGCATGTTCGGGAAGGGTGAGGAAGCCGGGAAGCTGATCATGGCTCCGTGGGAATTCCCCTCGCTGCCGGCCATGCGGTAGTCGCCGGCGCCAAGGGCGACGAACATCTCCTCCATCACGTCGACGCAGGCGCGCATGTCCGTCACGCCGGCCGCGATGGCATCCGGCTCGCTGAGGTAGCGGAACGTGATTCTGGTGTCGTGCATCGTGTCACCTCGACTTCTCAGGGATGGATGGAAGGGGGCGATCGGTGGCCGCCCGTCGGTCAGCCCGTGCAGGCGGAGGTGACTTGGACCAGGCCCTGGTTGGGGGCGGGTGTGTCACGCCGAAGTACCGATGGCCATGGCCACCCGGACCATCATCAGCAGCACGGCGGCCAGGCCTCGCCCAGTACCGACCACGAGCGGGCAGAACGCGACGGCTGAGGTGGACCACGAGCCGGCGCATGGGTCTGGGCGCCAGCTCCTCCTGCAGGGGCTGCGCCCTCATCGCAGTGGCAACCCTCGTGCCCCGAGGCCTGTCGTGTCCGCTCGTCATGCAGACAGCGTGTGCCTCTATTGTTTCAACCCTCTTACTCGGCTAAGAAGTCCATGTGTCTGAGGTGTCGAGTGTGTTTCGGGCAGGCCCCGTACCCGGTACGCCGAGCCTTCACCATCCCGGGGCGACACCTGGTGGACGGCCGGCGATCGCGTCCGTGCGATGAACCGTTCGATGTCCGGACGAGCACAGGACGCGGTTCAGGCTCCTAGCGCTCGTCCGGCTCGTGAGCCATGCCAGCGCCCGTCAATCAGTACCTCACACCCCGTTCGCGAAGGTGTGCGGCATCCCCGCTGCGGTGAGGATGCGCGCCGCGGCGGTCTGGGGGGAGGAGAAGGCCACGCGGCTGATGCGCGGATCCACGCCGGTACGCCCTCGCCGGCAGGCATCTGGGTCTTGACTGCGCCCGGGTCGGCCGACCGGAACGCGGTGGCGCCGTCCACGCCGGCGAAGGCGTGCAGCAGCGCGGCCGCAGCGAGCTTGGAGTGCGCGTGGGTGGTGAGCTTCTTGACCTCCGCGGGGCATCCTGACCGAGCAGGGCCACCGCACGCTGGTCGACGCCGCCCCCGTCCATGTCGAGTCGGTCCGCCGCGCCGTCTTTGACGTGCTCGCGCCTGCGCAGGTGCCGCAGCTAGCGCGCATCGGCCGCAGCATCGTTGAGACCATCAACCCCCCGCGGATGGTGCTTATGTCGGTGACCGGGTTGTCGGTGCGGGCGGAACACCGGCGGTCGCGGACCGGATGCTAGTAGCGCAATGGCCCCCTGGGTCCCCTCGCCGGGCGCACGGGATCGTACGGACACTGGCGCAGGGGGCCGGCGGGTGGTACTCCGTTACCAAGGCGCCGCAGGCATGGCAAGATCGTTGGGTACGCCCGGGGAGGTGGCATGGCGAACGTCTCGGCCGCGTCGTCCGACGCGAACGAAGCCAACGGCGGCCCGGACGGTGGTCTGGAGGACACGCCGGGCCCTCCCGCAACGCGCCGCCACTACCGGCGTCCCGTCGAACGACCCTTCACCCGCGCCGACCGTTCGCAGACGACGATCCTCTTCGGCGGTCTGACGTACCGACACGAGCGGCTGCTGCAGGCCGCGCTCACCCGGCTCGGTCACGACAGTGACGTTCTGCCCTGTCCAGACGTGGCGGCCTTCCAGGCGGGCAAGGAACACGGGAACCCGGGGCAGTGCAACCCGACGTACTTCACCGTGGGAAGCCTGCTGAACTACCTGAACGGCCGCGAGCAGGCCGGCGCGTCGCGGACTGACCTGGTCGACCGCTACGTACTCGTCACCGGCGGGGCCTGCGGTCCGTGCCGGTTCGGCATGTATGAGGCGGAGTACCGGCTGGCCCTGCGCAACGCCGGCTTCGACGGGTTTCGGGTGGTGCTGTTCGACAAAGACTCCGGGCTTGACCAGTCCGTCGAGGGGGCCGGCATCGAGTTCGATGTCGACTTCTTCCTCGGTGCGCTCCACGCAGCCATGCTCGGGGATCTGCTCAACGACCTCGCCTACCAGATCCGACCGTTTGAGGTAGAGCGGGGCCAGACCGACCGCGTGATGGCCGAGTGCGTGGATCACGTCGCCGCGGTGCTCGCCTCGTCGCCACCGCCGGCTCCGGCGTTGGCTGCGGCCGCCGCCCGCCTCATCAGGCCCTGGACGCGCAGCCAGGTCGGTGCCATCGTCGGGCGGCTGCTCGGCCGGCGCTCCGTCGAGGCGCTGCGCGTCGTCGGCGACGCGCTGGCCGCCATCGAGGTGGACCGTACCCGGCTGCGCCCGGTGGTGAAGGTGACCGGAGAGTTCTGGGCCCAGACCACCGAGGGCGATGGCAACTTCCGCATGTTCGAGTTTCTCGAGCGGGAAGGCGCTGAGGTGGTCGTGGAGCCAGTGAGCACCTGGATCACCTACCTGCTGCACCAGGCCAAGCAGCGCAACGTCGACCGCAAGGGGCTCGGTCGAGGGCCTGCCGTCCGCGAGGAGGTTGACCTGCTCGGACGTGCCGCCGACGAGGTGCGGCTGCGTCGGGTCAACGCACCGCTGGGACTGGCCGAAGCGCTGTTTCGCCGGGAGTGGGACCGGCACCGTGCCGCCCTCGGTGGGCTGCCCCACCCGCTCACCGACCAGTACACGCTGCAACGTTTGGCTCATCCCCACTACAACACCCGGGCCGCTGGCGGCGAGGGTCACCTCGAGGTGGCCAAGAACCTCTACTACTCCTCGACCGGCCGTTGCCACATGGTGCTCTCGCTCAAGCCGTTCGGCTGCATGCCGTCCACGCAGTCCGACGCAGTGCAGTCGGCGCTGACCAGCCACCACCCCGACATGGTGTTCCTGCCCGTCGAGACCTCTGGGGAGGGGGAGATCAACGCCCACAGCCGGGTCCAGATGGCCCTGGCCGACGCGCGCACCAAGGCCACGGTCGAGCTCGACCGTGAGCTCGACCAGGCAGGCATCACCCTCGACGAGGTCCGCGACTACTCCGCGTCCGTGCCGGGCATGACCAGCGCCATGTACCAGGTGCCGCACGCTGCAGGCGTTGCCGGCACTGCCGCCTCGTTCGTGCGGCACGCGGCGGCACACAGAGCCGGAGGCCTCGGATGAGCCGTCTGCACGTGGGCCTCGACGTCGGCTCCACGACTGTGAAGGGCGTCGTCGTCGACGCCAGCACCGGGATGCTGCTCTGGCAGGCCTACGAGCGCCACGAGACGCGTCAGGCCGAGCGCACGCTGGACCTGCTCACCCGCGTCGAGGACGTCTTCGGCAGCGCTGCGGACCAGTACAGCCTGGCCATCACCGGCACCGGCGGAGCGGCGCTCGCCCCGCACCTGGGCGCCCGCTTCGTCCAGGAGGTGACGGCGGTGGCGCTCGCCGTCGAGCGTCGCCACCCCGACGCCGGCTCCGTCGTCGAGCTCGGCGGCCAGGACGCCAAGATCATCCTGTTCCGTCGCGACCCTGCCACCGGTCGCACCACCAAGATCGCGACGATGAACGACAAGTGCGCCGGCGGCACCGGTGCGGTGCTGGACAAGATCATCGGCAAGCTCCGGCTCCCGCCGGATCAGCTGGCGGTGCTGCCGTACCGAGACGTCAAGCTGCACCCGATCGCCGGCAAGTGCGGGGTCTTCGCCGAGACCGACGTCAACTCACTGCAGAAGCTCGGCGTGCCGGCGAGCGAGCTGATCGCCTCGGTGTACGAGGCCATCGTCGGGCAGAACCTGTCGGTGCTCACCCGCGGCAACACGTTGCGGCCAGAAGTCTTGCTGCTCGGCGGCCCCCACGCGTTCCTGCCGGGCTTGGTCGAGGCATGGCAGCACAACCTGGACCTGTTGTGGAAGGAGCGCGGCGTCGATGTGGCTGTGCCGCTGAGCCAGGCGGTGCGCGTGCCCGAGCACGCCCTGTTCTTCGCCGCGCTCGGCGCGGTCGAGCTGAACCGCACCGAACCGTCTGGGGCCGCGACCTACCGCGGCAGGAAACCGCTGCAGCAGGCCACTGCCGACGGGAGCACCCGAGCCTCGCTCGTCGGAATCGACGGCGCACTGGCCGCTGACCAAGGTGAGCTCGACTCGTTCCTCGCCCGGTACACGCCGACCCCGTTCGAGCCTGCCACGTTCGTGCCTGGTCAGGTCGTTGAGGCCTTCATCGGGCTCGACGGTGGCTCCACCTCGACAAAGGCCGCACTCCTGGCCCCCGACCGGACAGTGCTGGCCACGGCCTACCAGCTCTCGCGGGGCAACCCCATCGAGGACACCCAGCAGGTGCTGAGCAGTCTCGAGCAAGCCGTCACCTCGCAGGGCGCCACATTGGACGTGCTCGGCGTGGGCACGACCGGCTACGCCAAGGACGTGCTGCGCGAGGCACTCGGTGCCGACGTGGCCCTGGTGGAGACCGTCGCGCACACCCGCTCGGCGCTGCACTCCTACGGCGACGTCGACGTCATCTGCGACGTCGGCGGGCAGGACATCAAGATCATCCTGCTGCAGGACGGCCACGTCACCGATTTCCGGCTCAACACCCAGTGCTCGGCGGGCAACGGCTACTTCCTGCAGACGACGGCGGAGATGTTCGGCAAGCAGGTGCAGGACTATGCGCCGACCGCCTTCACTGCCCGACGGATGCCCAGCTTCGGGTACGGGTGCGCGGTGTTCCTGCAGGCCGACATCGTCGACTTCCAGCGCCAGGGCTGGCGTCCGGAGGAGATCATGGCGGGCCTGGCCGCCGTTCTGCCGAAGAACGTCTGGCTATACGTCGCCCAGATGCCCAATCTGCCCAGCCTGGGCTCCACTTTCGTGCTGCAGGGTGGCACTCAGCACAACCTCGCCGCCGTCAAGGCTCAGGTCGACTTCATCGCCTCCCGCTTCCGTGGTCGCAGCGAACAGCCGCAGGTGATCGTGCACAAGCACTGCGGCGAGGCGGGCGCCATCGGCACCGCGCTGGAGGCCCAGCGGTTGTGGTCCGAGGGACACCAGACCTCCTTCATCGGGCTGCCTGCCGTACGGACCCTGCGCTACCGCACTCACCGCAGCGAGCAGACTCGCTGCAGCTTCTGCAAGAACGCGTGCCTGCGCACGTTCGTCGACATCCACGTCGGCGCCTTGCAGCCCGACGGGCTCGATCCCCTCGACCAGCCGCTGTCCATGCAGGCCCCACCCGGTGCCCGCCGCATCGTGGTCGGCAACTCCTGCGAGCGTGGCGAGGTCCAGGACGTCGCAGCCATGCGGGCGATCAAGAAGTCGATGGAGGCGAGCAAGAACGCCCATCCCAACTTCGCTGCCCTCGCCGCCACCGGCGTGTGGCGCCCGCGGCATCCCGCACCAGTCGCCGAGCGCCCCCCGACACGCCGGCGCACCCGGTGGCAGCAGCAGCGCGCCGACGCGGCCGGCGCGCGGGAACGACTGCGCATCGGCATCCCACGCGTGCTGAACCAGTACTCGGTCAACCCCTTCTTCTCCGCCTACTTCGAGTCCCTCGGGGTCGGCGCCCGCAACCTCATCTACTCCGACGTGACCAGCGACCGGCTGTACCGGGAGGGCATCCGCCGCTCGTCGGTAGACCCGTGCTTCCCGAGCAAGCTCGCCATCCCGCATGTGCACAACCTGCTGACCACCCACCACAGACGGCACCCGCTGGACCTGATCTTCTTCCCGATGCTCGACTCGTTGCCGCCGTCCCTGCCCGGCACGCAGGACTCCCGCTCATGCGCGACGGTGACGGCGACGCCCGAAGCGGTGAAGGCGGCCTTCGTCAAGGAGAGCGACCTGTTCGCGGCGGCCGGCGTTCGCTATCTCGACCCGATCCTGGACCTTGCCGACGAGGCGATGTGCGAACGGCAGCTGTACCAGGCCTTCGCCGGGATCCTCGGGCTGACCCCGGCCGAGAATGCCCGGGCGGTGCGCACTGGGTATGCCGAGCTCGGCGCGTTCTGGGCCGGGCTGCGCCGGCAGGCTCGGGAGGTGCTCGACCAGCTCGAGGCGCAGGAGCGGCTCGGCATCGTGCTGCTCGGCCGCCCTTACCACGACGACCCGGGCATCAACCACGGGATCCTCGACGACCTGCAGCGGGCCGGCTACCCGGTGCTGACCTGCGAGACCCTACCGACTGACCGCGACCTGCTGGACCGGCTGTTCGGCGCGGAGGTGCAGGCGGGTGACATCAGCGACCCGTTCGACATCTCCGATGTCTGGAAGCAGTCCTACTCCGAGAACACCTCTCGCAAGCTCTGGGCCGCGAAGGTGGCCGCCCGGCATCCCAACCTCGTGGCTGTCGAGCTGTCGAGCTTCAAGTGCGGCCACGACGCGCCTGTCTACTCGACCGTCCAGCGGATCATCCAGGACTCCGGCACCCCGTACTTCTGCTTCAAGGACGTCGACGAGAACAAGGCCACGAACTCGGTGCGGCTGCGCGTCGAGACCATCACGGAATCGCTCGAGCGGTACCGCAACGACGCCCTGCTGGCGCAGCGTGACCGTGGCGTCGGCGGGTCACCGCTGGTGCAGGCCTCCGTCTGAGCCGTCTGCTCGCGGCCGTGTCGGTGCCTCTTGTCCTCGCGGCAGGTCACACCGTGAGGCCGCACCCTGGTCGATGCGGTCGATGAGCATCGCCCGAAGCTCGATGGCGTCGTCCTAGAGCCGAGTTCTCGCCGACCGAGCCTTGGCGGCGGGTGGCGTCGGCTTCCCCGGGTGGTGGGTCGGTGGGGGTGGGGCAACGATGTAGCCGTCGGCGAGGCTTCCGTAGACCTCGAGGGACGCCGGGTTGTGGTGCCAGAGCCAGGCCAGGTGGGCGCACACCACGGCGTCGATCTCGTCCTCGATCCTGGCGAGGTCGCCTGCGGCGGGCGAGTCGATCACGCCCTGGATCTCTTTCCAGCGAGGATGTTCCCCCACGTGCAGCTCGGCGATGGACTCCAGCAGGCCGGCGAGGTGCGCGAACCCCGCGACACGCTTGGCGGTGCTGCCCTTCTTGTAGTCCACCCGGTACGGCAGGCCGAACAGGCCGACGAGCGCAGGGTGGGGGTAGACCTCGATGCAGACCGTGCCGCTGGGCGTGGGGCGGGTCTTGGGGTCGATGATCCAGCCGAACCGCTCTGCGAGGCGCATCGCGCGTGGCTCGCCTCCCAGCAGGGTTCGGTTCGCCGAGTGGGCGGAGGCGCCGAACGAGCCGTAGGCCCTGCCGATCATGGTCTCGGCCGGGCGCTGACCGGTCTGGTTCGGCACGACCAGGGGTGCGTCGAGCGCCACCACGCTGGGGGGGCCGGAAAGGGACGCCAGCCAGGTGTCGATCTGGTCGTCGGTGGTGGCTCGACCCAGACAGACAAGTCGTCCGGTGCCGTCGACCGCGGCCAGTCCCGTGGCGCCGGTCGACCAGGCAAGGTCGATACCCACCAGTATGTCGCTGGGTGTGCAGCTCAGCGGATCGCTCACGAGCGAAGACCCGTTCGGGGTCGATGGCCTTGCATCGCTTTGCTATCGGCACCTCGGGGGTAGGCCCAGCGCTTCGACCCGCGGGTCATGACGTGCCGCTCCCGTGTGTCGAAACCCGCATCGGCCGCAGGACTAGGCGTGGTGGTCGGGTCATGGATTTCGTGGGTCGTTGAGGAAGTCCAGGACGATCCGGGCGAACGTCTGCGGGATGAGCCGGTCGGCGACGTGCTGCTGGCCGTCCGAGAACGACCACCCGTGCTGTCGGCCAGGACGCCTTCGACGAGCCGGATTCCGCGCTTTGCGAAGTCGCGGCTGTCCGCGCCGAGGATCAGCAGGGTGGGTACCGTGATCTGGTGGCCCTGCGCCGGATCCCAGGTGAGGGCCACGCTCAGCTCGCGGGGCACGGTGTGAGCAGCGGCTACCCGGGTCGGCCAGCTGGGCAGGCTTTCCGGTTCATATGAGCACCAGACGTCGCAGGTAGGGGCTGAGCGCGGCGGCGCGCAGTGCGACCAGTCCGCCGAGCGAGTGGCCGAGGACGTCGACCGTGCCGCCTGAGCGTTGTGCCACGGCGGCCAGGACGGACACGACGTCTTCGACCTCGCGCTCCAGTGACCAGTCGGGGCGTCTCCGCTGGCCCCGCGACCGCGGCGGTCCATCGCGTACACGGTGCGGTGCGGATGCAGCAGCGGCGCGATTCGCCACCGCCGGTGGTCCGACATCGCTCCGTGGATCAGCAGCAGCGCAGGGCCCATGCCGCCGCGCCAGTAGGCGATCGGGGTGCCATCGGCCGAGATCACCCGCTCAGGTCCGGCCAGGGCAGGGGTCGTGTTCATGGCTGGTCTCCCCTTCTGGGTGGCCGTCCCTCCTGTGCGGGGTGCTCGCGCGCGTCATTCTCGTGCTGTCCTTCGTCATACACCCGTAGCCGGCGGTGCACAACAACCCGGGCGCTACGCAGCCTGGCCGGAACGGGACTGGGCCGAGGAGCACCGGAACTGCTGGCAGCTTGCTGCGCTCGCGCTCAGCAGCCCGACGCGTTCTACGCTCGGGACATGACTCACCGCATCCGCATCGCCGTGCAGATCCAGCCCCAGCACGCGGAGTACGGACAGATCCGGGACGCAGTGCGGCGCGCTGAGGAAGTGGGTGTCGACATGGCCTTCAACTGGGACCACTTCTTCCCGCTGTCCGGTGACCCCGACGGCAAGCACTTCGAGTGCTGGACGATGCTCGGCGCCTGGGCCGAGCAGACCAGTCGCATCGAGATCGGCGCGCTGGTCACGTGCAACTCCTACCGCAATCCCGACCTGCTTGCGGACATGGCGCGGACCGTGGACCACATCAGCGGCGGCCGGCTGATCCTCGGCATGGGTGCCGGCTGGTTCGAGAAGGACTACGACAGCTTCGGCTACGAGTTCGGCACCGCCGGCCAGCGCATCGCCGCCCTGGGACAGGCCATGCCGCGCATCCGTGAGCGCCTCGCGGCCGGCAACCCGCCGCCGACCCGCCAGATCCCCATGATGATCGGGGGTGGCGGCGAGAAGAAGACGCTGCGTGTCGTCGCCGAGCATGCCGACATCTGGCATGGCTTCGGCAACGCTGAGACCATTGCTCGCAAGAGCGGCATCCTGAACGACCATGGAACCGAGGTCGGCCGCGACGCCACCAGGATCGAGCGCTCGGCCGGGGTGTCGAAGGCTCCCGAGGAGGTCGCCGACGCGATGGTCGACGCGGGTGTCACCCTGTTCACTCTGGGTGTCTCCGGTCCCGACTACGACTTGTCGCTGGTCGAGAGATGGCTGCAGTGGCGCGACACGCAGGGCTGACACGGTCTGGGTGGCGATGCCGCTCGGACGGGGCTGCCGGTGACTAGGGAGGTGCTGCGGTACGCCGCCTTCCCCGCGGGTGGGGCGGGCGGCAACCCAGCTGGCGTCGTTCTTGACGCTGGTGGAATGAGTGATGAGGAGATGCTGGCCCTCGCTGCCCAGGTTGGTTTCTCTGAGACGGCGTTTCTGTTTCCCACAGAATCTTCGGTTCGCGGCATGACGGACCGTCGGCAAACCCTGGTTCGTTACTTCAGTCCGATCGCCGAGGTGCCGTTCTGCGGTCACGCCACGATCGCCACCGCGGTCGCCTACGCCGAGCGTCACGGCGCCGGTCGTCTCGACCTCCTGACCCGCGGGGGATTGGTGCCGGTTCACACCCGTGACGAGGGTGGTCGGCTGATGGCCACGCTGACCAGTCTCGCGCCCTCAGCCGAGCCCATGACGTCGGACAGGCTGGCGGCGACGTTGGATGCCGTGGGCTGGTCGTCGGAGGTGCTGGACGACGCGCTGCCGCCGTACGTCGCCTATGCGGGCAACTACCACCCGGTGCTGGCAGTGAGCAGCCGACAGGTGCTGGCGAGCCTCGATTACGACTACGCCGCGCTCGCGGCACTCATGGCAGAGCACGGTTGGACGACGCTGCAGCTCGTCCACCGCGAACGCCCGGACCTGTTCCACGCCCGTGACCCGTTCCCGCCAGGCGGGGTGGTCGAGGACCCGGCGACCGGGGCGGCAGCGGCGGCCCTCGGCGGCTACCTGCGCGGGCTGGGCGTCGTGCCGCCCTCGCGGCGCGTCACCATCCGTCAGGGGGAGGACATGGGTCGACCGAGCCTGCTGCTGGTCGACATCCCCGAACATGGCGGCATCGGCGTCACCGGCTCGGCCATCCTGCTCTGACGACTGGATCGGCGACTCAGCTCAGCTCATCGGATGGATGAGGGCTCGCCGCGGCCCGGGCAACCAGACCTGACGATCCTGGCGCGCACGTCCCTGGGCGTCGGTTGTTGGGTACGGTGAAGGAGCAGGTTTTCCCGGCGGCACGTCGCAGAGGGAGGAGGCTGCTGTGACGATCACCAGCGCCGACACCGAGCTACGCGGGCTGGCGGTGCCGTTGCGCGACAACCGCTCGCTCGACCGTCTCGTGGAGATAGCCGCCGACGTCGAGGTGATGATGCTCGGCGAGGCCAGCCACGGCACCCATGAGTACTACGCCTGGCGAGACACCCTGACTCGTCGGCTCGTCAGCGAGCAGCAGGTGCGCTACTTGGCCGTCGAAGGCGACTGGCCCGACTGCTACCGAGTGAACCAGTACGTGAAGGGCTACGACGTGGAGGCGTCGAGCGCACGTGACGTGCTGGGGGCGTTCGACCGCTGGCCTACGTGGATGTGGGCGAACGAGGAGGTCGCCGACCTGGTGGAGTGGTTGCGGTCGTTCAACGACGGACGCGCGGACAGCGACAAGGTGGGGTTCTACGGCCTCGACGTCTACAGCCTGTGGGACTCGCTGTCGATCGTCGCCGACTACCTGCAGGAGCAGCGGCCGGACCTCGTGGAGGACGCGCAGCGTGCCTTCGGTTGCTTCGAGCCGTTCGGGCCGGAGTTCGTCACGTACGGCTGGGCGTCGCAGAGTTGTGCGGATGAGATCGTGCCGCTGCTGCGCTCAGCGCGCCAGACGGTGCGCGAGCAGGCGGACGGCAGCGACGAGTCGCTGCTGCACGTCGAGCAGAACGCTCGCGTACTGGAGAACGCCGAGCAGTACTACCGTGTGATGCTGCGCAGCGACAACGCCTCGTGGAACCTGCGCGACACGCACATGTTCCAGACCCTGCAGCGGCTGGCGCAGTTCCACCCGGCCGGACGTGGCCTCGTGTGGGCTCACAACACGCACGTCGGCGACGCCCGTGCCACGAGCATGGCCTGGAGCCGGACGATCAACATCGGGCAGCTTGCCCGGGAGTCCTACGCCGACGCCGCGGCGCTCGTCGGGTTCTCCGGGCACCGTGGACGGGTGATCGCCGGCGATAGCTGGGGTGCCCCACGACGGAGCATGGTGGTGCCACCGGCGCAGCCCGGGTCGTGGGAGGACGTCCTGCACTCTGCGCTCGGTCAGGACAGCCTCCTCATGCTGCGCGACGAGAACCTGGGCGAGACTTTCGCGCGGCAGCGAGGACACCGGGCGATCGGGGTCGTCTACCACCCCGAACAGGAGCGTGGCAACTACGTCCCCACCGTGCTGCCCGACCGCTACGACGCCCTGCTGCACCTGGAGGAGACCACGGCGCTGCACCCGCTCGAGGCCCCGGCGCCGACCGGTGCAGAGCCACCGGAGACGTTCCCCGCGGGCACCTGATCCTGGCCTTCGATGCCCGGGCGTGGTGCTCGACCGGGGGCAGTGCGGACCTTCTCTGCGCGGCGGACTACCGCCGCAAGCCTCACGGGGCAGGATGTACCTGGAAGTCATGGCGGGAGGTGCGTTGGTGCCGCAGAGACCGACGGTCGGACGGTCCCGGAGGGACCGAACAGTGAGCCGGG